>PVBE010202165.1_pt1 | contig 38795 bp, 26 predicted proteins | sample 1631181 | NCBI WGS metagenome assembly PVBE01 (sample SAMN08397723, study PRJNA350692) | Marine metagenome, whole genome shotgun sequencing project. | isolation source: water | place: Pacific Ocean | collected 2012-04 | reverse complement strand
GTTTGATGTTTCCACATTAGGCGAAGGTCACCTACACGTTAGAGGTGCAAGCAACTCTGGTAGTGAAGCATACTTTATCGATGCTGTCTCAATCTACGCTGCTGTTCCAGCACCTGGCGCGCTTGCGCTACTTGGCCTAGCAGGACTTGCTAGCCGACGACGTCGAAAATAATCGACAATAAGTTATCCAAATTCAAAAACCCCACTGCTTGCAGTGGGGTTTTTTTATTCGTTAGTTATAGATTATTCACTAGAGCCAGATCCTTAAGGGCAAGCTCCCCAAGCTGATATGAGTTCAATGATGTCAAGCACGTCAACAGAGCCATTTCCATTAATATCCTCTGGGCAGCCCACGTAACATTCAACATCTTCGCATTCAACCAATGCACCATGGAACTCTCCGCCTACATCTAGGCACGCAATTTCTGCAGCAGCCATAATACAAGTGTCATTCAAACAACATCCACCAGCTTCTGAGCCTAAACATTCAACCATCTCACAAATCGTATCTTCACCAGAGAATACACCACCACCTTCAAGACACGCGGTGTAATCCATTTCCCAGCATGCTGTACCGCCACAGCACGCTCCTATACCAGTTGAACATCCTAGAATGTCTCCAATAATTGTTGGTTCTCCGTCCGAAAAATCATCAATCTCATCACAAGCCAAATTTGTACAGATTGTTGGATCCTCAAGCGTAACCAGAGTACCACTAATATAAATTGCACCACTTCCACCTTCACCATCGCAATCACTATCGGAAATATTTGAATCAAATGTACATATGAAAAAATTTGTTTGATCTGAGTTTTTAAAATACGCAGCTCCGCCCAAACCTAACGCTTCGTTTTCGTTAAAAAAAGTGTTTGAAAAATCTGTGGCAAGACCTTGGTAACCAAACCAACCACCACCTTGATTAGATTTATTTAGAGAGAATATTGAATCTTGAACAGTAACAGTACTATTTTTGTTATAGACTGCCCCGCCATTTGAATCCGCGGAATTGCCTTCAAAAGTCACATTTGAAATCGTCACTTCTTCGCTATCTTTAATATAAAGCCCACCAGAATGTAAACTTGCGGAATTATGTTCGAATAAAGTAGAGGTAATTGAGCCTGAACTTGATCTCATGTATACCCCACCACCAGTTTTGGATGTGTTTCCATTAAATGTCACATTATCAAGTGACAGGGTGCCTCCATCAATAAAAATTCCTCCACCATTTCTAGTTGCAGCGTTTCCAGACAATATACAGTTCTGGATGGTTAGCGATTTTAAACTGTAAACACCAGCACCATCTTCAGCGTTGCCACTGCTAACTGTAAAACCATCTAGGATGCAAGAATCTTCTTCAAAAGTTACAACAGATCCAGATGTCATACTTCCATCAATAATTGTGTTTTCTGCGCCTGTCTCACTAATAACAGTAATGCCTACTTCAGTAAAAACAATCATTTCGCTGTAGGTGCCATCAGCAACTTGCACAGTATCCCCTTCAACAGCCGCATCGATACCTTCTTGTATAGAACCATATTCTGATGGTACGAGAAGAGTATCTGCATATGACAAAGTTGAAATCGTCAAAGTAAAAGCTAAAAGTAGTAATTTTGAATGCCTCATTGCATGTCTCCTATTGTCTTCTTATTCAGTAATCTACTTCCAATACTATACTTATATGATTATTTTGCAACCAAAAGAATGCGAAATCACCTCCTTATGCCCGCACAGACGGAACCCTAATCATCAAATAGGTGCGATAACTAAATTTGGCAATATGGGTAAGCACAAACCAACCACTCTTTTGTTACTATCACATTTGTACAAATAAGTAGGTTTTTGTAGTTATTTCTGTCGATTCCATTAATAGTAAAAAACCAAAATAGCCAAGGAAGGCATCAAGTAGGAAGGACCCAACAATAAATGGACGCATTCTCAATCCAAGGCGGGCAACGACTCACGGGGCATATATCTGTCGATGGATCCAAAAACGCGGCTCTTCCCCTGCTTTCTGCTTGCCTACTAACGGATGAACCAATTCAATTCAATAATGTTCCTGAGTTGTCTGATATTGCAAACATGATGTATCTTCTCGGTGAACTTGGTTGCACAGCAAAGAGAAGTGGTGACTGTATCGAAATACAAACGACTGACACGTCACAATCACACGCTAGATATGACATCGTTAGAAAAATGCGTGCAAGTGTTTGCGTACTTGGGCCTCTACTTGCCAAACGTGGAAAGGTTCGCGTCTCAATGCCTGGCGGTTGTTCATTTGGTGATCGACCAATTAATTTGCACTTGCGTGGGCTTGAGGCACTTGGAGCAAAAATTCATCTTGAAGGTGGAGATATTGTCGCTCGGTGCGATCGATTACATGGCGCTACTATTTTTCTTGGTGGTCCATTTGGATCGACGGTTCTTGGCACTGCAAATGTGATGAGTGCGGCAACGCTTGCTAAAGGTAAAACTGTAATTGAATCTGCGGCATGTGAACCTGAAATTGCAGACATTGCAAAATTACTCAACGCAATGGGCGCAAAAATTACTGGGGCTGGTACCCCAAGAATTACTATCGAAGGTGTCGATGAATTAGGCGGAGCAACACATACAATAATGCCCGACCGTATCGTTGCTGGTACTTGGGCAATTGCTGCTGCGATGACAAATGGAGATGTTCTAATCAATCGATTTCCGCTTGATCATCTTCTTGCCGTTACAGACATACTTTCCGATGTTGGAGTACATGTACACCAAACTGACCTTTCTCAGGACACAAAATCATGCACTGTCCAAGTTATCAGTGAGCGAAATCTGAAACCAGTTATGTTTACAACACAGCCATATCCCGGATTCCCCACTGATCTTCAAGCGCAAATGATGGCGCTTCTCTGTATGTCGAAAGGAAATAGCATCATCACCGAGAAAATATATCCGGAACGATTTATGCATGTTCCAGAATTAAGCAGAATGGGTGCAAGACTTGTAAAGCAAGGGTCGACCGTTATGGTTCAAGGAGTTGATTGTCTTATCGGTGCACCAGTTATGGCTAGTGACTTGAGAGCTTCAGCAAGTCTTGTAATTGCAGGGCTCGCAGCTGAAGGCGAAACTATTGTGAGTCGTGTTTATCATCTTGATCGTGGATATGCAAAGATGGAAGAAACATTGTCAAGTCTTGGCGCAACTATTAAACGGATTGATGACACCCAAGTTATTGAAGGGTTACCTATCGTGAATACCGTTTCTACAGAGAAACTCGTACAAACCGACAGCTGAAGCGACTGCAACATTCACAGAAGGCACTGTTTTAGTCATTGGAATTTCCACAACTTCATCGCACAACTCAAGCGTGCTTGGAGACAAACCCTTTTTTTCTTCTCCCATCACAAGTCCTATTTTCGAAGTTGGAACAACTTCCCAAATTGGTTTCGATTTCACGCCAGTTTCACAACCAATAAGCTGAATTCCCAGCACACTTTTTAATTCCTTTATTTCTTCCATCCAGTCACTTGTTACTGCCCAAGGAATTGATAGTGCGTGCCCCATTGAAACTCGAATTGCCTTTCTGTAAAGTGGATCGCAACAAGTTGCATCAAGTACCAATGCGTCCACGCCAAATGCCGCTGCGTTGCGAAATAGCGCCCCCATGTTATCCACATTCGTAATTCCCTCTGCAAACAAAAGAGATATTTGTTTTTTGTTTTGTAAAGATTGAATTAATTTTTGTACGCAAAGCGACTCTTTGCTTGGCCTCTGTACTAAAGCTAATGTTCCACGATGAATATGAAAACCAGTGATATCTGACATCAAGGAAACGTCCGACACGAAAACTTGCAAAGAGATGTCTTCAATAAAAGGCGCTAAACGTTCATATTTTTGAGGGGAAAGAAAAAGCGAATGTATTTTCCAGCGAGAATTCAGCAATCTACGCACAACCATCTCGGACTCCACCATGCAGAGATGACGCCTCCCCCGTAAATCTGCATCTCTTACGCTTCTATATTGATCAACACGTGGGTCATCGAGTGATGTCACAATTGAAATATTAGAGTGAGTTTTTTGAGCACACATTATCTATTCGGGAAGTCAAGTTTCATCCGTTCCAAGATAGCATTTCTCGCCTTTTCAAATGCCTCAGAACTTTCTCGCAATGATGTAGCAATACCCTGAGCATCACTAGGTGCGTTTGGAGACAACGAAACTTCTTCTAAAATGTCGGCTGATTCTTTCAAATCTGACAACGCTGCCAGGAGTCTCCAAGACGCAGAATTAAGTTGTTCATACGCAATTTCTCTATCTGTTGGACGATACAACAAACGCCAAGGGCTCGCTGAAATCTCATCGATTGCTTTTTCTGCACTTACAGAAATCTTGGCAACATTTTGAATAATGCTTGTGACTTTTGCGGCCCATTCTGGCGAATATTGTTTGTATGTTGTGCTCATTGATTCTAATGATTGCAACGTAATCTTTAATGACTGAATGGATTTTTCGACATTTGGCAAGATTTTCGACCGAACATCTTTCAGTGTTTCTTGAATTTCTTGTATTGCTTCTGACAATTGAGAAGGGAGATTTTTACCATCAACAAGTATTTTTGTGACCGATTGCTCCCACTCCGGCCAAACTGAGTTCGTTGATTTAATAATGGAATCCATTGCTTGAAGTCCTGACTTTGCTGCATCAATAGCAACATGTAAAGATTTTGATTCTTCTTCTCCAAGCAACATTGTCAGCCCGCCTCCATCGTTTGACAATGCTTCGCTTATTTTTCGCAGGGCATCTAATGATTTTGATATATTCGTCTCTACATCATGCCCAAGTAGTTGGGATACTATTGTTTCAGTAGACCCATACAATTCTGTTTCGGCGTTCGCAACATTGCCATCGCCTATATCTGTAATTTCTAACCAGCCCGATGCACCAAGCAAGCCAGAACGAGAGTGGATGGATGCATTCTCATAAACCGTATACTGCGCATCTATATTAAAAGAAACATCAATAAGGGTTGTGGGCAAATCGTTTTCGACACGGGGAGCTACAGAATCTACACTGCCAATATGTACTCCTCCAAGACGAACTTGAGATCCTGAAGACAATGCTCCAATTCCTTCTGTAACTCGAAAGGTGACGTTGTAGTAGGAAACAGATGTTGTAATTCGTGACCATGCATCCGTTAAAATAGAAAACACTATTAAGCCAAGTATCAATGAAAGTGAAACAAATATCCCTGCATTTAGATTATTTTGTCTTTTGTTTCGTATCTGTGACATACTCTTTTACTCCTTAGAGGACTGGACAGAAGGCCCTTTTGTTAATCTTGGAGCATTGAGCCCCAACAAATCTTCAGCGTAACTCGACTCTTCTTTTCTCTTTGTTAGTGGCCCTTCAGCATCTCCTTTTAAAAATTGTCGAATAAGCAACTGTGTTTCATCAAGTTCTTTTGCAACTTCTTCTGAGCAATCTCGTAATTGCTCGAAAGCCTCCCTTCGATCTACCATAATCATTTTACCTTTATCAAGCATAGCCATGCGATCTGCAATTACAAATGCTGAATCCATCTCGTGTGTAACAACAATGCTCGTTGCGCCTGCTTTTTTTGCGAGTCCTAATATTAATTGGTCAATACTCGCACTCGTCACTGGGTCGAGACCAGCAGATGGCTCATCGTAGAATAGCATTTTTGGATCTAACGCTAATGCTCGAGCTAATCCCGCTCGCTTTTTCATTCCACCTGAAATTTCAGAGGGGAACTTGTCTGCGGCTTCGCGAAGACCAACTTGCTCTAATTTAATCTTCACAATGAATTCAATAATATCTGGGTCAAGATCTGTATGCTCTCGAAGGGAAAGCGAGACATTATCAGCAACACTCATGGAGTTAAATAATGCGCCTGACTGAAATAAAATACCAAACTGTCGGCGGACAGCATTCATCCCCCTTTCGTCTAGGGTAGCCAAGTCTTGACCAAATACTTTTACCGAACCCTCATCAGGAATAAATGTTCCAATCATATGACGAAGCAGCGTTGATTTTCCCGAGCCAGAGCCACCCATAATAACCAACACTTCTCCCTCTTGAACATCTAAGTTCACACCATCAAGTACTGCTTGATCGCCAAAACGACAAACTAGATCTCGAATTGTGATGACTGGTTCACTACTCATGCTGTGCAACATCCTCCACCATTACATGTGCAGGATACACGAGTGCTCCATCTTTTTCGTCATGAATTGCAAACCATGCAAAGCTATTTGTGAATTGTTTACTTTCATCAATTTCTTGGAATAGCTCATAATGAGCGGTCAATCTAACCATTTTGTCTTTTTCAAATACCAGTAGATATTGCAGTTCTGCCTGGATGGGGACCAATCCAAGAAACAGGTTCGTGCCATCTACGGGTGACTCCTCGACATTTTCATCAAGTTTGCCTCTTTTTAGTTCGCCATATTTTGCGTACAACGCGTGCAAAAAAGTTGCAGCTTCCTCTGGAGATGTTTCCTCCACAAAGTAGGACATAAACTCTTCTACCGACTGGGTTTGACCTTCCATAATTGCTTGAATAGGTCCCTGCTCAATCATTGCACGAACATGAGTGTTCCACCACCACATACCACCACCCCAAAGTCCTGTGATTGTTGCTCCAACAAGAATTGAAACCCACGCTAATCTCACCCCCCTTGTGTCTCCCCTTGATTTAATTTCAACAAGGGCTCGAAAGCCAGTTAGAACTGCGGCAATTGAAAAAAGAGGGCAGAATCCAACTGCACACAGTGCCGCAACCATAGACCAAGGATTCAATTTCTTTGTTGACATTATTCAGTGGAAACATCTTCTGAATCATCTGTGGAGTCCGTTTCTGGAAATACGATGTCACCATCAGTGGAATCGAATATTGTGATTCTAGAAATATGCATTTCATAATCAAGCATTGTGTCTGAAGTAATTTTAATAAAGAGCGCTCCAAATACATCGTTTGTCTCAAAGATATACCGAACAGAAAAAGCTTCTTCACCTTCAGAAGATTCCATTGACAGATTTTGGCTCTGCTTATTAAAGATTGACGAATCGAAATTGCCATAACGAGTTTGAAGAGTGTCAATAAATGTTTTAATTTCTTCGTCGGTTACAGAGGATGAACTCCGAGTAAGATTGGCTCTAAATTTTTTATAATCACCTTCATATCCGGCTTGTATAGTTTCGGTTGAAATCGTTCCTACTTTCTCAATGAAATCTAATCCCATATATGTAATAAATGTACCTAAAACAGCCCAAACAATTGTTGATACAACTCCAATGACGATTCCAGACCACGCAAAACCTCTACCAGAAATTTGTGGTTTTCCTTTCATATTACTCAGCGCAAACAAACCAAGAATAGGTCCGACAATCGTAGCAATTGGGCAACAAATAATGAGCGAACAGATAAGTGATGCTGTCGCTAATCCATTTCGATCCTGCACGTCAGTTTCAAGTGTAATTTCTTCGATTGTCGACATTATGCTTTTGCCTCTATGTTTCGATCTAGAACATCGCTAGGTATTCCAAGAAACTCTGCCATGTATTCTTCGTATACTTTTTGATCTTCTTCTCTTGAAAAATCTAAGCGTAATTCGTTAATGACCTTTGTTCCCTGATTAATCCATATATTCCATTGGTCGGCATCCACATGTTCAAGAATCCATTTTCCAATTTCACCCGGAAGAGGTGCATTATCAAGTGGTTTCCCAGTTTGAGCAACTTCAGCGGCTTCAACCTCTGGCAATTCAAAACCCGCTGCCTTCATTACTGCTGCGATTCCATCCCTTACACGCATCTCACCTTTTGAAGCCGCTTGTTCATACCCTTGGATTAGGAGTATTTTTGCTTCTTCCGTTTTCCCTAGCTGAATTAATGCAGAGCCGCCAAGTTCCATCGCACGAGTCATTTCAGGATTCAGTTTGATACATGCCTCGAAACTCGTCACAGCTTGGGCAAAATGGCTGGCATCGAAGTACGCTGAGCCCAAACTAAAGTGAGCCATATCATTGGATGGATCAGCCGCTGTCATATTTTCAAATCGTTCAATTTTCTCTTGCAAATCATTCATGGGGGCATTGTAACGAAGGGACTCGGCTGTGAGTCAGAGAAGGGAAATGATTGGTCACAGAGCGCCTCTCACACAAGACATCACGCTGGCAAGCACAACCATCGCACGCTAATGGGCACTCAAGTACGTTCTACAGTTCAGACGCGAGGGTCGGCCCCGTCGCGCTAGAGTACAATACACGCACACATGGCAAATATGCGAGTGAAACTTGGAGAAGAGACACTTAGTAATCCCGTTGTCTTATCAGCTGGCACCTGTGGTGTTATGGGAGAAATTGGCGATGCAATTGACCTTACTTTGATCGGAGCCATTACCACAAAGTCCATCACAAAAGAGCCACGAATTGGAAATGAACCAATCCGAATCGCTGACCTTCAAGGAGGAATGATCAATGCCATTGGCTTGGCAAATGAAGGAATCGATTCCTTCATTGAGCATCAAGCACCAAAAGTTAACGCTCTTCCAACAACTATCATTGGTTCGATTGCTGGCGATACTATTGATGCGTATGTTGCAGTAGCAAGTGCTATGAATGATGTCGATGGGATTAATCTAATTGAAATAAATGTGTCTTGCCCAAATACTTCTGATGGGATGGAGTTTGGCGGATGTCCAAATCGATTAACAACATTATTAAAAGAAATTAGATCAACTCTTACTAAGAGTGGAATGATTGTAAAACTTTCCGCCTCAGCAGGAGATTTGCGTCCTCATGCGGAAGCTGCAATTACTTGTGGAGCAGATGCACTAACCTTAATTAATACTATTCCAGGACTAGCAATTGACGTTGAAACGATGCTACCTCGTATATCAAGGGGTATTGGCGGGTTCAGTGGTTGCGATATTCACCCAATCGCAACTCGAATTGTTCATGAGGTCTACCGAGATGTTGCAAAAGAGGCGGGTGTGCCAATCATAGGAACTGGTGGGGTGATGAACTGGAAAGACGCTGCAGAATTTATCCTAGCTGGAGCAAGTGCCATCGGCATTGGAACTGCATCGTTTGTAAATCCTGCAATCGCAACCAAAGTTGCAAAAAAGTTATCAGCATGGGTTGATCGACATGGATGCTCAAGCGTAAAGGAACTTGTCGGTGCCATGAAAATTAACGAATAAGTTCACAGAACCGCTCGCCACGCATCTCGTAATTTTCAAACTGATCCCAACTAGCACATCCAGGACTAAGCAACAACACTTCATCGTCTTCCAAAAAGTTTTTGGCAGTCTGAACAGCACATTCAATTGTTTCGCACACATGCACATCCTCTTGCGCAAGATTAGCAATCGCCCGTCCTGTTTCACCAATCGTATACATTCTCCGAACTCTCGATGCCTGTTTAGCAAGCAAAGATAAATCTATCTGTTTGTCATATCCACCAACAATCAAATGTACTTTTGTGGGATCGTGGAATGAGTCAATTGCAAGTTTCGTAGATACTGGAGTTGTTGATTTTGAATCGTTGTAGTATCTATCTCCAACACACTGCAATCTATGTGGCAACCCTTGAAACTTTTGTATGCCAACACGTGCTTTCGTTGAATCTGCGCCCATTTCAATTGCTGCCAAAAATGCGACGGCAGCATTACGTTCATTATGTTTACCTAGGACAGACAAGCCAGAAAATGTTGATTCTAAGTCTTGAGTAAGTGCGATATCAGTTTCAGTTTGATTTACAAAAATTAATTGCTTACACCGTGCGTATTCCTCAAAAGATTCATGCCAATCAACATGATTTTCTTCGATATTTGTCAACACCGCTACATGTGGAGACCATACACCTGTACGTTCAAGCCACCACAACATAGCACTACTAAGCTCTAACACGACAATGTCGTCTTTGCAGATGTCCTCTATAGTATCAAGCAAACTCCCACCAATATTTCCGCCAAGGTGCGATGGTTTGCCAGACGATTGCAACGCGGCGTGAATCATCGATGCAGTAGTAGATTTTCCAGATGTTCCAGTAACGCCAATCACTTGTTTTCGATCCATTAACTGCGTCACAATTTCTATTTCAGTTGTAATCCGAACGCCTTTATCCCAAGTTGCTTTCAAATATTTATTTTTCCAAGGGTGCGGAGCTGCGGGATTTGCAACTACAAGATCAGCATTCAAAAAATCATCTATACGATGTTCGCCTAATACACAATGTAACTTTGAGTGAGTTCCAAGTAATTCCAGTTGTGGGGCAAGTTCTTCCTCAGATGCCAAGTCGGTAAGAAGTACATTTGCGCCATGGGCTAGCAACCACCTTGTCACACCGATACCTCCACCAAAACGGCCTAATCCCATTACGGTGACATTCGTGTTTTGGACGTTCAACGAATACCCTTTCGTTTAATGTCTCCTTGAGTCCATGACAATCGCAATGGCGTAGAAACTTTCTTTTGATACACCCACCATTCAGCAATAAGTACAGCAAGAACTGCTCCCAAAGCCCATGGCCAAAGTTGAATAAAGGACAAGCCCTCTGAACTACTTGATGAAACTTCCTTTGCTCCTATTGAAATTTGTTCGACACTTGCAATCTTTGATTCTTGAACTGGACTATTAATCGCAAAGAATAAATCGTCTCGCTGACTAGATGAAATAGTATGGACTCCCGATAAACGGGTTGGTCCCCAACTTACGCTACCATTCTTATCAACAAGAATTGTATGCTTCACTCCGTCGGGCTCTGTAAGAATTACTTGGTCACCTACTCTAATGTGCTCCGTGATAGTTTGGCCAATTTCCCTTGAACTTGAAGTTAGTTGATCTCCCGAATGACCCAAAAACTGTACTCCGTTAAAAACAAAGAATGGAAAACTTCTCAGATACGGCCAATTACTATTGATAGGGTCAAAAGCAACATACACAAGTTGAATACCATCCCCACGATATGTCATCACTGCTGGCCAATTGCTTCCCTCAAGCAATGTCTCCACTTCATTTTGAATAACAACATCATGACCCTTTGTTACGACAATATCCTCATATCGAACAAAACGCATGACCGGGTGATTTTCACTTGCAACAAGCATAACTTGAGCCTCACCATCTGCAAATGTGTCAAAAGCAGAAATTGGTGGCGGCTCTCCAAAAATTAAATATTTTCCTTGAGGAAGTGAATCAATATGCAAATCACGAATAACCACAACATCGTACGCAGATAAATCATCTGACTCAATCATACTTCTTAACGTCGAACTATCCACAACCTTCAAATCCGCAAGTGGCATTCCCTGAAGAACAGTACGAACAATTTGAGCACCTTCTTCGGCTACAAGTACTTTGAGTTCTTTCGCTGGTGGAATAATCAACGATGTTTGGTTATCAATCGCAAGAGAATCTTCTCGTAATAGATGTGCCTCTATTACACCTGATTGCGGCATAGAAAATGGAACAAAAACCAAACTCGATATTCCAGCCAGATTGTCCGTTTGTTTGGGGATCCGAACTTCTTGCACTCCAACTGGAACACCGTCGATTCGAAGTTCTATTTCAACAGTTTCATCTTGCGGGGTTGTATTTATCAAAGATAAAAACACCTGCACCTGATCACTTGACTCATCTGAACGCTTAGCATCTATTGTGGAAATGCCTATGTTTGTGTCTAGCGGAGAACCAATCATGTGATACTGCAACGTTTCCCCTCCTTGTAACGCTTGGTCTTGAATATCTTCAATAAGACCATCACTAAACAGTTCTAACTGCGCAAATTCATTTGATGAAATCCCATCTTGTTCTGGGTCAACTGTTGTGGTGTACGCACGAGCCAGTTTCAATGGTTCACTTACGATTGACTTCCCATGTGTTGGCTGAATTGACTCAATTGCATGCAGGAGTTGCTGTTTTGAATTTGTAAAAGGCGTAACAACTTCTGCATGATCTGAAAATGCAATGACCATTGTCTCTCCGCCAGTGCTTGAAAATAGCCCACCGCCATATATTTGATTAACTAAATCACGCGCTTTTTCTTTTGCCGTATCGAGACGAGTTGTTCCATCGCTATTAACTGCTGTCATAGAACCAGACCGGTCAATTAAAATCACATGTGTCCCTTCTCGTGGTGATCCACCTTCTATTTGCGGCTGCATGAGTGCAAGGGCAACAAGAACTAAAGCGATTAATTGTAATAGAAGCAGCATGCTTGGACGTAATCGTTGAAAGGGAGTGTTTGCATGCAAATCCTCGACAGCACGCTCCCACAACATCGTTGAAGAAATTCGAAGTGGTTGCCTTCGCAATCTAAGAAAATACAACAATAATAAAAGTGGAATTACAATTGCTCCGAGTAATAACCCTGCACTTGGAGTTACCCATGTCATCGGAGTAATCCCCTTCCGCGAAGATATTCCACAAGAAGTTGTTCCATATCGACATCTGTTGAAACTCGAACACTTCCCGCGCCAATACGAATGCATTGTTCACGAATTGATTCGCAGTGTTGTTCTAATCGTTGTTTGTATTTTGCAATGAGCGGTGCAATTGCTGTTATTTCACACTCTTCCCCACTTTCGGAATCTTCCAAACGTAAGTCTCCTTCAAGCCCTGTATCAAGTGGCGAAACTTCTTCTGGAGCAAGAGATTGAATAACAAATACATCCCAACCACCTCCCACCAAATAGGAAAGTCCTTGTGTAATTCCATCCTTTTCAAGGCAATCGCTGAGCACAACTAGGACACCTCTGCCCTGCCTTGATGTTGAAATTACTTTGCAAGCATCAATAAAAGAAGTCCCTCCACTTGGAAGAAGGTCCAGTAGCCACTGCCCCATATCTCTTGTTCGTCGTCGCCCACGCAAACCTGTCAATCGTTGAACTCCACCACTGTTAAAACCAAACAACGACACTTTATTATGACTGCTTAGTGCAACATATCCCAACGCCATTGCAAGGCGACGAGCAAAATCGAATTTGTTTGGATTTCCATATTCCATCGAAGCACTTGCATCAATTGCAATCCCAAGTGTTAACTCCTCTTCCTCTAAAAATATCTTCATGAATAATCGATCAAGCCGTGCGTATACGTTCCAATCAATAAATCGCAAATCATCACCTGAGGTGTACTGACGGTAATCTGCAAACTCAACACTTGAACCTCGCCTTCGGCTCTTCCGCTCCCCCTGTGTTTTTCCTGAAAATATCTTTCTCGCCACAATATCCAAACGATCAAGTGATGACATTAAATGTGAACCTAATAGTTCATCCACTTTCGTTGGTCGGTCATGAATTGTCACACCAAAATTAGACATCTCTTTCCTCTATCATAAAAAGAGGAACGTCTTCAAGGAGCCTGTCCACCATTGAGCAAGAAGTTCTTGCAGCAGTCTCAGCCTCAAAGGACCTAACTATTCTATGTTGCAAAGCAGGAACTGCAATTGCGTGAACATCTCGATGAGAGACAGCAAACCTGCCATCAATAATTGCTGCAACCTTTGCACAAGACACGATTGCTTGTGCAGCCCTTGGACTTGCACCAACTAGAATGTCATTTGAAACCCAAGATGGAGCGTGATCTGAATCGGGGTGGGTCGCCAAAACTAACCGAGTTACATAATCTTGAATATGTGGAGCAATAACAACTTGTCGAGCAAACTTCTGCACAGCGACAATAAAATCTCCATCAACAATTATTTTTGTTTCTACATTTTTTCCCGTTGTTGTGCGATCAACAATTTCATTCAACTCTGTTCTTGAAGAATACCCAACATTTATTTTTAACAAAAAACGATCGAGTTGTGCTTCAGGGAGTGGGTACGTGCCTTCTTGCTCAATTGGGTTTTGAGTCGCAAGCACAAAAAATGGTATCGGCAAATTTCGCGTAACCCCATCGATTGAGACGGACCTTTCTTGCATAGATTCAAGAAGGGATGCTTGGCATTTTGGTGTTGCCCGATTTATTTCATCGGCAAGAAGTACATTATGAAAAACAGGGCCCTTTCGAAATGTAAACTCTCTAGATCCTGTTGTTTCGTTGTGATCAACAATTGTTGTTCCAACAACATCCGCTGGCATCAAATCTGCGGTGCATTGAATGCGACCCGTTGACAAATTAAGCACTTCACCAAGAGTACGGACCAATAATGTTTTACCCAATCCGGGAGGTCCTTCAAGCAATACGTGTCCATTTGCAAAAATCGAAACGAGCACCATATCCACGACTCGTTTCTGCCCAACAACAACACCACCTATTTCAGTTCGCATCCCAGAAAAAGCACGTCTAATAATTTCGCAACCAGTGCGAACATCTTCAGAAGTATTAATCTCCATTGGTAAATGAGATGCGACAAAGGTCATGCTTCATCCTCCGGATTATTACGCTCTCGTTTTTTCTTGAGCAACTGACCTAAATTATCATCTCTTCCTTCTAACTCTTGTTTTGGCTTCTTTGGAGTAGTTGGACGAACTGGTTTTGTTGGCACATTATCACTTTCTATTGTTGGGCGACGTTGCTCGACTTTTGGCTTATGTACTTTTCGTAGCGCTTCAACCGAACCTGTTGAAACTTTTTCGACAGGGGAAAGAAGTGCTTGCATACTCTTTTTGTCAATCCACAAACGACGGATTGCAACATCTAATACGAGCATGCATGCCGCAATAATTGCAAGTAAATCCCACATCGAGTGTGGGCTTACAGGTTGTTGAATTGCTGTTTCATCGAACAAATCAATAATGTCAACTTCGTCCAACGAAAGAACTCTTCCGCCGGTTCGTTCAGCAAGTTGATGAAGAAGTGATGCGTTGTGTGAGGTGGCCGAATACTCCTTTGGATATGGAACCGTTACTGCTGTTGGTATTCTTCCAGTCACTGAACCATCTGTGTCTTGAAAGGCGATGTTCACAAGCCAAGCACCACTTTCTTTTGCATCAAATTCTGCATGGTATCTACCCGGTCCCGTTTGCTGAAGCGTTAACGGAATTGCGTCCCCTTTTGGATCTATAACTACTGCCTTAGATTGCATAAAATTCATCATTTGATTATCTGCATCAACTGCTTCAAGATCAACAATCCCTCGGTCTCCCTCGACCCTTGATGTAATGCTCATGTTTGGTGGAGACGATCCTCGCATTGCCCATCGAACACATCCCTCTAAAAACTCAGGAAACTCTGGCCAACTTGGCCACTGTGTCGCCCATCTGTTCCCTAAATCTGTCATTAGTGCAATTGACTTACCAAGACCGTAATGCCACCAGGCCAGAAACGGGTCTTCTCCATCACTCGACTGAATAAACCAAGGAGTTTGAGCAAAACCACCCTTCGCGCCGACCACTACATATCCATTCACTAGAGGAACTGAGTGTATCCCTTGTACAGGACCTGTAACACTCGGTCGTAAAACAACATCCCAGTCACCGCCCTCTTGAAGTAATGAGCGTGAATTAAGTTGCGCTTCCTTAATAAAAATACTAGGCAACTTGTTTGGGTCATTGACCATATAAAAACGCCCGCCAGTGACAGTTGCAATGCCTTGCATCTTTTGGCGATCAGTTGGTGAACCGTGACCACCAACCATTACTGTTGAAACTGTCACTTCAGCTGTGCGATATTCACTGAGTAATTCTTGTGATGGACCAATAGGATCTCCATCACTAATAATAATGACATGTCGTTGAGCAGCATCAACATCTACCAATCCATGAAGAGCGACTTGCATAGGTGAACCAAAGTCCTGCATATCACCGAAAACCAAACTATTAATTGCATCAATAGCACTTTTCTTATCGCCCGCTAATTGTAGAGGTAATGTCCAGCCCGAATTATTAATTGTTCCTTCCCCACCATTCCAGTTGTATTCAATAATTCCAACATAGTCGAGTTCACTCAGCGAATCGACAGCTGCCTTTGCCATGCGCTGCCCCCAGTAATTGCCTTCGGGCATTTCACACGAATGCATAATTAAAGCGAGTGCACCCCTTGGTAATTGCCTCGTTTGTGGTGGCTCACACCGAATTGGCATTGCTTGTTCTAATTGTGATCCAATCCAGCCACCTGCTCCAAATGCATTTGGACCACCCGTGAGAAGTACTCCTCCTCCTAAATCATGCACAAACGAATACAACTGTTTTTCTTGCAAATCATCAAGCATCCACCGAGCAATATCAACAAGAATAACTGCATCATATTCAGAAAATCCAATGCTATCACGTGGAACCTGTTGTGAAGAACTAACTTCAACTGTTAAACCGGCATTTGTGAGGATGTCATATAAGTGTTGAGAATTTAGTCCGTTTTCTGTGACAAGCAATATTTCCCCGCCCTTTGAAACAAACGTTACTGCAATACCTGTATTGTTTGATGCAACCGAATCTGTTCCTGCATCTGGAACCCACATGGCTTCGAACTTCTGTGGCCCACTTGTCTGAATCGGAATATCAAACATCACAGCATTTACACCCGATTGCAATGACATAGTGAGGCCTTTTCCAACATGATTCGGAGAGACATCAAGTTCTACGCCATTCTGTAATACATGTAGGACACCAGAGGATTGGTCAATACTTCTGAGAATAATTCGGACAGGCACTGATTGTCCAAAGCGTGCTTGAGATGGAGCGACAACTTTTTCAATCATTACCTCTTGAGGATGTTCGTACAAAAGAGGCAAGACATCGATTGGGATACCACTTGCATTTGCTTGGTTTGCAACAGAGAGCACTTGCCCATCTGTTTCATTTCCATCTGACACAACAAGGATTCGAGAAGCAGTATCACGAGGAAGAAGGGCAAGAGCCATCTGCACCCCTTTAGAAATATTTGTTGCAGTTCCATCTGGCTCATTTGCCGCAGGTTCAAAAATGGTGAGTTGATCTGGCATCGAACCAATAGAAACTTCCCTACCAACACTAATCACGGCTAGCCGATTATTATCGCCTCTGCGTTCAGGAGATGTCCACTCCTTCAAAGTTTCTACGGCTTGATTCTGAATTTGTTTTGGAATTGACTGACTACGATCAAGAACTGTGATAAGCGAAACACCCTCTCCCGTTTGCTCCCAGACAGGGCGAGCAATTGCAACTGTAAGAAAAATGATAATCAAGCAGCGAGCAATTGTCGATGCTATTGCTCTTCCTCTTGCGCCTCTATGCGATAAACCATGCCATGCAAGCACGATGATTGGAACAAGGAGTACTAGCAAGATAAGCCAACCAGGACGGTCAAATTGGATTGGAAGCATCATTGTTTCGACATCATATCGGGCAATAGTTGAAGACGGTTATTCCCTGTATCAGCAATAACTATTCCATCTGTAGTTGTAGCAATACCCCACGGAGTTCGTAGTAAGCCAATACTGTCTCCAGCGCTTCCCCATGTTTCAATCGACTCTCCTGCTAATGAAAATCGTTGTAAACGATTATTTCCAAACTCACAGACAATAAATGTATCTGCTGAATCAATCAAAATCCCGTACGGATACAGCATTTCCGTTTTGAGTCGTCCAACTTTTGAAATTATGGTAACCAACTCGCCATCTGGTTTGAGCACCACTACTCGATGATTCCCAGAATCCGCAATGTACAAATGCCCCGAATTTGGGTCAATTGCGATTGATTGAGGACGTCGAAATTCAGAGTTCCCCTCACCGTGCTCACCAATTGAACGAATAAACACACCATCTCGAGTAAAGACACTTATTCTGTCATTCCCTCCATATTCAGAAACAAAAACTTCACCATCGATTCCAAATGCTATATCTGTTGGATATAAAAACTGTCCGTCCCCAGTTCCATATTCTCCAAATTCTAGAATCTCATTACCCTGAGCATCAAGAACAAGAATTCGATGTTGATGTGTATCTGCAATCCAAATATTTCTCTCCTGATCAATTGAAACTCCAGTTGGATACCCTGTTCCAGAAAGTTCCAACTCCCAAGAAGATAAAAATTTGCCATCATGTGTAAAGCGTTGAAGCCGACCAGTCTTATCAATAACAACAATAACTTTGTCATCTGAGTCAATCGCGCGAGGTGTTATGAAGTGACCTTCTGATTTTCCAACACTCCCCGCTAATACTGCATCTTTCATAGGCTTTTGTTCATTGGATTTACAAGAAATAATTGTTACAAGTAAGACTATTGATATCGCTAATTTTCTATTCAAAACAAATATAAACAAACCGCCAACAGCAGCGATGGAAATCATTATAAATAATGCGCTCGTTACTAATTGTGGACGTTGATAATGCATTGCATTCAACAGTGCCACGGAAATTGGTTGGTGTGTTGAAGGAGGAGCAAGTTGAGTTGTTAATGCTACCTCTCCAAATGACATCGCAATTGATAATGCAAGAGCAATGCCCATAGCTTGCAGCAACCTTGGACACGTTGCACAAAGCAGTGCAAGAATCGACTCTGGAGCATCAAGCTGACAAAGCGTTTTTGTGTCTGGAAAGCGTGCAACCCATCGACCAGCAAGCGATCCAACAAATCCAATTCGAGAAACTTGAGCAAGAATAAGAATGGCTGGCGTCCTGTCAACAACATCAAGGTTAACTAAATGCCAAGCTTGTCCTACAACTGACGCAACCATACTTGCCGGCAAACAAGCAATGAGGATCCAGACAACGTCCATCCCGTTTGCAAGAACTTTCATTTTGCGCGATGAGGACAAATGAATTGCCATCGATGAGATAACAATGAGACAGATAATAAGTGCGACAAAAAATGCAATCATTGCACTTACAAAGAGATCGCCACCATACTGTGACCATAGTTGAAATCCGTCACCCCTTAGCGATGTCAAGGCACTAATCATAAGCGGCCCACCTGTAAGTAAAACCCATACAAAAAGAACTGGAAAGATAGATTTGTACCTTTTCAAAGTTTGGCGCTGATGATGTGTTCTATAGTAAAAAATTGCAAATAAAGCAGGCACAACAAATAAAACTCCTGCAACACTTAGCCAAGGCGCGCTCTTGATTGTTCCGCCGGCTGAAATTACGGCTCGCAATTCATTCCCTAGAGTTGCAATCTGGGCGAGATCAAAACATGTTGTATTTGTAGCAGTAAGTGCTCCAACAAGAATCACACTTGTTACAAGCATTTTTTTCTCTGCACGAAATCTATTCCACACACGCTTGCAAATTGAGGGGTCATCGATTGTGTGCAAGACCATAAGCCCATTTGAATTTCGATTTGACATTGCAATAATAAGTGCAGGAATTGGCCAAGACCACCCAACAAGTGCCATCAAGACACATATTTTCATTGAAAACGCAAGTAAATCATGGTGCACAATACTCTGATGAAGCCATGAACCTGCAGGCCATGCTTGCCACCAAGCATAAAAAACTGCGTATGCTGGAACTGACAGAGACATAAGTAACATAAGAACGACAGAGGAAAATGCTGAGCGACGAAGAGTCGCAATACGTAGCCCAACAAGCCAGCCAATTGCTGTTGATAATAGACCAACACTCAATGACCATAGAAAGGTTCTGAATATGACTTTGCCACTTTCGTGTGGAACTTCAATATGCTGTCCATCAGAAGTTGAACTAAACAATATTAGAACTACTGGAAGAGCAACAACTAGTATTAAGATGAACAGACCAAGAAATTTCAGCCATACGGTACTTATCCATCTCACTGCGACAACTCACTCATCACCACGGCTAATTGACTATCAGACTCTGATGCTGCTTCATAAAAATCAACGACAAGTGGATCATCAACGGCAAGATTAGGAAATTTTTTAGCCACTTTCGGCTGAAGTGGAATATTGTGTGATGTAGATAACGCAAGCATGGTTGCCACTTCATCGCTTAATAAGAAATCTACGAATTGTTCCGCCAACTCCGGATGTTCACACCCCTGAACAACTCCAACGGTGTTAGGAATGAGGAGTGTTCCGCCACCGAGTCCATCATGATGTCTTGGCATAAACATTGCCAACGATTCTCCACGTTCCTGCGCACTGTGAACATCATCTGTATCAGTCATCGCGTATCGAGCAGTGCCATCGATGACTGATTGTACTGTTGCGGCGTTGCCACCAAGCAATGGTCTACTTTTCATTGATTTAAACAATGCTCTGCTTTGTTCAGGATATTTTGCCATAACCGCTATGTGTGTTCGCGTTGTACCAAACCGAGGATCTGCCATTGCTGCTTCGCCATATTCCCACCACAATCGAGGCAAATCATCTTCCTTCACTACGTTAGGGTCAAACGCAATGACACGTGCTCTTGGTGAAAAAGAAAACCACTTCATGTCACTGTCTCGATACTGCGTAGGCCATTTTCTAGTTATCGAAGTTGTACAAGGCGACAAAACATGAGCACGCGCGAGTTGAATCGTTCCAAGGATTTCTGAAGACCAGAAAACATCTGCGATTGGTCGCTCCCGTTCTCGAATTAATCTCTGTACAAGTGCTGTTGTCTTTGATGCTTCCGTATCCCCAACCCAAGCAACATCTATTCCTGTTTTCTTTGTAAATAAGGCAAAGACATCACGGGCTATATGTTCATCCGCAGAAACATATACCGTAACTGTGTCATTATTGTCAGTGTTGACAAAACATCCAACTAGAAAAACGAATAAAGTAGTAACAAGAGAATTAATCGCTACTTTCGGTGTCACCTTCATTTGATGGCTCCGTAAGTTCTTCTAGTTGACCAAAATAGTGTCGTAAGAGTTCGTGATATCTTCTAGGAACTTCTTCGTCAATAATTGCTTGCTCTGCATCTCTTTGTTGAGCGAGTACAGTTTCTCGAACTGCTGCAGTTGATTCACCAGTAGTCAACAAACCGCCTTCAAATAACTGTCGAGCAATGATTATCCCTTCAAGTGTTTGCACTGGAGACCGCTGAGCAACTGAACTCGTTTCAGTTTCTTTTGTAAGATTGCTTCCGCCATTACCCTGTCCTTTACCGCCTGTACTACCACTTCCAGTGCCACTTCCACCTTTGCACATACCCTGAGCTGCATTTTGGCACATACTTTTGGCAATTTCCGCTTCTGTTTTAAACAACTGCATCGCTTTTAATTTTTCTAATTCATCCACCATTCCTGCACCAGACTTGCCCTCTGCGCATTGCTGGCATGCTTTTCCCATTTTTTTACACATTTTAGATGCATTTTGTTGAGCTTTTAACAACTGCATCAATTGCTTCTTTTGCTCTTCCGTCAATCCTTTTGCATTCTGAATTGCTTTCATTGCCGCATCGGGGTTACTCGCAAAATTTTCATTTAAGCCAGCCGATGACATCGCAGAAGATAACGCCTCATTTGCTTGTGCGAGTTTTTGCAGTTGTTTTGCAAGATCTTCCATGGCTTTAGCGAGTTGCTCGCGCTCTTCCTCAGACAAATCTGATGACTCGAGTTGCTTTTCTAACTTATCAAACTCTTTTTTTGCTTGGTCAAAATTACCATTCTTCATATCTGCAACAATCGGCTGCATACTAGGATTCTTTGGCATTTTTAATGCCTTCATTCTCCGCAACATTTCCTCGTACGACAAAGCATTCTCGTCCTGCATTAATTCATCGAGACGTTTTTGAACATCTGTTATTTTTTTCAGTGCTTCACGACGCAACGTTTCAGAATCGAGCGACTCGTTCTCGGCAGTTGCGGCAAGTTCAGCAAGTTCGTCTTCTAAAGATTCACTAAGTAACTCTTCTTTTTCCAATTGTTCTAGTACCGCCTCGATTGAAGACTCAATATCCTCGTCTGAAGCAACAATCCCAGAAGTTGGAGGAACTCCATTCTCATTCCACCATCCCCACTGTGGGGTCCATAACACAACGAAAGCAAGAAGTGCCACAATTCCAATACCGCCAGAGTTTTTGGGAAGCGTGATTGGGAAAAATTTTCTTACGTTTGATCGAACATTTTTTGATTGTGCAATCTCAATAGCATCTTCAACAACTGCCGTATAAAACGGTTTCGATATCTCTTCACAAGCAAACGCAGAAGAAATACGATCATGAAGTTGCATCCTAGAATCAACTTCGGTCGCAGCTTCTGTTTCTGTAATAGGAGATTTGATCCAAGATATAAGTAAAACCAATACAAAAATCACTCCAGAAGTTATCCAAACCGTGTCCCATGGGATAACGTTCGTAATACCTGCACGATCAATAATCGCTAGTGCAAGGATAAGGCAAGAGAATGCAAGTAAAAAATGGGAACACTTGTAAAGAACTACATTGAGTTGTAATCTCAAACGAGCGCCATTCACTATGTGATGAAGTTGCTTCATTGAAGTACTCTAATTGTACGCGAGCAAATCGACTGAAAGAACCATTAAGGTTGAAGTAATTCCTTTAGTCTCATTTTTACGTCTTCCAAAGGCAAAAAAACGCGAGCTCCAGCAGCATGTACATGCCCCCCACCACCAAAATGACCTGCAAGTACATTCACATCAATCAACGATGATGGGTCCTCGAGCAGACTCGGCTTTGAACGAAAACTCAATTTCGTGACTGTCGGATCAGAGTCCGTCAATAAAATTGCAGCCTGCATGTTCTCCAGTACCAGTGGTGTATTCACAAGCCCAACAATGTCCGTGCTTGAACCATTTGTTTCTTGGAAGTCAGTACTTCGCAACGTCATGATTGCGACAGACTCAACATATTCGATACTTGCGAGCATCCGCTGAAGCAATTCCATTCTTGCAGGTCTCGCTGTCTCTTCTAAATTTCTGTAGAGTTGATATCGATTAATGTCGTGCTCCAACAAACGGGAAGCATCTGCGAAACACCGAGCATCAGCATTTGAAAATCTAAACCATCCAGTGTCTGTTCCTATGCCAATGAATAATGCCTCTGCAACAGAGTGACGACCTGTTCCAAGCCCAATATTCATTTCTTCAAATAGAGCCATGACGACTTGAGTACATGCAGCTGCAGAAATATCAACAACGCGATCAGTTGCAACATCATCCCCATTTGCATGATGGTCCAAACCAATAATTCTATTCTTTCGCTCTCGAAGCCATGGCTCAAGTGCTTCAAGTTGAGACCAAGCGCCGGTATCGGCAACAATAATAAGATCGGGTTCTTGGACTGGGAGTCCATCTTCTTCAAGAAGACGAACATCTGTATCACCTGCAGCTAGTTGTAATCCATGCTCAATCGGTCCAATGAAAAGGTTCTCCACTTGCTTCCCAATACTTTGAAGTCCACGACAAAGACCAATAACAGAGCCAATTGCATCTCCGTCTGGTTTGCGATGTGTTGTAACGACAATATGGTTTGCCTCTTGTATTCGCTGTGCAAGTCCTGCATAACTTGTTGTTGATTCGTATACGTCAGTTTGTGGAGTCATGAATTTCTTTCTATCAGTGAAATCGTTGTTTGAATATCATCTTCGATTGCGAGTTTAAGTGATTCAACTGAATCAAACGCAATTTGTTCTCGAAGCCAATGTGAGATAGTAACGTTCAATGGCCATTCATAGTGACTATTTTCTCCATCAAATCCAACTAGGTGTACTTCGCACACCCGATCATTAATTCCAAATGTCGGTTTTGTTCCAATGCTAATTGCAGCAATATACTTGGTATCATCAATTAGGGCACTGCCTGCATAAATGCCATCTCGTGGCAGCATTGTTTGAACATTCCCAAGGTTCGCCGTTGGAATTCCCAACTGACGGCCACGGTGATCACCTTGAACAACAATTCCAGAAAGTTCGTATTCTCGACCAAGCATACGTGTCACATCAGCAATTTGACCTGAATTTAAAAGTTGCCTTACCTTTGAACTGCTCGCCCTGACAATAGAATTATCTTCAAGGCAAACATCTACCCCCTGTTTTACAATAACGTCAAAGTTGAATTCATCACCAAGGATACGAAGAGTTTCAATTGTTCCCTCTCTTTGATGCCCAAAGCGAAATCCCTCGCCCTCAACGATATATGAAGGAGAAACTTCCTCGATTACCCGCTTGATGTACGTTCTTGGCTCAAGAGAAAGCATTTCTGTTGTCGGAGTAAGTCGACGAACTTCATCTGCTCCCGCATCAATGAGTAATTGTTGGCGTTGAGAAAAAGTAGTAATCCGCTCAATGAGCACTTCTGGCTTCAATACAGAAACTGGAGTCGGATCAAAGCTCCACATCTCAACACATCCGGCATCGCCAACTGCCTTGCGAGCAGCTTCAACCAATGCCTGATGCCCTTGATGGACTGCGTCAAAATTACCTATTGATATTGCGGTATTCATATTTGTCTCATTCTGTTCATAGCGTGCACGATATTCGGAAATCGAAAACAATGCGTATTGTACAGATGCCTCCAAGCGGTTCTAATACACAAATGGCAACTCAATCAAAGCAACCCGTTGGCAGCAAACCAGAGAATCCAGCGAGCATTATCGAAAAAGTAACGAATAGTCTTCGATTAACCGCAGAAGAGACCGTTCCGTGGTTTCTCAAACAAATGCCCTTGATGTACTTTCAAGATACCGACGAAGAAACGCAACTTGCACACCTACGGGCAATAATCGCCGAAACCGCTTCTGGCAGACCCATTGAGTTAACACTACGAAATGACGACGCCTCCGAGTGGACATTTATGAGACCACGTGACTATCCAGGTGTTCTTGCAGAACTTATGCAAAACTTGCCATGGGACCAAACTCTACGTGCGGCAAAAATTCACACTGCAGGTGATGGAAGCCTTGTCCTTGACACCTTCGAATTTGGCGAACCATCCCCCTTTTCAGCAAATCATCCACAATACGCAACCAAAATAGAAGAAACAATTGCGTATGCAAAAGAGCACCTACCACAATGGACACCGGAACTTGTTCATAACTATTACGCAGCATGTACAGAAGATTATGCGCTAACGATTACACCTTTACGAATGGCGAAGCATTGGCAACTTGTCCAGCGACTTACTGGAACAGATGGAACAACTGTAGCGCTTGAACGTGAAAGTGATCCAACACTGAGTCGTATTATTATCGCGGTAAGCAATTCGACTAGGCGGTCTATGCTACAGAGACTTGCAACTCGATTGAGTAAGTCCGGAATAAATATTCACCGTGCATATCTTGATAGTGTTGATGATGGTGATAACGGATGGATTACGCTTATTGGGTGTGTTGTTCAGGGACCAGACGGGGGTCCAATCGATGAGGACGGTGCTCTTTGGAAAGAAATTCGTGCGGACTTATTACGTCTTAAGTGGCTTGACCCAAGAACGGTACGACTTGGATATGACATTAAAGGACTCGATCTCACAGGCGCAGAAATCGTCACCGCGCTACTTGATTTGATCTATCAAAGTCTAGTCAAAAGAAATCCGTACGCATTTAACCCAACTCGTCTTGACACTCTTTCCCGTACCAATATAGACATTACAATTGAGATTGCAAACCTATTTCGACATCGATTTAATCCCGTGAATCCACTTGACGATTCTGCGTACGAATCGCAACGTAATGCTTTGTTTGAGCGCATCGACAACCATGTTGATCTCGAAGATGCGCGGACAATGTTCGTCAAAATGCTTGAGGCAATTCATGCTGTTAAGAGAACAAACTTATTTATTGAAGATCGATATGCACTTGCAATGCGACTTGATCCATCAATACTTTCAACTGAAGAACGTTCCGAACACCCATTCGGTGTTTTCTTTATCCATGGAAGAGATTTCAACGGATTTCATGTGCGATTTCGTGATATTTCTCGTGGTGGAGTACGTGCGATTCATCCAAGAGGTATTGAGCAATTCGCTCGTGAACAAGAACGCCTTTACGATGAAGCGTATAACTTAGCGTTTGCACAACAACTGAAAAATAAGGATATTCCAGAGGGTGGCGCAAAAGCAGCAATACTCGTACATCCAAATGGGCGAGTGAGCAGAAGTGTGAAAGCATTCGTAAACTCGATACTCGACCTCATCACTCCAGAGGAAACAACTAAATCACAAATAGTCGATCGACTTAATCACAATGAAATAATTTATTTCGGACCTGATGAAAACATCACCCCAAAATTAATTGACTGGGTCGTTGACCGAGCACGTCGCCGTGGTTATCCGATGCCAACTGCGTTAATGAGTTCCAAGCCAGGAGCTGGAATAAATCACAAGGAGTATGGCGTAACAAGTGAAGGCGTAGTAGTCTTCCTCGATACTGCCCTACGTGCAGTTGGAATCAATCCTGACACCGATACGTTCACCATTAAAATTACCGGCGGTCCTGATGGAGATGTTGCTGGAAATGGCCTCCGAATTCTTCATCGCGAATATGGCGACCGCGCAAAAATTCTAGGAATCGCTGATGGTTCTGGTTGTGGCGAAGATCCAGATGGTCTCGATCATATCGAGTTGATTCGTCTCTTTAAAGAAGTCCTACCAATTGCAGAGTTTGACTCTTCAAAATTGGGGCCACGCGGCACAATCTCTTCAATAGATGACCCTGAAGGAATCCATCTCAGAAATACTTTACACAACAGGATTGAATGTGATGCATTTATTCCATGTGGTGGTCGTCCTGCAACTATACACGGTGGGAACTGGAAAAACTATTTGAAGAAAGATGGTTCACCAAGTGCACGAGTTATCGTTGAAGGGGCCAATTTATTTCTCACTCCCGACGCACGCAGAGAGCTGTCAAATGCAGGCACACTCATTCTGAAAGATTCATCTGCAAACAAGTGCGGCGTCATTTGTTCAAGTTTTGAAATTGGCGCATGTATGCTTCTAAGTGAGGAAGAGTTCATGGAAATCAAGGAGACCTTTGTGAATCAGGTGCTCGTTAGATTGCGAGAACTGGCTCGATCTGAAGCAGAGTTGCTTGCACGTCTACATCAACATCACCCACACTCACCTCTTCCTGAAATGAGTATTCGAATTAGCAGGATAATGTCCCGAGTTTCAGACTCACTAATCGGTCATTGGGATTCCATGACGAACGAACAACAGAAGGAATTACAAAGACTTGTCATAGAGCATCTTCCAAAATCTCTCATCGACCGAGTCGGCGATCTCCTATGGACTGCCATGCCAGATACCTATTTACAATGGATGATGGCAAAATCTCTTGCTTCTCGAATTGTATACCGAGAGGGCTTTGAATACCTTGAAACGATGGAAAATGAGGATTTAGCCGGCCTTGCGCTTCGCTATCTTGATCTAGAAGAAGAGCGAGAAATCCTCACCGAGGAAATTTTAAAATCAAATTTGCAATATAAAAACAGGGTAGCAGCGTTACTCCATGATGCAGGCATATTTTCAACTATGGGACGTCATCACAAGTCATAATAATTCTATCTAACATGTAATCTTAGGAGGTTCACATGCACATTAATAGTTTCGCCATACTCTCTACAGTTCTTTTCTTTTCTCCCATTTCAATCGGACAAGTTTCGCTTGAGATGGAACCAATTGAAGCACACAGTACGATTACTGATATCACGCTTTACCAAGACAGAGCTTCAGTAACGCGAACCGCGACGTTAGATTTACAAACTGGTGGATACACCCTGTTTTTTCGAGACCTACCATCCTCAGCGTATCTCGATTCAGTCCAAGCGAGTGTTGGCAAACAAGCAGCATTACTTAGTGTAGACACATCGAGCAGACCAAGGGTTAAAGACAACAGCGACATTATCAAAGAAATTTCTGCAGAGATTGAAAATGTCGAACAAGTAATTAATAACCTCAACGCAAAACAGGATGCACTTGCATTGCAAGTCACCATGTTAAAAACATTAATTGAACAAGCGAGCAATGAAAAAGAGGGACAAGTTGATCTTGACCATCTTGAAAACCAAATCGACTTTATCGGGTCAAAGATGACAACGCTCACTATTGAACAAACCGAAAACTCAAATACAATAAAAGACTTGAAGCAAAAACTTCAAAATCTGAATCGACGAAAACAAAATTTGTCCTCCGATCGAGGCACACAATTAAATGCCGTAGTCGATATTGGAGTAAAACAAGCTGGGACCATTCAAGTGCAACTCACATACCTAGTTAACAACGCTAGTTGGCTACCGACATATTCCATCCGAGCAAATAACGCTGGTGACAACATTACAGTTGAATACGATGCTCAAATCTGGCAGCGTACAGGAGAAAACTGGACGGATGTTTCGATGACACTTTCAACTGCGCAGCCCCAAAGGTCTACAACACCACCGATGCCATCACCGTGGTTTGTCGACGTATTCGTGCCACCTCCACCTGCCGATTCGAGAAGAATGCGAGTCGGAGCAAGAGGTGGATCTGGTGATGAAATGTATTATTCTAAAAACAAGGAGCAAGTAGATGCAATTGAAAGCATGCCAATGATGGAATCAGAACTAGCGATTGTTGAAACGGCATCTGCTTCTGCAACTGTAAATAACGATGGGCCAGCCGTTAGTTTTACACTTCCAAGAACAATTACCGTACCTTCCAACCGAGAGGAAAAGCAAACAACTTCCCTTGGTGCTTTTGAAACTGAAGCAAATATGTTCCATATCGCCGTTCCAATGTTCACAGATGCAACATTTATTCGAAGCAAGGTAACAAACACTAGTGACTACATTTTACTTCCAGGAAAAGCTTCGATTTTTCACGGAAGTGATTACGTAGGCAAAACTTCTTTACCAACTATCGCACCTAACGAAACATTTTCGCTTAATCTTGGAATAGATCCAGTTGTGACTGCAACTCGAGTACTCCTAGAAAAAGAGTCGGCTTCAACTGGACTTTTTGGGTCTGGAAAACAAACTTTGTATGAATACCGAATTACCATTTCAAACGGTCATGATGAAGGTATAGAAGTACATGTCCGAGACCGCTACCCAGTTTCAAGAAATGAGGAAATAGAAGTCACGCTTAATAACCTCAGCTCACCACTTTCAACGGATAAACGGTACGTCGATTCTGAAAAACCAATGGGTCTGCTTCGCTGGGATCTCAATATTCCAGCAAACAGTACTGGTGATGCTAGTTTCGTTCTAAACTGGGAAGTTGAGATTGCACGAGGCAATGATGTCAAAATGACACCACTTCCAGAATAGAGAGGCTCTTTTTTAGTACTTAAACAACCTATTAGACATAAATGAAGGTATTCCAAGGGAACAATGACCGATGGATTGTTACACTGTGTTGCGAGATAACTCTGTTTCTAGTCCTTAGTCATGGATCTCACCCCTTATTGGAAATGCCTTCATGTCAATGCACCGTATCTATTCTCTATCAAATCTAATACCACAACTCCTTTGCTACCTTCTAGTTATGGTTCTAGCAGTCGCACTTAATGGATGCGACGAGGGAGCAGACAGCGAAAATGCTATACAGCAATCTCTCGATACACTTTTCTATGATTTACGAGTTGCCACGAGTGGAAACAATGTCGAGAATCTTGAAGATGTAATAGCATCTGCAAATAGAGTCCGTCCATCATCTCAATCTCAGAAGCAAAGCAAACAACTTTTGCTATCCACTGCAAAAGAAAAACTTGCCCACCTAAAATTCCAAATACTCGCATCAAAAACTCGTGTTGCATCAAACATCCTAAAACTTGCTGAAACGCAGGCCCTCCAAGTTGCACTACTTAGAGATACTGCCGAATCGTTAGTTGATTCAACGAATAAAATCGGAACTTCAAAAAGTAGCGAGATAGTTTCTGCTCAAGATTCAATTCGAAGCCATTTCAAATCTCAACGCACAGAAGCAAGTTCAGAATTAGCTGACCTTGATGAACAAAGTCAAGCAGCACGTGAAGATGCTGAAATACTTCGCCAACAAGCTAGTCAACTACTTATTGATGCTGAGGAAGAAGGAGTCATCGAAGGATTCGAAACATATAAAGCAGGTGCTCAAGCATTACGACAATCTCAATTAATTGAATTGTCTGCTGCAGAAATTGAACTTCAATCAAATATGTATACGATGCCGATGCTTCAAGAGGCAGAAGCTGAGCTTGAAGCAATTACGTCAATTCTAAGTGGCATGGAAGACACACAAGACATGCTCCAATTACTTCAAGATACTTCTCTTCAAAATGCCTCTGACTTTAATTCACTAGCCGATGTGATCGATGCTGAGGCAGCTGAAACTATGAATGAAGCGATTGAAATTGGTAACACACTCATACAAGAATGGCAAAACCTTTCGGACCTTGCAGGAGAAGCGATGCAGAGCGCTGGGCGAAGCAGAGGCGCATCACGAGAAACTCAAAAAACTTCTGGGATATGGAAACTTGATTTAGAATGGACGATAGGCCAAATCGAGGAAGCAAAACAAATATTTTTACTTGAAGAGCTACGAGCCCTTGAGTCATTTATTAAACATGGGATTGTCACAACATCAAACAAGTGGCGAGGTCTCACCTCATCACTTTCTACAGAAATAGAACAGGCAAAACAAAACGCCTTAGCTGCATACGAAAAAGCTATTCAACTTACAAGCTCTGTTGGAAATCAAAGTGCAGTTTATATTGATCAACTTAACACTCGAATAGCGATTCTAAATGGTGAAAACATTCCAGTTCCAACTACAAACGATGTTGAAAATCGTCAACCAACTTCACCTGCTTCAACACCCTCGGCTTCAAACGCAAATGGTTTTGCAACACCACAAGAACTAGCCGAAGCATTTAACATCGGCATTGCTATCAATATCGAAGGAAAAACTTCACAAAGCGATATTCGACAATTATTAATCGCTGATGGTCCAGAGGCAAAGAAATTTGTTGATTTACTTAGCAATATCCTTAGTGCAACAACAAATATACTTTTTGCTATACGTGACACAATGGGCGAAACAGCAATGCAAGAATTTCTTGTTAAAAACCCAATACAAACAAGCGATTTGATGCCACCAATAGACCTATCTTCAATCACTATGCAAGGTGATGATATCGCAACTGCTAAAAATACCAAGGACGAGTTGCTCACTATGCATCTAACTCCTGAGGGATGGAAGATTTTTCTATCAGTCAGTTCCGATGAAAATGCTACTTTATTTGCCATGGCTGATCAAATTGGCACAATGATGGATCCTCTTATAAAAATGATGAATTCCCTTGCAGAACAAATCCGGAATGGTGAAATCACAACCATCGATGAATTAGATGCTGCTGGCGAAGAGTTTATGGCAGATTTCAATCCCTTCTAATACGACGGGTCAGACACTTGCAGAACCGCAACGGCTGTTTCCTTTACTAGCGGATCATCGTCGTCGTTTGCAATTAATTGCAGGGCCTCAAGCAACGCTTCATCTTTACCCTTCGCCAAAATATTTCCCGCCACAATGACTGCGTTCCTTCGCATCATCCCCAACTTCGCACGTTTCATCGAAGATCCTCGAAATACTTCTCGTCTCAATTCTTCATCCCAACCAAGTACTTCAAGTACATTTAGTGAATTCAATGTTGGAGTATACGCACCATTTATTGTTGCTAAGCCCCCCCTCTCTGTTATTTGATTGTGTGGGCAAACCTCTTGGCAAATATCGCATCCAAAAAGCCACTCACCTATTGAAGAAAACAAGTCGGGTTCAATTGTAGTTCGATGCTCAATCGTCAAATAACTAATACAACGACGCGCATCAACACTCCAGGGCGTAATTGCATCTGTTGGGCACGCGTCGATACATCGAGTACAAGTACTACATGGGTCTTCCTGCACATGATGAGTTGTTTGTATATCCGCTGTAGTCACAATACATCCGAGCAACATCCAACTTCCAACGCCTTGCTCAAGAAGTAATGTGTGCTTCCCTATCGCACCGATGCCCGCCTGTGCTCCATACTCACGTTCAAGCAGAGGTGAGGTATCTACACAAGCCCGAAAGTTCTCGTTGGGAAACTGTTCTTGGAGAGTATCACATACTCCATGCAAACGACGCTTCATTTCCTTGTGATAATCTCGTCCCCTCGCATATCTTGCTATGCGACCATGTCCATCTTGCAATGTCAACTCTTCTAGTTTGCTATATCGATCCGCAACGCAAATCACAGACTTTGCGCCATCAAGTAAATTTCTTGAATCAAGACGAACATCTATATTTCGATTCATCCATTCCATCTCACCTTGCTTTCCATCGGCTAGCCATTGCTCAATGGCGACATCATGTGATGATCGAGTTGCACTCGAAATCCCCGCAAGGGCAAAACCCTTTGAAAGACATAATTCAACAATAGTAGATGCGTCCAATTGACTCATTAGAACTCTACTGAATTGTCAGGGGATACTATTTCAAGTTTTGCGTATTCAAGAACAAGGTGTTTTACACCTCCACGGAATTGGATGGTAACGGTGGAGCCACGAGGTCGACGTATGACACGTTGTACCTTTCCTAATCCAAATCGTTTATGACGCACAAGTGACCCAACAGTAACTCTCTGATCACCACATTCTTCTGGCACGATGTCAGGAACATCCCATGGTTCAATTACCGTGTCCTTCGTAAGAGCAACACCAGACATTTCCTGTATAAAACGACTTTGCATTGTTCGATTACTTACGCCACGCTGTGTTCTTCTCCTTGCGTGTGTGAGAAAGAGGTGTTTTCGAGCACGAGTAATTCCAACGTAACAAAGCCGCCTCTCCTCCTCCATCTGCGAATCGTCATGCCTTGCTCGTTCGTGCGGAAGTAATCCTTCTTCTAATCCTGCAATTACGATGAAATCGAATTCCAAGCCCTTTGATGCATGCAGAGTCATAAGGGTTACTGCACCATTTTCTGGATCAATAACATCTGCGTCACTGACTAAAGCAACATTTTCAAGGAAAGAAAACAAAAGATGCAACGGTGTGGGAGGTGGTAAGTCTTCGTGTTCCGCCTCAAACCCTTCTTCAAATTCAGTTGCTGCGGAAACAAGTTCTTCCAAGTTCTGCAATCGTTCAAGATCATCTTCGCCTGATGCCGTTGAGTAAAACTCTTCAAGGCCAGATTCCCGAACTACTCTCTCCACAAGATCGGCAAGTGAACTTGCTGCAGTCAAACTTTCTTCTGAACGTCCGTCAATTTGCCACTGCCTGAATGTCTCTGAAAACTTTTTCATCGATTTCACCGCTCGAGTCGTAAAACCCTGTTCCTTTGAAACAATCGAAGACGCACCTAGCAATGACATTCCATGAGAAATTGCAAGTTGTTCCAATTTTGAGATAGATGTCGAGCCAATGCCTCTTGTGGGCATATTTATTACTCGTACAAATGCAACATCATCTTTTGGATTGACCAAGAGACGCAAATACGAAATCACTTGCTTGATTTCTTTGCGATCATAAAAAGCCGTTCCTCTAGCAACAACGTGCGGGATTCCTGCTTTCCTAAACGTGTCTTCAAGAACACGGCTCAACGCGTTGACTCTATACAACACAGCCATCTCTTTTAACAGAACACCTTCATTCTGTAGCCGAGTTACTTCTCGAATAATCGACTCTGCCTCTTCGTGTTCACTCTCAAGCGAAACAATAATTGGCTCATATCCATCCTCGAGTTCGGTGTACAACTTCTTTTCTTTCCGCTGCTTGTTGTGTTCAATGAGAGTAGCAGCAACTTTAACAATATGACCGGTACTCCTAAAATTCCTGCCCAATGGAATTACTGTTCCCTCACCATAGTGCTCTTCAAAATCTAGAATATTTGAAATATCTGCGCCACGCCAAGCATACACTGACTGGTCTGGATCTCCAACCACACATATATTCCTATGATTCGCAGCAATTTTATTTGCTATTACAAACTGTGCGTGGTTAGTATCTTGATATTCATCAATCATGACATACTGATACCTGTCCTCTAAATGTTGGCGAACTTCCGCATCACGCTCAAGTAGCCTAGCCGTCTGTAACAATAGGTCATCAAAGTCAACAGCATCGTTGCTTCGCAAAATGTCGTCATACGCGCGGTATATTTTTGCTATTGACTTAGTATAAAAATCGAAAGCTTCTTTTTCAAAAGTATCGACATCTATTAATTTATTTTTCGCATTACTAATTGCAGCGAGTACCGATGCTGGTCGCCAATTTGAGTCATTTAATTCACATGACTTAATTGCGGCTTTTACTGTAGTTCTCTGATCAGCAGTGTCATAAATAGTAAACGTTTTTGTGCCAATAACCCGTTCGCCCCAATCTCGTAATACTCTTGCACAAAAAGCGTGAAATGTAGAAACCGTTAATCCTTGCATGTGAAGGGAATCTTGTTCAAGTAAAGTAAATACTCTATTGCGCATTTCCTGCGCTGCTTTATTTGTAAAAGTCAACGCAAGAATTTGCCATGGCGGTACACCACTTGCAATTACATTCGCAATTCGACGAGTTACTACTGTTGTTTTACCCGATCCAGGACCTGCAAGAACCAAAAGTGGCCCGTTCTTATGCTCGACCGCTTCTTGCTGTGCGTCCGTGAGCGATGGTGTTTTTGCGTTGATACTCATCTTCTGAACAGTGTAATACCAATACACCATATTTCGCCAAACAACCTCTTTTATTCATCAAATATGCATGAGGAACCTCTGAATTGTACTCCTTGACAGACTGTACACATCAACACTACCGAAATTGTATTTGTATAAGTGCCGATATTAACGGCATTTAGAACTTTTTTAAAAGAGACACAAGATTTTGTGGTTTAGGGTATTGCAGACCCAAGATGTAGTAGTACGATAAGCACTTGTGGAACATTTCTTTTTTGCTCGTTTATGTGGGATCAAAAACGGCAAAAAACCAAGAAAAACCACACAGTGTGTTCGTTTTTGACAGGAAAACGTGTGTTTTACTTTCTTTGAGTAAATGCACGAGCAAGAGAGGTGAGAAGATGATAAATCTTTGTAACAAACAAATAAAAGTGTGTAGAAAAAACAAGTTGCTCCATTTGAATAGGCAACGTTTGGGAATCTATTCATGCATCAATTGTGAAGTACAAGCAACCTTAACTTCCCTCGTTGACTCGTAACAACATACTAAACAAATGACCGATTTAACAATACACAGACAGACCAGTACGGAAGCAAAGAAGTAACGATGAAAATAACAAGACGATTTACAACAGAAAACGGAAACGTATGGGATTCAGTAAAGTGGTCAACCAGATCAACGAAAATTTCTAACGCAGATGGTTCTGTAGTTTTTGAGATGAACAATGCAGAGATTCCAACAGAGTGGAGTCAACTTGCCACAGACATTATGGTGAGTAAATATTTCCGAAAAGCAGGTGTTCCACAATGCAATGAAGATGGCACTCCTGAACTTGATGAGAATGGACAAGCCGTCACTGGACCAGAGCATTCCGCTAAACAAGTTATTCATCGCCTTGTAGGTTGTTGGCGAAGTTGGGGAGAGTCCCACGATTACTTCGACACGTCCGAAGATGCGGAAGCATTTTATGACGAACTCTGTTGGATGATGCTCCATCAACTTTGCGCTCCAAATAGCCCGCAGTGGTTTAACACTGGATTGAATTGGGCATATGGAATTTCTGGTCCATCCCAAGGGCACTATATTTCAGACCCAACAACTGGTGCCATTACTCGTGCAGATGATGCATACTCTCACCCTCAGCCACACGCTTGCTTTATCCAATCAGTAAATGATGATCTTGTCAATGAAGGCGGCATAATGGATTTATGGACTCGTGAAGCGAGACTCTTTAAGTATGGTTCAGGAACTGGATCAAACTTTTCTTCACTTAGAGGAAGCGATGAATCTCTTTCTGGTGGCGGAAAATCAAGCGGACTCATGAGTTTCTTGAAAATTGGCGACCGCGCAGCGGGAGCAATTAAATCCGGTGGCACAACAAGGCGAGCAGCAAAAATGGTTTCACTTGATGTGGACCACCCAGATATTGAGGAGTTCGTTAGTTGGAAAGTTCGTGAAGAACTTAAAGTTGCTGCCCTTGTTGAGGGCATGAAGCATCTTTCACCAGAACAAAAGCAACGAGCAAAAGAACTCAATCTCACACTTGATTACGATTTCAACGGTGAAGCATACCAAACAGTTGCTGGTCAAAACTCGAATAACTCTGTTCGTTTATCACATGAATTCTTTGAAGCTGTTGACCGAGAAGGTGATTGGAATCTCATCCGCCGAACTGATGGAGAAATCGCACGTTCGATTCCAGCACGTGGTTTATGGAACACAATTTGCGATGCTGCATGGCATTGTGCAGACCCTGGTCTTCAATTTGACACCGCAATTAACGACTGGCACACATGTCCAAATAGTGGGCGTATCAATGCATCAAATCCATGTAGCGAATACATGTTCCTCGATGATACTGCGTGTAACCTTGCTTCTCTGAACCTATTGAAGTTCTATGACAGTGATTCACGAATGTTCGATATTGACTCGTTTGAACACTCAATTCGACTTTGGACGATTGTTCTTGAAATTTCTGTATTGATGGCAGCGTTCCCTTCAGAAGCAATTGCACACAAAAGTTGGCGGTACCGAACACTTGGGCTTGGGTTTGCAAACCTTGGCGCGATGCTTATGCAAGCTGGCATCCCCTACGACAGCGAAGCTGGACGAGCTGTTTGTGGTGCTATTTCCGCGACACTTACAGGTCGATCTTACGCAGTTAGTGCAGAAATGGCGGGTGAATTTGGTCCATTTAATGGATTTGCAGACAACGCGGACGATATGCTTCGCATTATCCGAAACCATAGAAATGCAGCATACGGAATGACTCGCGATTCTGGTAAATATGAAAAACTCCGCATCCCACCAGTACCAATCAACCACGCGTTATTCCTTGATGATTCCATAAACATCACAAATGCCGGTGCTTTACTCGGTCGAGCAGTACAAGCATGGGATGAAGCCCTAGACCTTGGCGGTCGCCACGGATTTAGAAATGCTCAAGTCACCGTCATAGCTCCAACTGGGACTATCGGCCTTTTGATGGACTGCGACACAACTGGTGTTGAACCAGATTTTGCTCTCACAAAATTCAAAAAACTTGCAGGTGGCGGATATTTTAAAATTGCAAATCAGTCACTTCAACCAGCACTTATTTCACTTGGATACAGCAAAAGAAAAGTCAAGAAGATTATGCAATATGTCATGGGAACATTGTCCCTTGACACCCCAATGCCAATGTCTGTTACCGAAAACCGCGAAGAAATATCCTTCCGTGAATATCTGTTGCAAAATTCGTACACCATTGACGATTTAGAATCCATTGAAGATGAACTTCCAACTATCTTTAACCTTTCGTTCGCCTTTGCGGCATGGACAATGCCAGAAAATGTTCTTGAGAAGTTTGGACTAACTCGTGAACAAGCGACTAGTGATCCATCGTTCAATGGCCTAAAACTTCTTGGTTTAAATTCGGACGAGCGCAAAGAATTAAACTGTAGAATCTGTGGCACTGGAACCATCGAGTGTGCTCCAAATCTAAAAGAAGAACATCTTGCAGTGTTTGACTGTGCAAACCGATGTGGAGAAATCGGCGTACGATATATTGCGCCAGAGGGGCACATCAGAATGATGGCTGCTTGCCAGCCCTTCATCACTGGTGCAATTTCAAAAACAATCAACCTCCCAAATGAAGCAACTACTGATGATATCGCAAAAGCATATTGGCTAAGTTGGGAACTTGGTCTAAAAGCAAATGCTCTTTACCGAGACGGATGCAAACTAAGCCAGCCATTAAACGCGAAGACAGACGTTTCAGTTGAGGAGGAGGAGGACAGTTATGAAGTTTCAGCTGCTCATGAAGAAATTGCAACTGAAGTTGTATCAGCTGCAGACATGGCGTCAACCGAACAACCTCAGATTATTGAACGGGTTGTCGAGAAAATCATTGAACGACCAATGCGTAAACGGTTACCAGATACACGACGAAGTATTACGCACCACTTCAATGTCGCAAGTCATGAGGGCTACCTCACAGTTGGCATGTATGAAACTGGTGGTCCTGGCGAACTCTTTATTACGATGTCAAAAGAGGGCTCAACAATTGGCGGTTTGATGGACAGTTTAGGAACAGCGATTAGTGTGGCATTGCAGTATGGGGTTCCAATCGAAAGCCTTGTAAGTAAATTTGCATACCAACGGTTTGAGCCACAGGGTATTACAACAAACCGTGACATCCCATTTGCTAAAAGTCTCGTGGATTACATCTTCCAATGGATGGGAATGCAGTTTATCGATGGATATAGAGAAGCAAACCTTCCTAACCGAAGCTCGACCACAATTCTTGCAGCTGAAATAAAAACAAAACCAACAAATGTCAAGGAGGACACACGATGGTCACCAGAAGTTACAGATACAACTCCCCCGAGTTCTACGACCACGTCCGTTGGTGGAATTGCACCAACGTTAGAAACAGAAAGGGAGCAGACCGAACAATTGGATGCATTTACAGCACAACGACAAGTCACCATTCAGGCGACTCACGTTTCATCCGATGGGTTGGAGGCAGAAGAAACGATAGTACAACAATCTACTACGCTCAGTCAATCAATGGCAGCAATGCAAGGTGATGCTCCAGCATGCTCTGAGTGCGGAGCAATTACTGTTCGTAGTGGCACATGTTACAAATGTATGAACTGCGGCGAATCGCTTGGTTGTTCATAAAGGAGCATAGAGAACGTGATGGGAATTGATAAAGTCGAAACACGGATGACTGACCATGTTCAAGCAAGGGGATGGAACCACTTGCTCGATAGGACTACCGATGGAACGGTATGCCTTTCATGTTTCACTTTTTGGTGTAACACCATGGCCAGAATATTTGACTTTTTCAATTGTGACCTTCGCCCAGATCAAGGATGACCTGTGGCACCCTATGAAGTGACCTTCACACTGTGAATTT
>PVBE010843962.1_pt1 | contig 38804 bp, 35 predicted proteins | sample 1631181 | NCBI WGS metagenome assembly PVBE01 (sample SAMN08397723, study PRJNA350692) | Marine metagenome, whole genome shotgun sequencing project. | isolation source: water | place: Pacific Ocean | collected 2012-04 | reverse complement strand
GACGACGACGACGCCACCGACGACGACGACGCCTCCGGCCCGGTGACCGTGCGCGGGCTCGTGTTCGACGGCAACAACGACCCCACCGCCGGCGTCGTGGTGACCGCCGCGGGCCAGCCGCCGGTCACGTCGGTCGAAGGCGGCTGGTTCGAGCTCGAACTCGAAGCCGACACCGTGCTCGGGTTCGCGCTGGAGGGGCACGCCCCCACCGCCCAGCCGGTGTCCCTCACCTCGAACGAGGACCACGCGCTCTCGGCCACGCTGACGACGGTCGACGTGAGTCAGGACTTCCCCGTGCTCGCGGGCGTGGACCTGGGAACGGTGGACATCGACCCCGGCGACGTGGACGCCAACGGGGTCGTCACCGTGCAGGTGACCGAGTACCTGCCGGACGACCGGGCGGCGCTGCCCCTGAACGACCAACCGCTGCACCCCTTCGGAGCGATCCGGGTGGAGCTGTTCGACGCCGTCGGCGCCCCCGTCGGGCCCGTCCTGGGGCAGACGTTGGAGATCGCGATCCCGCTGGAGAACGACGGCTCCCTCAGCCAGGGGCAGGATCTGCCGGGCTGGTGGTGGAACGACGGCACCGGCGAGTGGAACCAGCAGTCCGTGATCGGTCAGGTGTACGCGAACCCGGACGGGTCGTTGGCGTGGCTCTTCCAGGCGACGCAGACGGGGCTGTTCGCGGCCGCGGAAGCCCCGGACGAAGGCGGCTGCATCACCGGCCGGGTGACCCGCGACGACACCACCGGCCTGGCGTCCGCGTGGGTCTACGTCGACGCCGACCCGGTGGCGGCGGTCGCGCGCGCCGACAGCGACGGCACGTTCACCGCGGCGGTGCCCGCGGGGGCCTCCTACACCTTGACCGCGATCGCCATCGACGGCGGCGATCTGGCGTACGTGACGGACGTGGAGACGGGCGTGGTGTCGGCCGGTCCGTGCACCGACGTCCCCGATCTCGTCGCCCCCACCGAGACCTGCATCTCGGGCCAGGCGCTGGACGGCGGCGGGGTCGGCACGGCCGGCATCGAGCTGTCCGCTTCGACCGGCCACGTGACCACCAGCGCGGCGGGGGGAAGCTACTGCCTGGCGGTGCCGGTGCTCACGGAGGTGACGATGTTCGGTCCGATCTCCGACGGCGAGGACGGCTACCTGCCGTGGACGGTGCTGACCCAGCCGGGCGACCCCGACTGCCTCGGCGGCTGCCCCAACATCGCCGTGGTGCGCCCCTACCCGGTGACGCACTGCGCCGCCGGCACGTTGCTGGTCGACGGCGTGCCCGCCGCCGGGGCGACGGTCCAGATCTACGACGACTTCGGCCCGCGCTACCAGCCGGTCTACGAGCTCACGACCGAGGCGGACGGCACGTTCTGCACGGAGGTCCCCAGCGGCACCTCCGTGTTCACCGAGGGCGATCCCACGGCCTACAGCTGCTCCGGGGTGAGCACGTCGACGGTCGGCAGCAGCGGCGGGACGTGCGCCGGCGGCGGCGGCTGCTTCGCCATTGGCGACGTGGAGTGTTCGCCGCTGTGACAACAACGGGCGCGCCGCCGGCACCCCTTGTTTGATACCCCCCGCCGCGGCCTGGATTTTGCTGAGAGGTTCCGCATGCTTCGACGTCTGACCCTCGTCCTGATCGCCCTCGCCGTCCCCGCCTCGGCCGCCGCCGAGATCCCCGACCGGCCCACCTGCGGCACGCACCTGCACCAGGACCGCATCACGTCGATCCAGCCGGTGTTCTTCGGCGACGCCCCGCGTGGCGGCCTCGAGCTCCGCGACGCCTTCGGCGAGGCTCCCAACATCGTCACCAGCGAGCGCTTCGCCCTGAAGTGGGGCAGCAGCCTCACCGTGTCCGAGGGCACCGCCCAGGACCTGCTGGCGATGATGGAGGCGGCCCGCGACGCCCAGGTCGTCGGCACCGGCCTGCCCGACCCCACCGGCTGGGACAACACCTTCTTCAACGTCTACATCGGCGACAGCGGCCCCGAGGTCCCCTCCGCCGACGGCGCCGGCGGCTACTACAGCTGGGACGGGGACGACTTCCCCTTCATCGTGCTCGGCGCGGATACCGCGACGAACGAGTCCTGGGCGCACACCGTCACGTCCCACGAGTTCTTCCACGCGGTCCAGGGCGCGACCTTCAACTACTACGAGTGGGACTACGCCTACTGGTACTGGGAGGCCACCGCCACGTGGGCCGCGTCCGTGCTCTGGCCCGACGACACGGCGTTCGCCAGCTGGCTCGGGTCGTACGCTTCCAGCCCCCACCTGCGGCTCAGCTCGATCGACTGGGACGACGACGCCAACATCCCGCCCGCCCGCCAGTACGGCGCCTTCATCTTCCCCCGCTTCATCACCGAGCAGGTGGGAGCGGCCGACGCCATCTACGACTCCTGGGCCATCGCCACCGACACCTCCGATCCCCTCGAGGACCTCGGCGCCTTGCTCGGCGACGACGCCGTCCGCGACGCCTTCGCCGACATGGCCGCGGCGAACGTGCGGTGGGACAGCTACGACCACGCCGAGACCTACGCCGCCATCGTCGACCAGTTCCCCGAGGTCTGGGGCTGGCCCGACCTGTCCACCGTCACCCCCGAGCCGCAGGGCGACTGGCTGGTCGTGCCCGCCGAGGTCGAGCCCGGGTACTGGGGCTACAACCACGTCCGCCTCAACGGCGACGCCGTCGACGAGGGCAGCTTCACCCTCCACTTCGACGGCGAGGGCACGCCCGATCGATGGCGCCTCCGGATCGTCACCCGCGGCGGCGGCAGCACCACGATCTTCCCGGTCGATCCCAGTGAGGACGGCGTCGCCGTCGACCTCCCCGAGGGGACCAACCGGGCCTGGCTGGTCGTCGCGTCCGTGCCCACGAACGGCCTCAACCAGAGCCGCACGTGGCGCATGCAGCTCAACTTCGACGACCCCGGCGACGACGACGATGCGACCGACGACGACGACGCAACCGACGACGACGACGCAACCGACGACGACGACGCAACCGACGACGACGACGATGACCTCACCCCGGGCGGCATCAGCGGCACCGGCGGCTGCACCTGCTCCGCCACGGAAGGCCGTCCCGCGGGCGCTCCCGCCGCGGCGTTGGGGCTGCTGCTCCTGGGAGCGCTCAGTCGCTCGCGGCTGCGCCGTAGGTGAAGAAGAAGCACATCTCCGAGTCGGTGCCTTCGCCCCAGGAGGTGTCCTGCGGCGGGTCCACGACCCGGTCGGGGTTGCTGGTGGAGTTGTTCCAGGTGCACTCGAAGTGGAGCTGGTCGTCGGCGCCGACGCGCACCTTGTCGTTCCACATGTAGGTCATCTGGTTGTTGAAGTCGTAGACGTCCGACTGCGACAAGCAGGTCTCCTTGCCCCCTTCGTGCTCGACCCAGTAGTCCCACGCCTTCCCCAGCACGTGCATGTGCGGGAACACCCCGAAGATGTCGACGTCCACGGGGAAGCCGAGGCCCGTGGGGGAGTAGGACTCGTGGTGGCTGAAGCTGTCGTCGCCCGCGGGGATCGTCCAGTCGAACGAGCCGATGGGGATCATGAGCATCTCCTTGTCGACCTCGGGCTCGGTGCGGAACGCGTAGCCGCTCTGGTCGGCGTAGTCGGTGCCCGGGTTCGAGTCGAAGTAGTGCATCTGCATGATGATGTTCTGGTCCGGGCTGACGCGCATGCCGTAGCCCTCGGGCATCTCGATGGGGAGCATGCCCGGGGCCCAGGCGCCCAGCAGACCGCTCAGGATGTTGAAGTCCGCGCACTCGAACCCCTCGGCGGGGTCGTGGGCGGGGATGTCACCGTCGTTCGCGTCGATGCGGCTGACCACGATGTGGTGGGCGATCTCCTGGGCGTCGATGATCGGGCTGAGGCCGGTGATGAAGAAGGTCTGGGGGGCCGTGTTCTCCAACACGAAGCAGCGGTACTCGTTCCCCGGGAGGGCGGGGTTGTCGTACACGGGGGTGTACGGCTCGAGCATGAGGAAGTCGGTGTCCGCGTCGGCCAGCTCCGTCTCGACGAAGTTGCCCTCGACCGCGTCGGCGGGATCGCCGAGCTGGGCGCCGCCGTCGCGCCACTCCCGGAAGACCGCCTTGTCGGCCTCGGGGAGCACGAGCTGGGCGCTGCCGGCGTAGTCGCGGCACTCGGGATCGCTGGCGGGAGGCGGCATGCGGCCGGCCTCGACCTCGCCCACGATGGCGCCCGCGAGGCCGACCACGACGTCCGGATCGGTGAAGTCGCCGAGCCCCAGGCCGTCGGCGTAGTGGCAGCGCACGCAGTGCGTCTGGAGGATGGGCTGGATGTCCGAGTAGTACTTCGGGGCGTTCGGGTCCAGCGGCTCCGGCTCCTCCGTGGTGGGGCAGGCGCTCAGGAGGACAACGGCGGCCAAGGCAAGAACTCGCATGGCGCGAAATGTAGCCAGCGAGCCGACGCCCGCAACCAAGTCGTTCAGGCGAGCCGAGCGAGGGCGCAGCAAACCCAGGCGGCGGCCTCCATGGCCCCTACTCCGGCGCGTTGGCCTCGAAGCCGATGTACAGCTCGGTGGCGGGGGAGTCGATGGTGAGCTCCGCCTCGCCCGTGACGCTCCCCGGTTTGCCCCAGAAGACGACCTCGGTGGCGCCGGCGCCCAGCGATCCGCACTGCAGCGACGCGTCCGACTCCTCCTGCTCTCCGAACGCGGCCGCCTGGGTGAAGCTGAGCACGCAGGTGGCGCCCGCGTCGGGGAAGTCGACCGTGGCCGAGCCGGTGGCCCGCCCGAAGGCGTCCAGGGTCATGTCGGCGGTGCCCGTCCCCTCGAGGTCGACCGCGTCCCCGGAGACCGTGCCCCAGGCCTCGCCGGTGTAGTGGAAGGGATCGTCGTCGTCGTCGTCGTCGGTCGCGTCGTCGTCGTTGCCAACACCGATGACGGAACTGTCGTCGTCATCGCTGTTCGCCGTGTCGTCGTCGTCGGAGGCCGCGTCATCGTCGTCGGAGCTGCCGAAGTCGTCGTCGTCGGCCGCGGGCGGGCAGCCCACGAGCAACGCCAGGGAGAGGATCCAGAGCGCGCGCACCGGGGTCAGACCGCCGCGCGCTCGCCGCCCTGCTCGGGCGTGTTGGGGAGGACGGTGAGCCGCTTGCGGCCCTCCATCCGCGGGATCATCCGCTCCACACCGCTGTCCTCGTCGCCGGCCCGGCCCAGCGTCTGCTCCGACACCGGGACCATGTACTCCTTGCGGAAGACGATGGGCTGGGCGTCGGCGGCGCGCACGGTGGGCTGCAGCGAGTGGGCGAACTCGTTCCAGCTCATGCCCATCAGCAGCACGTTCATGACGGTCGCGCGGTTGACCCGCGGGCTGAGCATGAACGCCATGATCGCGAAGAAGAACCGCTTCTTGGCCCACGGCCCGATGAAGAGGAAGTCGAAGAGCAGTCGGTGGAACACCTTGATCTGCTCGAAGACCGTGAGCGCGTGCTCGTTCTGCTTCCAGTGGCCCTGGCTCAGGTTGGCCACGAACCGCTCGCGCATGTTGTCCCAGTCGTAGACCTCGCGGTACAGCCAGCGGAAGTCCTCCTCCGTCTCGGCGTGGGTCATCGTGGGGTGCGTGACGGTGGCGTGGGCGCCGTCCAGGTCGTCGTAGGAGTAGACGACGTTGCGTCCCTCCTCCTCCATCATCTTGAGGAACTTGGTCCCGGGCGGGCTGTTCATGATGTTGACCATCAGCCAGCTCTGCTTCGACACCTTCACGTACTCGGCGATCTCCTTGACCGTGTCCCGGTCCTCCTTGTCGGTGCCGATGATGAACGACCCGATGACGAACATGCCCAGCTCTTGGATCTTCGCCACGGCGTCGTAGTAGTTCATCTTGTTGACCGGCTTGTTCATCGCGACGACGGCGTCCTTGTCGAGCGTCTCCAGGCCGATGAAGACGAAGAAGCAGCCCGCCTCCTTCATCAGCTGAAGCATCTTCGGCATGAACGCCACGTTGATGGACATCTGGCAGCCCCACGCGATGTTCATCCCCTTCATCTTCGTGAAGAGCTCCTTGGCGAAGGGCTTGTTGCCGATGAGGTTGTCGTCGGTGAAGAAGATCTGGTTGCCGGGGGCCGCCTTGATCTCCTCGATCACCTCGTCCGTGGTGCGGACCCGGAAGTCCTTGCCGTAGATCTGCTTGATCGAGCAGAAGTGGCAGTCGAACGGGCAGCCGCGCGTCGCCTCGACGCCGTGTAAGATGTAGTCCTTGGAGCCGGTGAGGTTCCACGCCGGGGGCGGGTTGTCCTTCATGTCCGGCTTGGCGTCGACGCCGCGGTAGACCTCTTTCATCTCGCCCTTGGCGAAGTCTTCCAGCAGACCCGCCCAGATGTTCTCCGCCTCGCCGATGACCACCGAGTCGACGTGCTCGAGGGCCTCGTAGGGCGCGAGGGTCGCGTGCGGGCCGCCCATGACGACAGGGATGCCGCGCTTGCGGTACTCGTCCGCGATCTCGAAGGCGCGGTTGACGTAGCAGGTCATCGCGGTGACGCCGACCAGATCGACCGGGTCGTCGTAGTCGATGTCGGTGATGTTGTCGTCGACGAGGATGACTTCGTGGCCCTCGGGGGTGAGGGACGCAACCGTGGGCAGGGCCAACAGCAGGTTGTTCGACTTCCGGCCGAGCATCTTCCCGAGCTTCCGGAAGTCCCAGAAGTAGCGGCTGTGGAAGGCGGGCGTGATCAGTTTGATGCGCATGCAGAACCTCCCGCGAGCGGGCGGGTGCCCACACGAGGACGACGACTCTACGCGGGTTTGGCAATAACGGTCAGTTGATGCCTGCCTTGAGCTTGCGGAGCAGCGTATTTCGGCCAATGCGGAGCCTGCGGGCCGCTTCGGAGCGGTTGCCGTCACACGCGTCGACCACCCGGCGGATGTAGCGGCGCTCCATTTCGGCTAGCGGCAGCACCTCCAGGGTGTCGCTGCCGCGCCCTGGCCCATCGAGCCGGGCCAGCGGCAGCGTGGACGGTCGAATCGCGGTCCCCGGGGCCAGCACCACCGCCGACTCGAGGCAGTGCTCCAGCTCACGCACGTTCCCCGGCCAGGCGTGGGCATGCATCTCGGCGCGGGCCTCCCGCGTCAGCTCGACCTCGGGGCGGCCGTGGGTGCGGCGCGCGGAGGCGAGCAGCTCGTCGATCAGGCGGTCCAGCTCGGCGTGGCCGCGGTCGCGGAGGGCGGGGAGCTCCACCTCCACAACCCGGAGGCGGTAGTAGAGGTCCCGGCGGAAGGTCCCGGCCTTGACCGCCGCCTCCAGATCGCGACTCGTCGCGGCGACGATGCGCAGGTCCGCGGTCTGCTCCTGGGTGCCCCCCACCGGGTACCAGGTCCGCTCCTGGACCAGCCGCAGAAGCTTGCCCTGGGCGGGGCCCGACAGCTCCCCGATCTCGTCCAGGAACAGCGTCCCCCCGTCGGCCGCGGCGGCCTTGCCCGCGCTGGCCCGATCCGCGCCGGTGTAGGCGCCGCGCACGTGACCGAACAGCTCGTTCTCGATGAGGCTGTCCGGCAGGGCCGCGCAGTCGACCTTCACCAACGGTCCGTCGGCGCGGGAGGAGTTGACGTGGATGGCGCGGGCGATGAGCTCCTTGCCGGTGCCGCTCTCCCCCCGGATGAGCACCGTCGCCTCGGTCGGGGCCGCGCGGGCGGCCCGCTCCAGCGCCGCCCGCATGCGCCGGGAGCTGCCGACCACGCCGTTGAAGCGGAACGACGTCGGGGCACTGCGCAGCGAGGTGCGGGCGACCACCGGCGCGACCTCGTGGGCCAGGCGGGTCAGGGCCGCCTCGTCGTCGATGCTGAAGTCGCCGTCGCGCTTGTTCACCGCCTCCAGCACGCCGAGCACGTCGCCGCGCTCGTCCAGCACCGGCACCGCCAGCAGGCTGCGGGTGACGAAGCCGGTCTCCTGGTCGAAGCGGCGGGACCATTCGGGGGCGCGGGAGGCCTGGGGAACGTTCATCACGCGTCGCCGCGACGCCGCCGTGCCCGCGATCCCCTCCCCCACCCGGACGCGGATCTCGGCGACCTCGAAGGCGTGGGGCAGTCGGGCGACGAGCTCCCCCCGCTCGGCATCCAGCAGGAACAGGGCGGCTTGCTCCGCATCGACCTCGGCGGCGGCGCGGTCCGCCACCGACGCCAGGAACCGGTTCAGGTCCATCGGCTGACTGGTCCATTTTGGATCACTGCTCCACATCAGTACATCGATAGGGATCGCCGGGGCGGATCGCAACCCCCGAATTCGCACGACGTCGACGGACTGCGATCCCGGCACGGTCCGTGCTCCTCGTTTGGGCAGAGCGTCCGAACGAAGGAGACCGACATGACCAACGACAACCCCACCTGGGGCCTCATCACCGCCGAACCCCACGAGTTCCTCATCCTCCTGCGCCGCGGCGAGGTCCGCCGGGCCCACCAGGGAGGCGGCTGCTGGGCGTGGCCGTCCGACACCGTCGCGCTGGTCGACACGTCGGTGCGACGGCTGCAGTTCACCGCCGATCAGGTCACGCGCGAGAAGGTCGGCGTGGCCGTCACCGGGCTGGCCGTGTTCCGCATCGTCGAGCCGATGCTGGCGTACCGGACCCTGAACCTGAGCGAGGGGCCGGCGTACACCGCGATCCTCCAGCAGATGTTCGTCGGCGCCACCCGTCGGCTGGTCGCCAACCTCTCGCTCGAGGAGTGCATCTCCCGGCGCAAGGACGCGCTCGCGGCGGAGCTGCTGCACGAGGTCGCGCCGGTGGTCGAGGGGACCGGGCGCGACGACGACGGCACCGACCGCGGCTGGGGCATCGCCATCGACACGATCGAGATCCAGGACGTGAAGGTGCTCAGCGAGGAGGTGTTCAAGAACCTCCAGGCGCCGTACCGGGAGGCCCTCGAGCTGGAGGCGCTGAAGGTCCGCGCCGACGTCGAGGCCGAGGGGCAGCGCATCACCGCGGAGCAAGCCCGGGCCGACGAGGCGCTGGGGGACATGCGCGCTCAGGCGTCGCGGCTGCGGCGAAAGGAGGAAGCCGACCTCCGGGTCGGGATCGCGGAGCAGGACGCCGCCTCGGCCCGGGTCGCGGGGCAGGCCAAGGCCGACGTTATCGCCATGGAGCGCAAGGCCCAGGCCGAGGACTCCAGCCCCGAGCGGCTGCAGGAGATCGTGCTGACGGAGACGCTGCCCCGCATCGCGGAGGCGTTTCGCGACAGCTACGACCAGGTCGTGATCAGCGGCGGCAGCTACGACTTTCTAGGCCAGGGGCTGGCCCAGGTGCTGGCGGTCGCGCAGGCGTTCGGGATCAAGTTCCCCGACGGGTCGGAGTAGCCGGGCGGCTCAGCGCGGGGTCCAGGCGCCGTACTCCTCGGTGTCCTGGGCTCCGAGCTCGCCCACCAGGTCCATGAGGTAGTCGGCGATCTCCTGGTCGGTGCGTCCCTCGACCACGTCGCCCACGCGCAGCCCTTCGCTGAACCACAGCCGGATCTTGTGCTGGTTGTCGCCCCGGTGCCCGCGCCACGACAGCACGAACACCTCGTGGACGAAGCGGCTGCCCATGCCGATGAGGAAGAACGGCAGCACCCGGGTCTCGGGGTGGCACGCCCGCAGGAGCCGCCCAATCCCCTTCTTGGCGGGACCAAAGGCGTAGGGGTCGGGGCCCTTCCCGCGCGTCCCCTCGGGGTGGTAGCCGAGCACGGAACCGGCCCGGTTCAGCGCCCACGCGGCCTGCTCCAGCGACTGCGACGCCAGGTCCCGCCGGCGGTCCTGGAAGACGGGAGGCCACATCGCGCAGCCGCTGATGACGAGGTTGACGAAGAGCCCCACGGGCGAGGTGTAGAAGAAGCGGCTGCGGACGGGGAAGTAGAGCCGCTGCATGAAGCTGGAGTCGCGGTAGAGCATCCCCGAGGCGACGTACATGTCGAAGAAGCTGCGGTGGTTGGCGACCAGCACGACCCCGTGCTCCCCATCGATGGCGGGCAGGTGCTCGCGCCCGTGGATGAAGATCCGCCGCAGCGCCGCCGCCCGCACCCAGCGCGCGCTGATGTTGCGCACGAAGAACTGAAGGAACGCCTTCATCGAACGGGACGTGTTGATCGCGTCGCAGGCCCTCACGGAGATCCGCTCGAACCCGCTCAGACGGTCGCGCGCGAAGGCCGGAAACGCGCCCTCCCCCGGTGGGGTCACGGCGTCGGGGCCCGCCTCCCGGGTGCCGCGATCGGCCCCCCGGGCTGGTCGATCCCGCGGCTGTGGGCCCGCCACATCATCCACAGCCCGACGGCGGCCACGGGGACCGACAGCAGCTGCGACGTGGAGAGCGAGTCACCCAGGTGCATGCCGCGCGGATCGTCGCGGACGAACTCCACCAGGGTGCGGGTGCCGGCGTACAACACGAGGAACCAGGCGAGGACCTGGCCGTTCCACTGGCGGCGGGGGTAGACCCACAAGTGGAGGAACGCGGCGATGCCGAAGCCGCTGGCGGCGAGGGCGAGCTGGGTGGGGACCAGCGCGACCCCGAGGGGGGCGAAGGCGTCGGGGTGGGTGAAGGTGTTGGCCAACGCCGCCGGCCAGCCGACCTCGGCGGCGGGCTGGCCCCAGCAGCAGCCCGCGAAGAAGCAGCCGAGCCGTCCGCAGCCGATGCCCACGGCGGTGCCCGAGCCCATCAGGTCGCCCATGCGGAGGATGGAGATCTTCTTGCTGCGGCAGTACGCGACCACCGTGACGACGGCGCCGAAGTACCCGAAGTAGAAGACCAATCCCTCGCCGAAGGACTGCCCCATGAGCACCGGGATCAGCCCCGAGGCGCCCATCGACACCGCGAAGATCAGGAGGCTGAGGTTGAACACCTGGTCCGCGTCCGGCGGGACCGAGTCCTTGCGGGCGTTGTGCATCGCGATCGCGATGCCGAGGGCGAACCCCAGCGCGATCATCGCGCCGTAGGAGTGGTAGGTCAGGTCGCGGCCAAAGAGGCCGATCGTGAAGAGGTCCGGGTGCACCGCCCCCGGGTCTACTCGTCCTCGATCACGATGTCGAGGTCAGGCCGCTCCTCGTCCGCGGGCACGGCCCCCGCTCCGGCAGTAAGGTCCCCCTGTGATGATCCACCGCTCCCTGTCCGTCCTCGCCCTGACGCTCGCGCTGAGCGCGCCGTCCGCGGCCCTCGCCAAGAAGCCCAGCCAGGCTCAGATCGAAGCCGCCGTGCGCAACGCCGAAGGCTCGTTCTCTGACGCGATCGAAGAGGCGGACGCCTCCCTCGCCGCGGCCCGCCGGGACCTCACGTCCCGGGAAGAGGAGCTGGAGGCCGCGAAGTTGGCCCAGGATGCGGCGAAGATCCGGGTCACCGTCATCGACGCCGAGATCAAGGCGTTGGACGCCGATCTGGCGGCTGCGGCCGCCACCCACGACACCTCCGCCGGAGAGGCCGCGGCCGCCGGCAAGGCCCGCGCCACCGCCGTGCGCGCCTGGCGCATCGAACAGCGCCGCGCCGCCGCCCGGGCCGTGCGAGCCGCCCAGCGGGCCGTCGTCCGCGCCCGCACCGAAGTGAAGCTCGCCGAGCCGGAGCTCCAGCGCGCCAAGCTGGCCGCCTGGGTCGATCTGGGCGCAGGCCCCGAAGTCGACACCGAGCTGGCTCGCTCCTCCCGCCTCGTCGCCCAGAAGCGACGCGCGCTCGCGCGTGAGGACCGCCGCCTCGCCAAGGCCGAGGAGAAGCTCGCCGACGCCCTCCGCGCCGCCGACGGCTCCCGCCCCCCCAACGACCCCGGCGTGCTGCTCGCCGAAGCCGAGGCCGTCGCAGCGAAGCTCCGGGTCGAGCTCGAGGACGCCCGCCTCGCCCTCAAGGACGAGCGCGCCGTCGTCGACCGCCTGGGGGTGCGCCTGGAAGAGGCCCGCGCCACCGCCGACAGCACCACCACCGCCTCCACCGCATCCGCCGCCGCCATGAGCGCGGTGGAGCGACGCGCCGAGAGCGCCGAAGCCACGGTCGCCGAGCGGGATGCGCTCGTGGCCGAGCTGCGCGCCCAGCTCGCGGGCGACGACCCCGCCCGGGCCCAGGAGTCGGCCGCGATGGCCGCCGAGATCGAGGCCCTCCGCGCCGAGCGCGACCGCGTCGCCGAAGCCGCCCGCCTCGCCGAGGACGCCCGCGCCGCGGCCAAGTCCGACGCCGCCGAAGCCGGCTCCCAGGTCACCGCCGCCGAAGCCGCCCTCACCGAAGCCGAGGCCGCCGCCGACGCCGCGCTGCAGCAGCAGACCGACCGCCACCTCGCCGAGCTCGCCACCCTGGGCGAGACCGCCGACGCCGTGATGGCGGAGCGGGACGCTCTCCAGGCCCGCATCGAAGCGCTTGAGGCGGGGGACGACGGAGCGTCGGCGCGCCGGCAGCAGATCGACGCCCTTCGCCAGCAGATGGCCGATGCCGACCAGCTCGCCGCGGACCGGATCGCCGCGCTGGAGCGGGAGCTCGCCGAGAACACGTCCGACCTGGCCCGCGAGCGTACGCGCAGCCGCGCCGCCGACGGCGAGTCCGATGCCATCGCCGGCCAGCTCGCAGCCATGGAAGCCGAGTCGGCTTCCCGCCAGGCGCGCATCGAAGAACTGGAGGCTGAGGCGGAAGCGCGTGAGGCCCAGCTGACGGCCGAACTCGACGCGCTCCGCGCCGCCGGCAGCTCCTCGGAGAACGCCGCCGAGGTGGTCTACCTGGAGGCGGAGATCGAGGGCCTTCGGGGCACGCTGGTGAGCCTGCGCGGCCAGGCTGACGGGCTCCGCGAGGACGCCTCCGCCCAGAGCGCCCGTGCCGCGGAGTTGGAGAGCAAGCTGACCCGCGCCCACCTCCGGATAAGCGAGGCCGAGGTCGAAGCCTCGACCGCCCAGGGCGAAGCGGACGCCGCCGTGGAGCGCATCCGCAGCGAGCTCGAGGGGCAGATCGACCAGCAGCGCCAACGTGCGGACGGAGCCGAGGCCGCCGTGGCCCAGCGCGAGGCCGACATCGTCTCCCTCGCGGCCCACCTGGAGACCGTGGACGCCGAGCGCGCCACCCTCCGGGCCGGCATCGACGCGGGCGAGGACCGCGCCGGGGCGCTGGCGGACGAGTACGAGGCCCGCCTCGCCGACCTCCAGGAGGAGCTGGACGAGGCCTCGGATGCAGACGCCGAGCAGCGCGCCACGACGGAGCTGCAGTTGGATGCGCTCCGCCGCCAGGTGGACGAGGCGGTCGCCGCCCGGGACGCCGCCGCCGCACGCCTCGAGGTTCAGCAGGCGCGGGTCGCCGAGCTCACCGAGGCCAAGGACACCTCCGCCCAGGAGCGTCGGGAAGGCGTCGCCGCCGCGCGCGCTGAAGCCTCCGCCGCCCGGGTCGACCGGGACGCGGCCAAGGCGCGGTTGGCGTTGATCGAGGCGCAACTGCGCGAAGCGAAGCGGAAGATCGCCCGCCTTCAGGGTGAGAACGACAGTTTGTGGGCCCGCGAGGACTCCAAGATCGAGTGGAAGGACGCGGCCGAGTAGGAGTCCCTACTTGCTGACGTAGTCCTCGCCGTACATCGACTGGATCTGCTCCTCGAAGTGGGCGTACACCTTCGCCCGCTTGACCTTCATCGTCGGGGTCAGCTCGCCGTCATCAATCGACAGCGCGCGGGGCAGGATGACGAACTTCTTCACCTGCTCGACCCGGGCGTACTTGGCGTTGACGTCGTCGATCCAGGACTGGATGTCGGCTTCCAGGCTCTTGCCGCCGTCCACCAGCGGAAGCGAGACCGCGTCGGGATCCAGCGAGATCAGCGCCGTCAGGTACTTCTGGCGGTCGCCGAACATCACCGCTTCGCCCACGACGGGCTGGTTCTTGACGTCCGACTCCCAGTTCTTGGGCGCGACGTTCTTGCCGCCGGCCGTGATGATCAGGTCCTTCTTGCGGCCGGTGATGTGGAGGTACCCCTCGGCGTCGAACTTGCCCAGGTCGCCCGAGTGCAGCCAGCCGTCGATCAGGGCGGCGTTGGTCGCCGCCTCGTCCTTGTAGTAGCCCAGGAAGACGTTGGGCCCCTTGACCAGGATCTCCTCGTCCTCGGCGATCTTGACCTCGACCCCCGGCAGCGCCGGACCGACCGAGCCGTAGCGCGTCGCGCCGGGCACGTTGAAGGACGTCGGGCCGGTGTCCTCGGACTGGCCGTAGACCTCGCGGATGACGATGTCGAGGCCGGCGAAGTAGCTGATGATGTCCGCCGAGATGGGCGCCGCGCCGGAGACGCAGAACTTGGCCCGGCTCATCCCCACCAGCGGCTTCACCTTGCTGAAGACGAGCTTGTTGGCGACCTTGTACTTGAACCCGAGCATGCCGCCGGGCTCGCCGCCGCCGTTGGCCACGTCGTTGTACTCGGCGCCGACGCGCTTGGCCCACGCGCCGATCTTCTTCTTCAGACCGGTCGTGGTGGACGCCTTGGCGGTGATGGCGGCGAAGAACTTCTCCCAGATCCGCGGGACCCCGAAGAAGACCGTCGGCTGTACCTCCACGAGGTTGTCCTTCAGCTGCTCGATGCTCTGCGCGAAGTAGACCGCGCTGCCCGCCGTGCAGGGCACGTGGAGGCTGAACATCTGCTCGGCGATGTGCGACAGCGGCAGGTAGCTGAGGCTGCAGTCCCCGGGGCCGACGCTGACCACGTCCAGCGCGATCTGCGCCGTCCACGCCAGATTCTTGTGCGACAGCATCACGCCCTTGGGCGGGCCGGTGGTGCCGGAGGTGTAGATCAGCGTCGCGAGCTCACCCTCCTTCAGCGCCTCGACGCGGGCATCGAGGGTCGCGTCTTCGGTGTCGGCCGCCTTCGCGATGAACTCCGACCACGTCAGCACGTCGTCGCCGTCGCCGTCCTCCTTGGCGGCCCCCTCCATGAGCACGAGCCACTTCAGGTTCGGCAGGTCGGCCTGCATCGTCACGAACTTGGCGAGCTGGTCGCGGTTCTCGGCCAGCGCCAGGTGCGCATCGGTGTGGCCGGCGATGTAGGAGACCTCCTGGGGCGAGCAGGTGGTGTAGATGCCCGCGGGCGCGCCGCCGGCCGCCATGGTGGCGAGGTCCAGGATCGTCCACTCGGGTCGATTGAAGCCGAGGATGACGGTCTTCTGACCGGGCTCGAAGCCCAACGAAATCAGGGCCTTGGCGGCGGTCCGCACCTGTCCCACGTACTGCGCCCAGGTGGTGGGCTCCCAATTGCTGGTCCCTCGCACGTAGTACGCGGGGTTGTTCGCGCGGGTCTGTCCCTGTGCGAAGAGTCGAGAAACGATCGTGTCAGCCACCATAGGTCCTCCAAGGTAGCGGAGCATACCGGAGTCAGTCCGCGTGATAGAAAGCCGAGCGATGCGCGGCTTCTCGTTCCTTCTGATCGCGGCCCTCGCCGGCTGCATCGCCCACGCTCCGGAGTCGGTCTCCGGCCCGGAGACGGTGGTGGTGACGGGGACGGTTCCGGAGTGGCCCGTCAACGTGGTCGAGGACGCCTGGGGCATCCCTCACATCCGCGCCCGCTCGATGTACGACGCCGCCTTCGCGCTGGGGGTGCTGCACGCCGAGGAGCGGCTGTGGCAGCTGGAGCTGAACCGACGGGTGGGGTCGGGCACGCTCTCGGAAATCCTGGGCAAGCGCACGCTGCGGACCGACCGCTTCCTCCGCACGGTCGGCTTCCGACGCGCCGCCGAAGCCGCCTACATCGTCCTCGGGGATCACGAGAAGCGCGTCCTGGACGCGTACGCCGCCGGAATCAACCAGACCGTCGCATCGCTGGAGGAGCTGCCCCCGGAGTTCAAGCTCCTGCGGTTCCAGCCGGAGCCGTGGGTGCCGGCCGACAGCCTCGTGGTGACCAAGTCGATGGCCTGGCTGCTGTCGGGGAGCGCGTCGGACGACGCTCTGTACTGGCGGGCGATCCAGGAGCTCGGGGAGGAGCAGGCGGGGTGGATCGTTCCGGAGTACCCGGACGATGCGCCGGTGATTCTGCCGGGGGATCAGATGCACGACCTGCGGGGGCTGGCGCCGGAGTTGCAGGGCATCCCGCACGAGTTCGGCGAGGCCGCCCCGCCGCGTCCCCCGAGCCCGACCCATGGCCTGGACGCGTGGCTGGGCAAGGGTGACGACGTCGGCTCCAACGCCTGGGTCGTCCATGGCTCCCGCACCGACACGGGCGCCCCGATCCTCGCCAACGACCCCCACCTGGGCGTGTCGGTCCCTGCCATCTGGTACCTCGCCGAGGTCGACGCCCCCGACCTGCACGTCATCGGGCCGACGCTCATCGGGCTGCCCGGCTTCCCCATCGGCCACAACGACCACATCGCGTGGGGGCTGACCAACGTCGGCGCCGACGTCATGGACCTGTACCGCGAGCAGCCGGACCCCTCCGATCCGAGCCGCGTGAAGCGGCCCGACGGCTGGGAGACGCTGACCGAGGTGGTCGAGACCATCGTCGTGAAGGGGCGCCCCCGGCCGGTCGAGCTGACGGTCCGGATCGGCAGCAACGGGCCCCTGGTGACCGAGTTCTACGAAGGCGACTTCGACCCCGCGGAGGAGGTCGCCATGCGCTGGACGGCGCTGGACGACGGCGACCAGACGGTCACGGCGTTCTTCGGCGTGATGACCGCCCGCAACTGGGACGAGTTCCGCGCCGCGCTGGAGCCGTACGTCGCCCCCAGCCAGAACTTCGTCTACGCCGACCGGGAGGGCCACATCGGCTGGCAGGTGCCGGGGAACATCCCCCTCCGCCACCCCAGCTTCGATGGACAGCGCGCCGGTCGCGGCTGGGTCGCGGAGGATGCGTGGCAGGGCTGGGTCCCCTACGACGAGCTCCCGCGCGCGTACGACCCCCTCCAGGGCTGGATCGTCACGGCCAACAACAAGCCCATCCCCGACGACTACAAGCACGACCTCGGCCGCGCCTTCACCGCCCCCCACCGGGCGATCCGCATCATCGACCTGATCGAGCAGGGCGACGGCCGCGACGTGGCGGGGCACCGCTCGATCCAGATGGACGTGATCTCCCCCCAGGCCGCCGAGCTGGTCCCCGCGATCCTGGGGGCGCGCCCCGCGAGCCTGCTGGAGTCCCACGCCCAGGACCTCGTGCGCGATTGGGACGGCTCCCACGACGTCGACAGCGGGGGCGCGGCGGTGTTCAACGCCTGGATGTTCGAGGCCGCGGACGCGGTCGTGGACGCAGCCGCCGACGGTGCCCTCGAGGGGCGCATCTACGGCATGAACCCCCTGTTCATCCGCCAGCTCTTCGACGGCACCGCCGCACCGCTGTGCGTCACCCGGACGACCGCCGACTGCGACGCCCTCGCCGAGCAGTCGCTGACGCGGGCGGTCAAGCGGCTCAAGAAGGAGCTCGGCGGCGACGCAACGAAGTGGCGGTGGGGCGATCTGCACCGGATTCGCTACCACCACCCGCTGGCCTTCCTCCCGTCGCTGAAGAAGAGGCTCGACACCGAGCTGCCGAGCCCCGGCGGGCCGGCCACCGTGAACGTCGGCCCCTACCCGATGGCCTCCCCGTTCATCCAGACCTGGCACGCCTCCTACCGCCAGGTGATCGACCTGAGCGACTGGTCCAAGAGCTTCTGGATGGGGAGCCTGGGGCAGTCGGGGGTGCCCTACCGCGAGCACTACCGCGACATGGCCGAGCCGTACGTGGAGGGCACGATGCTGCCCATGCTGTTCGGCTGTGAGGACGTCGACCGGCACGCCGTCCGGACCCGCCAGATCCGGCGGTAACGATCCCTACCCGCGGGTAGACAGCTGTTGTAGGGTGCGCGCCATCAGGAGATCCCACATGCTCGCTCGACTGCTCTGCCTGCTGTCTCTCGTCGCCCTCGTGGCGGCCTGCACTCCTCCCCGCGGAGGCGGTGGCAGCGGTGGTGGTGACGACGACGACGCCGTCTCCAACGACGACGACTCCGAGGACCTGTACGGCCCGGAGAACAGCTGGTGGCACGCCAACGCCTCGGACGTGCCGGGCGATCTGGCGGGCACCGGCTTCCGCGCCGGCGACATCGCCACCAACTTCACGATCACCGACCAGTACGGCGACGAGGTGGAGCTGTACCAGTTCTACGGCAAGATCATCGTGCTGGACGTCTTCGCCCAGTGGTGCGGCCCCTGCCAGGCCAACGCCCCCCACGGCGAGGAGCTCTGGGAGGCCGGCGACGGCGACGTCATCATGCTCGCGGCCATGCAGGAGAACACCGGCGCCTCGCCCCCTTCGACCAGCGACGTCGTCACCTGGGGTGAGACCTTCGACCTGACCCACCCGATCGTGGCCGACGCCGACCAGGACAACCTCCCCTACATCGTCACCGGGTTCCCGACGTACGTCGTGATCGACCGGACGATGGAGATCGTGAACGACGACCTGTGGCCCTTCGACCAGGACTACGTCCTCAACTTGCTCTAGCGGCCCTCGCCGCCCTGGTGGCGGCAACGGCGCTGGCTTCCGATGACGAGGGTCCCCCGGACCCACGCGTGGATGTGCGCCTCGTGCACGACGCCCCCCACAGCGCCCTCGCCCTCGTGTTCGACATCGAACCCGGCTGGCACATCTACTGGAGCAACCCCGGCGACACCGGGATGGCGACCACCGCGCCCCTGATGCCCGCCTTCGACGTCGCGCAGTTCCCCGGTCCTGAGCGGTTCGTCGATCCCGTGACCGAGTTCGTCACCTACGGCTACTCCAAGCGCGCCGCGCTCTTCTTCGGGCTCCCGTCCACGGGCGTCGAGGGGCAGGAGTTCACCGCCGAAGCGAAGTGGCTCGCCTGCAAGGAGCGGTGCGTCTTCCAGACCGCGACCGTGACCCTGTCCGGCTCGGCCGCCGCGGGCGAGCTCGATGCGCTCCGGGCCCGCCTTCCCCGCACCGTCAGCCCGGCCCTCAGCTCCGAGGGGAACACCGCCGCGGCAGCCCTGGCGGGGGGCCCCTTCGAGCTCTATCCGTCCCCCGAGTTGGAGGCGCGACTGGTCGCGTTCCGTTCCACCGACGCCGGCGTGGAGTCCGATCTGAAGCCCGGCGACGCGGGCGACGCGGCCGCCGTGCTCAAGCGATCGGACGGCCGCTTCGTCCGGTTCAACCTCCCCCTCCCTGCCCCTCCCGAGGAGTGACCATGCGCCTGCTTCTGATCCCCGCCCTGCTGCTCGCCCTGTCGGGCTGCGTGCCCGCTTCCGTCGCCTCGGAGACCGCGTCGGTCGGCGCCCCCGCCCCCGACTTCACGCTGACCGACACCGACGGCAACACCGTCGCGCTGTCGTCCTACGCGGGCAAGACGGTGGTACTGGAGTGGTTCAATCCGGACTGCCCGTTCGTGAAGTACGCCCACGGCGCCAAGGGTCCGCTCAAGGAGCAGCCCGGGCGCGTCACCTCGGACGAGGTGGTGTGGCTCGCGATCAACTCCGGTGCCCCCGGCAAGCAGGGCCACGGGCTGGAGCGCAACCAGCGTGCGCGCACCGAGTTCGGCATCGACTACCCGGTGCTTCTGGACGAGGACGGCACGGTCGGACGGCTCTACGGAGCCAGGACCACGCCCCACATGTACGTCGTCGACACCGCCGGCACGCTGGTGTTCGCGGGCGCCCTGGACGGCGACCCGATGGGCAGCGGGGACAAGAACAACGCGGTGGACACCTGCCTCACCGATCTGGCCGACGGCAACGCGGTCGCCAACGCGTACGGCTGCAGCGTGAAGTACGGCAAGTAGTTCGTCCCGTGCGAGCATGGCGGGTATGAAGCCGCTCCTGCCGCTCCTGCCGCTGCTCCTCGCTGCTCCTCGCTGCCGCCGCGTTCGTCGCCGTCCCCTCCGCCGCCGGGGAACTGACGCTGCCGACCGGCCACCCCGACTACGAGATCAAGATCGGCCCGCCCGTGTCCCTGGAGGTTCCGGCGCTGCGCGATTGGAACCAGACACTGCCCCCGGGCGAGGTGGGGGCCGCGTTCCGGCTCATCCCCGCGGGCGACTTCACCATCACGAAGATCGAGACGACCCTGTCGGAGGTGAAGGGTCGCCGCCTCGAGCAGCTGACCCAGAGCGAGGCCGACCTGCCCCCCGGATAGGACGTGTTCCAGAAGTGTTGGTCGGTGCCCTGGGCGGGCCACTTCGTCTTCACCGTCAAGAACGCGCACAACGGCAGGGTGCTGGCCAGCGAGCAGTTCTGGCTGGTCGACGGCGCGAGCAAGATGCGGGCGATGAAGCGGGCCGTGGGGAGCTACAAGCTGTGGCTCGGTCCGTCGACGTCCGTCGAAGTCCCCCAGCCCAAGCACGAGCAAGACACCGTCTCGGCCACCGCCGGGGGCATGGTCTCGATGCAGCTGGAGGCGACGGTGGGCGAGGGCTTCTCGCGGGAGTACCTGGAGATCTCGCTGTACCGCCTCGACGTCAACGGCCGCACCCTGGAGACCCGATCGTCCAGCGCCGTCGGCCTCGACAACGACCGCTTCTACAAGTCGTGGCACATGAGCGTGCCGGGCCGATTCGAGGTCCAGATCGTCGAGCCGAAGGGGCCTCGGCTCATCGCGCAGGGGCAGTTCGAAATCACGCCGTGAGCGGGGACGTGCGATCATCGAGGGCGTGAAGATGCTCCCCCTGATTCTGCTCGCTGCCGCCGCCACCCTCGCCGCCCCCTCCGCCTTCGCCCAGCAATGCGTCTGCCCCGAGCGGGAGCAGACCGTCAACTGCGGCCACCGCGGCACGGGCAACAGCAGCGCGGAGAACCCGTTCATCGAGAACACCGTCGAGTCGATGATGCAGGCGGAGCTCGAGGGCGCGACGATGGTGGAGATCGACGTGCAGGCCACCAGCGATGGGGACCTCGTGGTCTTCCACGACGACGAGTTGGACGACCTCACCGACGGCACCGGCTGCGTGACCGAGCTGACCACCGCCGAGCTCCAGGCCCTCACCATCGACGGCGGCGGGACGATCCCCACCCTGCTGGAGGCGCTCGATGCACTCGACGGCGACGTGAACATCGAGCTCAAGGACAGCGACGTCAGCGGCTGCCCCAACCCGCCCGCGGCCGACCTCGCGAGCGCCGTGTTCCAGATCCTGGAGGCGGACATCAAGGAGCGGACGATCATCGTGACGTCGTTCGAGCAGGGGATTCTGAATGCGCTGCGGACGATCTCGGTCGAGGTCTACCTGGGCCGGATCGCGTTCAGCTCGTCGGTCGCTCCCGAAGCCGCCAACCAGGACATGCACGCGGTCATCAGCCGGTGGGATCAGCTGGACTCCACCGATCTGGAGGCAACCCACATCCTGAACATGGACCAGGGCATCTACACGGTGAACGACCCGCTGGACCTGCGCACGGCGGTCGACATGGGGGTGGACATGATCATCACGGACGAGCCGGACGAGCTGGAGGCGATCTTCGCCGAGCTGTGCGCCGACTTCGTGCCCGACCCCGAGTGCGACGAAGGCGACGATGACGACAGCGGCGACGACGACGACAGCAGCGAGGGCGACGGCGACGGCGACGGCTACTCCTGCAGCAGTTCCGTGATCGGCTCGGGAAGCGGCTCGGCGGCGCTGGCCCTCGGCCTGCTCGCCGGGCTCAGGCGACGGCGGCCTTCAGCGCGGTGAGGATCGTGTCGGGGTCCGCGTGGTCCCCGGCGTTGTCGTTGGTGTAGGTCCACGGCACGGAGCCGTCGGGCATCACGATCCAGACGCCGCCCTGCTGCCAGGCGTCCCCCTTGACCCCCTTCTGCTTGTGACCTCCCCGGGCGGCCCGAAGCCCCTGCGCGGCCGCCTTCGGGCCGAGCGTGCGGAGCCGGCCGCGGAGCATCCCCGCCGCGTCGTACGACTTCCGGCTGGGGTCGGTCCAGGAGCCGTCGAAGTCGGGCTCGGTGTCTTCCATGAACCAGTTCAGGTGCTGCACGGTGCCGTTGGAGACGACATGCAGGGCGGCGCCGAGGGCGCGGAACTCATCGGCCCGGGGGCTCAAGCGAGCGACCTGCTCGCGGCAGAACATTCATCCGTAGTGGCGGATCCAGACGAGCACGACGGGCTGGTCGGCCCAGAACGTGCCGAGGGCCACGGGTGCGCCGTCAGCGCCGAGCACAGTGAGGGGAGCGAGCACGGAAGCGTCGGACATGGCGGGCAGCGTACCGATCAGATCGGCACCGCGGGACGGGCGCCCGCAGCAGGCACGTCGGGGGTGTAGAGGCGTCGCTGCAGCCAGCCGCCGCCGATCAGCAGCAGCACCCCCAGCACCGCCCCCGCAGCCGCGCCAAACCCGCCCGGTAGGAACGCCTCGGACGGCAGACGCTCGACCCCAAACGGCGCCCACCAGCGGTGCAAGACGACCTCGCCGCCGAGGAACAGCGCGATCATGGGTGTGACCGCCCGCCAGTGCAGGTCCGCCCCGATCCGGCTGATCAGCACCGGCCCCACCAGCACCTCGCCCGCGGCCCACACCGCCATGGCGGCCCCCAGCAGCAGCCCCTCGCGGCGCACCCCCTCGAAGCAGCAGGCACCGAGCCCCGCGGCGATCAGAATGAGCCCGACTCCGATCAGGCGGCCCGAGCTGACGTTGCGGCGGGACATCGCCAACAGCACCGCCCCGGCAGCCGCCATGCCCCCCAGCCAGATGACCAACGAGGGGTTGACGTACGACCAGCCCTCGTAGGCCAGGGGAGCCGGGGAGAGGATCCGAAGGGAGTCGTCCAGGGCGCCGTAGGCGGTCGTGATCGCCGCCCACGGGCCCAGCAGCAGCAGGACCCACAAACCGGTGACGGCGAACACGCCAGGGTCCCACCGCAGGGTCGGCTCGCGCTCCCGAGTCGAGGCGGCGGGCCGGGACGCGAGCACGCTCATCAACAGCAGCAACGACAACACGGCGGCGAGGAGGGCCGCCACCAGCGACACCCACGCAAACGCCGGGGAGCCGCGGAGGGGCATGAACTGATCGAACCCCACCCGGGCGGCAATTCCCGCCAGGTTCATGGAGACCCACATCAGCAAGACCAGGCCGAGGCGGCTTGCCTCGTGAGGGCGGGCAAACGCCACCACCGCCGCCGCCCACAGCGCCGGCCGAACCATCCCCTCGCTGATCGACAGCAACCCGATCGCGGGGGTCGCAAACGTGGACGGGGGCGCAACCACCAGCAGCGTGATTGCGGCCGTGACCCCCGCGGTGCCGAGCAACAGGGCACCCCAGGGTCCGACGCCGATCGCGACGACGGCTCCGAGGATCATCCCCAGGACGACCCCCCAGTCCTGGAGCTCCGCCAGCCAGCCGTACTGCCGAGTCGAGTAGCCCAGGGCGTAGAACAGCGTGTCGTTGACCGCTGGGATGATGAACAGTCACGCGATCCGCTCGAAGAAGATGAGCGCGGGCAGCAGCAGCAGCGCCGCCCACCGGCGGGTGGGCTCCATCGGCCCATCGTAGCGGTCAGATCGGCAGCGCCGACCGGGCGCCTTCGTCGGGACGATCGGGGAGGTACAGCGCGCGCCGGATCCGCCCCCCCAGCACCAACAGGGCCAGCCCGAGGACCACGGCCACGGCGGCTCCGACCTGGGGCACGCGGAACGAGAAGCCGTCTGCAGCGGCGGGGTGGAACCAGGTGTCGATCGACAGGCGGACCAGGCTGATCGCCACCATCCACAGCGCGAGCACCCCGGTGACCGCGCGCCAGTGCAGGCCCCCGCCGATCCGGGCCAGCAACCCGGCCCCCGCGAGCACCTCGCCCATCGACAACAGCGCAATCGCACCCAGGAGCACCACGCCGTTGCCGCGCACCGCCTCGAAGCTGACCGCCATCGCCCCGAATGCCAGGAGCAGCATCCCGACGCCGACGACGCGCACGCCGTTGAGGTTCTTGCCCAGCAGGGCGGTGAGGGCGAACACCGCGGCGGCCAACCAGGTGCCCCAGACGACGAACGCGGGGTTCACGCTCATCCAGTGTTCGAACGACAAGGGGGCGGGGGTGGTGACCATCAAGCTGCCCCACAGCGGGGAGTAGATGCTCATCGTGGCCCCCCACGGAACCGCGGCGGCCGCCAGGAGGGCGCAGGCCGCCACGAACACCGGCCGATCCCAGTGCGCCGTCGGCTCGGCGGCACGCTGCTCCTGGGTCGGGGCGGCGGCGAGCGTGCCCAGAACCAGCAGCACGGAGAGGCCCGCACCGGCCCCGCAGAGGGCGGCGGCGGTTCCGAAGACCCAGTCCCCCGTGGGGCCGTAGCTGCCAAAGGCGCGCGGCAGGAACGCGAGGAAGCCGGCCAGGTTCATCGCCCCCCACAGGGCGCAGCAGCTGGCCAGGCGAAGCGCCTCGTGGGGCCGGGCGAAGACGACGATGACGGCCGCGAACACCGCCGGACGGGTGACCCCCGCCCCAAACCCCACGGCGTGAGCCGCCGCCACGTAGACATCGGAGGGGCCGACCATCAACGCCGCATAGCCGCCGGCCATCACCAACGAACCCACAAGGAGCACGCCCCACGGCCCCGCCGCGGTCGCCGCAACACCCGCTACGAGCGTGCCCCCGAGCCCGAACCAGCGATCGGCCTCGACGAACACGGAGCGTTCGGCGGAGCTGAAGGAGAGCTCCTGGTACAGGCCGCTGATCAGATCGGGGCGGGCCCCGTACCAGGCGAAGCGCTCGCAAAACACGATCAGGGCGAGCAGCAGGACCGCCGCCCAGCGGCGCCCCGGAGTCACCTCAGGCGCTCCCGCCGACGCCCAGGATCGCTCGCGCCTCGTCGGCGGTGGCAGGCTCGCGGCCGGCGTCGCGCACGCACTTCACCAGCGCCTCGATGAGCGCGCCGTTGTTGTCCGCCTTGGTGCCGTCGGGGAGGTAGAAGGTGTCCTCCAGGCCGGTGCGCACGTGGCCCCCCTGCTCGGCGCACGCGCGGTGCACGTCCCACACCTCGGTGCGGCCGATGACGATGGCCTGCCAGTGGGTGCCGTCGGACAGCTCGTTCACGAGCAGCGGAAGCCACTCGGCCTTGGCGGGCATGCCGGAGGCGACGCCCATCACGAGGCTCACGTGCGTGGGCGGCTTGAGCAGCCCCACCGACTCGAACATCGGGATGCTCCGCACGATGCCGGTGTCGAAGCACTCGCACTCGGGGACGATGCCCAGCTCGTCCATCTTCGTGATGAAGCGGCTGACCTTGTCCACGGGGTTGTCGAACAGCATCGGGGGCCACGCCCAGGAGCCGTTCTTGCGCGTCTTGAGGTAGTTCAGCGAGCCGCTGTTGAGCGCCGCGACCTCCGGCCTGACCCGCTCGAGGCAGGCCACGGGGCCGCTGATGTCGTTGCCGAACACGCCCGTGGACATGTTGATCAGGATCTCCGGGCAGCGCTCGCGGATCGCGTCGCAGATCGTCTCCACGACGTCGGGATCCCAGGTCGGGAAGGCGCCCCGGCCGGGCTCCTGCATGCGGAAGTGGCAGTGCACCACGGAGGCGCCGGCGTTCCACGCCTGCTCGGCGGCGTCCGCCATCTGTGTGGGGGTGACGGGAACGGGAAACCGCTCGGGGTCGGTGAGCACCCCGGTCAGCGCACAGGTAACAACAGCCTTGTCCATGGACGGATGGTACATTCGCCGCCCTTCAGGAGAAGCCATGGCGGTCCAGGAAATCCCGAAAATTCACGCCGACCTCAACGCCACGTTCCGCACGGGCAAGACCAAGCCCATGGCGTGGCGGCGAGCCCAGCTCAAGGCGCTCAAGAAGCTCCACCTGGAGAACGAACAGGCGCTGTGTCAGGCGCTGAAGGCCGACCTCGGCAAGAGCGATTTCGAAGGCTGGGGGGCGGAGATCCTCGTCACCTGCAACGAGATCGACCACACACTGCAGCACATGAACGAATGGGCCCGCCCGGAGCGCATTCCGACCCCCGTAGCGGTGCAGCCGGCGAGCTCCGAGATCCGACGGGATCCGCTGGGCACGGTGCTGATCATCGCGCCCTGGAACTACCCCTTGCAGCTCTGCCTCGCGCCGCTGGTGCCCGCGCTGGCGGCCGGCAACTGCGCGGTCCTGAAGCCGTCCGAGCTGGCCCCCGCGACCTCCAAGATCATCGCCAAGCTCGTGCCCAAGTACCTCGACCCCGACGCGATCGCGGTGGTCGAAGGCGGCGTGCCGACGTCCACGGAGCTGCTCGAGCACAAGTGGGACCACATCCTGTTCACCGGCGGCGGCAACGTCGGTCGCATCGTGATGGCGGCGGCGGCGAAGCACCTCACTCCGGTGACCCTGGAGCTGGGCGGCAAGAGCCCCTGCATCGTCGGCAAGAAGACGAAGATCGGCCAGGCGGCGCGCCGCATCATCTGGGGCAAGGTCTACAACGCCGGCCAGACCTGCATCGCCCCGGACTACATCCTGGTCCACAGCAGCCGCAAGGATGAGCTGATGGCCGCCTTCGAGCGGGCGCTGAAGCGGTTCCACGGGGACGACGCGCAGAAGTCGGCCGACTACGGCCGCATCATCAACGAGCGGCACTTCGACCGGCTCGTCGGCCTGCTCGGCGACCACAAGGTGCTCTTCGGCGGCACGCACGACCGCGACGACAAGTTCATCGCGCCGACCATCCTCGACGCGCCCGATCTGGACAGCCCCGTGATGACGGAGGAGATCTTCGGTCCCCTCCTTCCGGTCCACACCTACGAGACGATGGACGAGGCGATCAAGTTCGTGAACGATCGGGACAAGCCGCTGGCGCTGTACCTCTTCAGCACGGACGCCAAGGAGCGCGAGCGGGTGCTGAACGAGACCAGCTCGGGCGGCGTCTGCGTGAACCAGACGATCCTCCACTACATCGTGAACGACGGCCCGTTCGGCGGCGTCGGCCCCAGCGGCATGGGCGCGTACCATGGCAAGTGGGGGTTCGAGACGTTCAGCCACCGCAAGACGGTGATGACGCGGACCACGCTGGTGGACCCCGACATCCTCTACCCGCCCTACTCCGAGACCAAAAAGAAGTGGACGCGCCGCCTGGCCTAGCGCCTAGTCGGCGATCTCGGCGGCGATGTATTCGTCGGTCGCCTCGAACAGGGCGTCCAGCGATCCCTGAACCAACGCGCGGATCAGGACCGGGTCGTCGCTGAGCGAGTTCTCCGACCAGTTCGCCTGCAGGCGCATGGGGCCGTCCTCGGTCTCCAGCCAGATGTCGACCGCGTACGACTGGTAGATGTAGGTGTTGCCCGCTTCGCCGATGAACACCTCCGGTGTCCAGACCTTGGCGACCATCGCGTGCCGGCCGGTCGAGCGCCCGCGGTCGTCGACTACGTCTACCCAGCGGAAGTGCTTGTACATGTCGATCCAGGCCGTGTAGGCGGCGTTCGACTTGAGGACGCGGTTGATCGTGTGCAGCGAATCGCAGTCCGCCGTCGGCATGCACGCCGGGTTCGTCGGCTCCAGGAACGTACGCTCGTACTCGTCCGAGCTGGGCTCCGCCGGAGACTGATCGACCCGGGTCGCCAGCTGGGCGTGCAGCTCCGGCTCCCAGTCCGACCACGCGCCGATAGCGACGCCGACCATGTTCTCCAGGATCACGTCCTCCGGGAGGTCGTCACCCTCGGTGTCCGTCGCGTCCAGCGGCGAGATCTCGAAGGAGCGGTCCACCTTCTTCCCGTCGAGGTCCAGCTCGCCCAGGTTCTCCTCGAACGATCGGATCCCCGCCTCCATCACGCGGTGGTCCTCGTTGTCCCACTCCCGGAAGAGGTAGCGGGACAGCTCATCCAGATCACCCGGGGCTTCGGGCACGGTGCAGGCCGAGAGCAGCATGGCGAGGACGACAAGAAGGCGCATCGAGCTCTATCTACCCGATTCCGGCCCCGATGCATCGGGGATTCTCGACATCGCCCGCTCCGCCAACGCCGTGATCGTCAACGAGGGGTTCACCCCCGGGTTCGCGCTGACCGCCGAGCCGTCGATGACGTAGAGGCCGTCGTAGCCGTGGACCTTGTGGTCGGCGTCGATGACCCCGTCCTCGGCGGTCGCCCCCATGCACGCACCGCCCAGGATGTGGGCCGTGCTCGGCACCCCCAGGAACAGCTCCGTGAGCAGCGACATCGGCACCCCCTTCACCTTCTCGGTGAAGCGCAGGAGCAGATCCGTGGCCTCCTTCATGAACGCCTGCGGCGCCTCCTTGGGGTCGTCCACCTTCGTCACCAGGCCGCTGGTGAAGCCGGCGCGCCAGTCGCGCCCCATCCGCACCGACAGCGTCCCCTCCAAGGTCCGCATGTACAGCAGGATCTGGCTCGATTTGGCCCAGTCGCGCACGAAGAACGCCCGCGTCCACCGCACCGGCTGACGGAGGAAGCCGAACAACGTCTGCCCCAGGCGGGTCACCACGTTGCTCCCCGGGGCGTGCGGCAGCGTGAGCGTGCGGAAGAAGCCCGAGCCCGCCGCGTAGCGCACCGGCTCGATGTGGCTGTGGTCGTCGGTGTGCAGGATCGACGTGATCGCCACGCCCTTGCTGAAGTCCTCCTTGCCGCCGGGGACCACAACGCCGAACAGCGCCTCGGAGTTGGTCCGTACGAAGTCGCCGAGCCGGTCGCTCAGCCCCGGCAGCCCCTTCGGGTCCGCCTTCATCTTCAGCAGCAGCGGCATCGTGCCCATGACCCCGCCGGCGAACACGACCCGCTCGGTCTCCAGCACGCCCTGGCTCGTCTCGACGACGTAGCCCGACTCGGCCTGCCGCACCGCCGTCACCTCGGTGTCCGGCCGCACCTCCACCCCCAGCCCCTCGGCAAGGTAGAGGTAGTTGCGATCGAGGGTGTTCTTGGCGCCCACCCGGCAGCCGGTCATGCAGGCGCCGCAGTGGTTGCAGCCGACCCGGTCGGGCCCCTTGCCGTCGAAGTAGGGGTCCGGGACGGTCTTGTCGGCCTCCCCGAAGAACACCGCCACGTCCGTGGGGTGGTGCTGGCCCTCGCGACCCAGGTCCTTCGCGATCTCCGCGAGCACCTCGTCCCCGCGGGTCCACGACGGGTTCTTCGCCGCCCCCAGCATCTGCTTGGCGGTGGCGTAGTGCGGCTTCAGCTCGCCCTTCCAGTCGGCGAGGCTCCCCCAGGAGGGGGCCTGGAAGAAGTCGTCGTTGGGCTCCGGCAGCGTGTTGGCGTAGACCAACGAGCCCCCCCCGACGCCGACCCCGTGCAGCACCGTGACGTGCCTGAGGAACGACATCTGGAAGAACCCCTTGAGCCCCAGGCTCGGCTTCCACATCCACTTGCGGAGGCGCCAGTTGGACTTGGGGAAGTCCTCCGGCTTCCACCGCCGGCCCTTCTCCACCACGCAGACGCGGTACCCCTTCTGGGCCAGGCGGAAGGCGCTGACGCTCCCCCCGAAGCCCGAACCGACGATCACGAAGTCCCAGCGGTCGCTCATCGACGTGCCTTCCTGCGGGCGGCCTTGCGCCCCTGCTTGAGCTTGTAGCGACGAACCGCCTCGGCCAGCCCCGCCACCGCGGCGTCGTCGGCACCCATGCGGGACAACGCCTGGTCCAGTTCCATCAGGTACTCGACGTTCGACCCCGACGGGCCCTCGGACTCCAGGATCTGCGCGACCATCTCGCCCAGCGGCGCCCGCCCGAGCCAGTTCGGGTTGGTGGGGCCGCCGATCCAGACGATGACCCCCTCGATCTCCCGCTCGTCCCAGGTCGTGGCCATGACCACGTGGCGGGAGTAGCCGCCCTGCTCGCGGCGGTCGAGGTGGGCGAGCACCTCTTCATCGACTTTGTAGACGCGGCCCCAGCAGCGGGCGCCGGCCTCCTCCACCAGCGTGGCGACGCGGCCGGGCGCTCCGGGAACGCCCCGGTGGTCGGTCGAGCCCTGCCAGAATTGGCGGCTCCATCCCTCGATCCAGGCGTCCTTGGAGGCCTGGTAGGGGAAGTCGGGACGCCAGATCAACGAGCCGTAGCCGAAGACCCAGGCGGTGGGACTGGTAGAAGGGGGCATGAAGCGGCTGTTGGCTCCGTTGGGTGTCGTTGCCGTGATCGGCGGGCTGATCCTGGCACGGCACCGCCGGGATCCGGTGGAAGCCTACGGGGAACACGGCGCGGAGTGGATCGAGCACTTCGATCGGCTGGGCGCGCTGCTGGTGTGGCGGAGCAACACGGGCTCGTTCCTGGACTTCCTCAGCAACTCGGACGGCCCCTACCCGCCGGCACTGCACATCCTCACCCTCCCCTTCGGGATCGAAGCCGAGGCGGTCGTCTGGACCGGCCTCGGGTGGTGGATCCTGCTCGCCGTCGGCGTCGCCCTCACCGCCCGCGGCCTGCTCCCTGAGGAGCCGTCCGCGGCCACCGCGGGAGCGACGATGGCGTTGCTGATCCCGGCCGCCCACGGCGCCGCCGCCCGCTACTACTACGACCTCCCCATGACGGCGCTGCTGTGGCTCGGGGTGGGACTCATCGTGGCCGTCGAGAAGGACTGGCTCGCCGGCCTCGCGGGGGGTGCGTGCGCGGGCCTCGCGGCCGTCGTGAAGTGGACCGCCATCCCGTTCGCGGGGCCGATGCTGCTGGGCGCCGTGCTCGCCCGGACCAAGGGACCGACCGTCGGGGTCATCGCCGCCGTGGCCCTCGGCGCGGCCGCTCCCTCGGGCGGCTACCTCGCCCTGTCGACGCACTCGTGGGTCGAGATGATGGGCACGTTCGGCCCCAACGAAGACCCGATGGGCAGCGTCGGCGAGGCGGCGGCGCGCAGCCTGAAGGCCGATCCCAAGCTCCAGGCCCCCGACCGCAGCGACCGCTCCGGAGGCCGCCTCGAACGGCTGCTCTGGTACGGCAAGTCGATCGTCGTCGCCGTGCTCGCCCCCGCCGGCGTGCTCGTACTCCTGGGTCTCCTGATCGTCGCCCGCGGGCGCGAGCTTCCGTGGCGCAAGCTGGCGTTCCTGGGGGTCCCCATCGTCGGCGGGCACGTCGCGTTTGTCGCCTTCATCGTGCCGCCGCTGGACGAGCGCTTCGTGATGACCCTGGCCCCCGCGCTGGGCCTGTTCGGAGCCGCCGCGTGGTGCGCCCTGGAAGGCCGTGGTCGTGCCATCGCGGGGGTCGCGTCCGTCGCCGTGCTGCTCGGCGTGGCGGTCGACTTCCACACCGGCGACGACCCCAGCCTCGACCCCCAGACCACGATCATGATGGACGAGCCGTCCGCCGGACTCGGCCTCGTCGGCTCCTGGGAGCGGCGAGGGTGGGGGCGCAGCGATCGCCGTCGGCCCCAGCCCTACCAACTGCGCGAGGACGTCTGGGCGATCGTCGAGAGCGTCTCCGCCCAGCGCGTGGGCATCATCGGCGCGCCTCTGTTCGACACCTTCGGCGACCGCTGGTGGTGGCGCTACCGCGCCCGCCTGGGCGAGGTCCAGGGCACCTGGGGACGGCAGGGCGAGCTCGACGTCGTGTGGCTCTGCGGCGACGGTCCGCCCCCATCGGGCCCCGTGGACGTGGTTGTCGCCGCCGACACCCGGGTCACGTCCATCGATCAGCCGTGGTGCCCCGTCGACGGCGACTGGGACCCGGGCCTCCGCGTCGCCGCTCAGCCGCCCCACGTGGGCGCCGTAGTGTGGCTCCCCAAGGGGCGGCGGGCTAAGGTCGTCCGGCCGTGACCACCGCCACCGCCTACTTCGACGTCGATGGGACCCTCGTGGGGACCAACCTGCTGCACCCGACGTTCCGCTACCTGACGACCCAGGCCTCCCCCCTGGACGGCATGAAGCGGCTCGGCAAGGCGTTGATGCAGGCCCCCCGGCTCGCCGCCGCGGAGCTGCGCGACCGCCGCGAGTTCAACGAGCTGCTCTTCGCCCACTACGCCGGCATGTCGGAGGACCGCATGGTCGTGCTCGCCGACGAGGTGTTCGACGACGTCATCAAGCCGCGCATCTTCCGCGGCACGGTCGACCTGGTGGAGGCGTGCAAGCGGGCGGACATGCGGATCGTGCTCGTCACCGGCGCACTGGACGTGACCGTCAAGCCGCTGCTGGACCACCTGGGCGTTCACGGCGCCATCTGCAACCGGCTCGAGTACAAGGACGGCTACGCCACCGGCAAGCTCCTCCGACCCGTCGTCGCCGGCCCCGGCAAGGCCCGCCTGCTCGCCGACGATGCCCGCGCCGCGGGCCACGATCTGGCGAAGTGCCACGCCTACAGCGACAGCTTCAGCGACGTGCCGATGCTGTCGGTGGTCGGGCACCCGTTCTGCATCAACCCGGACGGCAAGCTGGCCCGGATGGCGAAGTCCTGCGATTGGCCGATCATCGATCTGGAGCGTCACTCGCCCGGCGAGACGCGCCCCCAATAAGCCAATCCTGACAGACATCGGAAGTCCCCCCCCGGTCCGGGGTAGGGTCGGGACCATGGGCAACGCCGTCACCGAGACCTCCGTTGGAACCGTGCAGCTGCGCGACGACGGAATTGTGCATTTCGTCTGCGCCGACGGAGCCCAACTCGACGCTGACAACACCACCGAACTCTTCACGACCTACCGAGAGGTGGGCGGCGGGGGCCGGCATCTGGTGTTGAGTGACATCCGGGGGCTCCGCTCCTCTACGCCCGAGTCCCGAGCCCTCGCGACGACTCCCGAAGCGACTGCCCTGCACGAGGCCGCGGGGGTGATCATCGGCTCGAAGCTCACCCGCATGATGGGCAACCTGTTCATGCGGATGAACAAGCCCGCCTACCCCACGCGCCTCTTCAACGACGCCGATGCGGCCGTCGCCTGGCTCCTGAGCGTTCGGGAGCTCACCCGCTCCGAAGCGAGCTGATTTGCCCCGGACCCAGTCCGATCTCGATCGGCTTCGCGCCGAGCTGAGACTGGCTGAGGCGACCGCCGACGACCTCGACGTATTCGCCCGGCTGTTCGAGGCGCTCGAGGTTCCGCTCGCCGTCTGGAACCGTGCGCCGGACGCGAACGAGTTCGACCTCATCGCCTCCAACGAGCCGGCCGCGGCCCTCCTGGGCGAGCACGAGCTCGACGACCCGGACCCGCCGACGTTTGCCCACGAGGGGCTGTACCAGCGGCTGCGTCCGCTCCTGACCGCCACGTCGGCGCGGGGCCTGGGCGAGTTCAGCACCCTCGACGGCACGCGGATCTTCAGCGCTCGGGGGGTCGCCCTCGGCGACGGCATGGTCGGGGTCGGCTTCTTCGACGTGACCGAGCGGCGCACGCTGGAGCGGGAGCGGCTCGAGATGGTCGAGCGGATGCAGCATGGCCAGAAGCTGGAGAGCCTGGGCGTGCTCGCCGGCGGTATCGCCCACGACTTCAACAACCTGCTCGCCGGGATCATGGGCAACACGAGCCTCGCCCTGCTGGTGCTGCCCGCCTCGTTGCCGGCCCGCGAGTTGCTGGAGCGAGCCGAAGCGACCGCGCAGATCGCGTCCGAGCTGACCCGCCAGATGCTCGCGTACTCGGGGCGCGGGCGGTTCGTCATCGAGCAGATCGACCTGTCGCACCTCGTCGAGGAGATGACGCGGCTGCTCGAAGTCAGCCTCACGACCCGAGCGGTGGTCCGGTACGAGATGGCCGAGGACCTGCCCCCCGTGGAGGCCGACCCGTCGCAGATCCGTCAGGTCGTCATGAACCTGGTGACGAACGCTTCGGAGGCGGTCCAAGGCACCAGCGGGGTGATCATGGTGCGCACGGGCCTGGTCCGGGCCGACGACCGCTACCTGGACGGCTACTGGCTCGCCAACGAGTTGAAGCCGGGAGACTTCGTCTCCGTCGAGGTCTCCGACACCGGGCGCGGCATGCCGGCGGCGGTGCAGACGCGGCTGTTCGACCCGTTCTTCACCACCAAGAAGATCGGACGCGGCCTCGGCATGGCGGCGGTGCTGGGCATCGTGCGCAGCCACGAAGGATCCATCAAGGTCTACAGCGAAGTCGGCCAGGGGACGACCATCAAGGTGCTCTTCCCCGTGAGCCCGCGGGGGACGATCGCGCCGGCCCCAGCCCCTCCAGAGCCTCCCGGACGGATGCAGGACGCGCTGGTCCTCGTGATCGACGATGAGGACACCGTCCGCACCGTCGCGTGTCAGGTGCTGGAGCGGCACGGCTGCCGCACGGTCCACGCCGCGGACGGCGAGGCGGGGGTCGGTCTGTTCCGTCAGCGGCCGGACGAGATCGACCTGATCCTGCTCGACCTGACCATGCCGGTGATGGACGGCGAGGAGGCCTTCCGGATCATCCGCTCGATCCGGCCGGACGTGCCGATCATCGTGACCAGCGGCTACAACCGACAGGACACGACGACCCGGTTCGCGGGCCGCGCGACCGCAGGGTTCCTCCAGAAGCCCTGGACGGCTCAGGGCTTGATCCACGTGGTCAGCAACGCGCTCGAGGGCGGCGAAGGCTGAGCCCACCGCACGGCGGCAACCGAATTCGCTTGCTGTACACTCCGGCGTCCACGCCCTTTGGAGTGATGAGATGAAGCGTTTCCTGCTCGCGATTTCGATGGTGATCCTGGTGTCCTGCGGCGGCGCCGAAGAGGCCCCCGCGCCCGAGCCCGAGCCCGCCGACGAGCCCGAACCGGCCCCCGAGCCCGAGCCGGCCCCGGCCGCCGTCACCGAGGGCGAGGCGCCCGCCGACGAGGGTGAAGCCAACCCCCTCCTGGATGTCGAAGCTGCCACCAAGCAGGCCCCCGACTCCTACGTGGTGAAGTTCGAGACCACCAAGGGCGACATCCTCATCGACGTCACCCGCTCGTGGGCCCCCGAGGGCGCCGACCGCTTCTACAACCTCGTCAGCATCGGCTACTACGACGACATCGCCTTCTTCCGGGTCATCGACGGCTTCATGGCGCAGTTCGGCATCCACGGCGATCCCGCCGTCGCCCGCGTCTGGAAGGAAGCCCAGATTCAGGATGACCCGGTCTCGCAGTCCAACACCGAGGGCATGCTGACGTTCGCCACCGCGGGTCCGAACACGCGCACCACGCAGCTGTTCATGAACTTCGGCGACAACAGCAACCTGAACGGCATGGGCTTCGCCCCGTTCGGCAAGCTCCGCTCGATGGACGTGCTCAACAAGATCAACAGCGAGTACGGCGAAGGCGCCCCCCGCGGCCGCGGTCCCCACCAGGGTCGCGTGCAGTCGCAGGGCAACACGTACCTCAAGGCGTCGTTCCCGAACCTAGACTACATCACCAAGGCCACGATCGTCGAATAGATGGGCGACTGGGCCGAGGCGAAACCAGGAGGGCAGTTCGGAACCGCGTTCCGGGCCTGGGTCTGGCCGCTGGTGCTCATCGTCGCCTGCCCGATCCTCGCGATCTGGTTCTGGATCGTCGCGGTCCACCACGACGGCTCCGTGCTCGCCTACGCGCAGTCGGGCGAGTGGTTCGCCCACCTCCCCCTCCCCAGCGGGATCGCCGCCCTCATCATCGTCGTGTGGTGCGCGGTGCAGTACGTGCTGCTCCGGATCGTCCCCGGCAAGGAGTACCTGGGGCCGCCCACGCCGGCGGGCGAGCAGCCTCGGTACAAGCTCAACGGCGTCGCCTGCTACGTCATCACCCTGGGGCTGACGGCCGGGTTCGGTTGGTACGCCCCGACGTTGGTGTACAACCACTTCGGGGAGATTCTGATCACGTCGTCCCTGCTGTCGCTGGTCGGCTGCGGTTTGCTCGTGCTCAAGGGCACCAAATGGCCGACGACCGCGGACGCGAGCCGGTCCGACAACCTGATCTGGGACTTCTGGAACGGCGTCGAGCTCCACCCCCGCCTGCTCGGGGTCGAGCTGAAGCAGTGGATCAACTGCCGTGTCTCGATGGCCGGCTGGGCGGCGATCCTGGTGCTGTACGCGGCCGCTCAGATCGAGCGAACGGGGAACCTCGACCCGGCGATGGCGGCCTGCGTCGGCCTCCACTGCATCTACCTGTTCAAGTTCTTCTGGTGGGAGGACGGCTACTTCGGATCGCTGGACATCACCCACGATCGGTTCGGCTTCTATCTGTTCTGGGGACTGATGGTGTGGGTGCCGTCGCTGTACTGCCTCGTCGGGCTGTACCTCGTCGATCACACCGGACACCTGGACTGGCCGCTCGCGGGCGCCATCACCGCGTTCGGCATCGCCAGCATCTGGGCCAACTACGACGCGGACCGGCAGCGCATGCGGGTCCGCCGCACCGGCGGCGACACCACCGTTTGGGGGAAGAAGCCCGAGGTCATCGAGGCGACGTACCAGACGGCCGACGGCGAAGAGCGCACCAACCTGCTGCTGGTCAGCGGCTGGTGGGGCACGGCGCGGCACCTGCACTACGTCTTCGAGCTGGCCTTGGCGACGGCGTGGACGCTGCCGGCGCTGTTCACCCACCTGCTGCCGTGGTCCTACGTGATCTTCCTCGCGATCCTCCTGACCGACCGCGCCCGCCGTGACGAGCGCCGCTGCGCGGCCAAGTACGGCCCCGCGTGGGACGAATACCGGTCGCGGGTGAAGTGGCGGATGGTGCCTGGCATCTACTGATCCGGTCACACAGACCTCAAGCCCCCCGATGGGCATCCGATAACGCACGCGGGAGGGTCTCGTCCGCTTGCGCCGGCTCATCTACCTGCTCGTCATCGCCGTTGCGGCCCCCGCCAGGGGCGCCGTCGACGCCACGCTCGTCGCGAAGATCGACGCGACCGCACGCGCGGTCGGCTGGGCGGACTGGGACCGCGACGGCGACCTGGATCTGGCGATCGGGGCCGGCAGCGACGTCCTCGTCTATCGAAACCACCACGGAGTGCTCACCCTCGCCTACAGCACCCACACCGACGGCGTCTGGGACCTCGCCTGGGGAGACGTCAACGGAGACGGCGCCCCCGACCTCGCCATCGGCGGCCCGACCTCGATCAGCATCCTGATCAACAACGGCAGCGGCACCGGCTGGGACGAGTCCTACGTCGTGATGGAGACCGGCGCCGCAGCCGCCGTTCACGGAGTGGCCTTCGGCGACGTCGACGGCGACCAGGACCTGGATCTCGCCGCCTCGGCGTGGAACTAGGGCGCATGGCTCTTCCTCAACGAGGGTGGTGCGATCGGCTCCACCCCCCAGTGGGGGCCGTCCGGCGGCGGCGTCGTCGAGGACGTGGTCTGGGCCGACGTGAACCGGGACGGGTTCGCCGATCTCAGCGTGATCGCGGCCAGCGGACACCCCAGCTGGCTTCACCTCAGCGACGGCACGACGCTGCCGGAGGAAGCCTTCGAGTTGGCCCCGGGGACCGAGTCCACCACCTCGATCGCGTGGGGCGACTGGGACGGCGACGGGGACCTCGACCTCGCCCTCGGTGCCCGCGCCCATGGAGTCGGCGAGGAGGCCTCCCCCGCGACGGTGTACGAGTTCGAAGACGGTGGCCTCGTCGGCCTGTGCTGGAGCTCGGCCGAGCTGGACGAGAACGAAGGGGTCGCGTGGGGCGACAAGGACGGCGACGGCGACCTCGACCTCGCGGTCGTCAACGTGCATGCCCCCGACCGGGTCTACGAGAACGTGCCCGCGGAGCCCGGGAGCGCCTGCGCGCGAACGTTCAGCGACGAGTCCACGTCGATCGCCAAGGACGGCAAGAGCTACGACGTCGCCTGGGCGGACCTGGAGGGCGACGGCGATCTCGAGCTGGCCATCACCCGTTGGCCCAACTCGTCCGATGTCGGGGGCGATGTCGTGATCTTCGGGGGTGAGGGGCCCCGGGTCGTGGACGAGGACAACCTGCTGGGCGACAGCCTCTCACCCGACTGAGCGGTGGCCGCCGCCGACTGGGACGGCGATGGCGACCTCGACCTGCTCGTCGGCCGCACCGACGGGCTCGCGGTCTACCAGAACCTGAGTGGAGCCCTGGTCCTCGCCTGGGAGACCGACGAGCTCGATCAGGTGCGCGACGTCACCTGGGGGGTCTTCGGCGACGGCGACCCCTACCCGGACGTGGCCGTCGCCCAGAACGCGGGGCCCGCCGTCGTATTCGCCAACAGCGGGGACGGAAGCCTGAGCTGGTACCTCGACGTGCCGAGCCCGGGTCCGGCTGACGGCACCCGCGCGGTCGCCTGGGGCGACGCCGATGGCGACCACGATCTGGACCTCGCGATCTCCCACGCAGGGCTCTCCGTCACGGTCCTCCGCAACGACGGCGGGGGGTTCGCGGAGCCCGCCCTGTGGGAGAGCCCGTACGTCAACGCACGGAACCTCGTCTGGGCCGACGTGGACGGCGCCGACGGACTCGACCTGACCGTCGTGGGAGGCGCCGGAGACCCGACCTCCCTCTTCTTCAACGGCCCCGATGGGCTCGCGGTGGATGGCACGCTGATCGTCCCCGAATCATCGCGGAGCCACGACGCCGCCTGGGCCGACTTCGATGCGGACGGCGACCTCGATCTGGCGGTCACCAACTCGTCCCCGCCCGACCCGGAGGACGGCCACGTCGAGGTCTATCAGTTCCAATCCGGCACGCTCCTGGGCCGCTACTGGGCATCGCCCGCGGCCGCCCGCTCCGAGGCCGTCGCCTGGGCCGACGTCGATGGCGACGGCGACCTCGACCTCGCGGTTGCGAACGCGTACGGGGGCCCCGATCGCATCTACCGGCGAGACTCCGCGCTTCCGTGCGACGATGGGTTGAGGCCGAGGACCTCCCCGCCACGGAGGTCGATTCCTACGACGTCGCCTGGGCCGACCTGGACGGCTACGGCGCTCTCGAATTGGCGTTTGCCGGGGAGGGCGACGGGGGCGGCACCTGGCTCTTCGACGGGGAGCCGGGAAGCCTGGCCCCCGCTGCGCCCCTCGACGACGGATCGTACGACGACCGGGGCCTGGCCTGGGGCGACTTCGACGCCGACGGGGACTTCGGCCTCGCCTTCGCCAGCGAGACGGGCGCGCGCGTCCTCCACAACCTCGGCGACGGCAGCTTCCACCCCGCGCCGGTGTGGGAGGACGAGGTCGGGGGCCAGGCCAACGCGGTCGCGTGGG
>PVBE011838787.1_pt1 | contig 38822 bp, 30 predicted proteins | sample 1631181 | NCBI WGS metagenome assembly PVBE01 (sample SAMN08397723, study PRJNA350692) | Marine metagenome, whole genome shotgun sequencing project. | isolation source: water | place: Pacific Ocean | collected 2012-04 | reverse complement strand
TTCGACAGGATACAGAGTCAGCTTGGCGTCTTCAGCGAGCAGAAGCTCCTCTTGCCCCCTTATTTCGGAGGCGAGCATCTTGGCGGTGGTGAAAATCTGTTGCGCCAACTCGCCGTTATCTTCGGCGGGTTGCAGAGTCAGGAGTTCGGCGGAGCCCAACAACACGGCCAGGGCGTTGCTGACATCGTGAAAGAAGATTCGCTCGAGCACCTCACGCCGTTTCTTGTCACTGATATCGACGAGCACAAACACCACAAGATGTTCAGTGCTAATGGCGTAGGGAGAAGCTGTAACTTTGAAATCGAAAGGCGCACTTCCCGATTTGGGAGTAATTCGACATTCTTCGACAAACCAGCGGCCGTCAAGGGCTGAGAGGATCGACTTGACGGCTCCGCACTCGCGGCAGAATACACTGGTCCCGCAGCCGCCGTGGTTCGGTTCATAGGCATGAATACAACCCAGGGCTTCGCCGGGGCGGAGTCCATAGATAGCTTCTCTGTTGGGCAGTTTAAATAGAGTGACGGCTGCACGATTGGCGAAGATGATCTGGCGGTATTCGTTGAGAATGAGAACGATGTCGGGAACCGCATCGAAGTGCTTGCGGAGATACGGGCTCTCCGAGACCATTTGTGTCTGACGGGCCAGACGGCCCGTGTCCGATCGCTCGACCGAAGCGAACTCACTGAGTTTTAGCGAGCTGTCCGCCATTTCTGATCGCACTTGCCCTTTCTCCTGTAATTATAACGTGGATTGGACGGCCGCCTCGCCCGAGGCAATAGAAATGTAGAAAGTAGAGAGTAAACTGGCGGCGGCGTTCATTATTTCGCATGCTGTGGGTGCATCACAGGCCCAGTGGGTGTGAAGCTCTAGATAGATCCATAGAAACGGATATGTATCGCTTCTGTCGGACGGGGCGTATAGCTGCAACAGCCGTGCCAGCAAGATGTTATACTTGTTCTGTGCTGTTGCGAGCCTCGTAAGCAGATAAGTGGTGCGTCTTCTATGGGGCATGCTTCACACGCTGAAACTGTGAAGCAATTGTGAACTTCGCTCCGGCGGGTTGAGTCGCAGACTCGGAGCATCCTGGACCGGGCGGCGGACCGGGCCGCTGGTGGGGCGTCAGCGGGCGCCCGGCGGTAGGGGGTGGTTTGGGATTTGGGGCCGAAAGGCTTAACGCATGGCGCCCTGACGGCCGATAAGTCGATAAATGGAGACTCCTTATCGAAAGATCGCCAATGTATCGGTTTTATGAAGAACCCCCGCGGCCGAGGCATCGCCCCAAGCCGGTGCTCAGAAGCTACTGGCCCTTCTGGATGATCTCGGTGCTGCACGTGCTGGTCGCCCTGGGCTACAAGCACGGGGCGGGGCTGAGCATCACCGCTCACGAACTGCCCGGGGGCCAGTCTGAGTACTGGGACCGGTTCTGGCAGGCCCTGCCGATCGAGTCGCTGCGGACCAGCCTGTGCGAGAGCATCTGGAACCTGCACTCCCAACCGCCGATGCAGAACCTCTACGTCGGTCTGCTGGCGAAGTGGTTCCACCCGCATCACCTCGAATGGATGCACTACATCAACATCTTCCTGGGCGCGTGCATCCCGGCGATGGTGGGGGTGATTGTCTGGCGGATCGCGCGAAACAAGTTCGGCGGGATCGCCGCGGCGCTGCTGTATGCCCTTAGTCCGTCGCTGCTGCTGTATGAGGCGTATCCGCTGTATACCCTGCCGGCTGCGTTCCTGGTGACCGCGTCGATATTCTGTCTGGCGATGTTCTGCCCTGACCGCAAGACCGGCTGGCTTTACGCCTTCGTGGTGATCGTGAATCTGCTGATCCTGACCAGGAGCGCGTATCACGTGGTGATCCTGTTGGCGGTGGTTCCGGTAACGGTGCTGCTGGCGGGGGAAAAACGCATTCGGGTGCTGGCGATATGCCTGCTGATAAGCTCGGTTTCTGTCGGATGGTATGCGAAAAACTACGCCAGGTTCGGGTTCTTCGGCTCCAGCAGTTGGTCTGGGCAGGGGCTCTGGCGGATCACGGGCAAGGACTATTCGTCCCAGAAGAAGGCTGAACTCCTGGCCCGCGGGGTGATCGAACCGGTCGCCGCGGAGGTCCACACGTTCACCGCCCCCTGGGCCTACAGGCGATACGGATTCGACAAGACTTCCGAGATCGCCGCGTGTAACAATGACGACTTCAACAACATCAACATAATCGCGATCTCCCAGGCGTACCAGCGAAGTGCGATCGGCGTGATGCGAGACGACCCGAAGACCTACTTCAAGAACGTCGCCCGGGCCTACAGGGCGTTCTGCGTGCCGTCTTCGCAGTACCTGCAGGTGTCCGACAACGCGGCGAAGATGTCCGGCCACGAATGGGTCGCCAGCCGCGTTTTCCAGGGCCAGTGGTTGTGCGAGTATCTCGCCGGCAGGATGGGAGCCGATGTATTCCGGTCGCTGCTGTTCTTCATTCTCCCGCTGATGGTGCTGGGGCACCTGCTCAGTTCGATCCGCAGGTGCGGGCTGCGACCCGGCGCGTGGGGCAAGATGATCTCGCGCGATCCGGCGGCGTGGATGGGGATGTTCCTTATCATTTACTCCACCGCAGTTTGCTGCATGGCCGAGCTCGGTGAGAACATGCGTTTCAAGTTCCTGATAGAATCGCTGCTCTGGTCGGTCGGTCTGGGCCTGGCGGTGCGGTTGCTTCAGAGGCGGCGCCTGGCGGGCGACGATTTCGAGTGGGCCGGTGTTTGACCCCGGCGTCGTGGCGCATATGATGTAGCGGAGGAGTTGGAATATGGCCAGTAAAGTTGCAGTAGTTCGCACTACGCCGGAAACGATCCTGGACGATACGCGCCGCGTGATGCGGCTGGGCGGGGTGGGCGACGCGCTGGACGCGTCGGCGACTACGATCCTGAAAAACAACCTGTCGTGGCACCTGCTGTATCCGGGCGCCAACACCACTCCGTGGCAGCTTGAGGGAACGATTCTCGGCCTGCACGACGCCGGGCTCAGCGACCTGGTCTGCGTGGAGAACGAGACGGTGGTGACCAGTGCGTCCAAAGGCGAGAGGCTCAACAAGCAACTGCCCGTTTGCGAGCATTACTCCGTGCCGATCAAGTACAACTTCCGCAAGGCCGACATGGCGTGGGAAGCCTACCAGCCCAAAGCTGAAATGCTCGTGCTCGACGAGATATTCCCCAAGGGCATCCGCCTGCCGGACTACTTCCACGGCAAAAACGTGGTGCACCTGCCGACCACGAAATGCCACATATACACCAACACCACCGGTTCTATGAAGAACGCTTTCGGCGGGCTGTTGAACAATAAACGACACTACTGCCACTCGAAAATCCACCAGACGCTGGTCGACCTGCTGGCGATCCAGAAGGAGATACATCCGGGCATTTTCACCGTTATGGACGGCACGACCGCCGGCAACGGGCCCGGTCCGCGAACGATGATTCCGGTGGCTAAGAACGTTATGCTCGCCTCGGACGACTGCGTGGCGATAGACGCGATCGCGGCGAAAATGATGGGCTTCGAGCCGATGGACTACGATTTTATCCGCCTTGCTCACGAGCGAGGGCTCGGATGCGGGCGGGTCGAGGACATCGAGATCGTCGGCGACACCGATGCTGCAGAGGAGAGCTGGGGCTTCCACACCGGTAATAACGCGGCCTCCAGCGTGGGCAAGCTGTTCTGGTTCGGCCCGATGCGGTGGATGCAGAAACTGCTGTTCCACACTCCGGTGGTCTACGCGTTCATATTCGCCTCGGCGTTCTACCACGACCGGTGGTGGTACCCGATGAAGGGCCGGAAGATCGTTAACGACTGGCTGGAAAACAGCCCGTGGGGCAAGCTTTTTGCGGACTACAAGGTCGGCGCCTCAGACCAATAAAGAAACTCAAACGGGAGCACAAAATGGACTTCTTCGAAACCGTAATAAACCGTCACAGCTATCGCGGACCTTTTCTCGACCAGCCGGTCGACTCCGACGACCTCCGCAAAATCGTTCAAGCCGGGCTCGACGCGCCTTCGGGCATGAACAAACAGACCACCGGCTTTGTTATCGTCACCGATCCGGACCTGGTCTCGCAGATCGCCTCAATGCACGATTCAAACAAAGCCGTCAACCAGGCCAAGGCGTTTGTCGTCTGCACGATGGACGCCGAGCCCGAGCCCATTTACGCGGGCGATCATTTCCAGATCGAAGACTGCTCCGCCGCGGCGCAGAACATTCTGCTTGCGGTCGCGGCGATGGGTTACGCGTCGGTATGGATCGACGGATGGCTGCGAACTGACGGCCACGCCGAGACGATTGCCAAATTGCTGGGCGTTCCGGACGACAAGGTTGTGCGGATAATCCTGCCGATAGGCGTGCCGAAGTATCCGGCAAGGGGTCCGGAGAAACAACCGTTCGACCAGCGAGCCTGGTTCAACCGTTACGGCGGATAACGCCCGATGCGCCGATTCCGTTAGCGGTTCAGGATATTCCTTATCTCATTGCACATATCGTCAACAGGGATCTTTCCAGCGCTGACCTTTGGTATGATCGCGTCGATCGCCTCCTTTGTTTCGGCCATTGAGGCCAGTCGCCCGCCGCGCAGGCTCAGCGACGGTATCTGGCTCGGTCTCGGGACGATCAGCCATTTTTCGCCCTTCTTGCGCAAAATTAACTCTCGGGGAAGTCCCCGTAGTATGCACTTGGCGATGTCGCCGGTGATCTCGGATTGTATATTGTCTTCAGCGGTCTCCAGGTCCGCCTTAACCATGCCTACGCGCGCCTTGAGGGTCGTCTCCAGCCAGACATTCTTACCGTACGCTTTGCTTCCGGCGTCGATAAGTTTGTGGATTGTCATCTGAAGGGGCATTGTCTTTATCAGATACTCTTTGTCTTCAATGGAGCAGTCATAGCACGCCGCCATCGCAACCCCGTTTCCGTCAGCGAGGGCTCTCAGCATGGTCAGAACCACCCCTTCAGGCCCGGAAGAGGTGGGTGGCGCAGCGTCGTCCTGCGAACCGCCGCACCCGGCGTGAAGGCCCGCGCAGATAATCACCGCCGTCATCAATGTCCACGTCTTACGCATAGCGTTTCTCCGCATTCGGTCAATTCCACCGGATATTTTGTAGTGTACAATACCGTCAGTATAACCTGCTTTCGTATGCTTGTGTTCCATTAATGACAAGATGCAGATTCACCGGGCGTTTGAAGTGTCGCTATTATTTGCCTGATGGGGGCAGTTCCAGCCCCGCCGGCGCCACTATGAAGCCGGCGTGTTTGATATTTCCGGCTGGATTGTACATCAGATCATTGTCCGCCAGATCGACTACTTTGCATCCGGCTTCGAGCGCTATCGCCGCGCCCGCTGCTGTGTCCCACAAGCACGTTGGTCCGAACCGCGGGTAGATATCGGCGCTTCCGTCAGCCACCGCGCATATCTTCAGGGAACTACCGTGAGGGATTACATTTGCGACGCCTATCCTTGCGAGGAACTGCTCGGTTTGGCTGTCGAGGTGCGAGCGGGAGACCACTGCGGTTGCGGGTCTGGAGCACGTGCTGGGGGCGATCCTTGCGGGCTGGCCGTCGTGACGGCGTTTCCAGGCGCCCAGCTCCTGTGCGGCGTAGTATGTCACGCCGGATGCGGGGATGTCCACCACGCCGAGAATCGGCCTGTTATTACTTACAAGAGCGATATTTACAGTGTAGTCGCCTGAGCGGTTAATGAATTCCTTGGTCCCGTCCAGCGGGTCCACGCACCAGTAAGTTGTCCAGTCCTGCTGGTCGAGATTATCCAAATCACCTTCCTCCGAGAGTATCGGGAATTCGAGCTTGAGACTTTCGAGCCCGGCCTGGATTATGTTATGGGACGCCATATCTGCGCGTGTAAGCGGGGATCCGTCGCCTTTTTCCGTGACGCCGATATCACCGGCGTTAGTCTGCAGAATAGCCTCTCCGGCGGTTTCGGCGATTGTTCGGACTTCTTCGAGCAGTTCAGCGATTAGTTTCATTTTCAAATCTTTCTCGATATTACGCGGTAAACTGTCATTTGCTTGACCTGAGCGATAAATCCCTGTTATACTACCGCCCCACTCGGAATTAAGCAATATGGCCAATTGCTGACCGGGCTCCTCTATTTTGAGTTTTGCGACGTTGGTGACTATAAAGAATACGAAAGATGAAATCTACGAACATAACATGGCATGGCGGAGACGTAAGCGCCGCCGATCGCGGGAACTTGCTCGGCCAGTGCGGATGCGTGGTCTGGTTGACCGGTCTTAGCGGTTCGGGCAAGAGCACTATTGCTCGCAGCCTGGAGTCCCAGTTGGTCGGGCAGGGGCGTTTGGCGTATGTCCTGGACGGTGACAACGTTCGCCACGGGCTTAACTCGGACCTGGGATTCTCGCATTCCGATCGCGAAGAGAACATACGCAGAATCAGCGAGTTGTCGGCACTGTTCGCCGAGGCGGGCATCATTACGATAGCTGCGTTTATTTCGCCGTATCGCGCCGGCCGGGCCCTGGCGCGGCGCACTGTCGGAACGGAGAGATTCGTAGAAGCCTACATTGACGTATCTCTGGCCGAGTGTGAAAGACGAGACCCCAAGGGTCTGTACAAGCAGGCTCGTGCCGGGGAAATAACCGATTTTACCGGCATCGACGCCCCGTACGAGGCCCCGGAGAATCCCGAACTGAGGATCGCCACCCAAGACGCCACGCCAGCAGAAGCGGCTGGTGAGATCATGAACTATCTGGCGGATAAAGGATTTCTTTCCGCCCAGTGAGACCAGAAGAAAACGCGGGGGCAAACACCCCGCAGGAGTAATACGTGAGTTCATATAACATAACGCATTTGAAGCAGTTGGAGGCCGAGAGCATCCACATAATTCGCGAGGTGGTCGCCGAGTGCGATCGCCCGGTGATGCTCTATTCGATGGGCAAGGATTCCTCGGTGATGATTCGCCTGGCGCGCAAAGCGTTCGCCCCGGGCGGTCTTCCGTTCCCGCTGCTGCACGTGGATACGACGTTCAAGTTTCGGGAGATGATCGAGTATCGCGACAAGTTCGTTCGCGACATCGGCGCCGAACTTATTGTCCACATTAACCAGGAGGCGTTGGACAGGATAGGACCGGCCGAAAACTGGACCTGTACTATGTGCGCTGACATTCTTAAACGCGAGGCGCTGGTCAAGGCGCTCCGAGACGGCGGGTTTGACGCCGCGTTCGGCGGAGCCCGACGCGACGAAGAGAAATCACGCGCCAAGGAGAGGATATTCTCCTTCCGCGACGAGTTCATGCAGTGGGATCCCAAGAACCAGCGTCCGGAGTTGTGGAGTTTGTACAACACGCGACTGGCCAAGGGCGAATCGTTCAGGGTCTTCCCGCTTTCGAACTGGACGGAGCTGGATATCTGGCATTACGTTCACGTCGAGAACATACCGATCGTGCCTTTGTACTTCGCAAAGAAACGCCCGGTGATCAAACGGGACGGGATGCTCCTTATCGCCGGCGACCTTAACAAGCCCGCTCCCGGCGAGGAAGTTGTCGAAATGTCAGTTCGTTTCCGCACGCTGGGCTGTCAGTTGTGCAGCGGTGCGATGGAATCGACGGCCACCACGATCGAAGAGATCATCGCCGAGACTAAGACAGCACGGAACTCGGAGCGCGAGAGCCGGGCGGTTGACAAAGACCGCGAAGGCTCCATGGAAGAAAAGAAAAAGGACGGATATTTCTAATTTGAGATTGTTCTATTTGGGATTCGGGAATTCTAATCCGGGATTCCGACTTTTGAACTGATACTCGCCGCCTGGTGCGGTTTGGATGAATAATATGGACGCGATAAAGACGTTACAAGAAGACGAACGCAAGGACCTGTTGCGGTTAGTGACCGCCGGAAGCGTTGACGACGGCAAGAGCACGCTTATCGGGCGTTTGCTGTATGAATCAAAGGGCATATACGAAGATCAGCTGTCTTCGGTTATCGAGGCCTCGGCGCGGGTGGGCTCCACCGGCGGTGGTCTGGAATTGGCGCTGGTTACCGACGGCCTGCGAGCCGAACGCGAGCAGGGCATCACTATCGACGTGGCTTACAGGTACTTCTCCACACCGAAGCGAAAGTTCATTATTGCCGACACGCCCGGCCACGAGCAGTACACCCGCAACATGGCCACCGGCGCGTCGACCGCCAGCCTGGTGATCATCCTGATCGACGCCCAGAACGGCGTTGTCATCCAGTCCAAGCGTCATGCGTTTATCGCCTCGCTCCTGGGCATTCCGCACGTTGTTGTCGCGATCAACAAGATGGACCTTGTCGACTACACCCAGGAGGCCTACGAGTCTATCTGCAGCGAGTTTACCGACTTTGCAGCCAAGCTTGAAGTCCACGACTTGACGTTCATACCGGTAAGCGCCTTTGAAGGCGACAATGTTGTCGACAACAGCAAGGCGATGAGCTGGTACAAGGGCGGTTCGCTGCTGAACCATCTAGAGACCGTCCATATCGCTTCTGATCGAAACTTTATCGATTTGCGTTTCCCGGTGCAGTATGTCCTGCGTCCTGACAGGACGTTCAGGGGCTATCTGGGCACGGTCGCATCCGGTACTATCAGGCCCAACGACGATATAATGGTCCTTCCAAGCGGTATGCGAAGTCGCGTCAAAACCGTATTCGGCCCTGACGGCGACATCGATGAAGCGTTTCCGCCAATGGCGGTCGGAGTGACGCTGGAAGACGAGATCGACATCAGCCGCGGCGACACGATCGTACATGTAAACAACGTTCCCAGGGTCGATCGGGAGCTTGACTCCATGATCGTATGGATGTCCGAAGAACCGATGACACCGGGCAAGCAGTACCTGATAAAGCAGGCCACGCGAATGACGTTGGGACAGATCTCCAGCCTGCGGTTCCGCGTGGACGTAAATACGCTGCACCGTTCGCAGGCCGACAGCCTCGGCCTCAACGAGATAGGACGCTGCGTGGTGGCGCTTACGCGCCCGATCGCCTACGATCCCTATGTCCGCAACCGCGAGACCGGTTCGTTCATAATAATCGATCGCCTGACCAACAGCACGGTCGGAGCCGGCATGATCCTCGACCGTGACCCCAACAAACTGTCGCTGTCGCCCGAGAAACTGGTTGGATCGGCCAAGAGCGGGCACGTACACAAACACGCAAGTTCGATATCGCTCGCCCAGCGGGCCGATCGCATGGGCCACAAGCCCGCGACGGTCTGGCTGACCGGGCTGCCGAGGTCTGGCAAGAGCACCATTGCCTACGAACTGGAGCGAAAGCTGTTCGAGGCCGGATCGAACTGCTGCGTGCTTGACGGCGAGAACGTTCGACTCGGGGTCAGCAGGGACCTGGGCTTCAGCGCCGATGACCGCAGCGAAAACCTCCGCCGCGCCGCTGAAACGGCGCGAGTGCTGAACGAGGCCGGGATGATCTGCATATGCGCGTTCGTTTCACCGTACGAGGCCAGCCGCCAGCAGGCCCGCGATATACTCGGGCCCGAGCGGTGCATGCAAGTGCATCTGTCGGCGCCGATCGAAACGTGCAGGAAACGCGATCCGAAGCTCTACGAACTGGCCGACAGCGGTGAGATCAGCGAGTTCTCCGGAGTGACCGCTCCATACGAACCGCCCCAATCGGCCGACCTGACAATTCCCACCCACGAAATCGACGCCGAAGAGAGCACCGAGCGAATTATCGCACTGCTCCGAGCCAAAGGGGTGATTGGCTGAACGTCGATCTGTTAGAATATCGTGCTGACATGCCGAAGATATTGGAAGTGATTTTGTTGGTGGTTGTCCCAATTGCGTGGGGGATGTCCATCCATTGTGTCTTCGAGCTGTTTCGCCGCCGCCGGGCGAGGCGCGCTGGTCCGGATGACGGCGCCCGGACCGAGGCCGATGCATCATGATCCCGCTGGACCAACTGCTTAACGAATGCTGGTTATCCAATCCTCTTGTGATGATCGGGTCCCTGTTGGGAGTTGGTCTGTGCATCGGGACCCTGGCGGGCCTGTTTGGCGTGGGAGGCGGGTTCCTGACCGTACCCATACTCGAATCGCTGTTCGGGTTCAATTTCACCATTTCGGTTGGCAGTAATCTCGCATCGTCTGTAGGCACGAGTTCTGTCGGCCTGGCCAGGCACGGCAAGCTGGGCAACGTTGAGCCCCGGACCATGGGGCTGCTGGCGCTGGGGAGCGTTCCCGGAGCACTGCTTGGCGCCGAACTGCATCAGTGGTTGTTCAATATGATGGGCGACAGTTTCAGACAGTTGATGCGGGGCATGTTCGTTGTGTTATTGCTCTCGGCGGCATGGCTGGTTTGGCGCGGGCCGAGACAGACCCCGCACGGTAAGTCGCTTATGCAGCGGTTGCCCATAGGCCCGTACGTGAACCTGCCCCGGGCGGGCATTACGCATGTGAGCCTGCCCGGTATGATCGTCATGAGCCTGTGCGTCGGCCTGCTTGTGGGGCTCATGGGCGTCGGCGGGGGCGTGTTGTTCATGCCTTTGCTGGTTATGGTTGTCGGCATGTCGGTCCACCAGGCGGTCGGAACGTCTCTGGGCGTTGTGCTGTGCTCTACGTCTGTGGCGGTGATCAGGTACGGCTTCACCGGACAGGTGAGCTTGTGGATTGCGCTGAGCATACTCACCGGAAGCGCCGCGGGAGTGCAGTTTGGTTCGTGGATGTGCGATCGCCTGCACGCCAGGAGACTTCGCAGGTATTTCGCTCTGTTGGTCATTGGCGCCGCGGTGCTGCTTATGGTTAAAATGTCTTACACCGCAGCCGCCGCGCAGTGAGTTCAGATATGCAGCCCAGTAACGTTCAAACGAGTTCCAGCAAACGCGGGCCGGTCGGAGTGTTTCCGATCGCCTGCGTGGTTGTTGTCGCGGGCCTGGCGGCGTATTTCAACAGTTTCTTCGGCCAGTTCGTCTACGACGACATCTACATCACCGCCAATGTCGACCGTCTCTGGCCGCCGGTGTCGCTCTGGGGCGACGCCTCTGCGATCTTGTGGGCCACATTCTCGGTAAACTACGTGCTGGACGGTTTCAATCCGGTCGGATACCACGCGGTGAACCTTGCGATACACATTCTTGCGGCTCTTGTGCTGCTGGGGCTCGTTCGTCGCACTTTGCTGTCCGGGCGTTTTGGCGGCCGATACGATCGGTCCGCGGCGCTGCTGGCCGGTTCGGTCGCGATTTTGTGGGTCGTTCATCCGCTGGGCACCCAGGCCGTTACGTATGTTATTCAGCGGCGAGAATCGCTGATGGGGCTGTTTTATCTCCTTACGGTCTACCTGGCTGTCCGCGGTTTTAATTCTCCCCGGCGCGGTCGGTTCCTGCTTGCCGCGATCGCGGCGTGCTGTTTGGGCATGCGATGCAAGCCCGTTATGGTGACTGCTCCTTTCATGGTTCTCCTGTACGATTGGATATTCGTTGAGCGGACGATCGTCGCGGTATTCCGCAAGAGATGGTGGTTCTACGGAGCGTTGGGGTTGTCGTGGCTGTTGCTGTGGCCCAACACACCTCGTCTGGTCAGCAGCGGAATGGGCATGGCGCAGATGAACGTTTCGATGTGGGATTACGCCATGACCCAGTTCGGCGTGATTCTGCGGTATCTGTCGCTGACGTTCTGGCCGGTGGGGCAGTGCATGGAGTACCAGTGGCCTATCGCCAGAAACGCTTCGCAGATCGCCGCTCCGGCGGCGGTTGTCTGCTGCCTGGCGGGCCTGACGGGCTGGGCTGTGGCGAGACGTCGGTCCTGGGGGTACCTCGGGGCGTGGTTCTTTGTGATATTGGCGCCAACGTCGAGTTTCATCGTTATCGCGATCCCGATTTTCGAGCACAGAATGTACTTGTCTCTTGCGGCGGTCATTGCGGTGGTGGTGATCGGCGGTTTTCTGGTCGGGGCGAAGATATGCGATCGCCTGTCGATTTCGCGCGTTCCGGCTGGCGGGGCGGGTCTGGTGATTGTGGGCGTTGTCGCCGCGATGCTGGCCGCGGCCACAATAAACCGCAACACGCGATACTACAGCGCGCAGTGGATGTGGGCCGACGTGCTGGAAAGCTATCCCGACAGCGAAAGGGCTAACTACAACTACGCATCGGCGCTTGACCAGGCCGGTCATGTCGATCTTGCCGTTCGCCATTACCGGCGGACCGTTGAACTCTCGCCCGGATTCGCCAAGGCCCACAACAACCTCGGGCTCCTGCTGGCGGGCAAGGGACGCCGCGCAGAGGCGATCAAACATTACAGGCTGGCGACCGAGATCGAGCCGGAGATGGTCTCTGCACACTACAATCTCGGGCTCACGCTTTCGGCGGGCGGTTCTTCCGATCTGGCCGAGTCCAGCTATCGAAAGGCGCTGTCGATCCAGAGCGATTACCCCCAGGCCCACAATTCTCTCGGCGCCCTGTTGTATCGCAAGGGTCAATACGCTCGGGCCGACGCGGAGTATCGACTGGCGCTGAAGTCCGATCCCGTGTTCACTGAGGCGATGAGCAATCTTGCCTGGCTGCTGTCGGCCTGTCCGGACGAGAAGTTCCGCAATGGTCCCGAGGCCGAGAAGTTAGCTGCCGGTGCGTGCGAAATCACCGAATACCGGAACCCCGGATTCCTGGCGGTTCTTTCGGCCGCCCAGGCCGAATGCGGGCAGTTTGAATCGGCTCTGGCCGCCGCCCGCAGAGCCCGGGACCTTATCGACCCTGAAAAACAGCGGCAAATCGCCCTGCAACTCGACAGTCTCATAGAACAGTACGGCAAATCGCTGCCCTGGCGCGATACGCCCGTCGATTGAAACGGGCCGGGGCTTGTATTTGGGGCGCCCGGCGGTATAAACTCAACCAATGTCATCGGCTTTTCTGGCCGATAGTTCATGCATAAGCAAACACTTAACCAGCAGAGAAACATATGTGTGGAATAGTCGGATATATAGGTAACGGGTCCAAGGCTTGCGAGGTCTTGATTGAAGGGCTAAAGCGTCTGGAATACCGCGGATACGATTCCGCCGGTCTGTGCGTTTACCACCAGGGCGAGTTGAAGATTCACAAGGCCCCCGGGCGAGTGGCGATTGTAGAGGCCCAGGCTATGGGCGATTCGCAAATGCTGGACGCCGGGACCGGAATTGCTCACACGCGATGGGCCACTCACGGGCAGCCTAACGAAGTGAACGCGCACCCGCACTGCGACGACTCCGGCAAGATATCCCTGGTCCATAACGGGATCATCGAAAACTACGCCACGCTCAAACAGTTTCTGATAGAGCGAGGACATACTTTCGTATCTGAAACAGACACCGAAGTGCTCGTCCAGCTCATCGGCGAGTTCTACAACAACGGATGCGAGAAGCTTGAAGATGCGGTGCTGGCGGCGCTGCAGGAAGTTTCAGGCACGTACGGTATAGTCGTGATGTGCGTTGACGAGCCTGACAAGCTGGTGGCGGCTCAAAAGGGCAGCCCGCTGATCGTCGGAGTCGGCAAGGACGAATACGTTGTCGCGTCGGACGCCTCGGCTATAATCGAACACACCGCCAATGTGATTTATCTGCACGACAACGAAGTGGCGGTCATTACGTCCGGGTCCATGCGAACCTTCACCCTCGATAACGTTCCGGTCACCACCGAGATCGTTGAAGTGGAAATGACGCTCGACCAGATCGCCAAGGGCGGGTACGAGCACTTCATGCTCAAAGAGATATTCGAGCAGCCCGAGAGCATCCGGACCTGTATTAGCGGCCGGATCGACATGCGCGATACGCGGATAAACCTCGGCGGGCTCCAGGACGTGGAGCGTGATCTGGTCAAGACCCGGAAGATGATTCTCACCGCGTGCGGGACGGCGTCCTATTCAGGGCTGGTGGGCGAGTACCTTTTCGAGGATCTGGCCAGGATTCCCACGGAAGTGGAATACGCCAGCGAATTTCGATATCGCAACCCGATTATCGAAGCCGACACGACCGTTATCGCGATAAGCCAGTCCGGAGAGACCGCCGATACGCTTGCGGCGATTCGCGAGGCCCGCGAAAAGGGCGCTCTTACACTCGGTATCGTAAACGCGGTCGGCTCGACAATCGCACGCGAAACCGACGCGGGCGTATATCTTCACGCCGGACCGGAAATCGGCGTAGCGTCGACCAAGGCGTTCACCTGCCAGATAGTTGTTGAAACGCTGATAGCGCTGAATCTCGGAAGGCGCCGGTTCATGTCCGTGCCGATGATGGCTCAATACCTCGAAGCGCTCCAGGCTATCCCCGACCAGATCACCGAAGTGCTTAAGCAGTCCGAGCAGATCAAGGACATGGTCTCGGAGTATGTCGATCGCAACAACTGGTTGTTCCTCGGCCGCGGGTATAACTTCCCGATCGCACTGGAAGGCGCCCTGAAGCTCAAGGAAATCAGCTATATCCACGCCGAAGGCCTGCCGGCGGCTGAGATGAAACACGGACCGATCGCCCTTATACACGAAGGCATGCCCGTGGTTTTCATCGCGCCGAGATGCAGCACCTACGAGAAGATCATCGGCAATATCGAGGAAGTCAGGGCCCGCAAGGGCGCTGTGATCGCCATTGCCACCGAAGGCGACGACCAGATCCACAACTGCTGCGAGCATGTGATCTACGTTCCCGATTGCCCCGAGGCCCTCCAGCCGCTCCTGACGGTCATCCCGCTGCAGTTGCTGGCGTATCACGCGGCGGTGGCTAGAGGCTGCAATGTGGACAAGCCCCGCAACCTGGCCAAGAGCGTAACGGTCGAGTAGAATTTTCTACGGGTGAATGCGTCACGGGCCACAATTAGGGTAAGGTTTATATGACTCGTATTTTCGCATGTGTTTATTTTGCTATTCTGACGGTATTTACTTCGGCATGCCCGGCCGCGGCGCCGAAAGATATTTTTAAATCCGCGCCCGCGCGGATCGAGAAGCATCGCAAAGGGGACGTTCGGATAACCGTGCTCGGCTCGGACGACAAACCGCTTGGGGGCGCGAAGATTCGCGTGCGGCAGGTTCAATCGCAGTTCCTGTTCGGCGGAAGTGTTTTCCCGCTGGTTTACAAAGTGCAGACCGGCGACCTGAAGCTGCCGCTGAAGGAAGGCGATTTCTATCACAAGTTCGCTCGGCGCTACGCTGAACTGTTCAACTTCGCAACGCTTCCTTATTACTGGTGGGGGTACGAAAAGCAGCGGGGCAAGCCTGTGCACGAAAGTCGCCGGATTATCGCCGAGTGGTGCAAAGAGCGAGGTATAACTACCAAGGGCCACCCGCTTGTCTGGAACTACTCGCAGCTCAAGTGGCTGCCGAAAAACTTGGGCCAGGTCGAGAAGCTGCAACTGGCCCACGTGACCGATTGCGTCAAAACGTTTCGGGGGAAGATAGACGTTTGGGATGTCGTTAACGAGACGACGAACTTCGCCCAAAAACCCAACAAGAAGCGCGCCCCGACTGTTACGGCGATGTGGGAGAAAATCGGGCGGATCGAATTTCCGCGCAGGGCCTTTCGCGCTGCGAGAAAAGCCAATCCGGATGCGATGCTCATCATCAACGATTTTCACGTGGGCGACGACTTCGCTGAAGTCGTGCGCGGAGTGGTCGACGACAAAGGCAAACCGCTTTATGACGCGATCGGCCTGCAGTCGCACATGCACGGCGGGACCTGGTCCAACGCCAAGTTCTGGACTGTCTGCCAGCGTTTCGCTAAATTCAAAAAGCCGATCCATTTCACCGAGATGACGATCCTCTCGGGCAAGAAGGGCTGGCATCGTCCCAAGCCCTGGTCGTCAACGGAGGAGGGCGAGGCCCAGCAGGCCCGCGACGTCGAGCGGGTCTATACGCTTCTGTTCTCGCATCCTTCGGTCGAGGCGATAACCTGGTGGAATCTCACCGACGCTCACGCCTGGATGCAGGCTCCGTCGGGGCTGCTGGACAAGAGCATGTCGCCGAAACCCGCGTACAACGTCCTGAAGAAACTGATCACCAAAGACTGGCGAACTGAAACCGACCTCAAGACCGATTCAAAGGGCGTTGCGAGCTTCCGCGGTTTTCACGGCAAGTACGAGTTGACGATAACGACCCCTGACGGCCGGCGGAAGCAAGTCAAGGGCCTGCAGCTCAAGAAGACGCCAAAACAGGAACCGGCCAACTGGACGGTTGACGGCTCCTGAGAGCATCGCGATCCAGGGTTTGGCTTCGGGCCGAAGGCCCATCGCGAACTTAGCCCGGGCCGGCAGGCCACGGGATTCGACTCTCTCTAAACAGAGCCCCAGCGGGGCGACAGAAACGCAACATTGCGACTCTGCCGCCCCGTTGGAGCTCTGGATATTCATGCATGCTTTCCGGGGCCTGCCGGCCCGGGCTAAGTTCGATCCGGCCCTTCGGGCCTTGCGGCGAAATCGCGTTTTCGTTGTCCAAACAACATTTGACGCCTGGAAGTCAGAATTCGATCTGGCCGATTGTTATCATGTCTTTCTTGTCCTTTAACTGAATGGTGATGGATTTGTGGTCTTCTTCGTTGCGGCCGAAGTTGGCGTATATGTCGACCTTGACCGTCACCGCGCCCATGAGTTTCACCGAGTTGCTACCGTAGAATTTGGCCTTGATCGTGTAGACGCCGTGCATCCCTTTGCGGAGCATATACTCTTCGGGCCCGTAGCCTTGGGTCAGGTCCTTGCTGACTGCTCCGCCGATGGTGCTAAGGTTGTGGCTGTAGAAAACTTCCTCGCCTGAAGGCTCCACCACGTGCAGGTCGATATCGGTGCTGTCGGCGTCCCATGACATCACGATTCGCACGTCGACGTCCAGGAGTTTGACCAGTTCCATGTTGATCTTTATATGCTCGATCTGCTTGGGTTTCACTCGCCGCATTATCCGGCTCATTTCTGTCAGTGCGATCGCTTCGATCTCCCTGAATCGTCCGTCCCACTTGCCGGTCACCACCTTGTAGAGCAGCTCGATCGCCCGGATGTTGTCCGCGTCGATACTGGTGTGGATTGCCCGGGCGTCTTCGACGGTCATGTGCTTGATGTTGCGCGGTTTCTTAGCGGGCGGTTTGGGAAGCGGCGGCGGGATACTCTTGACCAGGCCCAGTGCGGCGGCGGTCTTGAGGGCTGCTTTGACAGTCAGCGGAACGTGAATCACTTCGTCCGAAACACTGTCGCGGGAGAGCATCTGCGTGCTGGACTGCTCAAGGGCCCGTCGCGCCAACGCCAACGCCAGGTCGCGATACGACTGGGGCTCCTCGCCGCGGAGCTTCAGCACCTGTTCGAACACCAGTACCGCCAGATCGAAGCGTCGCTGCTGGGTGAGTTTGTGCCCCAGGATGCGGAGCAGGGCGGGATTCTCCAGTTCCATCTCGGCGATGTTTGACAGGACCTGCAACGCCAGGTCGAGATTGTCTTTCTTGTAGAAGAAGTCCGCACAGTCCAGGAAGAACGCCGGCGAGGTCCCGTATTTCTTACGGTTGGCCATGTAGACGTCGAAGGCATCCGACGGTTTGGCGGCTTTCAGCTCGGCCAGATACGGTGTCTTCTGGTCCCACGGTTTGACAACGATCCCCGGCCGGCCGCGCCGTCGCCTGCCGCCAACCTTCTTGCTCAATCTACCGTTGTCAGCGACACCAAAGTCGGCCAGTGTTCCGCCGTCGTTTCCGGCCGCCGCTGCTATCATCGCCGGCGCGCCATTGCCTTCCGCAGGGGCCGCCTCCAGGCGTTCTATGCGGGACGCCCCCGATTGGCCTGGCGAGTTCCGATTTGGTCTTACGGCGCTCAGCGGTCTGGGTGCTGCAGCCCCGAAAGTGACGGAGTCGGGTTGAGCGGTCGATTTTTTTGGGGCATACTTGAAGCCCTTGGGGTACTTGAACTCCCTGTTCCACCACGCGACGCGTTTCTTCCACATCTTCAGTACGAGTGATATCTTGTCCTGCTCGACCTTCTTGCGCTGAGCTTCAACGGTGTCGATCGCCTTCATGTACTCGCTTCGCATTTTCGGCAGCGATCGCGGCGGGGCGATGCGGTTTTCGATGTACTGGTTGAGTGAGTCCAGGACGATCAGCGACGTGTATGGCGTCACCAGGCCGTGGGACTTGCCAAGTGCGAGAATTTCATCCTTGTTCTTCTCCTGGAACACCATCAGATCAGCCAGCTTCTTTTGCGCCCATAGTTTTCGCAGCAGATTGCCTTCGACCGCATCCTGGCGAGACAGCTTGAGCGGATTGGATCGCGACGCCTTTCCGGCGAATCCGTAGTTTAGCGTCACAGTGGCGGTCTCGGCGCTGAGTCGGCCCACCAGCGTAAACGGCGTGCGTTCGGCGATCGGTTGCGGCAGTGAGGGATAAAGCTGGTCGGCCTGCGTTTCGACCGCTCCGGCCGACAGGAACGAAAAGACGCTCCTTCCGATCGATGCGGCGACCCGATCGTCCGTTGTGTTCTTGAGGTTGAAATACCGTCCGCCGGTTTTTATCGTCAGGGCGGCGAGGAACGAGTGGTTGGCGCCGGCGTCAGTGGAGAATGCGTATACCGGGGCGCCCATGGCTCCGGGCGTCTCGCGTCCAAAATTCGAAATCCCGTCAGAGAACAGCAGATACATGTCCGGCGTCTTGGCGTCCGGCCAGGGTGTGATCGCGCCCATCTGAGTTCCGCCGTCGTACTGGATCGACTCGATCTCCTTGAGCAGCGCCACCAAGTTGTTGGGCTTGTTCGTGCCGACGATGAACTTCTTCGGGGCGGTGCATTTGTCGCGAAAGGTTATCAAGTCCACTTCGAATCCGCCGGTGGCCGGCATCATTCCGTACAGACATTTCCTCAGCAACGCTACCTCGCGTTTGAGGTCAGCGTCCGCCCGAGAAGCCGAGGCGTCCCACAACACGCACACTCGCTTGGGCGTCGGACGACTGCTCTTACGCTCGGGCACGGGAACTGTGTCGTGCACTGCGAAGTAGTACTTCCCGTCGTTGGCCTTTTCGATCACCACACTGCTGGCTGCTATGTCAGGAAGGGCGATCACCATGTCCTTGTTAAGCGTTGCGTCGGTAAGCGTGGTCTCGGCGGCGAATCCGTCTCGCCACTTGCCGAACGCGAAGTTCGCCAATCCGCCGGACGTCACCTGCGGCGCCTTGATCGGTCTGACAACTTCCACACGCAGGGCGAATTTGGCGACCTTGCCTTTGTATTTCAGCGGGAGATGGTAAGTTTGCTTTCCGGCCGGGCCGGTGACCTCGCTGACATACGATACGCGTATGGTTCGCGACCCGCGGGCCGGGATTGGAAAAACTCGCGTCTTGAAATTGTTGCCTTTGGCCCACTCGACCAGTCCGGGGTCGATTCCCTGTCTGACGATATTTTCAAAAACTTCCCGCCCGCGAGCTTTTTCGATCGCCACTCCGTCGATCATTTTGCCCTTGATGTCCAGCGCGTATCCGCTGACGGTCGCGCCCTGGGGCAGCGGGAAGTACATCTCGCCTTCCAGCACACGGTTGTGAGGATTGGCGAATGTCATGGTGGTCGACGTTTCGGCGATGCGCCCGACGATGCGGACCTTCGTGTCGACAGACGATAAACCAAGCGGTTCCAGAGGCTTACCGCGCTGTGCTCGGACGAGCATGACTGGGGCGGCGTTCTGGGCGCTGGCGGGGGCGGTTAAGAGAATAACGATCCCAACGAACACAATGCGTTTGATTGCACAATGCATAGCGGTCTCTCCCTGTGGTTGAGGTTATGCGAATACTATATTGGACGCACAACCTTCAGGAAAGTTCATCTCGTCGGACGGAGCGGCGGAGTTTTTTTGTTTGGCCGCGACGGCGTTTGGACTCCAGGCGGCGCTGTTTTGACGCCAGGGTGGGGCGGGTCTTGCGGCGGGGTTTGGGTCGGACTGCGGCTTTGCGGATAAGCTCGGCCAGGCGATCCATCGCGTCGGAGCGGTTGCGCTCCTGGTTGGCGTGTCGGCGTGCGTCTATTATTAGAATCCCCGCCGCGGTCATCTTCCTCCCGGCGAGTTTCTTCAGGCGGGCTCGGACATCTTCAGGCATGGTCTCGCACGCTGCGGCGTTGAAGCGGAGTTGGACCGCCGTGGCGACTTTGTTCACGTTCTGCCCGCCGGGGCCCGAAGCGCGGACGAAGTCCATGCTGATCAGGTTCGGGTCGATCGAGATGTCCGGCGTTATGCGGATCATTGTTCTACCATTTCGCCAGCGGAGTAAGCGGCAGGGCGGTCGGCGGATCGAAGCCCTTCCACGCCGGCGCCAGCAGGATTGATATTCGAACCGACCCCTTTGCGTTCTTCACTTTCGCCAAAAGGCGGGACACGCCTTTGTTGGCTTTCTCGGGCTTCTTCTGCTCGGCCGATTCTGTCGCGAATTCCGCGTTGGACGGTGAGAGGATTTTCGCTGTCAGCTTCTTGCCGTCGAGAGTCAGTTCGGCCAGCGTCTTGCTCTTGATGTCGATCTTCGCGTCAGTCGTCATCGCCCAGGATATTTCGGCGCCTTTGTTATCGGTCAGTTTGAATTCATCCTGGACGAGAACAGCTTTGCGGCCGCAGACGAGTTTTACGCCGCGAGTCGCCTTTGATGCAGCTTTCTTGTAGGCGCTGCTGAAGTCGATCACGACGAACGGTTGTGATTTTGACGCTTCGAACTTGATGATCGCGGCCTTGCCGTCGCCAGCCTGGTCGGCGCCGTTTATCAGCGGTACGCTGTGGCTTTGGGAGTTAAGACGATAGTACTTCCACCGCCGTCCGCCGGGACGTTTGTCCCAGTATCCCGGCAGGTTGTAGTAGTCCGAGCCCAGATCGCGAGACCATCGCACGCCGAGGGCGTCCAGTTCGAACGTTTCCAGATCCAGATGCCCGTGGTTCACCTGGTTGTATCTGGCTTTGATGCTTACGAACAGTTCGTTCGGATCTCCCCAGCTGCTGCGGAACAGAGCCACCGGGACCGGTCCTCGGAACAGGCGGTCCAGGTCACGAGCGGTTTTCTTCTTCGACGGTGGAACGTACCACATTACGTGTTCCGCCGACGCCGACCGTTTGGCGATCATGTCGTGTTCGGCGTTGGATATGAACGGTCGGTTGAATTTTTTCGCCAGATAGAACATACAGCCCATCGCTCCGCGGCGGGCTTTGGTTCCCGAGTCGGCGAAGTTAACGTACATTCCCGTCGGGCTGGTGGTGTATACCGGGAAGAGCCCGGCCTCTGAGAGCCCGTCGATTTTAGACAGCCCGAAGTCCTTGCCCAACGCCGAGTCCAGGGCCGCCAGTCCGTATGCGGTGTATCGCGTGGCGTAGCTCCAGTAGCCCGGTCCCTCGGACCACCCTCCGTCAGGCCCGTAGGTTTTGATCGCACGCGGCAGCAGCTTGACCGCATAGGGTACTATTTCGCGAGCGTATTTGGGATCGGTTTCGGCGATTGCCAATGCTCCGATCAGCATTCCGCTGTTGCAGACCTGATTCCAGTTGTGCGAGGATCTGGACCACCAGTGCTTCCTCTTGTAGCCGCTAACTCCCGGCTCCATCCCGTTTCGGATCAACCCGGCCCGGATCTTCTTGCGGGCGTTCTCGTCGATCTGCGAGTAGAGCCAGTCGTACCCGATTCCCACGGCGTGGGACATCTCGGCCGTGTCGAGATAGTGAGACGTGTTCCAATTCTTGAACGCGCAAACGGTCAAAAGATTTTCGATCGCCTTGTCGGCGTACTTTTTCTCGCCGGTCCATCGCCACGCCAAGGCCAGCGAGTACGTGCGCCTCAGGCAGTCGCGCGAGACATGCAGCAGCCGTGGGCCGACCTTTTTGTAGATCAGTGGGCGTTTCTTCAGGCAGGCCTCGGCGTATTTGATTACGTCGGCGACGCACTTCTGCAGGGCCTTGTCGGTCTTGCAGGCGTCCTTGAGCTTCTGCAGTTCGGCGTCCTTGAGCATAAGTCGCGGATGAGACTCATCCAGCGTCGCCAGCACTGTCGACGCATCGATCTCCGCGCCCCGCGCCGTGCCGAGAGCGGTTATAGTGATCCCCAGAACAATCGCTGCGATAGTCTTGCGCATATTGGCTCTATCCCTTTTAAGGTTTGGGCTTCCCGACAGCGTAAAGGCATCGGGCGGTGGGAATGTAAATGCATCCGTTGGCGACGACCGGCGTGGTCGACATCTTGTAGGGCATCTTTATCGTGGCCAGGAGTTTCTTCTTCCGGCCGGTCTTGAAGATGAATAGACTCTTCTTCTCGGTGCCCACGTAGACCTTCCCGTCGGCCACGAGCGCCGAACTCCATATTCGCTGGTTGGTGTTGTGCACCCAGCATGGCTTGCCCGTTTCGGCGTCGAGGCAGTGGACTAATCCCGCGTAGTCGCAGATGTAGACCAGCCCGCCAGCGATCGCGACGGTTGATATCGTCCGTGCTATCTTGTCATAGGACCAGATGCGTGCGGTTTTGGTGACGTCTCCGGTTTTCGTCGCGTCGATGCAATAGAACATGCCGCGTGCGATACCGTGTTCGGGGTCGCGCCCGACGGCGACGTAAACGCGGTTCTTGTAGCATACCGGCGTTGCGATTATTTCGTTTGTGCCCTTGTAGCTTTTGGTCACCTCGGCTCGGCTGGCGTCGCCGTCCCAGTAGTCCAGCGTCAATCCGTCTGCGTCTACGGTCCATTCCTTTGGGTTACAGTCAAACTTCCAGATTGACTTGAAGCTCGCCGGCTTGTCGGCCTTGGGTTTGGGTTTTATCGGATCGAACGCGTATAAAAAGCCGTCTCCGCCCCCCATGAAGATCATGTCCTTCTTGTTGACCTTGCCAAGCGACAGTGAGGACCAATTCCCGTGGAACATTCGCTTCCCGATCCCGCAGGCGTCGCGAGCGACAAGTTTCCCGGTCTTCTTGTTCAGGACGATCAGCGTGGACGCATCGGGCTTTGGCGTCGGTTCGCCTGGCATGCGATGCACGCCGTTGGAGGTGTTGACGTACAGCAGGTCGCCGTGGATCAGGATGTTGCAGTTAGTAGCGTCATGCGGGGCGTTCTCCAGGCCGGCGATCATGTCGAACCGCCAGATAATATCGCCGTCTCCGCGGTAGAGCTTTACCGGAGTCTTGGATTCCGGCGCCATGTACTCACCTTCGTCAAGATATGGCCCGGCGTTTCCGTCGGCCTGTCCGTTAACGTCCAGGCAGAGCACTTCGCCCCGACTGCTGACGACGTACGCCTTGTCGCCCTCGACAGTCGCCGACGAGCATACGCCCACGTTAAGGTCGTCGAACCCGCTGCCGAATATCTTCTCTTTGTATCGTGGTACGAGCAGGCGCCAGAGCACCTTGCCTGTCGCCTCGTCGATGCAAAGCAGCAGCCCGCCGCGGCTGCGCTTGGCCCGCGGATCTGACCAGAAGCGATCGTTGGTGCCGATGAAAACTTTCCCGCCGGCGACAGTCGGATTGCCGTAGCACAGCGATCCGAGCCGCACGGTCCACTTGATGTCCCACTTGGCTTTCTTGAAGTCGATCTTGCCGGTACCGAGATCCGGCAGGTTCGTCTGCTCGGAGACCATATTACGATTGGCGGTTCGGCCCCATTGCGGCCAGTCGTTATCTCCGGCACGAGCCGACTGGCACAGGGCGACAAGAGTTATGCATAAAAGTGCGGGTTTCATAGCCCCATACAATACCCGATCTTAGACGCCGGGGAAACGCTCAGATTTCCAGCAGGGTGGGCAGTTGGGAGAGTTTTGTTATGATTTGATCGGCGGTATCGGCAAATTGGGGCCTCTGACGCAGGTCCGACGTGATGAGTATGCTGAGGGCTCCAGCCGCGTTGGCGGCTTGGATGTCGTATTCGAAATCGCCGACACATGCGGTTCGCTTCGGATCGGCTCCCAGCAGGCTGCACGCCTTCAGTATGCTGTCGGGCTCGGGTTTGATCGGTCCGTCTTCGCGAGACCAGGCCAGATCAAATTGGAGATCGAATTTTTCGATGACTGTTTGCATCGAGGCGCGGGTGTTTCTTGTCAGCAGGGCGGTCTTAATGTTCGCCGTCCGGATTTTCGCCAGCGTTTCGATCGCTCCGGGCATGAGATTCGCTCTTGCAGTCGCCTCCCGTTCGGTCCGGATCAACCACTCCTCAGCATCGCGCCTGTGGTCGCTGCTCATGGCTTGGAGTGCTTCGAGTATGCCTTCGTCCTGTGCGATTCCCAGGTGTCTGCGAATGGCTTGGAAGTCGAGCATTTGCTCGATGAGCGTTCCGTCCATGTCGAAGATTACGAGTTGAAATGGCGGCGCTGGCGGCGTCATCGTTCGATTCCGGCGAAGCCGAGGTATTCGTCGAGCCAGTGGTCCGTTCGCAGGACGGCGCGTCGCTGCTTGAATGCCGTGTGTTCGGCGCGTTTCTGGGCCTTGTTGAACATTCGCCTGGTTGTCGGGCCGGAGATGTTTCGCGGCTTGCCTTCTTTGGCCGGATGGCGCTTTCGCAGGAACTCGGACATCTTCGTGGCGTATCGGACGGGCAGATCGTCTTCGAGGCTCAGGAACGCGCGGGCCATGCCGGGGTCGCCCATTCGCCCGGACCGCCCGGCAAGCTGGCGATCTATTCGTCCGGATTCCTGGCGATCGGTCGCCATTACGTACAGACCGCCGAGTTTTTCGACGCCGCGTCCGAGTTTGATATCCGTGCCTCGTCCGGCCATGTTGGTCGCTACGGTGATGCGTCCTTCCTGTCCGGCCTGGGCTACGATCTGCGCTTCCTCGGCGTGGCGGACGGCGTTCAGCACCTCGTGCTCAAGCTCCAGTTCGGTAAGCAGAATTGAGATTCGTTCGCTGTCGCGCACGCTTCGTGTTCCGACGAGAATGGGCTGGCCCTTTTCGTGAACCTTTACGATCTCGGCGATGAGCGCCAGCCACTTTTCGTTCTGCGTGGGGTAGACCCGATCGGGCAGTTGTTTCCGTATGCACGGTTTGTTCGTCGGCACGACGACTACCGGCGTGTGGTAGAACTGCCAGAACTCGCCAGTGGCCTCGACGGCGGTTCCCGTCATGCCCGACAGGCGGTTGTACATCCGGAAGAATCTCTGGAAACTCATACGGGCGTAGGTGTCTTTGGGCGGTTTGATTTCGACTTCTTCCTTGGCGCTCACCGCCTGGTGCAGCCCATCTCGCCATTCGCGGTCGGGCATGAGTCGCCCGGTGAAGTCGTCGACGATAACGACCTTGTCTTCCTGTATGACGTACTGCTTGTCGAGCAGGAACATTTCTCTGGCGGTCAGGGCCTGAACGATCATCTCCTCGCTTCTTCGCACGCCGGCCCATATCCCGCCAAGTTCGGCGGTTAGTTCGGCGGCGAAGGCTTTTCCGACCTTCGTAAGGTTCACTTCGCGATACTTGTGGCTGATCTTGTAGTGGACTCCGGACTCCATTCTTCGTGCGATTGCGGCGCCTTGCTGGAACGCCTGGACCTGTTCGGCGTTGGGCGCCTCGCCGGAGATGATAAGGGGCGTTACGCCTTCATCGATGAGGACCGAGTCGGCTTCGTCGATGATCGCGTAGTTCAGGTCGCGCTGGACGATTCGATCGGTCCCACTCTGGTCACCTTCGGCTATGTGGGCCAGCAGCGCCGACGAGAGTCCGCGCAGTCGACCCATCGCCAGGCGGTCTCTCAGGTAGTCGGCGGTTACTTCCTTGTTGGTGCAGTAGGTGATGTCGGCGTTGTAGGCGTCCCGACGCTCGGGCGGGGGCGTTTCCTGGTCGATCGGCTTTACCCGCAGGCCGCAGAATTTGTAGATCGGCCCCATTTCCTCGGCGTCGCGATTGGCCAGGTAGTCGTTGACCGTGATTACGTGGCAGCCCTTTCCGCACCAACCGGCTACCGTCGCGGGCATGGTCGCGGCCAGGGTCTTGCCCTCGCCGGTGGCCATTTCAACGATTGATCCGGCGTAAATCGCCAGCGCTCCGGCGACCTGGACCTTGTAGGCCTTCAGGCCGATCTGGCGGGCGGCGACTTCACGCACCAGGGCGAAAGCCCTCAGAAGGTCCGCCGACGTATTGCGTCCCAGCCGGAACATGTCGTGGAACTCGCCGGCCGCCTCACGCAGCCTGGCCGCGGTCAGCTTGGAATAGAGCTTCTCGTGGCCCAGGACCACGTCGGCCTGACGCAGGAATCTCGCCGTGCGCGGAAGCAGTTTTTGGGCCATACCGGCAGCGGCGTCCCACGCGGCGTCGAGACCGCGGGGCAGTTCACGCCCTCCGGTTCGCTGGGCGAGCATTCGCCATGTTGTGCTGGCGACCTGGTTCAATCGGCTCCTCGCGTCATTGTTTTCTCTGCAGCAGCTGGAGCAGCGAACGCCACCACTGTGCGACCAGCGGTTTGGCGGGCATGTCGAATCTCACGACCACACGCTGGCCGGGCAGAAGGATAATCGGACTGCCTGACTCGTCGGTCCGGTCGGTCTTGGGCGTGATGTGTATTTCGAAGAACCCTTCAGCCGCCATCAGGCCCTGGCGGTCGTCCTGGCGAGTTACGACCGGTCCTCCGACTGCGTATCCAAGCGCCGGAGAGGGCAGGATGTCCTGCGCCGAGTCGAGAATCTTGCGTATCTTGCCCGCCATTGCCGGGACGGGACGGCCTTGTATGCGGATTTCCAGGGGGATCGTATGGTTCTTAATGTTCCGCAGTTCATAGAGCATTCCGCCTATTTCCTGCGGCGCGACCGCTCGGACGATCAGGTTCCCGGGCTGACGATTGGCCACCAGTCCGATCTGCTGTCCCTTCTGAAGGAAGTTGCCCTTGAGGCGGTCAACGTCCGGGGATATCCAGACTCCCGACGCGGGCGATCGGACGGTCAGGTTCCTGATGTCGTTTTCGACCCGTTGGATCTGTTCGGCCTTGGCTTTGGCTTCTTCGATTCTTGAAGCGACAACGGCGTGTTCCGATTCGGCCAGCGCCCAGTCCTGCTGTTTTTTGATCTTGGCGTATTCGGCCTTCAGGATCTGGCGTTGGGCGATCAGTTCATTGTTCAGGTTGTTGATGAACTGCTCTGAGGGTTGATTAGCACCGGTTTGCGGCATGGCGTTTATGAGCACGTCTCCGGCCGACACTTCAGTTCCAGACGGAAGGAAGTTCGCCACAAGCCCGTCCGTGCGTGCGTATACGATCGACAGCCCCAACGGTTCGACCACGCCTTCTGCTCGAACGCGATCGGGCATGGGTATTACGCCGACCAGCACTATGATGCTTGTCACCGTAAGGAGCGTAGACGTAACCGCCCGTCCCCGCACTCTCGCCAGTTCACCGCTGGTGGCGAGGTACTTGATGAACTTGAATATCGGCGTGCACAACCAGACGGCTCCTGACACCACTGCGGCGATCATCGCGATGAACTTTAGCTGTTCGGGCAGTCGATCAGACAGGAACATCAGGATCACGATCAGGATGAACAGGCGGTAGATGGTCGACGCGATTCCGTAGAACACGAACCATATTTTTTCGCCGGTGGTGTTGGCGGGGTTTCTGGGATTATGCACCGACCAGATGTATCGTTTGACCAGGTAGTACAGGTAGCTCTTGGACCGCTGGGCGAAGTTGGGTATTTCCAGCATGTCTGAGAGAATGTAGTACCCGTCGTATCTCAGCAGTGGGTTTGCGTTGAACATCAGCGTTGTCACCGACGCGATGAACATGCAGTTGTACGCAACGGCCTTGACCATTCCCGGTCCGACGCTGGCCCATACGATCGCGGCGATCGCGGCGATCGCGAGTTCGCAGAACATGCCCGCGGCGCCGACTGTTACTCTATGCCACTTGCTGCGGAACGCCCAGGCGCTGGATGCGTCTACATAGGGCAGGGGCATGAAGATAAGGAACATTATGCCCATCGTGTGGACTTCGCCCCCGCCGGCTTGAAGCCCGAACTTTTTACATGCGAACCCGTGCCCGAATTCATGGACTATCTTGACTATCCAGAAACTGATCGCCAGCAGCGGCAGGTTGGCGGTCATCAGGATGCCCATGGCTTGGTTGCCCAGTTCGTCTGTCCGCCCGAGCAGGAAGTAGACGCCCGTACACATTATCGCCAACCACAGAATAAAGCCCACTGCGCTGAATAGAGCCCCGAATATTCCCACCCATCGTTCGAGGAATCTGTCGGGATCGATCAGCGGTATGCGAATGAACAGCAGGTTTGTAAGGTATCCTCGAACCTCGCGCCCGACACGCTGTTTGTAGCGTCTAAACAGGCCCATGGCGTCGGGAGGGACATCGGCCTGGAGCAGATTCGACGTGTACAGCTGACCCAGCAGCGCGATCGCTTCGCCCTGCGTGGGGGATGCGTCGCCAAGCTGTTCGTTGCAGATGTTCCAGACTTCGGCGACCGTTCTTCGCCCGTCGAGCAGGCCCACAAAGTGGTAGCCCGTATCGTTCAGGCGGAAGAACTGGTTCGAGCCGGGGTCCTGCAACACGTGCCACATCTGCCCGCGGAAGTGCTGGCGAAAAACCTGCACCGACGATCGCAGCCGAGGACGCAACGAGGCGACTCGATACCACGACTCACTGAATGTGGGACGATCGATTGGCATGATCCGGGTCTCCTACAACCACAACTTCATCCGCACCCAGTTGACTAGCCGGCGCGTCCAGATGTATGCGTATGGGCGTCGATCGATGTAGATCTCAGCTACTCCGGTCATTCCCGGACGCATCCAGGCCGACGACTGAAGTAGCTTGACGCGAACGGGAAATACGTTCTTTCCTTCGGCGGGTCTGGCGACCGGAGTTATGCGTTCGATTACGAAATCGAAGTGCCTTCCTGCGTGTCCCAGCGCCGCGAGTCGACCGCCCACGTTCTTGTCGAGTTCGGCGATGCGTTTCTCCAGTGTTTCTCGCTTGGCCCGGTCGGTCAGCGGGAGCTTGTCCAGCTCCTGCTGGATACTGTTTCGCAGCCTGCAGCTTTCTCCGTATTTCTCCATGACCTCGGCGATCTGGTCTTCGCCAACGAGCATTTCAGCCCGCATATTGTCGATCCTGGCGACCTGGAAGAGCTCCTTGCCCAGTTCGTATCTACGACCAAGGTGTCTGCGGAGGTCGCCGCTGACGACGGCGCCTGAGATAGGCGACTTGATCGAAGCCAGGGCGATGCGCTGGCTCAACAGGCGTATGTTGGCGTTGGCTTTCTCTATGTCGCTTTCGGCGATCTGGACCTGAACCTGCTTGTTCTCGTTTCTAGCCTGTTCGGCCTGGTTTTGCGCCCGGCTGCGTTCAGCTTTCACTGCGGCCAGACGTTCGCGCAGCTCGGCGGTGTCCATCTCCGCCAGAACCGTTTCGCCCTGCAATCCCGCTCCGATCACCGGTTGGTTCACCTCAACATTTACGCTCTTGAGGATTCCCTCGAACGGGGCGGGTATTACGTGCTGGGTTCTGACCTGGAGCGTCATTCCGCCCGCGGCGGTGTAGTCGCCCTTGACCAGAATGGTGAACGCCAGGAAGCCGAATACAAGTATGGCGACCATCTTCAGCCATGTGTGCTTGGCCCCGACGATAACACCCAGACCGCTTCGCACACCATGCGCGAATTTGGCTCCAAACCAGCGGTCAGTCTTGTTCAGATCCATCAGCCTGGGAGTCGCTAGTTCGCAGGTCAGCCGCAGAGCTTCGATCTGCTCGGCGGTGAACGGGTTTTCGGCCAGGCGTTCCAGTGTAACGATGCCCACGGGTTTGCCCTCGCGCCTGAGCGGTAGCGAGACAATCGCCGAAGGACCGTGGCGCCGGGATAGTTCCGAGGCGCTGCGGCTGACATAGGTCGCCTCCGAAGAAGCGGGCAGGATCACTTCGATATCCTGGTCAAGGGCTTCTTCCATTGCGGCTTCTATGTCCTGCACCAGTTTCATTTTACGGCTGATCTTTTCGGTGCCGCTGACGGCTCTAGCCTGAACGTATCGCCCTTTGAGTATCCCGATGGAGACTCTTTCACATTTCCACGTCGACGCCATTTCATTGCACAGCGACATCGCCGAAGCCGCGAATTTTTCGTGTTCGTTGGTCGCCGCCAGGGTGTCCATGGAGACCCTGAGCCTCCGCAAGTCGTTGTTGCGTCTCTGCAGAGATAACCGCATCTCGTGCAGGCCCATCAGGACGATGGTGAGTTCCAGGCGTTCGATGCGTGCGGCGAACACGTTATCTTCGTCGTTTCTCTCCAGCACGTACGCCGCCAACCCCCGCGCGCCCTGCCCGCCGGTAAGCGGGACAAGCGCCAGGTAGCTGCGAGCGGGCTGGCCATAGAGATCTTCCGGAGCGTGCAGCGGCCGGACGTCTGTCGTTCCGGTCGCCGCTACTTTCGGCGCGATCTCCGCGGCCTGGGCCAACCAGACCGGTGGGGTCGAATCTGGTCCCGCCGGAGGGTAAACCGCCAGGACCTGGGGGCGTCCTTCCGGGGAAATACGCAGTATCGCGCCGCCTCTTGCGTCGGCGGCCTGGCATTGGGTATGGACCAGGTGCGATAGAAAACCTTCTACCGGGCCGTCGTATTTGCTGAGCCTTTCGAACAACTGGGCCAGCGTAGGCAGTTGGTCTCTGGGCGCGTCGGCCGGTCTGGCTGAACTATCCACATTGTCTGGGGGCATAGGACCTTAGTCTCCGTTGCGACTGGGAGCTAGTCGTTCTTTATTCGCTTGCTGTCGTCGAGCTCCAACTCGCCGAAGCGCTCTTCGTGGCGCCGAACCAACTGTCCCAGCGTAAGAGCCAGGCGCTTGACCGAGTAGTAGTTCAGGATGATCCGGTCAGTGATCTGAATCATGATTTCAGGCTGCTGATCGGGCTGGGGCGGAACGGGCATGTTCAGGCCGAAGTCCAGGATGACCTCGTTGATCAATCCGTGAGTGTTGAATGCGTTTGCATAACTGGTCTTCACGTCCCGTTGGTCCATTCGCACGCGAACGGTCTGCTGCTGCTGTTCCTGGGGCGCCGCTGCTTCCTGTTCGGCGGGTTTCTGTGCTTTGGGGGCTTGTTCGGGGGTGTCTTTGGCCATTAGTTTTTCCTTTTCTGTAGGGATGTTTCTATCCAGCGCCCTGGAGTGTGGCGGCTGGCGGTTCTGTTTGGGCGTATGTTACTGGGCTGGTGTGAATCTCACCGAGACCTTCTTGCCTGCGGGCCTTCCGCTGGGATTGGGTATCTCAACGCGAACCGTCTGAGTTCCGCTGGCCGCATCGATTTCGTCTGCAACGTAGATGATCGTTCCCTTGGCGGCGGGGCCCTTGGAGTTCGGGAAAATGACGCTTGCGTTCTGCTTGACCTTGAGCTTCAGCGACTCAACTACAGTCTCGGGGACCGGTACGTCGATCTGGAGCGGGTCGATCTTGATTATGCGGATAACTTCCTTCAGGCGGTCGACCGATTCTCCCCGGTCGACGAACACTTTGAATACTTTGAACGTGTCGGTGGGCTTGTCTTTTTCGGAAGTGGGGACGCTCAGCAGCAATCGCGAGACCTGGGCGGCGGCCTGTTTGTACTTAAGCATGTTCTGGCTGTGTTCGAATTTCGCCAGTTTCAGCGACAGGTCGGAGATAGTAACTTCCAGCCGTGAGTGCTGCAACTCCAGTTCGGTCGCGGCGTTCTTCCTTCTCGCGTCTTCGATTCCCGTCAGATCAACTTTCTTCTGGGCAAGTTGGGCTTCGGCCGCTTCTACGTGCGTTTCGTCTTCGGCCTGGGCTTTCAACTGCTCCATCTGGATGCGTTCGGCCTTGTCGTCGAGTTGGACGAGCGGTTGGCCGGGCTTGACCGTGTCGCCGTCCTTTACGAAAACCTTGGCGACTCGAACGGGCATGGTTGACGAGACGGTGATGTCTTCGCTTGCACGGGCGATGGCGGTGAATTGGTATGCCAGTGTCTTCACCGGGTTTGCGGCCCGGCAGATGAACGTTACTGACAATACCCCTATGACTGCGAGCAGTTTCTTGGTCATTTTGAGCTTCCGATTACGAATGATTATTCCCACGCTGGTTAATTCCGTGAGTATCCGGCGGCGTGTCGTCCGCAACAAGCGTTTTCCGCATGCCAGTCGCCAACTGCCCCAGCAGAGCGGGGGAGTCGACAACCATTATCATATTACGCCTGTTTCGGCACAGGACAAGCCGTCATCGAGCTTATTATGTTTCGACAAACAGCAAACCTAGATATAAGTATCGACCAGCAAGCCCTATAGGTTGATTATAAGTGAAACATAAATGATTGGTTCTTGGTTTGCGTTTCCTGAATGTCGTCAGGATACGTATTCTATAGGCTCGCACAGGGCCTTCAGGTTCTCTGCGGGCGTTCCCGAGGGGATCTCGCAGCCGGCGTTGACCATAAACGGGTTTCCCGCCTGATGATAGGCTTCCAGCATTGTCTGCCTGATCGATTCGGGCGTTCCGCGCGATACGCCTTCGGAGGGGTCAATGTTGCCTCCGAGCACTACTTTGGGGCCTATTTTTTGGCGGACCAGCGAAATGTCCATCATGTGATCGACGTCCAGAATGTCCACCTCCAGTTCGGCGATGCCGTCCAGCAGGTGGGCTATACTACCGCAAATGTGCAGTTTTACATACGCCCCTGCGGTCTGGACGGCGTCAACGAGGCGTTTTTCCCTTGGCAGGATGATAGACTCGTAAGTGCTGGGCGATACGAGGCTTGCCACCGCATCGCCTATGCCTATTGTGTCGGCGCCGGCTTTTATCTGCGCCAGGGCGAACGCGATGGCGTTTTCAAGGCACAGATCCATCAGATCGCAGGCGTACGCCTCGTCCATGACCGTGTCGATCATGAAGTTGGCCACATCTCGCAGGTCGGCGGCCTCGGCGGCGGGGCCCTCGACCCAGCCGAGGATCGAATACCGCCCGCCGAACTGCTCCTTGTACGACGCAGCCGCATCAACGCGGTCCTTCATCCGCACCGACACCAGCGGGTCGGGCGTCGCCAGCGCCGCCAGGTCCTTGTCGTCGGCCAGCGGGTGGGTGCTTATCGGGGTCGCGTCGGTTCGGTAGGTGATCTCCGAGCCGAAACCCTGCGTTTCACGGTACGGATCGGAGATGCAGCTTAGCTGGTCCATCCCGAAATCGACGGCGCACTGCTCGTTGGCCTTGACCAGTACGCGGTAGTCCGAAGCGAACTGTGCGTAGTCCGAGCCGATATGTTCAGCGGCAAACTGCATGAGAATCGGCGTGCGCGGCACGAAATCCACCGCCTCGCCGGCCAGTACGCCTAAGTATCTTTCCAATCCGTTGATTTTGAATCTCCAGCGACTTAAGTATTCTTCAGGGGTTCGCAAGCATCACCAGCAGCGGAGCGTCTTGGGCATCTGCTTCCGGACCTCAGCATTGTATTTTCCCACACTGGCCCGCGTCAACTGCGAAACATTCAGCCTGGTCACATGCCCTGATCCACGGGGCGAACAATTTGCCCGTTTTCCCAAGTCCGCCCGCCGCTGCGGTTTGGCAATGTTCACATTTGGTTCACAGTTTTGCGATGTGAACCAGTGGCCGGAAAAGTGGTACGACTTATCCGAAACTTGTATCGTGTTAGGCGATGGATTTATATAAGATGTTGTCGTCAAGCATGTTAGGGTATTATAGGGTTGCCGGAGCCGATCGTGGAATACTCTGGCGCCGGTGCGAATAGGAGGTTCACACCTGTAGGGCCTGTGAACTTGTGTATCCGGGCGTAATCCGGCGGCATCGCGGTGGGGTGAAGAGAGGATCTTGTGCTGAAATGCTGAATTGCGCCTCACGAGCACACGAAACTGAATGAGCAAGTATTGCGCCAGTTGATCGGTCTGGCGGGTTTTATCGTTCACCTGCCGCCAGACGCCTCATTTATCATTCATCATTCCGCGTTCATCTTTCCCGCTCGCCCTGTGATGCGGCGAATAGCGGAACGCGGTACGTTCAGTGCGATGCAGTGCAGCGATCCGTTCCTGGCCGCCAGCGTATCGGCGTTCACGCCGACGACCGTCCGCCCGGGCAACAGGCGGCGGTAGACGTCCAGGACTTCCCGCTGCAACGAGGGCTTGACGTTGGAGTATGTCGGCGCCAGCAGCTTGCCGCCGGCCAGCAGTACGTTGGTGTAGGTTCGCCATTGCCCGTTGAGCTTCGGGGGCATGGGCACGCGGTCGACTTTCATCGGCCCGCGCGAGGTCCGCACGCCGGCGAGTTTCTCCGCTGCGGCGTCCAGAATGCGGGCGTTTACCGCGTCCCTCGCCGGATCGCACCGCGCCACCACAGCCTGGTCAGCCGCCAGAAAGCAGATGAACATGTCCACGTGACGCGTCCGCTCGCCGGCCAGCGGCTCGACAAACACCAGTCGCCGGCACCCCGTAACGTCGGTCAGTATGCGCTGGACTTCGGTCCGGTCGCGGCCGCGAACTGCGTTGTCGGCCAGTATCGCCGTTGACGCCACACACAACCCCTCGCCGTTGCTGAGCAGGGCGCCGCCGTCGGCCCTCAACGCCGCCGAGACTACGGGCAGTCCGAGAACTCTCCCCAGGTCCATGGGCGCCAGGTCGTCGGACGAGCGGCTAGAGGTCTTCAGTATCGAAGGGTATTCCAGATCGATCAGCAGCGTCGCTCCGTCCCGCCCGCGGACCGGCAGCGGGCCGTAGTCGCGCACCCATGCGGTATTGGTCCGCACAGTGACGAACCGCACAGAATCGGGGGGCAGTTTAGCTGCCGCAAGAAGCTCCACCGCGGCGCGGCGCCGTTGCTCGTCGGCGACCAGGCCCACCAGCACCGCCTCGCCTCGAGCCGCGGCCGCCACATCTGTGAACACGCGCTGATGGTGCTCGACCAGTTCGTCACAACTCAGCAGCAGCGTGTCGGCATGCTCCCAGTCGCCGGGCAATCGCAACGGCCGGAGCGCCTCGACGGCAGGGTCGCGGGGAGACATGCCTCGCGGCGCGCATTCCAGCACGCACCCGCCCAGGACCGCCGACAAGCCCAACGCAGCTGCCGCGCCGGACCTAATGCAGTTTCGTGTAAACATTTCTCTCATCAGCATTCCAGGACCACGATACTTAGCGATAGGACTTCGTTCAAGCAGAAGGACAAACCGCAATTATCCTAGTGATTGTGTTTGTGTCCCCAATCCTGTCCGGCATGATAATTACGCGATTAGGCTTGGGCAAGTTGGCGTTGCAAGAAGTAATGAAAATGCTGCTTGCGCCAGCCGTGCGAATACGTTCTCATAATCGCATGGCCCGGAAACGTGAAAAGTCTCAGAGAAAAAACTCAAGCGTCTGAAGAAACAGGACATGAAAGGCCTCAAGCATTTTCGTGTCCTGGCTGATCTGGCCGAGCACCTCCACGAAGTCTACATTGCCCCCAAATACCCTAACAAGCGAAAGCTTCATTACGATTAATATCTCTCGCTAATGTGACTGAGGCCGGCAACGCACGTAGAGCACTGACGCTCCCGGATATGGGATGACGTCGAATGGATGTGTGCCCGCGCCCGCAAAAAAACGTCTGCTACCGACTTGACAAAGACTTGCTCATGGATGTCCCCCGAACTCTATCAGTGATTGAAAGGGAATGAGCGAATGAGTTTCTGGATGCTCGGGCATAAACGTCGCGACAATCGCTGTGTTGGCGCTGTTCTAGTCAACCTACCGTGGCGTCCTGTGGTGGGCAATTCCATGGAAATATGCTGGTCCCGGTATGCTGTTGGTGTACAATACCGTCAGATGATCGGCCTTTTCGCCATTGTGCCAAACGCGGGAGAAGTGCAAATGACAGTTCACAATATGAGCTTTCTGGTTCTCGGAATAGTAAGCCTCATTTTACAGGGGATCGGTTTTGCGCTGATAAGAGAATATCGCAGCGAAGAAACAGGGATTCTCCTTCTGATACTTGCACCGGTATTGATGGCGATCGCTGCTTCATTTTACAGCACTGGAAAAAAACGTGCGATCCTGTGGGGATTTCTGGGCCTGTTGAGTCCAGTGGGCCTGTTGTTTCTAGCCGTGCTTGAGGACCGCAGTGCTCAGGTAGGCCCCGGCGATGCGGCATAGGGTTTTGCTGCAGAATGTGTACTTGCAACCCTTCAGCTGTCAGTGGCTTGATATGTTGGCGTGAGCAGGGCGGTTCGATTAAACGGATAACAGACGTGTGCAATCCGCCGTGTCGAAGACCCGCCTAAGGCGGGGCCGACCTGCGGAGCCGATGACACGAGACGTTAGATCACGGTCGAATTCTGCTAGTTACTCACAAGATACCTGAAGATACTGTAGGCGAAAGGAAGGCTGGAAAATGCTCGCACTGAAACTGGCTGTTCCCACGATTATGATCATCGGCGGCATGGGACTATTTATTGTCGGCGTCATTCAGTTGGCCGCCAAACGCCTGACAGGCGCCGAACGCATCCTTGTGATCTGTGGGGCTATCGGAACGGTCGCCGGCGTCGCCATCATGATGCTCGAACTGGGAGACGCTGCAGGTGCAGTCCTCTCCCTGGCGCTACTGTTCTCGGGCCTGGCCTGCTTGCTGATCGGGATATTTCGCTACAGCGCCAGGGCTAAAGCTGCTGGTGGAGAACAGGGTGGAGACTAATGCAGGATAAACAGTTTCGCCCCCTTTGTCCTTTCGAATAGAAAATGTGAAATCGGACGCCGCCAAGATGTCGCTGGAATTAGGTGAAATATCCGGGTTAAATATCAAAATGGGCAAGCCGCGTGCATATACTGTTAACAACATTTAAAGGATGCCAGAATGAAAAAAGTATTGATTGCCTATTACAGCAGAACCGGTTTGACCGAAAAGATGGCTGAATATATTGCAGAAGGTGTTCGTTTCAGCGGAAACGACGCGCAAATTCAGAAAATCACTGATATCAAGAATGAGACGGACCTTGAAGGATATGATGGATTTATATTCGGATGCCCCACCTACCATAAGGACATGACAAACAACTTCAAAACGTTTCTTTTTATGGCTCAGAAAGGACCGCTTCAGGGCAAAACTGGAGGCGCTTTTGGTTCAAGCACGCACAGCGGAGAAGCGCCGAAACTCATTTTTGACACTATGGAATTTGTGTTCAAAATGAAGATGACGAATATGGGGCCGTTTGAGCTCAGGGAACAAATGGTTGGCGTTGACGAGGGAACCAGGGCGTGCCAGGAGTACGGCAAGGCTGTTGGAAAAGAACTGGGAAGTTGACTTCAAGCAGGGCCTGCGCCCGTAGCTAGCATGAATACGGCCCGCAATTTGAGCTTGCTGCATAATCTTCTGACGAACGGGGCTACGGTATGCCTGCGCTGCCGGCGCTGGTCTGTTTGATCTGGCGTATTGGCGCTTGTCATGACCGAAACCTGGTCTTATAAAGGATCGGACGCAGTTACGAAAGACCGGGCGTTGGCGCGTTCTGACAGGGAGATAGCGTCAAGATATAATGAAATCCTTTTCCAGAGGCGGGTCAGAATTCTTGTCGTTATGAGCCAATGGCTTTTCTTTTTTCGACGGCTTTGGTTACATTTGACGGTAACGAATCTAAATTTGTTAAAGGAAAACCGGAGAACATTGAAGAGTTCGACGGTATGTTAAGTAAGATTGAGAATAAGCAAAGGGTTATTGGATTCGTGTTCAGTAGTTCCGCATAGCAGGGTGGTCTGGTTGAACAGTATAACAAACGGGTGCAACCCGCCGTGTCGAATATCCGCTGAGGGCGGGGCGGACCTGCGGAGCCGATGACACGGAATGTTAGCAGCGAAATGAGATCAATACTGAGTGAATACATTGGCTGCGGCTTCTGTGCAGGCGAGTGTACGGTTCGGGAGGCGCTCGACTCAGCGTTTCGGTCTTGGCCTGCCAAGAGATGGATTCAGTACAAGTGCCCCGAATGTGGCGAAGACAACCATCTGTAGATCGAGAAAGACATGGTGTCCGAAGGGTATCTGGGCGGCTTCCCAGGGCCAACCTTTGTCTGCAAACGGCGAGTTCAATTGGATGGTCTTGCTGTTAAGTACGGAGATGACTCTATTGACATCTCCTCGCTGAGGCTCAAATGGTCAATCCGTATGTAACTGCTGACAAAGCACTCCAGCGGGTGCTGACAAGCCGCCCCGCAGAGTTCTGACATTGAGCGAATGAGAGAAATGAAAAGCGAATTCACATTCAAAACAGCATACCGAGCCGAGGCGGATCAGTGGAGCACAAACGGCCGAAAGATTACTGACCCGACTTCACTCGCCCTGATCAGAAAAGCCCTGTCTGAGGGCAGGATGTTTGTTCTGGAGCATCATCATTATCGAGGATCACGCTGCCCGGACTGGATTGTGATTGATGAGTATGATGCTTTCGAGGACTACCTGAAGGACAACGCCGTCGCGGGAGACTCCGTCCACCTCTTTGACATCACTGCATGTCTTCAGGATGGCAAGCAATTCACCAACGGCAAGTGCCCGGATGAAAACGATGAAGTCCCTGAAGGGGGCGCATACTGATCGCTCAACAACACCATGCATCCGGCCGGGTGTTCCGACTAAAACGCATAACCGACATATCGCCGAGCCCTTTGACGCCGAATGCCGGCCGCGGGAGAATAGGCGCCGCATGAATATGAAAGCATGTAAGGAATCTGTCGTGCAGGTGAAAGGCGTGCGTTCGCTGTGCTGGGACGGCGAGACTCTCGTTGATTGGGTCAGTGGGGGGAATCGCTACGAATTGGACGGCTCTATCTGTCGACGCCGCGTGAATTACGCCTTTGATTTTGACGCGTCGATAGTATCTCCTTCGGGAGAATATGCTGTTATCTACACGGACTGCGGAACCACCGCGTTGCTTCTTCGTCAAGGCAAAATACTGCGACAGCTCAGCCGTGACTTCTACTATGCAAACGCCTATCAGTATCCGATCACCT
>PVBE012371688.1_pt1 | contig 38828 bp, 35 predicted proteins | sample 1631181 | NCBI WGS metagenome assembly PVBE01 (sample SAMN08397723, study PRJNA350692) | Marine metagenome, whole genome shotgun sequencing project. | isolation source: water | place: Pacific Ocean | collected 2012-04 | reverse complement strand
CTGAGTTTCTGATTCTTGAAGGCGAGCTTGTGCGCGAGCATGAGGTGGAGAGGGAGAGGGAGCTTGAGGTTCCCCTAACCCTTTGGGTAACTGTTCAGGGAACTCTTCCGCTAATTCATCGTACAAGTCCTCGCAAATTTGCCTGCAAAGTTCCGCAAACTTCAAAAAAAGTGGAGGGGGGGACGTCACGCAACTTCCTGAGCATTCCAAGACGTTGATTCGGATTCTCTGGAGGCTGGAGACTTAATGCCCGTGGAACGAGTATTACGGACTCCTGATCGTCATAGTGGATGGGGCTCGTTCGCTCCAGCGCGAAGTGATCCGTTTGGGATTCGCCTACCCCGCGATATCCAAGAGATCCGGGTGTATCGCGCGAATTGCGGTTTTCCCTATCGCGAAACCCTCTTCGAGAGAAATGATGACCGGGCCGGGATTTTTCTCCACCCAGGCTGCAGCGGAGTCCTCGGATATGAAAAAGAACACTGTTTTCTGAAAGGAGAAGTTTTCGAATTCGGGAAAATGCTTCCATGCCCGCTATGGCAAATGTCATAACCGTTCCCGCGGGTCGCGCGATTCGCACTCCTTTCGGCGAGACAGTCAGCGAAATGGGCGCTCCGGTTTCGGGGTCGTTGGCTTCGACTTGCGCATCGTCGCCAATTATTTGGGGAAGGAACAGCGCATCCCAGGCGCACCACGCGTGCATCGCATGGCCGCGAATTCGGAATCGGTTGTTTCCGCCGTCGAGACCAAAGCCGAGCCATTCAATCACCCGGCCTTCATCGTCGAAACCGATGTAGAAGGACGGCAGCTTTCCCCAGGCAGTCCGGACATCTTCTATCGTGCTATCAAGGGAACCGGCGAGCGCCGCTGCGGTTACCGGTTGTCCGTCGGCCAGTTGGCGATAAATCTCCGCCGACAATCGCTGAACCCTTTTATCATCGTCAAACATCTCCGCGAAACGCTTCGCCAGAGCGTGGAGATTCTCGTTGCTCACTTTCTCTTCCTTCATGTACTACTGCGCGGCTCAGGCCGGGACGTCGCGTGATCCTACGACGCGCAGACCGCCGCCAAACATCGTTTTGTCCAGCACGCCTTCCGAATCCACCAACCTCGGAGACCACCCGCCTGGGTCTGTAGCGCATTAAGGGGCAAACCATGAACGGCTGCGACCGTCCGCGTAAGCGCCTAGCCGGAGCGCACGCAGACGGCTACTTCTCGGCGACGAAGACTCCCGAGGTCTTGGGTACGACGAACTCACCGTCGCCATCGATTATCTCGCTTATTGATTTCTCCATTTCGGAAATAAGCGGCCGACGATGCCGACCGTCGCGGGGCGGAGTTTCAATGTGGTCGACCATGCCGGTGGCGTAGTAGCGGAGGGCCGGCGCGGCCAACGGAAATCGAAAAGCGTCCTCGAATTCGAATACCCGGACCGACGGGGACACCTGCCGGACCAATTCCGGATCGTCAAGTGAAAATCGCGCCAGAATCGAGCCAGTCGGCTCGAAACCGAGCTTCCGCGCCGCCATGTTGTGAAGATTTTTCAAGTTTTCAAGGCAGTCGGAAGCACCGGTCGCCATAACGACGCGGCCAAGCGGCTCAGGACCCGGCGCAGTTCCAGAATCGCCTCTTTGATGTCGCGAATGTGATACAGCACGTGGTTCGCCATCGCGCGATCGCACGATCCAGCGACAGCGACAGCGATTCAAGTCGAGCGCGACACGCCTGGACGGTCACGCCCCGCTCGGAGGCGGAGTTGAGGACCGCGCGAACCATTCCCAGGGAGTGGTCAAGAGCGACGATGCGGACGTCGCTCTGTTGAATAAGTTCGTGATAGATGCCAAGGCCTGAGGCCGCATCCAAAACAACATCGCCTGCTTCCACCGCGAGATGCGATACGACCCAGCGGAGGAATGCGTCACCAGGTTTGTCCGAGAACCGAGCATGTGTCTGCTGGCGGATGCGGAGCTTTTCGGGCTGAGCGTATTGGTATTTGAGGCACTCGGGGTCCGTTCCGCGCTCCGTCACCGGGAATTCGTCACGAGAGAGACGATGATCCTGTGCAACGGCTTTGCGATTTCCGCTGAGGCAAGAACGCGGGCGTCAGATACCGGCGAGTAGGCCCTGCATGTAGCCGATGCAGAATGCGATGTAATCGCGTCCAGTTGAAGAGTCGCCCGGCAGCTTCATGACGTGGTCGTAATCGATAACACCGTCGTAGCCCGCCGCGTCGAGCGCTCTTGCGACTTCCTGCATGTTCAAATCGCCCTCATCGGGAGCTACCTCGGAGTATTTCTTGTTTGCGGGAATCGTGCCGCGGACGTTGCGAAAGTGCACGTGGAAAATGCGACCCTGACCACCGAGGTGTCGGATTCCCTCAAACACGTCTTCCCCCGATTCGTAACGCGTGCCGACGCAAAACGTTATCCCGTTATTCGGTGAGGGCGCCTCGGCGAACAGCCGGTCGAATTCGGCGAACGACGTGAGCATTTGCGGGACGCCAGCGGCTACCGCAATGGGCGGATCGCTGCCGTGGGTGGCAACCCGCACTCCCGCGGATTCAGCTACCGGCAGAACGGCACCGAAGAGATTGAGGATCCGGCTCCAGAGTTCGTCGCGAGTCGGGGTGCCGGGCGGAGGCGCGGAATCGGCGAGTTCGGACTCCACGTCGATATGGAGGTACCGGTACCCGCCTCGTCCCCTGGACCACGAATGTTTCCCCACATCGCGCCCCAGAACGACCGTGGCGTCGAAGCACTGGATCCCCATCACGGGAATCTCGAATTCGCTGCACAGCTCGGCGGCACGACAAACGTTGTCGACAACCCGCGCGGCCCCCGACCAGCCAAGATAGTGTGGCGCTATTTCCGTTTTTGAATAGTTCGCGCGTTCGATGCTTAGGCCGTGGCCGCCGAGGAGTTCGACGACGCCCGCGACAGCCGAACGATCCGGCACGCCTCCACTTTCCCGAAAGCCCGGGAAAACCCCGAACTCGACATCCACACATTCGACGCCAAGCGAATGCAGGAAATCCAGGTCGTCAGACCGATCGAGCCACTCGGGACCAATCCGCGCGCCTATCCGTATCACGATGTCACTCCTTCAGAATCGAGACCCGTATGGCGAGAAACTGCAATCTGAGTGTTTCCTGACACGGCATTCGCAATACCGGGTCCCGAGACGAGTATCGAGGGTACCGGATTCCACCGCCGATTGCGCTAATCGAGGTCCGGCAACAATGCGACGGACCGTTTCAAGGCTGTGAGGAATCCGTCGATCTCGATGTCGTTCATGGGAGTCGAAAGGCAACCGAGTCCTTCTTTGTGGACGATGACACCCTCGTCGAGCAGGTTGCGATGGAGGGCGTGCAATCGCCCGGGCGGGGTCGCGCCGAGCACGGTGCTGCGATAGTCGACGATGGGATCGGCGGTCATGAGAATCCTGAAGACCGATCCGTCCCCGGTTATCTGGGCCGGTTCGCCCGCGTCGGCGAATATGGCGTTCGATTCTGTACGAAGACGGCGGCCGAGACGGTCGAGACGCTCGTAGACCTGATGCGTCATCTGCTCCATGGCCGCGAGACCGGCAACCATCGTGAGTGGATTTGCGCTGAAGGTTCCGCCCGATGCGACTTTCGGAGGTCCTTTCGTCGGGTCGAGCAGCGACATTAGCTCCGCGCGACCACCCACGGCACCCACCGGCAACCCGCCACCGATTATCTTTCCGAACGTCGTAAGGTCGGGGTCGCCACCATACTTGGCCTGCGCCCCGCCGTGTCCGACCCGGAAGCTTATGACCTCGTCAAAAATCAAAGGAATCCCATTGTCCCGCGTTATCTCTCGCAGGAACTTCAAAAAGCCCTCGGTCGGCATCGGAAAACCGCCGCGATTTGAGAGCGGATCGGTGATGAACGCGGCGATCTCCGATCCCTGCTTCTCCAGCAATCTTTCCAGAGCGGCGCGGTCGTTATAAGGGACGACCAGAACGTCGTCCGTAACCGAATCTGCCAGCCCGCCGGAACTTGCGACGCTTGCCGGGCTGTCCGCAGGCCCCCAGTTGTCTGGCGTAGAGCTGTAGCTGACCTGAGCGTAATCGTAATAGCCGTGGTAAAAGCCCTCGAACTTTGCGATTTTGCTCCGGCCGGTGAAGGCTCGAGCGAGCTTGATAGCCAGCATGACGGCCTCGGTCCCGGAGTTCGCAAATCGAATCTGCTCGACCGTATCAACCCGCTCAACCATGAGCCTGGCGAGATTCACCTCCGCTTCCGATGGCTCGGACCAGGCCGTGCCACGTTCAAGTTGATCGATGATGGCCCGATTTATCGCCGGGTCGCCGTGACCGTGAATCAATGACGTCATGTTGTTCAGGTAGTCGGTACGCTCGACTCCTTCAACATCGGTGAGATGACAACCGGCTGCCGATCGCCCATAGATCGGATACGGCTCGTAGTAATAATGAATCCGTGACGTGCCGCCCGGAATGTAGCGCCGCGCCTCTTCAAAGACGGACCGGGTTGGCGATGACTCTTCGGCGACCGCACCGGGTAATTCTGTCGTTGCCATGGGAGACCATCCTTTTGTTGGAAGCTTCGTCGACTGGAGCGTTTTGTACGGATTACGTCTAATTGTAGGGATTGACGGCCGCCGCGCCCGATGTCCGTGAGTTGGTTCCAGGCGAAGCGCTATAGCGTTCATGGCGGGTTTTGGTATCGTACGCGCGCTTCGGGTATCTGGAACGATGGGAGGGGCGACCAAATGGAGAAGATGATTCCGCTAATCGGATCGAGTGAAGCCGGACCGCTGGGTGCGATTCACCTACCGAGGTTCTGGTCGAAGGTGTTGATGTCGGCCAAGGGCATGCTGCACGACGATTACGACGAGTGCGGCACGGGGTTCGATCAGATGGTACTGGACGGACTGGGCCTCGACCGCCAAAAGACCCTGGATTACCTCAAGGCAAGCCTCCCTTCGTACCCACAATTCGAGCAATGGGTGCTCGAGCAAAAGGGCGGAAGCATGTCCCAGTCGGTCATCGAAAAGTCGAATCAGGCAATCATCGACACCTGCATCCGGGCGAGGACGTTTCAGCGATCTCGGAAGCTGTCGGAACGAACGCAGACCATGCAATCAAGGATGCCGTTACGCTGAATGCCCTTGAGGACTGGAACGAGGTCCACAAGTTAGTGACCGGGTAGCATCCGGCAATTGCAGAAAACGGGGTGCGGGCGGCCGGAACTCGCCCGCACCCCGAACTCATCAGGGGGGCTTACGATGGCGGCCACAATGCAACGAGTAGGTTTCGTCGGCGTGGGTCGAATGGGCGCGAACATGGCCCGCCACCTGCGCGACGAAGGTTACACGGTAACGGCAGTTTACGACGTGCAACGGGAGGCAGCCGAATCGCTCGCCAGCGAGCTGGAATGCCAGGCTTCGGAAAACCTTGCCGGCGTTACCGCTTCGTCGGACGCCATTATTACGGTGGTAACCGACGATAACTCCATGCGTCAGATCTTCAGCGAGAGCGGCGACAGCCTGTTGACCGGAGCCAGCGGCAAGGTCTTTGTTAATTGCGCAACGGTGACGCCAAGCATCCACGTCGAAGTCGAGGCGCTTGCGGAGAAGGCTGGGGCGGCGAGCCTGGAGGCATGCATGGCCAGCAGCATTATGCAAGCCAGGGACGGCACGCTCTATTTGATGTGCGGGGGCCGGGAGGAGGTCTTCCGGCAAATAGAAACGCTATTGGAGAGCCTCGGCGCCTCGCGCCAATATATCGGTCCGGCAGGAACCGCGGCTCAAGTAAAGGCGCTGGTGAATATGGTGATGAACATCAATACGGCCGGACTTGCGGAGGGCCTTGGTCTTGGGGCCTACCTGGGACTCGATCTGGAAATGCTCCAAAGGATCTTCTCGCAAACGGGAGCGAACTCGCGCGTGCTTGAGACTGACGGCGACGACATGATCAACGGGGACCACGAAACTTACTTTTCAGCAGCGCACGCGGCAAAGGACTCCGGCATCGCGCTCGCTCTGGCGCGAGACGTCGGCATCGAATTGCCACTGGCGGAAGCGACCAAGGCGCGATATGACGAGATGGTTGCGATCGGCAGGGGCGGGCTGGACAAATCTGGCATTGCGGAACTGACCTTCCCCGGGCGGCGGTAGGGCCGCTAAAGGCCAGACTCCCCGCCAGAAACTGTTGGGAATTCTCCGCCTAACGTCGGTGCGACATCGGAGCGGCCACGGCTAGTCCATTAACACTCGAACTGAGAAGTGCAGCTAGCTATTAGGTCGAAGTCGGGGTCGGTTCGGCCGTTGGTTCCTCGGTGGGAGCGGGCGTGGGCTCGGCGACCGGCTTAGGATCGGACGTTCGACGGGGCCTGGGACAATTCGTCGGGCGTCGCGTCGCACCCGTTAACCCCGTCCGATAAACAGCTGCCCGATAGGAAGCACCGTGGTTTCTAGCATGTTCACATGATCGGGGAGGCTGGCCATGGCAAGCGCAGCCGCCGCGATCTCTTCGGGCGCCATCATGGGTTCCGAGTCGTGGGGCGCCTCGCCATGGGTCCGCCGTTCAACCTGAACGTTGCCGGGATGTAGGATCCCGCAACTTATTCCGTGCTCTCTCCCCTCCAACGCTGTCACGTGAGTCAGCCCCACAAGCCCAAACTTGGAAGCGCTATATGGAGCCGATTCCGGGCGGACTCGCTGGGCCGAGATGCTTCCGACGTTGATGATCCGACCCGATCTCCGCGGAGTCATCAGCATCAGCGCCTCCCTTGTACAGAGAAACGCCCCCCTCAGGTTCGTGGCGATCACCGCGTCCCAGTCATCCGCCTCCATTTCGCGCAGTGGCGCCCTCCTAGCGAAGCCCGCGTTGTTGACCAGAATGTCGACTTTGCCGAATAGGTTGATTGCTTCCTCAAAGAGATTCTTTACGTCCTGCTCTTGAGAAACATCCGCTTCAATTGACTCAATCCGGCCGTCGATCGACGCAAACTCATCGGCCGCAGAGCGAAGGTCCTCACCGTTGCGTGCGGCGATCAACACCTCGGCTCCCTCGCTCAAGAACACGCGTGCGATAGCCTTGCCGATTCCCTTGCTGCCACCGGTGACCACGGCCGATCTACCCGCAAGTTGCGTCATCTCAGGAACTTCCTTCCAGTCTGAATTGCTCGATATGGCTCTGTCGGGCTGATTCTCTCACTTGCCGGGAACGATTTCGAAAGGTCGGGCGGCGATTTGCAGCGTTCCACCAAACGGGTCAGAATCCTGACCGCATCCACTGCGAGCCGGCGCGCACGATTCCGCCGTTGCTACGTAGTCCGAGGAAAGGCGCGCGAATACCATGGCCAGGACACATCGCTACGAGGAACTCACCTGGCCTGAGGCCAACGACGCCGTCGAACTAGGCCGCATCCCGATCCTGCCAGTCGGCACGATGGAGCAGCACGGGCGGCATCTTCCACTCAAAATGGACTGCCTGGCGGCGGATTCGGTGGCCGATGAAGCGGCGCAGAGGTCCAACGGCCTTTTGTTGGCGATGCCGGTCGTTTCCTACGGTTACACGACCCACGTAATGGACTTCCCGGGCACGATTACGATTCATCATGAAACATTGATCCGATTTGTCGTCGATATCGGGCTGAGTCTTGCCTACCACGGGTTCAAGAAGATGATCATTGTCAACGGGCACGGGTCGAACGCCCAGCCACTCGAGCTGGCGGCGCGCCGAATAATGCTCGAGTCCGACGCCTGGGTGGGAATGGCCAACTGGTGGAGCCTAACGGAAGCGAATGCCGGATTCACCGAGACCTGGCGCGAGTCGGAGGTCCCCGGCGGGGCCGCGCATGCGGGCGAAGCCGAGACGTCGTTCGCGCTCCATATGGACCCCGAAGCCGTTCGCATGGACCTGGCCGTCGATCGAGTCAGCGCCCACAATGCGCGAAAGTCGAAGTATCACTGGGTCGACATCTTCGCCTCGGGTCCGGTGAAAATGGATGGCTATACGAGCACGTACACCGAAGACGGGACGCAAGGGACACCGTCGCTTGCGACTGCCGCCAAGGGGCACGCGCTTTTCGAAGAGGCTGTCAAGAATCTGGTGGAGTTCGGTCGGGAGTTCAGCGAGCGGGAATTCAATCCGCGCGTTGACCACCACGTCGAGCCGCCAACCATCGCCCGGCCTGGCTAGGTTGCGGTCGCCGTGAAGTCGCACGCCGAAGCGTCGTCCTCGGAAGAGCTATCGAAGCGCCTGGGAGCAGAATCTTGACCCAGTCCGCCCTGCCGGAACCACGTGACTGGCACCCCGATCCGTTTCGAGTACTGGTGACGCTCGGCGAAAGCACGACCGCCGGAGGGTGGAGTTCGACGCCGGAACGGTGCTGGGTCCCTCTGCTGGCGTCGCTGATAAGCGACTTCCAGGATGAACCCGTCAAGCTCGTAAACAGCGGCATCGGGGCGAACCTTATATCCACCCGATCGCCGAACTACAGGTTCTCAGGCAAGCCGGCGGCTAACGAACGCATTGAGAAGCATGTAATCGCTCACGATCCCGATCTGCTTGTGATCTCCTATGGGCTCAACGATGCGCGGGGCGGAACTCCAGTAGAAATGTTTCGGGAGGAGCTGACGAGTCTGATCACCGCGATCCGACAGTCCTGCGACCCATTAATCGTCCTGCCCGGTCCGTACTTCATGACGGATTACGAAGGCTTCCAGCACTTTGACGCCGCCAGCCCCGAAGTTTTCGAGAGTTTCAACCTTGTCACCGAGCAGGTCGCTCGCGCCACAGGAAGTCTCTTTTGCGACGTCTATCACGCATATGGCGGCGCGTCCTGGATGGTCCATCACGACGGCATTCACGCCAATGACCTGGGCCATATGTTGATCGCCAACGCGCTCTTTCAGACTCTCGCCCAGCACTGCTCCGGTCTGGCCGTTCGCACCAAGCGCCTGGAGCAAACCAGCGAACGCTGGCGTGACGAATCCGTGCTCAGGTCCGACTACGGCTATTAGGCGCTAAGTCCGCGGGAGCGGACGAACCTTAAGAGTTACTTCGCGATGCCGCTCGACGTCAGAGTCATTGACGTAGAGTGCGCTGTTTCCGTCCACCTACACATCGATAACGATGAGACAGCAATCGTTTACGGCAACGGAAGATTCTCTCCAGGGAGGTGTTATGCCCAGCGCAACCGGCGAGTTCGAAGTCAAATCGTGGCAGAAAAATACTTACCAGGAACTTGAGGGCGAAGGAAAGCTGACCCGCGCCAGCGTCACAGAGACGTTCTCAGGTGGCATTACCGGCAGCAGCGAGGTCGAGTGGCTGATGTGCCACCGGGATGACGGTTCAGCGCGCTTCGTTGGGATTCAGCGGATAGAGGGTGCTGTGCACGGCCGAAACGGCAGCTTTGTCGTTGAGTCCAACGGCGACTTCGACGGCAGTCAGGCCACGGGGACCTGGTCGGTGCTTCCGGGGTCCGGCACCCAAGACCTGGCCGACCTGCGGGGCGAGGGCGGATTCCAGGCGCCACTTGGTCGAACGGATTCCTCCACGCTCGAATATCGATCGAAACTCTGAGATCTCAGAATAAGAAAGACCGCAGAAGAACTCTTGCGGTAGTTTGCCCCACTGTCCTGGAGACATCCTTGCCCCCCTTTGCCTAACGTTGCGGATTTGACGATTCTGTTAGCCGCCTCCGGGGAAACGATTGGAAGGATCGTCCTAATTCCATCGCATGGCGGAGGTGTCAGTGACCTGCCCCCGAAAACTGGTCCAGTCTCGTCGAGGGAGGCGACCGCCGACGAGTGGATAGTTCTAGGTTATCCCGCGTCGGGCGGCGCGGAAATGTCGACAGAATGGCACGAATTCTCGCGAATTGGTGGAAACACAGGTAGGGCGAGTGGAATTCGTGGTATCGGCACCGATTCGGGCTAACGAGGCGCCATTATCGTCTCTGCCCAAGCGATCGTCTACAGGCGACAACCGAAACTACGCAAACAGTCGGATAAGGGGGTCACTGCTTTCTCAACGCCAACGGTACCGCAGCGGGAGGATTGGTCCACGTCCACGCACAAACCACAAGAAAAAGGCGTCGGCACCGAGATCAGACTCGCGTCGCGAATACGACGAGTACAGCTACGCCAATAGCTGTCCGATACAGGGCAAATGCTCCAAACCCGCTATGGCCTACATATCGCAATAACCATCTCGCCGCGAAGAAGCCGGATACGGCCGATAGCACGACTCCAATACCGAGAATCGCCAGCTCGTCCTGCGTGGCGCCGGATTGCGCGAGACGGAATCCCCTCAACACGGCCGCCCCGAGGATCACCGGCGCCATCAACAGAAACGAGAATTGGGTCGCCTCGACCCTTCCCACTCCCAACGCCCTGCCCGCCGTTATGGTCAAACCAGATCGGGATATCCCGGGAATGAGCGCGCCTATCTGCACGACTGCTATGGCGAGCCAAACGACAAGCGATCGGTCCGTTTTGTCTTCGACGTTGCCTATCCGGTCGGCGACGTAGAGCACCGCGCCGCCGCCCGCCAGCGCCAGGGCGACGATCCACGGCTCCCGGAGCGTCGTTTCGACGACGGATTCCAGCAGCAAACCAACGACCGCCACCACTCCCGTACCGGCGACGACGGCCGCGAGCTTTCGCCGCGAATCGGAACGAGCTTGTGGTTGCGACGACCGGGCGGAAACCAGCAGGTAACGCCACTCGAGCCGCATGGCCGAAACCGCAGCCAATCCGGTGCCGGCATGCACGGCGACCGCGAACGTAAGTCCGGTGGTTACCGGCGACTCAACCCGCGCCAACCACGGGATGATGATCAGATGGCCCGAACTGCTGATCGGTAGGAATTCGGTAATTCCTTGAACGATCCCCAAAAGGACCGCCGCTATCCAATCAGTCGCAGCCAGCTTTCCTTCCTATCGAGGCAATAGTTGCGAACGTTGAGCCAGCAATGCCGTATTCGCGCATCTGCTAATGCAGCCGACCCTAAATGAATATCGGAGCCAGCACCAATGTGATTGTGCTTAGGAGCTTGACCAGCACGTGTAACGACGGCCCGGCAGTGTCCTTGAACGGATCGCCAACGGTGTCGCCAACGACGGCAGCTTCGTGGATGGCGGAGCCTTTTTGGACAACATTTCCTTCCGAGTCCCGCATGGCTCCCGATTCGATATATTTCTTGGCGTTGTCCCACGCTCCGCCACCATTGTTCATCACGGTTCCGAGGATAACTCCCGCGATCGTACCCACCATCAGCAGGGCAGCCTCCGCCTCGGCTCGCAAAATAATTCCCACGACAACCGGGGCCAGGATCACCAAAAGTCCCGGGGCAATCATATTTCTCAGAGCCGATTTTGTAGCGATGTCGACGGCTGCCTGGTAATCAGGCTGCTCGGTGCCGTCCATGATTCCCGGATGCTCGCGGAACTGGCGCCGCACTTCCTCGATGATTGCGCTCGATGCCGTTCCGACGGCCCTGATCGCCATTGAACTGAACAAAAATACGAGCATCGCGCCGAGCATCGCGCCGATGAAGACTTCAACTTTTGCGATGTTGACCGATTCGAGGTGCGCTTTTTCAAGATAGGCACTGAACAATAAGAACGCAGCCAGCGCGGCTGATCCGACGGCGTACCCCTTGGTGAGAGCCTTGGTGGTGTTACCGACGGCATCGAGACCGTCGGTGATCGCACGCGCCTCCTCGTTCGCACCAGAGAATTCGGTAATGCCGCCCGCGTTATCGGTGATTGGTCCAAACGTGTCCATGGCCAGAATGTATGCCGCGCTCATAAGCATTCCCATGGTCGCGACAGCAGTACCGAAGACACCCCCGGCCAGCGAGTTTTCGGTCACGATGCCGAGAGCTTCGACGCCTTCACGACCACAAAGGAATGAGGCCCCCAAAGCGACCGATATCACGAGGATCGGGGCGGCGGTTGTCTCGAACCCAACAGCGATTCCCGAAATGATGTTTGTCGCAGGGCCCGTTCTGGAGGCCTCGGCGATGTCACGAACCGGTCGCCAGTTGCCGGCGGTGTAGTACTGCGTGATGTAGACGAACGCGACGCTTGTGAGAATTCCAACGAGACCGGCCAGGAAAAACCAAATACTGTCCAGCATGACGAGGGTAGCGACGAGCATCCCGACCGCGGACAACACTGCAGTAATCCAATAGCCGAAATCCAGCGCGCGCTGAGGATCCTTGACCATGGAAGGTCGGATGGCAGCCAGTCCGATCAGTGAAGCAATCAGACCCAGGGCGCGAACGACGAGGGGGAAAATAATCCAAGCTTCGTTTTCGCTGCCGGAAGCAATGTACAGCGCAACGCCGAGAATCATGGCCCCGATGTTTTCCGCGGCGGTCGATTCGAACAGGTCGGCTCCGCGTCCGGCACAGTCACCGACGTTATCGCCAACCAGATCGGCGATAACCGCGGCGTTACGAGGATCGTCTTCAGGTATCCCGGCCTCGATCTTGCCAACGAGGTCGGCTCCAACATCAGCCGCCTTGGTATAGATTCCGCCGCCAAGCTGGGCAAAAAGTGCCACAAAACTGGCTCCGAATCCGTACCCGACGATGAGGAATGGAGCCAGAGCCGGATCGTCGAATCCGCCGAATAGCAGGAAGAGTACGTAAACTCCAAGCAAGCTGAGGGTAACCACCAGGATTCCAGAGATCGCGCCCCCTCGTAGCGCCACCGTAAGCGCCTCACCGAGGGAGGATTCTGCGGCCCTGGCGGTTCTAACGTTGGCCTTCACAGCGGTGATCATGCCGATAACGCCAGCCAGTCCCGAGCTGAATGCGCCGATGAGGAAGGCCACACCGGTGTGCCAGGCGAGATCGAGTCCGGTGATCGGTTCGGCTCCTTCGCCAGGCGGTGTTTCGGTGCCAAAAAACCCGACGATTGCTGACAGAGCGAGCGCAGCCAGAACGGCAAGGATCGCGATAGTTCGATACTGCCGCTTCAGAAATGCCACGGCGCCTTCGTAAATAAAGCCGCCGACTTCGCGCATGCGCTCATTTCCTTGATCGCGCCGAATCATGTCCCATGCCAAGTACGCGGCGAACAGCAGCGCCAGCACAATCGAAACGGGAACTATCCAGATCATGTTCTCCTTTCGCACACGCGGGCGGCGAGCAGCGGGACCGGACTGTCCAGCGAATTAACGCAATAGTCTACTTGACCGTTCGATCTCAAGCAGACGGGTGAATCGCGACCGGCTACCGGTCCTTCAGGGCCGACCGAAGCGCATCAAGAAGCGCATCCAAGTCATCCTGACTGCCTATCGAGATCCGAAGCGAGTTGCTTACGAGAGGATCATCCGAAAAATGGCGGACGAGAATCCTGCGTTCGCGGAGATACTCCAATACGCTCGCCGCCGAATGATCGCGGAAGTCGGCAAGAACGAAATTTGCTCGCGACGGATGGACTTTGAGCCCCAGTTCGCTCGTGAGCTTGTCCGAGAGCCAGTCTCTCCGCCGGGCCGCGTCCGACCATGACGCTCGGGCCCACGCTTCGTCCCTAAGCGCCGCAACGGCGGCTATCTGAGCGGCGCTACTGACGTTATACGAATCCTTGACTTTGATCAGGTTCGCGGCTAACTCCTTCCGGCCGAGCATGTAACCCACCCGGAGCCCGGCGAGACCGTAAGCCTTCGAAAGGGAGCGGACAACGCAAACGTTCGAATATCGCTTCACGAGCTGGGAGCAATCTTCGCCGGAAAAATCCGCGTACGCCTCATCGACGACCACCAGATTCTGCTCAGATTCGCAGATCTCGGCGATCTCGTCAGGTGGGTACCAGGTCCCAGCGGGATTGTTGGGATTCGTGATGAAAAGGATCGAACCGCGGGTCGAGGAGAGCTTACGGACGGGCAACGAGAAATCGGGCTCCAGCGGAACTTCCATGCTCCTCGCACCCTGGATTTGTGTCAGAACGGGGTAGAGCGAATAGCTCGGCCTCGTGAACACCACGCTGTCACCGGGTTCGCAGGTCGCTCTTATGAGCAGACTAAGAATGTCGTCCGACCCGTTCCCGACCACAAACTGATCCGGCTCGGCATCGAATCGCCGAGCGAGCTCGGCCCGCACGCCATCCGACATGGCGTCGGGATATAGGCGAAGATCGGCTGGCTCGATCGACCGGATTGCCTTTAGCGCCGCCGGCGAGCACTCAACGCTCTCGTTTGTGTTGAGCTTTATCCAGCCACTTTCTTGCGGCTGCTCGCCCGGAACGTAACCGCGCATTTCAGCTATGTCTTTGCGGATTCTTGCCAAGTTCCGTCAGCCGTGAGAGTTAATGGCGGCGCGACGTTCGATCCGATGCGTCGAGCCGCAGCAGGTGCTTGCCGAGTCTAATTACCGCGGTAGATCAGACACAAATGCGCACCGAGCCCGCGTATTGTCTCGCCGATGGACCGTTGGTAGCATTCCTTAACACGTACTTAACGCTGGGAGGCTTCGTGAAAGCTATGGCTTCCCGGTATGAAAAACTTCGGCGCTGACAACCATCGCGCCCGAATAGTTTTCACCGCCGACAATCATCTGGGCCAGGTTTCGGGCGACGGTTCGGACACTGATTCGAACAATGCGAGTTCGATCGACCGCGAGGCCGTCAAGAAAGTCGCCGACTACTGCTCTGAAGTTTCGGCCGATGTCCTGCTCATCGCCGGGGACTTATTCGACTCACCGGCGCCGAATCCCGACGACCTGGCGTTTACGGCGAGGATCCTTCGCGACTTAAGAGAGGCCAATGTCTTCGTCGGGGCGATCTGCGGGGACGCCGACTTGCCACCGGCCGGAAGGGCGTCGGCGGTAGACCTGCTCGCACAACTCGGGCTGCTTGTGAACCTGGACCACCTGGTGGCAGGCGATCACTACCCCCTGCAGCTGGGTCAGTTCGACGTTGCAATTTCAAGCCTTTCACGGGGCAGGGAAAATGCTCAGGATCATGGCCGTTTGGGTTTGCTCGACCGCCGCAACAAAGCCGACTTCCACATCCTGCTTGCGCACGTTGCGGTTGAAGGGATGGACGGAGCTCGTATGGCGGAGCCGACCGTCAACGCCGACGCGGTTCGGGCGCTCGTCGGTGTCGACGCGTTGGTCTGCGGACACGCGCACGCCTCGAACCATCGAGTATTCGGCGACACCGCCGTGATCGTGCCGGGTAGTCCCTTCGGCGCCCAATCCGAATGCGGATTTGTCCGGCTGGACATCTCCGCAAAAGGCATCGAAGACATCGCCATCATGAATGGATTAGCCCACGCAATAACCGAGGTGCGCGTACCGGCGAGTAAGTTGGCGGGCGACGACGGATTGACCGCACTAAAGGATGAGATCGAACCGAAACTGCTGCCGGGGTCCGAAGTGCGCGTTACGATCGCCGGTCGATTGGATGTTGAATCGTTCAGGCGAGCCGGACTCGCGGAGCTGTCACGGTGGGCATCGAGGCGCTGCGCCCGGTTTGCGATCGACCTCAACGGGCTGCGCGTCGAGGCGGGACACGACGGCACAAGTGCGCGGGAGAGCGCCTCTCCGTTTGACGAAGTGCGCCGCACCGTTGAAGCGCTCAAAACCGCGAACGGATCCGACAGCAGCACGGTAGCAGACGCCGCCGACCTACTCCTCAAGTCCCTTCGAGCCGAATTTGAGTCGTAACGTGATCGGCAGTCAGCCGTGCTAGTCATACGTTCGATTCGCTGTAGCAATTTCAAGGGTCTCGCGGAAGTAGTCCTTCAGGTGCCGGCTTCCGGCTGCGTTCTGATAGACGGTCCCAACGAGGCGGGGAAAAACGAGTCTTCTGGATGCGGTTCGATTCGCGGTTACCGGGCTTCCACCGGCCGGGACGACGGCGGAATCCTTAATACGAAATGGGGCAGCACAATCGACCGTAAACATCGAGCTCGCCGGCGATCGTCATTCCGTTGAAATAGAGCGGGTTATTTCCAGATCGAATCCCAACTCTGTTCGCATGGTCACTGTTGATGGATTCGCCCGATCGACGACGGAATCCGATTCCGAGGCAGCGGATCGCCTCGACCAACTGTTTGGGCTCAGCGCGCGAAACCTGAGCCAGGCGTGCTTCGTAAGCACCGACGATCTATCAGTGCCTCGGGGGACTGCGCAGTTAAGGAGTCCGGCTGACACGGGTCCGCCGCGGCGTGACGAACTGCGCCGCGTGGCGGAAAGATTGGGTCAAGCATCAGAAATCGAAGACGAACTTGGAGTCGCCCGCCAGCGGATGGAGCTGGCCGAAGCCGGCGTGCGACTCGCTTCAGCCGAGCGCGAACTGGGCACGTTGAAAACTCAGCTCGACACAACCCGAATACGCATGGCTCAGATCGGTTTTCGCTCGGCCGAGGCCGATGTTTCATCGGTCAGGAAGTCTGCGGCCGAATTGGAAAGTAATCGGGCAGATTTGCGCGAAGAGCTCCGACTGTCTGAAACGCGGGCCGCGACGCGGACGCTCGTGGACGCATTACGTGGCTCAATCGAAGCCGATGTCGCCGCCGCTGACAGCATCGACTCAATCAAGGCGGAACTTGCGGCTGAAACTGATTCCGAAAGTGAAGCCGGCGCGGCGAATCGTAGGTTGGCCGTGCTGAACGAGGCTCGTCAATTCCTGGCGGATTCAAGCCGTTTTGAGACCGAGGCGAGCCAGATTGCCGAACGGAAGGCAAATTCCGAAGACCTTTCTGAGGCGCTCAATGATTTGGTGTCGCGCCGGTCGCAAATTCTAGGGACGCGAAGCGCTCGCGACGTAAACGTGGAAGGCGCTGTCGTAAGCGTGGGAATGAGCGATATCGATCCGCGTTCCATACCTGGCCAATCATTTCTGCGGCGCCTGGCGACGGACCTTGGACTTCCCTCCGGGATCGAGCGGTACTGGTCCGGATGGCCCGCCAGTTCGGTTGCGGCCACCGGAGCGGCGGGCATTGCACTATTGGCAGGCGTGGCTCTGCTCGCAGTTGGCAACACGTCGAGTCTGTTGACGCTCGTCCCCGCAGCAGCATTTGCCTTGTTGGCCCTCGAGTTGCTGGCGTACACCGCAATTTCGACGTCGCGGCAAGGTCGCTCTGATACCGTGACCGCGGCGGCCACCGAAGATGACAACTCGAATCCGGCCGCGGATGTGCTTTTGCTCGCCGGAATCGACGATGAGATCGCAAACATCGAGGATCAGCTCTCGCAGTCGGATCTTGAAGTCCTACGGGTCAGTCACGCGCTCGCGATGGCGGAATCCGACAAATCCCGTGGTCGGGCGAGGGAATTGCTGGATCAACAGGGACGGGCGGCGACAGTAGAGGAAATAGACCTAGAGATTGCGCGGTTCGATGAGAGACTTCAGAAGTCGGAAGGCTCCGCTGCACGGCTTCGGCGACTCGAAGCCGAACTTGACTCGGTTCAGACGCGACGTTCCGAAATCCGGAGCAACGCAGCGCAGCGTGTAGAGCGTTTACGCGAACTCTGGCCCGAAGTTTCGCTGGACGACTTTCCTGACGCGCAGGAATTGGACGCGCTCGACGAGACCGTCAACGCCACCGGGGCCGCGCCGGACCCGGTTGAAATCTCCCGCCGGATGGCAGAGATATCCGCTCGCATAGCATCACTTGAGCCGCTGCTGGACGACCACGTGGCGACGTTCGAATCCGCGCTCGATGTACTGACGGTGACCGCCGCAGAAGCCGGAGTGACGCTGGCTCCCGACGACATTGAAGGCTCGCTCTCGGCGGCGCTGCCCGATCTCGCGCAGTCGTCAGGCCGCGATGAGTACCGGATCGAGGCGGAGATCGCGTCGCTTCGGACGAAGATCGACCCGGCTCGGGCGGAGGTCCAATCGCGAGAATCAGCGACTGGCCTGAGCTGGCAGGAGCTCGACTCCGAACACTCGGCGGCTGAGGTGGAGCGCCTCGAGCGTGAGAGCGCCGTTCGGCGGCAGGCCGCTCGAATCGCCGCGAAGGCCGACGCCGGAGTCGTCCGCAAGGCTGCCGCTCGGGCCGAATACCTGGGCCGGGAGCTGCTTCCGTCCTTCGTGGGTGACAAATACTTCGACCTACGTCTGCAACCATCGGGCGGCTCCGAGTTGTGGGACGAAGCCGGGGGCTGCTGGTTGCCGCTGGCGGGGGCATCAGCCGGGCTTCGTCAACAGGTGGAGCTGGTTCTTCGACTCGCAGCCTCTTCGACGGCTCTGGTACCGGCGGCAACAGGCACGCCGGGGTTTTTGTTTATCGACGATCCAGTGTCGTTTTCGGATCAACGTCGCCGACACCGGATTGTCGAGGCATTGACCACGGGTGCGATCAGGGACGTTTTCCGGCAAATATTCGTTTTTTCGGTTTCGGAGACAATTGACCCGCGTCAGTTCGACAATCACATCTCACTGGAGAACGGGACGGTCAATTCATCGACTCTGCCCAGCTTCGAGCAATCGCCGGTTGAGACGGCGATAGCGGGAGCGTAACCGCGCATATGGCTTCGTCAACGACTTCGAACTCCAGAACGACCGAATACCGTGGAAAGACCAGAGGGGCTCGCAGGGCTTTCTACGTTTGGCGGCGAGGCCTTCTGCTGGCTGTGATATCGGCATTCTTACTATGCGTCGCCGGAATCACTTATCTGCTGCTCTTCACACACCCGACCTCGGGCGCCAATCTTCCGGCGTTCTATGCGTTGGCCGGATTCGGCAGTTTTTTTGGAATCTGGTCGGGCGGCTATCTGTTGCGCCGACTGGCCGAACCCGATCGCGAGCACCCGGCGGATAGCTGGCCCTGCACGCGTCAAGCTCTCGTTGGAGCCATCGGAATCATGATCGGCCTTTTGCTGGCTCGCGCCGGATGGTTGGGCGTGCCGGCGATTCTCTTGTTAGCAGTTTGTGTCCTCGGCGCGGAAGCAGCGTTGACCTGGCTTTCAATCAGGGGGGGGGTGAATGAATGACTGACGACGACAAGGTCCCGTCCCGGCGGGATTCATATACGGTCCTCGCGCATTACTACGACGCCGAGCACGACGGTCTTATTTCGGACATCGATTTCTATCGAGACCTTGCAGGCGCTACCGGACCATACGTTCTGGATCTGGGGTGCGGGACGGGCAGGGTTGGACTAAAACTGGCCGCCGAAGGGCTTTTCGTGATCGGCGTTGATACGTCGGACACAATGCTGACCATTGCAAACGGCAAGCTCCGACGGAACCGGGTTCCAATGGAACTCCGTCGTCTCGATATGCGCAACCTGGACTTTTCCAATCAATTCGATCTTGTTATCTGTGCCCTCGATTCGTTCGGCCACATGCTTACGATCGAGGATCAGGAGGCTTGTCTATCGGGGGTTGTCAAGGCGCTCAAGCCCGGTGGGGCCGTTGCAATCGACGTAATGAACGCTCATCCTGAAATGCTGTCTGCGAGGGACGGAGTCGTCCTCATGCAATCGGATTTCGAGGGAGCAAACCGCGTTCGAATCAAACATTTTGTGTCATGGCTGGTGGACTACGAAGCCCAACAAATCGCCGTCGAGCACATGTACGACTCGGTCGGATCGGACGACTCGGTAAAGCGCCGCCAGTCGGGGTACGATCTGCGCTTTTTCTTCCGTTTCGAGCTGGAACTGCTGCTACGCGGCGCCGGCCTGAATGTCCAGAGTGTTTACTCCGACTACGATCGCTCGGAATACACGATGAACGGCGAACGGATGCTGATTATCGCGTCGCGGGACTGATGTTGCCCGAGTATTCGAAGCGGCTACGTGGCCCAGCGTCCGATGTTGAACACGGGCCGGTCTTCGACTACCCGGTAGTGGCTGCGACTATCCACGAATCTCAGCAATTGATTCGCGGCGATAAATCCAGCGTCCAGCAATAGTTTCAGCGTTTCGGGATAGTCGCTCGATACGTCGATATTCAAGCGGGTTCGCCCGGCCCTAAGCCCATAAGCAGCCGCCCTGCCGACCAGAGCCATGAAGTCGTCGGCGTCCGTGTCCGCAGGGTCGAGCGCCGCGACCCACATGTCGCTGTGGATCGCACTATCGTCAAAGTCGGGGCTCAGGTCGACAAGACCAACGCCCTTGATCGCGCCATCCTTGACAAGCCAGATGCTCGACTTGTCGGTCGATTCATTAGCACGGACGATTTCCGGGACGACCGACATTCCGGGAACGAGCTTGTCGCAAATGGAATCGGCGGCAATCTCCACTTGCGATCGAAGCTGGCCTGGAAGTTGGTCCAATTCCAGAATTCGATTGCGTCCCGCCGTCGGCCATTTGCGGTCCGTCTCAGCCATCAGCTGCAAAGTTACTGCGACGGGGTGGAATCCGAGTCGAACGTACATCGCGGTATATGCAGGCGCGTTGGCCCAGGTTTCCAGGCCAACCGTGCGGCAACCGGATCTCCGGAGGGATTCCGTGGACGCAATTGCAAGGGCCTTGCCGGTTCCGCGCCCTTGAAGACGGGGTTCGACTCCGAGCGATGAAAACCAGCCGAGTTGACCCCATTTTCGGGCAAAAATCGCGCCGATGACATTGGATCCGTCGGTCGCGACCAAGCAACCCTCGGGAAATGCGCGCCGCGTTGCCTCGAGTTGAGTCGCGGTTCGAGGTTGGTAGAGGCCGACCGCCGTTTCACCGAAAAGTCGCCTCACTACGTCTCGGTACGCGCTGGCCACCGTCCGGCTCACAGCCTCCATGTGGGTGACCCGCATCTGCTCTATTTGCAAGTCCAAATCCCGTGTGAGATCGTTCAGCCCAGCCGGAAGGCGATTCTATCCCGAGCGAAGAATCGGGATACCGTATAACTTCTTCGAACAACCTGTAGAAAAACCAGGAGGCAGATTGGCAACTGCTATCAAGCCCGAGCTGGCTTCCGCAATGTCTCGACTAGGAACGGAAACCGCGTTTGTGGTGCTGGCTCGTGCGAAGGAGCTGGAGGCACAAGGGAAATCCGTCATTCACCTCGAAATCGGTGAACCAGATTTCGACACTCCACCGAACATCGTCGAGGCCGGTATTCGCGCGCTCAGGGAGGGCTGGACGCATTACGGACCGTCCCACGGATTGCCCGAGCTTCGAGAAACTATTGCGGCGGATGTATCGCGGTCGCACGGCGCGGACGTGTCACCGTCGGAAGTGCTGGTAACCCCGGGCGCCAAGCCAATCCTGTTCTTTTCGATTCTCGCCCTGTGCAATCCGGGCGACGAGGTGTTGGTCCCCGATCCCGGATTTCCTATTTATGAATCGATGGTCAGCTATGTCGGGGCCACGCCCGTCTCGGTTCCTCTGTTGCCCGAAAACGAATTCCGGATCGATTTGGATCACTTCGAGTCGCTGCTTTCGGACAAAACCAAGCTTCTAATTCTCAATTCTCCAAACAATCCGACCGGAGGGACGGTTCCCCGCGAAGACATCGAGCGCATTGCGGAACTCGTTCGAGAACGAGGGATTTTCGTCCTTAGCGACGAGGTTTACCGAAAGATCATCTACGACGACGAGCATTACAGCATTCTGTCGGTCGACGGGATGGCGGATCGAACGATATTGCTCGACGGGTTTTCTAAGACATACGCCATGACCGGTTGGCGGATGGGCTACTCGGCGGCGCCACGCTGGATAACGGACGCCATGGCACAACTGCAGACTAACAGCACGAGTTGCACCGCGTCATTCATCCAACGAGCCGGGATCGAGGCTCTGACCGGTCCGCAGGACTCGGTGACGGCGATGGCCCAGGAATTTCGACAGCGTCGGGAGCAACTGGTCGGCGACTTGAACGATATCGACGGAGTTTCTTGCGAAGTTCCGGGAGGCGCGTTCTACGTTTTTCCACAAGTCGAGGGGTTTAGCAAGTCCGCGGAGGAGCTTGCCACCGGGCTGCTGGACGAAGCCGGGGTCGCGGTGCTTGCCGGCACGGCTTTCGGCACGCACGGTAAGGGTTCGTTCCGGTTGAGCTTCGCGAATTCAAGGGAGAGTTTGCGAGAGGCCGCCCAGCGAATAAGGGATTATCTAGAACCTCTTAGATAGGCGCATTCCCTTCCCGTCGTTTCGAATGCAGCCGAGGAGTCTCGCGCGCCGCTGCCGAGGCCGAGATCCCTCGCGAAGCTCGGGATGACGGTGGGGCTCAGGATGCGTATTGAAGTCCGGATCGCGTATTGAACTCGGGATTACAGGTTGAGTCCTGGATAGAAAGCTCCCGTCGCCTGGGCTCGATCAGGGCGTGCAGACCACCGAATCGTTGTACGTTTCGTCCGTTACGACGTCGATCAGGCCGAGCTTCAAGCATTCTTGAGCCGAGAGAAAACGGTCGTGCCCAGAATAGATGTACCGGATCCACCACCGGGCATCGCGACGCCCGGTGCGGTCGGCGAACATCCCTCCAATCAGTGCCTTGTAGTGATCCGAGAGCTTTCGGTAATCCTCGAACACGCGCTGGTCTTCTCCGGCGATCATCCAGCTCCCCGAATGGAGCATGAGGGTCGAATATTTGCCCATCACGCGACAGTCACCCGCCTGAACCAGAATCGCTCCCATGGAATACGCGTAGCCGGTAATTACGGTGCGGATCCGGAGACCGAAATCGCGCTTCACGCGATACATCATTTCCATCATGGCGAAACCGGCGCCGACCGAACCGCCGCCGGAATTAATGTATACGTTTAGTTGCTTGTCTTCCGCTCTCGCTCCTGCGCGCATTCCGGCCATCACGATTAGGGCCTTGGAAAAGCGCTCGGCCTCTTCGTCGTCAATTCGGCCGAGGAAATACGTCCCGAACCGGTCCAATTCGAGCTTTCGGGCCGCCTGTTCGTGAATGAGTCGTTCTAGATCCAGTGCCACGGCGTAAAACTCCAAGCAAAACTGTGTCCTGCTTCATTGTGGCGCATATCAGCGGGACACGCCGAGGCGGTCGACGTGTTTTGGCCGCCTGCCGATCGCCGGAGAGCGTGCCGACCTAGAGTCGCTCGAAGCGCTGGACGTCGAAAACGAAAACCGTGGCGCCGCCGACTTGGACTTCGACGGGATACGGCATGTAGAACTCGCCCGGCTCCATTATCGGAGGAAGAGGATTGACGTACTGCGTTCGCGTGACGCAGTTCCTACGGATTATCGAAAGCAACTGACCCAGCCGATCTTCTTCCACCCCCAGGAGAAAAGAGACGTTCCCCTGCCGCAGAAGCCCGCCGGCCGTATTGATCCGCGTGAGACCGAAATTCTCGGCGATGAGGGAGTCAGTAAGGGCGTCGGCGTCCTCGTCCTGGACGATGGCGACGACGAGCCTCATCGTTACTCGCTCGTCGTTTGCAGCGGTCAAGGCGCGGTCCGTACGTTAACGCGGATCACAGCGGGTTCAAAGCAGCCTTCCCTTGCTTCCGCTCGCAGGGACGATAGACCTTGATTCCAGCTCTTCTGTGACGCGGCGGGAGACTTCCTCGCCGATTTTGTCAGGTTCCGCCGCGCTGTCGAGTACCAACCATCGATCCGGTGCTGTGTTGGCCATCTCGCGAAACTGCGCGCGAACTCGTTCGTGATACTCAATTCCGCGCAGCTCCATCTTGTTCGATTCAGATATCGGATCGTCGCCGAGTTGCAACTTCCGACGGAGTCCCTCTTCGGACTCGATGTCAAGGAGTATCACAAGATCTGCGTCGAGACCGTCAGTGGAAAACTCGTTAAGCGCCTCGAGGTCGGCGACACTCAGGCCAGAGCCTCCACCCTGATAGGCGATAGTTGAGTACTTGAACCGATCGCACACCACTGCGCGACCCGCCTCTAGGTTCGGCCGAATCACCTCTTCGACGTGCTGACTGCGAGCGGCCGACAACAACAAAGCCTCGACGCAAGGTGATATATGACCGTAGGTCATGTCCTGAAGAACCACGTCCCTAATGAGCTCGGCCAGCGCGGTTCCGCCCGGCTCACGGGTCCACTTTACGTCGTAGTCGAGTTCCTGGAGGTGCGTGAGCAACCGCTGACTTTGCGTTGTTTTGCCACCGCCGTCCGGGCCTTCAAATACGATAAAAAACCCGGGCGTCGATTTTGAATCGTACATTACGAGCGTCCCCTCCAAGATCGACGCTTGGACACATGCACCCTGCGCCCCGGTTCACTTCCACGGCTCCATGAACTCAGGTTATAGCGTTCGGCGATCTCATGCTGCAAGCGGCGCGTGAAAGAGTTCGCGGGCCAGAGTTCCACGGTTTCCGACGTGTTTAGCACTTGCCGAGCAGCCGCCTCGGCCTCGGCTATCGGATCGCTCGGCGGAACCGCGATATGCATCTCGAAAACGCTGGCGAGACAAGCTTCCAATTGAGTGACCGTGTTGTTGCGCAAAACGTAAACGGGAACGTTACGCTCCTCGGCCTCGCGAAGCTGCGCGGGGCGCTTTCGGTAGTAACTGCGCAGGGTGAGCATCACGTCCACATTGTCGAGCCCATCCACCACCTCGGCGTCGAGGCGGAGCGATTTCAGCGCCTGGGTCAAACGTTTGCGATTGACTCCAAACGGATAGATTCGCATAGGACCGGCGTATGCCTCGGGTGAGACCGGCGGGCTGAGTGAAGTGAGCATCTCCGCCCCTTCAACGTCCGAGTACTCCAGCTCGACTTCAATTTCTCCGTCTCTCTCAATCCTTATCTCGGTCAGAACGCTTTCCTGTCGAAGCAGCGAATCGACCGAAGCCCCCACGTCGCGATGCACCACGATTCGGTCACGATCTTTGATCTCGACGAGAACGTCGAACGTTGGGGCAGCCCGGCGCTCGAGAATCGACTTTTGCGTGCCTCTGCGCCGAGCTTCTTCGTCACCAAGGGTCACGGATTCGACGCCACCTACAAGATCGCACAGAGTTGGATTTGAAAGAAGGTTGTCCAGCGTGTTTCCGTGGGCGGTGCCCACGAGCTGCACGCCGCGTTCGGCAATGGTACGGGCGGCCGCGGCCTCCAGTTCCGTTCCGATCTCGTCGATGATGACGACCTCCGGCGTGTGGTTTTCGACGGCCTCGATCATCACGCGGTGCTGGAGGTGGGGAGATGCGACCTGCATCCTGCGCGACCGGCCAATACCCTCGTGGGGAATGTCACCGTCACCCGCGATTTCGTTTGACGTATCCACGACTATGACCCGCTTGCCCAAATCCTGGGCGACCACACGTGCGACCTCGCGAAGCATGGTGGTCTTACCGATACCGGGCTTTCCCAGCAGAAGAATACTTTTGGACGATTCAACGAGGTCGCGGATGATCTCGACGCGGCCGTAGATCGCCCTGCCGCGGCGGCAGGTAAGGCCGACGATCTTGCCGGATCTGTTGCGAATGGAGGAGATTCTGTGCAACGTCCGGGCGATTCCGGCGCGATTGTCGTCGCTGAATTCACCCACGGCCTCTACCACTGTGTCGATCGTTCGATCGTCCACCTTCCACATCCCAAGCTCGATCTCGCCCGAGGGGAATCGGGCCAAGGGGCGCCGCCCCAGATCGAGCACAATCTCGATCAGATCTGCGCTGTCCGGCTGCGCCCGTATAGATTCGGCGATAGCATCGGGAAGAATCCTCAGGAGTTCATCGAACTCGGCCCCGTCGGTCTCGGCGACGTGGTGCCTTGCTTCGATATCAGCGGTGCTCAGGAAGGACCTACCTGACTTTCAATTCGGTACGCGCCCCAATGACGGGGCCTCTACCCTAGTCTTAAATCGAATTCCGAGGTTTCTAACCATAAGTATTCTCGCGTAAATCTCCTCGAAACCGCTTTCTTCCAACGTTGCTATCGTGCCGTGCTCATAATCACGCACGGTAGTGAGGACGGGTCCCGGCGGGTAATTACCCAACCAGTCGAGCACGAAGTCAACCACTATTGGGACGACATCGCGACTTCCCGGCTGAGCCATCAGCGCGAACCGGTTTGGACCGTCCGAGGCCCTATCAATTCGTAGCCAGGCAATGATCTCGTTCTTGTCTTCTATGACGAAACTATCGGATGCGGGCTCCCCGCCAAGTCCGGCAAAGCGTCGACGCGGCGGTCCCCACGTCCTGCTTGTGAGGTTTTCAGCGGTCTGCACCGCCGCCGGGGTACAAGCCCGATAAAGCTGCTGCACGCTCCACGCATCGGGCTTCTCCTGGCTCCGAAGGCCGGGAAGCTCAAAAGGCTCGGGGACAGTTGTCGATCTTCGCAGATAGGTACGTTCGCGCACCACGACCATGAATCCCAAATTACGGAAAACCTCAAGATGTGCGCATTCTTCTGGAACTTGAGCGAACACGCTCACCATTCCAGTCTCCACGGCGTCCCGGCAAACAGCCTCGACCAAGTTGGATACGACCCGCGTTTCGTCGTCAGGCTGCGAGACCTCACCATTGACCCGGACGCCGGTTTCGGTTCGAACGACCAGCCAGGAAATATCGAGCTGGTCCGATTCCCGGCGAGGCTTAGCCAGAGCAAGTCCCAGTCTGCCGCCGTCCCTGGAAATGTACGGATGGTATCGCTCAGGTACGACTGGCAAAGCCGAGGCCGCTGCGATCAATCCAGGCGTGAAACTCCCGGAGGAGGGCACGACTCCAACGACGCCGTTGCGTGACAAAACGAACGATCGAACTATGCGCGGAATATCCCAGATCCGCGATTTTCTAACCACGTGACCGATGACCAACGCGGAGCAACATCAGCCGATCATGGCAACGAAGTACTCATGAAATCGGAGGTCGTCCGTCAGCTCCGGGTGAAACGACGTTCCCAGAAGGTTGTTCTGTTCGGCCGCGACGATCCGTCCATCAGCGAGGACCGCGAGGACATCGACGTTGTCTCCGGCCCGCTCGATTATCGGCGCCCGTATGAACACGGCGTGAAACGGTTCCTCGCCCAATGCGCTTATCGGCAAATCGGATTCAAAACTTTCGAGCTGAGACCCGAACGCATTGCGCTCCACTGTTACGTCCATCACGTGCAGCGTAGGTTGATCGTGAGCACCCAGATTCTTCGCCATGAAAATCAGGCCCGCACACGTGCCCCAGAGAGGCATGCCCTGAAGTGCTCGTTCGCGAATCACTTCCGTAAGCCCGAATCGATGGGCGAGCTTGCCAATGGTTGTGCTTTCGCCGCCTGGAATGATCAGCGCATCAACCTTGCTGAGGTCCTCGGGCAACCGGACCTCGCGGGACGGCCGGCCAAGCCGCCGCAGGGTGTGAACATGCTCGATAAAGTCGCCCTGCACGGCGAGAACGCCCACCGAACCCATAGGCCCTACCACCGATCACTGACGGCCCGCAGGGCTACCAGCCTCGTTTGGCCAGCAGCTCTTCCTCCGCCATCTGCTCCACAGCGATTCCGCGCATTGGCTCCCCGAGCCCGCGCGAAATCTGCGCCAGCATGTCGTCGTTTTGATAGTGAGTGACTGCTTCGACGATGGCCTTGGCCCGGACTTCCTGATCGTCCGCCTTGAATATCCCAGACCCAACGAACACGCCCTCGGCACCCAGATGCATCATAAGAGCGGCATCGGCGGGGGTAGCCACGCCTCCGGCCGCGAAGTTGACCACGGGCAGCCTGCCGAGTCGGTGGACTTCCTTTAGCAATTCATAGGGCGCCTGAAGCCGTTTTGCCTCCGCCATGATCTCGTCGTCCGCCAGGGTCGTTACCCTTCGAATCTGCGACATGATCTTGCGCATGTGGTTGACAGCTTCAACGATGTCACCCGTACCGGCCTCGCCTTTAGTGCGGATCATGGCGGCGCCTTCGCCTATTCGGCGAAGCGCCTCGCCCAAATTGCGCGCTCCGCAAACAAACGGGATTTTGAAATCTTGCTTGGTTACATGGTTTTCCGTGTCGGCGGGCGTGAGCACTTCCGACTCGTCGATGTAGTCGAGATTCAACGCCTGAATGATGCGAGCTTCCACGAAGTGGCCGATCCGGCACTTCGCCATAACCGGGATCGTTACGACTTCCTTGATCTCGACAAGCTTCTCGACGGCGTACATTCGCGCTACGCCGCCGTCTCGACGGATATCGGCGGGCACGCGTTCCAGGGCCATTACCGAGACGGCGCCAGCGTCTTCGGCAATCTTGGCCTGCTCGGCGTTGACGACGTCCATGATGACGCCGCCCTTCAGCATCTGGGCGAGACCTGCTTTATGCGTAAAAGAATACGTGCCGTTTTCCATACCCATACCCGTTATGAACCTGCGCAAATTCTGGAACGAGGCGTTCTCATTCTACTTCAGCCGGGGCGTTATGGTAGCCCTATCCGCCTGTTGAACCTTCGGTGCCAGACCGCCTCTTTGCGCCGATGACGCTGATGACACGTCGGACGAGATCATCCATATCGAACGGCTTGGTCATGAACTCATCCACTCCGTCACGGATTACGTCGGCAGCTTCCTCGAAGTTATACGCCGTGGCCACGACAACTGGCGTATTCTCCCAGCCGGCGGTGTTGCGGAGAACGCGCATGACTCGATATCCCGATACCTCCGGTAGACCCAGGTCGAGTACAACGGCATCGGGCGGGGAGTCATCAAGCCGGGCCAGCGCCGAGATACCGTCCCGTATTACCTCAACTTCCAGGCCCGCTGACTCCAGATTCAGGCTCAACACTTCGGCCATGCCTTCCTCATCTTCGATAACGAGGACGGCATGTTTTGTTAATGGAGTCGTGGATTCGGTCACTCTTCTGTGTGCTGGCGCTGTTCCAGGATCCATTTCCGCCGCTCGATCAGTTTGGACCGACGTTCGTCACGCAACGCCGCGTCGTAGGCGCTTAGATTTATCTTGACGCTGGCGATCAGATTTTCCGGGAAGAACGGCTTGGTAATGTATTCAACCGCGCCGCGCTTGAGCCCTTCGAGAACATCGATGTCGTCGACCTTGGCCGTCAACATGATGACCGGCAGACCCGCCGTGGCCGGGTCCTTTTCCAGACGCCGCAGAACTTCCCAGCCATCCATCTTGGGCATCATGATGTCCAGGATTATCAGATCTGGCGATTCGCGGGTTGCAAGCTCCAGACCACCGGCTCCGTCGGCCGACGTCAACACCTCGTATCCCGCTGCCTCAAGATTCGTGGAAACAATATCAAGTATGCCGGTTTCGTCGTCAACAACGAGGATCTTTGCCTGGCGCATGTGTCGGTCAGCCCTCCGTCACAAGCGCGTGGCCAGATTTCTCGTCTAGGAGGTCGCTGCCCTGGTTGCGAGGGAGTGTGAACGAGATCTGCGTTCCGACTTCGGAACCGCCGTTTAACTCGAGGCTCCCGCCGTGGGCTTCCACCACCTTCTGGCAAATGTAAAGTCCGAGTCCCGAGCCCGGGGCGCTGACGCTCTCGGGCCCTCGATAGAACTTTTCGAATACCCGCGCGCGAAGTTCATTCGGAATTCCGATTCCCCGATCCCGGACGGTTACCGCGATGTCATTCTCGCGGCCGTCTACAGTTATTTGAATGGCCAAATGTTCATCTTCCCCAGCGTATTTGATGGCATTGCCGACAAGATTGCTTAGAACGAGCGCGATCTGCTCGCCGTCTGCGACGATATTGAAGTCTTTTCCCCTCCAACGAAGATCGAGCTCCCCGTGACCGCTTTCCTGAAATTCGGATACCAGGCGTTCCACTACTGGCTCTAATTCCATTTCCTTCAGGTGCGGCCGAAAAAGGCCCGATTCGATTCGCGACGCGCTAAGCAAATTATTAACGATCAGCACAAGGCGATCCGCCGCCTCGTTGATTCCTTCACGGAATCGAAGCTCGGTTCCCGAATCGAGATCTACGTCGGGACTGAGAAGCGTGGCGATGTAACCCTTTATGAGGGCCAGAGGCGTGCGCAATTCGTGTGACACCAGGGACACAAAATCGGACTTCAAGCCTTCAACTTCCTTGATTGCGCTGATGTCGCGCACTATCGCAACAGCGAGCGGCGACTCGTCCCACGGAGATGGAACGAACGAATAGCTGGCGCCCACGTCTACTCTGCGGCCATCGCGATGTAGCAACACCGATTCGGAATAGGGCACGGATTGCTGGGTCTGCAACACCTGTTTGAGCGGGAACGCGCCTTTGAGTGCGTCGTCCGGGCGGGACGATGGAGCGCGGATAAGCTCCTCGCAATCCCTACCGATCACCTCTTCGCGCGGCCATCCGGTGATCGTCTCCATGGCAGCGTTGAACGTGATTATCCGGCCAAGAGAATCGACGATGGCGATGCCATCGCTGGCCTCGCCAATTATGGCTTCGAGTTGCTCAGCTTCCCTTGTGACTTCCCTGAGGAAACCGGCGTTCTGGACGATTACCGCAGCCTGGGCGGCAAAAATATTCATTAGTCTTGCGTCGCTTTCGGTGAAACCGGCCCCCCGCCTGTTCGAAGCGCGGATAACCCCAATAGGCGTTTCACCGACACGCATGGGCACGATCAGCAAGCTCTCGTCTCCAAGCAGGTCCACATACCTCGGAGTAATGCGGTCGTCCGAGGCGGTATCGTTCGATACGAAAGCCTCGCCAGTTTCCAGAACCTGCCAGGATGCGGTGGCTTCGACCCTGCCCATGGAGATTGACGCGGCGTGCCCGGGTTCGAGTCCGTACGCATGTGAATGGCCTACGAGTTCTTCTCGGTCTTCGTCGAGCAACAGAACCATGCAGCGTTCAACATCGAGAACCGCGGCTATCTGGTCGACGACATGGGCGAGCGTCTCGTTGAAATCACCCAGTGTAGAAATGGCCTGAGACAGAGAATAGAGGCCCGATAGATGATCAAGCCGTACCCTCGCTTCGGCGGCGAGCTGAGATCTCTGAATCGCAACGGCTGCGCCGCCGGCGAATCCGAACAGCAACTCGTGGTCATCGCTGGCAAACGCCTTGGACGCATGCCCAGCTACGGTCAGCGATCCAATCTTCGTCTCGTCCACGGACAGAGGTACCTCAAGAAGCGGGTACGTGGGCTTCTTCGATTTGCGGCCGCGCCGTTTGTCGTCGGATACGTGTTGGGCCAGGACGACGCCCAGGCGCTCCGACACCGGACCGCCCGGGGAACCGTTGTCGCCGATCTGAGCTAGCCGATCAACCGCAACGTCATCCAGACCGGCCGACACTCTTACCGTTGCTTCGCCGGAATCCGGATCTTCAAGTTCGAGCACACAGGCCTCGGCGTTCATGATCTCAGCAGCGATGCTTACGACGAGCTGAAGCGTCTCATCCAATGTCGGTCCGCTTCCCAACGCGTCACCCAGGCGGCGGAACGACGCCCTTAGTCGATCCCGCCGCCCTTCGGATTCCCTGAACAAACGAGCATTCTCGATTGCCGAAGTGGCCTGACTGGCGATCGCCAGCGCAATTTGAATCTCAGCTGGCGTGTACTCGTGCGGTACTCCAACGTCGTTGAGGTATAGGGTCCCGATCGCGCGCGTACCCAGAGTAAGCGGAACTATCAGAAGCGACTTATCACCGAAGAATTCAACCGCCGTCTTATCGGTCCGCGGATCTGACCCTGCGTCGAGAACCGCCACGGGCCTTCCAGATTCGAGAGCCTCGCGTGAGAGAGGCTGATCAGTCAATAGCTGGTCGCCCGTTTTCCACGCCATAAGGAATTTGTCGTCCACGCCAAACATGGCCGAGGGAAGGAGACTGCTACCATCCTCCGACAAGAGCCAGATGCTCGCGCGATCCGCTCCCGTCAACGTCGCCGCCGCAGCCACAAGCCGTTCCAACATCTCATCAAGCTGAAGGGTGGACGTAGAAACTCTGGCGATTTCCAGGAGGACCCTTGATTGTTCAACTCGGCCCTTCAAGGATTCGACCTCGGTCAGGCTGGCCACGCTGATTGCCGTTTGCCGCGCAAGCGCACTCAACGCGGCATCGCTGCTTGCCGCGCCCGGCCCGCCATTCTCATAAACGACGCTCAGCGTTCCGAGCTGCTCGTTGTTGATTTCAAGGTCGAGTTCTACGCCTCGCATGGATTCCTCGTTCAGGAGGCTCCTTAGCGATTCGCCTGCCGCCGAACCTATATCGTCCATCCATCGCGGAACGTCCGGCGGGGACGGGCTGTTCTCACGCGATTTCGGCACGCCGACGTCGGCGAGGTATCGGTACGTGACTCCGTCGTCCGCCACGCGTACGGCGTGTAAGGATCGCACGCCGCTGGCCGTACGGTCGTGCAACACAACTTGGATGGCAAATGCCCCGGCGACGATGGCGGTCTGCTCGAGCAGTTCGCGAATTACGGCGGCGACGTTCTCGAATGAGGCAAGTCTATCGTTGACTTCGTTTTCAATGTCCGCAGTGGCCATAATCCGCCTCGACTACCGGACTGGGCACGACGTGTAATCTTCCGCGATATCGGTACCTTCGACGGCTGAACAAATCGCGGATCGCGGAAGGCTTTAGTTACGAGCCTACCTCACTACTTTACTTTTACAGGGCCGTTTGTGCGGGCGGATTCGTAAGCTGCCTCGGCCATCGCCACGGATTGGCGGCCGTCCCAGCCGGTTACCTCGGGCTCGGCACCTTCCAGCACCCACCGTGCAAAGCTCTCGGCCTGCGTCCGAAATCCAGCCTTGGAATCGTCGGGAACTTCGATGGGAGTTGGCTCATCGTCGTCGAATTTCTGATATTGCAGAAAAGATCCCTTATCCAGAGCCCGTATGTACGACACACTCCCCTTCGTGCAGAAGAAGCTTCCATCAGTCCTAGAGAATCCGCTAGCGCTGGATCCGTAGAGAGTTGCGGATTTGCCCCCTTCAAAATCAGCCAGCACCAAATTGGTGTCCTCGTAATCGTGGCTACCGCTCACGACGTTGACGCTTCGAGCGTGGATCTGGGTGGGCTCGCCCAGGATGGATCGAAGCAGATCGAGTTCATGCGCGTTGATCTCGTACAGCAGGCCGCCCGTTTTTTGCCGGCTCATCCTCCAGGGATCGGTTTTGGCCAGCGTGAAGACCCACGACCCGCTGAGCCGCTGGATGTTCGCCGAGCGAGGCTCGCCGATTTCACCCGAGGCGATGAATTCGCGCATCTCGACGAACGGATGCATCAAGCGGAGAACCTGACCGGCCATCAGCTTTCTGCCAAGTCGCTGCGACGTGTTCCACATCGCGTCGCAGTCATCAACCGTGAGCGCCATCGGCTTTTCACAAAGGACGTCTTTGCCTGCCTCGAGAGCGGCTATCGTCACTTCCCGGTGTAGAAAATTGGGAGTCGCCACCACCACGGCTTGAACACCCGGATCGGCCAAGAGCACGCTGTAATCGCTGAATTCAGCGGCGCCGTCGACCATCCCTCCGGCCTCGGCAACGTTTTCGGGCACCGGGTCAGATAGTGCGACGACCGATATCGAGTCGAGATCTCTCATTATCGAGATGTGACTCTGTCCCATGTTTCCGCAACCGATGATCCCGATCTTTAAGGCTTCCAACTCAGCGTCCTCCGCGAGCTTGCAAGCGCGGTCGATCGGAACTGTCTGTGGCCACAGAGCCAAACGGTTTGCCGCGACTTGGCGGCGCACCCACTCCCCTGATCCGAGACGCGCTCATTCGGCCGAAAAGTCTAACGCGCAGGCTGCACCACAGCGACTCCACCATTTCATGCGACGAACCGCCTGACCGCATCTCGGCGATGGGCGTGGTGATAGCATGATTGCCGTTTGTAGCCGCTCTGGACCCGGACTATCTACTCCGACCGGAGCGCGGGAGGCGGATGCATGAAAGAAGAACTCAAAAAGATCCTCCTCGAGCTAGCTGCGGTGCCTGGCGTATCCGGCCATGAAGGACCGATCGCCAGGACGCTGAAGTCTCTATTTGAGCCGAGTGTGGATGACGTTCGGATCGATCCAATGGGAAACGTCATCGCGCGCAAGAACGGTTCCGCCCCGGGCCCCAAACTCATGCTGGCGTGCCATTCGGACACGATCGGCTGCATAGTACGCAGCATCGACAAAAACGGCTTCATGCGCCTGTTTCGCATGGGCGGTGCGGTCGATCTGCTGCTGGTGGGCCGGAAGGTTTGGGTCAACGACGTACCGGGGGTAATGGGAGTTCGGCCAGGGCACATCCAGAGACCGGAAGAGACGCGGATAGTGCCGCATTTGGCCGATCTCTACGTGGACGTGGGAGCCGGCTCGGCCGACGAGGTGGCGAAACTGGGTATTGAGATCGGTAGCCCCGTTCGCTATCACAGCCCAATCGAGGAGATGTCGGATTCAGACCTACTATGCGGGGCCTATGTCGATAATCGAATCGGCTGCGCGGTACTCGTGTATCTAATGAGCACTCTGGGACCGGACTTCGCGGGCTCAATCTATGCGGTGGCGACGACGCACGAGGAGACGGGCTGGCGCGGCGGCCAGATGTCGGCGTTTACGGTTGACCCGGACCTAGCGGTCGCTATTGACACGACCCCGGCAGGCGGCACGCCCGACGTCGACTTTGAGAGGGAGCTGCCGATCGAGATCGGACTCGGACCGGTCCTTCAAGTAGCCTCGCAGGGGTCTGGCGCGGGCTTCACCGCACATCCAGCAGTGTCTGGCTGGCTGAGGTCGGCGGCCGAACGCTCCGAACTGCCGTACCAACTTGCCGCTCTGCAAAACGCGAATACCGACGCCGTGCTGATCCACATGGCCCGCGGTGGAATTCCGACGGCGGCACTGACTATTCCGCGACGTTACTCACATTCGCCGGTCGAACTGTTCAATATCAACGATGCCGCGACGACGGTGCGGATACTTCAAAACGCAATCGCTCAGCTCGGGGCGCTGAAGATCCAGTTTTCAGAAGACGGGTAGTTCGACGGACGCCCATAACACGTTAGCCATGGTGAACTGGGGCCGCCGAGGAATCTCACGCGCCGCCGCCTAGGCCGAGATCCTTCGTTTCGCTCAGAATGACGAGGGGAACTCGGGAGGACGAGGTGGCGGCACCGATGATCGGCGCGCACAAGCGCGAGCTGCCTAACTTATTCTCGACCGAAACGCATTCCAGACCGGGCGCTATTCCCGACCGAGATCGTCCATGTCAAGCTGGTTGATGAAGTCGCGGAAGGGCTTGAGCTTTTCCTCGGTCACGACTTCGGATTCCTCCGAATCGTCGGCTTCGCTTTCATCGTCGGGCTCGATTCCGGCTGCGTCGAGCACCTCTTCTGAAACGAGGATCGGTACTCCAGTCCTTACTGCGAGCGCGATGGCATCGCTCGGCCGCGAGTCGATATCCATCTCGCTGCCGTTGCTCTGAATCACGATCTTCGCGTAATAAACCTGGTCGACAAGACTGCTGACCGTAATCCGCACGACCTGAGCGCCTACGTTTTCAACGATGTTCTTGATGAGATCATGAGTCAGTGGGCGGGGGGCGTCGCGATCCTGAAGTTTGATCGCTATGGCGTCGGCCTCGGGTCCGCCAATGACGATCGCCAGATAGCGGTCGCGCTCCTTTTCTTTGAGAACAACTACGCGGTTAGGGTTGATGAGGTTTACCCTCACGCTCTCAACCACCATCTCAACCATAAAGCCGTATCCTCTGGTGGCTTCCGGCTGCACACCACGTGCTGTTCGCTACCGATAGCGCATGCTCTGATCGCCAACGAGGCGGCAATGGCATTGCTAAATATGCCCTAAACCGAACGATTCGTGGAGGACGTGGACAGCGTCTTCCAGCCGATCTTCGTCTATCAAACAGGTTATACGAATTTCGCTCGTGGTGATACTCGTAATGTTGATATTGGCGGACGCGAGCGCACCGAACATCTGGGCAGCAACGCCCGGGGCGCTTTGCATACCCGTTCCCACTATGCTGACGGTCCCCAGGTCATCCGACGAAGTTACACCGCCAGCATCTATTTCTTTGGCAACCGAGCTAACTATGCCCAGGGCTTTTTCGAGATCGGTGCGCTCGACAGAGAACGAGACGTCGGTGTCTCCCTCCTGGGCAAGGTTTTGCACGATTATGTCGACGTTGACCGCCGAATCCGCCAGCGGTTGAAAGATCGCTTTGGCGAGACCCGGTCTGTCAGAGACCGCCAGGACCGTGATTCTGGCCACGTTGGCATTGTGAACGACGGCTCGAACCGTCGCTCCCGTCTCGATATCGACTTCGCTTCTGGACATGATCTCGGTTCCCGGATTCCTATTGAAACTAGATCGTACAACGACCCGGAGTTTATGCCTCTGAGCCACCTCGACGGATCGAGGGTGCATCACCTTCGCCCCGAGACTCGCCATCTCCAGAGTCTCTTCGTACGCGACCCGGTCGAGCTTACGAGCCTTCGGCTCCACCCGGGGGTCCGCGCTGAAAATCCCGTCTACGTCGGTGTTTATCTCACAGTGATCCGCGCCAAGCGCGACGGCTAGTGCGACGGCGGTTGTGTCCGACGCACCCCGACCGAGCGTGGTGACGACACCAGATTCGGAGACCCCCTGAAACCCAGCCACAACCGGAATCACACCTGCCTTGAGCAGGCCGCGGAGGTACGTCGGATCGATTGACTTTATCCGAGCCCTCCCGTGGCGTCCGTCGGTGACGATTCCGGCGGCCGGGCCGGTGACCGCCGCCGCGGGAGCGCCCATGGAGTTCAACAGTATGGAGAGCAGAGCGGAGGATACGACCTCCCCGGTTGATAGCAGAAGATCGAGGTCCCGTTCCCCCGGACTGTCGGCGAGATCGTAGGCGAGCTCGAGAAGGTCATCTGTGGTGCTGCCCATAGCCGACGCGGCCACCACGGGGCGATGGCCGTCTTGCCTTGCCGAAAGCACCAATTCGGCGGCGTTTCGAATCCGATCGCTGGTAGCCAACGACGTGCCGCCGAACTTTTGGACCAGGATGGGTGCGTTTTCAGGCATTCACAGACCCAGAACTATGCGCTATGGCCAGAGCGATTTATCAATTTACGATGGTACCAGCGGCCGCGCGAACTGGCTCAGAGTCCCATTTCGACCGGGACCCACCGCCGTTCAGAGTTTGATTGTCCAACCGCGTCGATCACGCATTGGGCTCTATGGCCATCCTCAAAAGTCGCAAATTTCGCATCGCCCGACAACGAGCGGACTACTTGCCGCATGTGATGGGCCGGAAAATCGGGAAAGGCGACCTGCCGTTCAGGCGGGATTTCAACCTTTGTGAATTCGTATTCGCCCGACCTGGCTACTTCGACCGTGATTTCTTGACCTCGCTCATGAAACAGACGTAACGAGCCCCTGGTTCCCACGAGCGTAATGTTGATCTGGTTGCCGTGACCCCACGCCAGCTTGGTGAGATGGAACGCAAAAAGGCGACCGCCGCCCAGATCGCAAATGAATGCGGAATTGTCGCTTGCGGTCGGCGCCGCATCGGCGCCACCGTCTACGGGACGCGGCCCGGAAGCGATTGAGTCGGCGCCGGCGACTGCCTGCACATCGCCCCCATACCAGAGCAAGAGATCTATAACGTGGGAACCCAAGTCAGCTAATGCACCGCGACCCGAGTGCTCCGCCTTCATGCGCCAGTCGAGGGGAAGCGACGGGTCGGCCCAATTTGCCTGACAGTAGTTAATGCTCCCCGATATCAACTCGCCGATCTCCCCGGCGCGAATCATCTCCCCGGCGAGAACGAATGGAGGCATCGATCTGTACGTGAAGTTGACGGCGGTGCCGATTCCGAGCGCGGCTGCCCGCTTGGCCAGGCGCAGGGTCTCGCTCGAATTCAACCCAAGCGGTTTCTCGAGCAGTACGGCCTTGCCAGCCGAAAGCGCGGCTTCGGCCATCGGCGCGTGTAGGAAGTTGGGGGTGCATACCGCCACCGCCCCTAACTCCTCGAGTTCGAGCATTTTTTCGTAGCTATCGAATTCATTCGGTATCTGATATTCGCTGGCCGTCTCCGCGACGCGCTCCCGCGTTCGCCCAAATAGCGCTACAACGCTGGCAAGCCCGCTCGCGTTGAGACCCGGAATGACGACGCGAGTCGTGAACGAACCCGTACCGGCAACGCCGAACTTCAATTTGAATCCCATAAACTCGAGCCAGAACTCAACAAATGCAATTCTAAAGGCGATTGAGTTCTGAACCCGGCGCTTGCGCCATCGCAGCCGAGGAGCCGTTGAAGCCGATCGTACCGCCGCGCTTGAGCGTCTATGTACTGGCGCTGTTGTTGGCGCTGGCTGCGGCGGCGTGCAGTAGCGACAAATCGGCACAGTCCAATGCCGCCGCCGATGCCGCAGTCGAAGCCCCTAGCTCCGAACTTGAAGTTGCCGCCTCCGAAGTGGAGTTGGTCGATGTTTCGGAAACGCAATGGACGGATGCGAGCCTCGGCTGCCGCGAGGCAGGAATGTCTTACGCGCAAGTCACGGTACCGGGATATACGGTGGTCCTTCGGTTGGGCCGAGAGTCGTTTGAATATCACAGCAACACGGATGGCTCTCTGCTTGCATCCTGCGGCCTGACGAAGGAATCCAGCGATGGAAGACAAAGCCCGTTCACAATCGAGGAGGCTCTAGACGACGGACTTCAATCCATCGTAAGAATCTCGGGGTTTCTCGTGGCGACCGAAGGTGGCGCCCAGCTCTGCGGCGTTATGATGGAATCGTATCCCCCGCAGTGCGGCAATCCGAAGCTCGCGCTGGAAGGTTTGGATCTGGCCTCATTTCCAGATTTGACAGAGGCCGGAAGCGTAACTTGGTCGGACCAAACGATTGAATTTACCGGCAGGATCGCGGGGGATACGTTCCGAATCACGCCAAGATAGGTGCTCGCACCCGGAAACAGCCGCACGCACCGCGCGCGAAGCCCCTATCCACCGTCCGCTCCCACACCAGCCGGAGGCGGGCAATCCGGAACGGCTGGATTCGCAAAGCGTGATGCTACGCGAGGGCAGCGGTATCCGGACCGCCCGCTATCAATATCCAGGT
>PVBE010141971.1_pt1 | contig 38830 bp, 34 predicted proteins | sample 1631181 | NCBI WGS metagenome assembly PVBE01 (sample SAMN08397723, study PRJNA350692) | Marine metagenome, whole genome shotgun sequencing project. | isolation source: water | place: Pacific Ocean | collected 2012-04 | reverse complement strand
GTTCTTTGGTCCGAAGACCGCGGAGGTGATACATCTCCGTTCGACTCGCATTTGTTAGGCACGCCGCCAGCGTTCGTCCTGAGCCAGGATCAAACTCGCCATAGAAATATCCGTTCCCAAACTCAGACTCTATGTTCTGAGCCGGGGGCAAATCAATACAACAATCGGTGGTCTTCCTCGCTCAAGTACGCTATTCAGTTGTCAAAGATCGCCTGCGTCGTCGTCGCTGTGGGGCTTAGTGGCCCCCTCAGCGAGACCGGAGTATACCAGCGCGGCTTCGGGCTGTCAAGGGATTTCTAGAGTTCTTTTTGGCGGCCCGATTCTGGCGCTGTTGAAAGGCCCTGAGGGCTGTGCTATAATCGGTCGGTTCGCGCGCATAGCGGCCCATATCGGCCTAACGCTGAGTGCGAGAACGACCGGCGCGACGGTCACTTATTAGGGCGCTCGTTACGCGCAAGCCGAGCCCGTCAGCCTTGAGTATAACACTGCGGAAGCCGCGACTAGTTCCTGATCGGACCGTAACGGACACCGCAAGTGGCGCGGCCGGGCAGTGGAGTGCCCGCTGGAGACGCGAATGAGCGCACCCACTCGAGCCGTTTCAGCGCCGCTCTTGCAGATGGTTGACATCTGCAAGTCATTCCCCGGCGTCAGAGCACTCCATAACGTATCCCTCAACCTGCGGCGGTCTGAGATCCATGCATTAGTCGGTGAAAACGGGGCCGGCAAATCGACGCTGATTAAGGTGCTGGCTGGCGCGCTTGACCGTGATTCGGGTGAGATCATGGTCAATGACGGTCCAGCCCAGCTCAACACCCCCCAAGCTGCTCTCGCTGCGGGAATCAGCGTGATCTACCAAGAATTCAACCTGGTCCCCCACCTCAGTGTCGCCGAGAACATCTACTTGGGGCGGGAGCCTCATCGATTTGGCATTGTCGACTTCGCCACAATGAGGGCTGGCGCTCGGGACCTGTTGGACCAACTGGGGGCGGGCTTCAGCGAAACGGCGTTGGTGACCGAACTCAGCGTTGCCGAGCAGCAGATGGTCGAGATAGCGAAGGCTCTGAGCGTCGACTCCGAAGTTCTGGTGATGGATGAACCTTCGGCCTCGCTCACCGATCACGAACTCGACGCCCTGTTCGAGCAGATGCGCAAGCTCAAAGCATCCGGGGTCAGCATCATCTACATCTCTCACCGACTCGAGGAGGTATTCGAGATCGCCGACGTGGTCACGGTCCTTCGCGACGGTGAGGGGGTGGGCACTGCCCCGGTTGCTGAACTGGACTCGGCCCAGATCATCAGGATGATGGTCGGCAGAGACATCGAGGATGCAGACGTGCCGAAGTCGAGCGCCGCGGACATGTCTCGCGAGATCCTTCGAGTTGAGAACCTATCGCGAGGCAGACAGGTGGCCGATGTCTCGTTCTCCCTCTACCACGGCGAGATCCTGGGCATCGCGGGTCTCGTGGGCGCCGGGCGGACGGAACTCGTGCGAGTTCTCTTCGGCGCGGATCGGGCGGCGAGTGGCAACATCTACCTGGATGGGCAGGCAGTCAACCCGACGTCGCCAGCACATGCGATATCGCTCGGGATCGGCCTCGTCCCGGAGGACCGCAAGCTCCAGGGACTCGTGCTTGGCATGGCCGTTCAGGGCAACGTCTCGTTGGCGAATCTAGGTTCGGTGACGACCGCAGGCGTCGTTCGAGGTGGTCGCGAACGCCAAGTCGCCGCAGAATACATCGAGAAGCTCGCCATTGCCACGCCCGGGCCTACTCAACTTGCCGGGAACCTCAGCGGCGGCAACCAGCAGAAGGTCGTCCTGGCAAAATGGCTATTTGCCCAGTCACGCGTCCTGATCTTCGACGAGCCCACTCGCGGGATCGATGTTGGGGCAAAGCAGGAGATCTACAAGATCATGCGCGCAGTGGTCGACTCGGGTGCGAGCGTCATCATGATCTCATCGGAGCTGCCGGAGATCCTGCGGATGAGCGACCGGATCATGGTCATGCACGAGGGGAAGGTGGCTGGTTTCCTTGACGCCACTGAGGCGAGCCAAGAGAGAATCATGACGCTCGCGACCGGGGACCGCAGCGGCGATGATGAACGGCAGAACAACGTCGAACCGCCGGCCCAGTGATCGGGCCGGCGGTGTGTAGTTCTCTTGGGCAGCGGCAGGTGTCGGTTAGTCGTCTTTGCCGTCGGATGTCTTCGTCGTCTCACCCGACGATTCGCTTGCACCGACGGATTCCTTAGGCTTTGATGTGGAGCCCGAGCCACTGCGTTTCGCGTTATCGGTGGTGTAGAAGCCGCTCCCCTTATATATAATCGTTGGGGGGGAAAGAACCTTGCGAACGCGCCCCTTGCAGGCATCGCCCTCGCAGGTCTTTACTGGCGCGTCGTTGAACGATTGCATCACGTCAAAGCGCAATCCGCACTTGTTGCACTCGTACTCGTAGATCGGCATGATCGTAAGGCTCCTGTAGTCGGGCAGCGAACGACGTCGCTCAGACAAGCCGCCGTATATTAGGCCACACTCGCCGAGGTGTCAAGCGGCGGCGCGGCCCTGGCACTCACCATTACCGAGTGCCAACAACAGTAGGCACGTAGACATGGCCGCGTCATTTCAGGACATCATGGACACCATCGAGGCGTTGGCGCCGCCAGGGCTCGCCGAGCCGTGGGACTCCGTTGGCCTCCAAGTCGGCGTTCCCGAATTGCCTGTCAGCAAGATCCTTTTGGCGGTTGATGTCACGCGACGCGTAGTTGACGAGGCCGCGAGAATATCAGCCGACGTGATCGTTGCCCATCACCCGGTTCTCTTCGGCCACGTCCCCACGCTCCGCCCGGACCGCTGGCCAGGATGGGTCGTCGCTCCGCTCATAGCTGCCGGGCGCGGCCTATATGTAGCGCACACCAATCTTGATACGGCGCGGGCTACGAACACGAGCGTGGCGCTTGCCCAAGCACTAGGGTTTGAGAAGCTGCTTCCGCTTGAACCGGCAACCGGCCACGAGCCAGGTGCAACTGAAGCCGAGGGGAATATCCCAGGGATCGGCGTGGTGGCGACGACCGACCACATGACGTTGGAGCAGGCAGCGGCGAACGTCAAGACAGCTCTGGGAATCCACAACGCGCGCATCGCAGACGCCGGCCGCCGCGAGTACTCGCGCGTGGCGGTGGTTGCCGGCTCGGCGAAGTCATCACTCCCGGCTGTCCTCGCGGCAGACGCACATCTACTGATCGCCGGCGAGATAGGACACCACGGGGCTATCGAGGCAGCCGCCTCCAGTGTTTCGTCCATCGAGGTTGGGCACTTCACGAGCGAGCAACCTGCGATGACACGGCTAGGCCGCATGCTGCAAGACGAATACGGGTCAAGGGTGGAAGTAGTCGTATCCGATGACACTTCAGGGGCGTTCGACATCCGTTGACTCTACACGCCAAATCCACGGGCAGGGGTGACACCAAGATGCACAACGACCTACAACGGCTCTGGGAACTCCAGAAGATCGATAGCGCGATCGGAGAGCTGGAGACCGACTTGCGGAGCCTCGACGATGGCTCTGACTTACGAGCACAACTGGCGTCAGCCGAGTTGGAATCGGCGGCGAGGACCTCACGCCTAAATGAGGACGCAGCCGCACAGAGCACCCTTGAGGCGGAATTAGAGAAGACAGAACTCAAGCGCAGCGAGGCGATGGCCAAAGCCTACGGCGGCACGGTCTCGAACCCGAAGGAACTTGAGACGCTTGAGCAGGGCATCGAGGCATTGGGACGCCAGATGGATCGAGTCGAGAACGAGTTGCTCCCGCTGTTCGACAAGGTTGATGAAGAACAGACCGCCGTCGAGGCGCAGGAGGCGGAGATCGCTCGCCTGCGCCGAGGACTAGAGCAAACGGTATCCACCCACGAAAACGAGAGCGCCCGTCTATCGGACCAGATTGGCGCCCTGCGGACCGAGCGCAATGGCGCGATAGAGGGCTTGGACTCAGGATCGCTCTCGAAGTACGAGCGGATACTCAAGAAGGCCGGCAACGTCGCGGTGGCTGCCGTCCAGGGCGGCATGTGCGCGGCATGCCGAGTGACGCTACCTACAGTACAGATAACACGCCTCCAGCAGGGAACGGAGCTTCAGCAGTGCGAGAGCTGCTTGCGCATCCTGTGGATCAGCGGTGAATGAGCGCCCGGAACTGACCATCAGGCCAGCGATGAGCGGGGACATCGAGGCGATCATCGCAATCGAGAACACCAGCTTCTCCGCGCCGTGGCCGCCCGAGGCCTTCGAAGAAGAGCTGAGCCGACGAATAGCCACGTACCTGGTCGCGATGACGGCCGGTCAGCTCGCAGGCTACGCGGGGATGTGGTGCGTGGCGGGCGAAGCCCACATCATGAACATCGCTGTCGCGCCGTCCCGCCGGCGACGAGGCATCGGCGAGGCTCTACTTCTGACCCTCATCGACAACGCAAGGGAACGGGGTTCTGCTCTCGCATACCTGGAGCGCCGGGAGAGTAACGATGCCGCCGCACGCCTCTACGCCAAACTCGGGTTCCAAGCCGTTGGACGAAGGCGGCGATACTACCGCGACACGGGCGAGGACGCCATCCTGATGGTCCTGTCGCCTTTGGATGACGAGTGTGTCTCGTACCAACGTGAGCACTGGACCCGCTGGGAAGAGCAACATGGCCAACGCCCCAATACCGATTGAGAACACTCTCGTCCTGGGCATCGAGTCGTCGTGCGATGAGACAGCAGCGGCCGTCATCAAGGGCGGCACTGTGATCGCGTCGAGCGTCGTGGCCTCCCAGGAGGAACTACACGCGCGGTTCGGCGGAATTGTGCCCGAGGTTGCCTCCCGGAAGCACGTGCAACTCATGCCGGCAGTCGTGGACCAGGCGCTGATGACAGCGCGGGCCAAATGGTCGGACCTGACAGCCATCGCCGTCACTAACGGTCCAGGGCTGGTCGGATCGCTCATCGTCGGAGTCGCCGCGGCAAAGGCCTACTCGATGACGTCTGGAGTGCCGTTGATCGGCGTCAACCACATCGATGCTCACGTCCACGCCGTGTTCCTGCATCAACACGGCGAGCGGTCAGCGTTCGATGCTTCCGGCGCTCACTTCCCGATCGTGTGTCTCGTGGCCTCAGGAGGACACTGCGACCTACTGCACGTCGAGGCCCGGGGCGAGTACCGACTGCTAGGTTGCGCGCTCGACGACGCGCCCGGCGAGGCGTTTGACAAGGCTGCGAGACTTCTCGATCTGGGGTATCCCGGAGGGCCGGCCGTCGAGCGAGCCGCGGCCAGCGCATCCGGCGCCTCATCAACCGTCGACCTGCCTCGACCTGACGTGAGAGGGTCGCTCGACTTCAGCTTCAGCGGACTGAAGTCGGCGCTCGTGCGAACGATGGAGCATCGGGATGAGGATCACGCAGTCGTGGACATTGCCCACGAGTTCCAGAGCGCTGTCGCCGAGACCCTAGTGCGAAACACGATGAGGGCCGTAGAAACTGTCGGAGCCAAGGGCGTCACGCTGGGCGGAGGCGTGGCCGCGAACTCCCACCTGAGGGAGCTGATGGCTGCGGAAGCCGGCGAGCGTGGGGTCCCGTGCGCTGTCGCGCCGCGCGCGCTCTGCACGGACAACGCCGCCATGGTCGCCGCCGCCGGCGCGTACGCGATCCTGCGCCAGGGCCCTGATGACCTCTCGCTGGACGTCTTCTCTACACTCCAGGTCGCGAACCACGAATAGGCTCCGATATGTCTGAGACTGGTCCATCGCCGGACGGCGGTGCCGGACGGATCGACAGGGCAGAGATCGACGCCGCGAAGGGGCGGCTGGATCGCATAGTCAGCGATGTCTGCGGGGCCTGCGAGCTGAACTGCTGCCTCGAGGGCACGATGGCGGGCACCGACGACATGCACCGAATTGCCAAGGCCTGTCGCCGGTCGCCCGAGTTCAAGAGCCGCGTGATTTCCGAACTTCGGGCCCGCGCGTTGGAACTGAGGCGCGACCTCGAGGGCATGGAGACAACGTCGCGATTGCTCAAGGCTCGCTTCGCCCAGGATCGGGCCGAAGACCTCGGGCGGCTCGACGACTCGCTGGCTCGCTGGCGAGCGTTCTGCGACTTCCTCGACAACGACTTCGAGGCCAGTTCCAACGATCTTGTTCACTGCCTGATGTTCAGCGCAATCCGCGCGATGGCGCTGCGAGCAATGACGGCGTTCCCCGGCGGAGCGAACGTTCTGCCCGCCCTGGCCGGCCCCGGCACGTCGTTCCAGGTCGGGCGGCGAGGAGTGAAGCCGGACCGGTGCATCTTCCACCGCGAAACGTGCATGGTCGCCGAGGCCAAACCGCACAAGTGCGCGGATTTTTATTGCAGCACGGAGCCAGGACTAATCGACCGCGTCACTGACCAGATGACTATCGATGAATTCGTTCTGGCGCATTTCGAGAGCCAAACACGACCCGAGATACTCCGGCTCCTCGATATCGAACTATCGATGGGCCCAGAACACGTGGCATCCAAGGTCATCGTCGGGGGTGGCGGGGACTTCGCAGATGGCGTGGCGGCTCAACTGCGTAGCGCGTTCGCAGGCGTCACCGAGAAGTGCATCGAGGGCGGTCACCTGGATGTGCAGGTGGACATCCCACCGCCCACCTCAGATTCGTGCGCGCGCCCATTGGTCGTGCATTGCGCGACGGCGGACGCCGTGGGAGTTTACGAGCTGTCGGTTATGCTCGTACGGGCTCGGGGGGAAACACTGCATCCAGTCGTGGTTGTGGTCGCTGACGAATGGAGGCCGTGCGCCGGCACAGAACACCCGCTCTGGCGCGAACGCGCGATCTCCCAGCCACTGAGCGCTCTCGCGCTGATTGCCATAGTGGAGGAGTGACGACGCGTCAGGCAACCGGTTCGATGACGAATTTGTAGCCAACTCCAGGCACTGTGATCAGGAAGCGTGGAGTACGCGGGTTCTCTTCGATCTTGGCGCGAACGCGGCCGACATGCACGTCTAGCGTGCGGCTGTCGATGGAACTGTCGTACCCCCAAATCGTCTCCAGCAGCTCCTCGCGGTGCATCATCTTGCCGGAACTCCGCGCGAGCATGTGCAGGAGTTCGAATTCCTTCGGCGTGAAGCGAATCTGTTCGCCGCGGACCACAACCTCGTGCTTAATTGCATCGATTCTGATGTCGCCGAAGTCCATCGTTTCCTCGGCGAGAGACGCTCGAGCATACTCTCCCGCGCGTCTCACGAGCGCTCGGATCCTGGCCACCAGTTCACGAATCTGTACCGGTTTGCGGGCGAAATCATCAGCCCCAGCAGCCAGTGCCGCAACGGCATCGCGCTCGTCCGTGCGGGCCGAGACCACGATGATGGGCACGTGAGAGCGCGTGCGCACGCGTTGGCACACCTCGACGCCCTCCAAGTCGGGCAGCATCAAGTCGAGGAGGATGAGGTCCGGATCATCCTCACCTTGCCGTAGGAGACCATCGACTCCGTTGGCCGCGGTGAGCACCTCGAAGCCAGCTTCTTCTAGACCAGTCGTGAGCAGTAGCCGCACCGACTCATCATCTTCGATGACAAGTATGGTATCGGGCATGCGCTGCTGCCTCCTATGTGAGTCGCAGGATCAGATGGCGTTCTCGTCTTCCAAGTCAGTGTCCTTCACCGCCTCCGCACGCTTCCGCTCCAGGCCGAGGGCGGGGATGCCCTGCCGTTCCATGAACCCCAGCACATCTGAAAGGCGGAAACGGCGTTGGTTGCCCGGCGTCCGGTAGTGCGCGAGCAGTCCCCTGTTGGTGTAGCGCCGAACGGTGGTTGGGCACACATCGAGCAGCTTCGCGGTCTCCTGGAGCGTAAGATGGGGATCAAGAAGGCGCTGTATCAGGTCCTCTCGAGTTTCGGTAGCCGTTCGTTTTGGTGGCCGCTCAGGAAGAGGCTCCAGACCCAGAGGCAGCGTCGCCTGATCTTGCCCCGGGCCGCTGGTTGGCGTATCGAGTTCAGTGGGGTTGGCGGGGCTTGCAGCCTGCACGTCTGCGACAGGACCCGGCGCCTGCGAGTCATGGCCGCCCGTGTCGACGATATCAACCGGGGCCGGATCGAGCGTGTCATCGCCGGCAGCGATCGACTCTTGATCGCCCGGCGCGGGCTCAGCATCCGACTGCGTCGCCGCATCGGCCGTCTCGACTTCGGCCGATTCGGCTGGCTCGCCGGACTCCAGGTCTGCTATCTCGTCGGCTCCAGGATCTGCGTCCGAGGCCGATTCCACCTCTGGTGGGGGGCCGGACGGGGGAGTCGGCGGCGGGCCGTCCGCGGGCGCCCCGCCGCGCACAGAGCGCTGTCTCGATCGAGTCCATTCATGTGCTGCCATTTGACATGCTCCGCGCGACCGAATCTGTGTTGCTGCATCAGCCCGACGAGCTGACGGGCGTACGGTGCCCGACTCGACGGAGTTCCTTCTGAGTGGATTTCAGTGCTCTCAGGTATGTGGCGCGGCGGCTATCGCCGCCGACATCGACATATGTGAGCGCGCTCACCACGGCTTCGCCGGCAAGACTATACGCATAGAGGCGACCGGCGTTTGCCGCTCCTCGATCTGCAGGGGCATCGATGCCCTGCACCAATGACTCCACATCGGTCAGTCGTTCGCGAACTCGAGCGGTCTCCGCGAGCGCATGCTCCCGATGCAACGCACCATTGCCGAGTTCTGCGAGCGTGGCCCCGATGCCTGCCGTGATCTTCGTGACTGTCTGATCGGCAACGTCGGCCATCAGGTCATACGTCGCGTTCGTGGTCTTGCCGGCGGCCCGCTCTATCGTGAGTGACTCGCGGACAGCTGCCAGAGCCTCATCGAGTCGCCCGGACTTCGCGTACAAGGACGCGAGGCGATTCAATGCATCAGTCTTCGCGATGCCCTGGAGACCATCCACGATAAGCCGCAGTGCCTTCTCCGCATCTTCGGGGTGACCAGCCTCGAGCGCCATGCGCGCCCATTGTTCCTGAATGCGCCGGTCACCGATGGTCTCGGCGGCGGCCTCTATGAGCCTCCGGGCGCCCACTGTCCGACCGCTGTGCTGCAGGGCGTTCGCTAGGCCGAGGATGGCATCTACATTCCTCGGCGCGAAGAGCAGAACCTCCCGATAGAGGGCGACCGCATCAGGCCAGAGGGCCCGATGCGAATGGAGCCGGGCCAAGGCGAGGCGTGGTGAGATCGCAGTCGGTTCGAGTTGTGCGGCCCGAAGCCAGTCACGTTCAGCCGCCGCGTCGTTGCCCTGCATGAGGTGCAACTCCGCGCGGAGGTCGAGCACCTCGACTGACCTGCGCCCGGCGTCGGAGACGCGGTTCAGCACGTCGATTGCCGCGCCCACCTTGCCCTCAGCCACCAGGCGCCTGGCAGCCTCCGTGGGGGAGGCGGACCGGCTTGGCTGGGCCGTAGCGCACGCAACGAGGAGGCCAGCGACCAGCCCGACCGCCCACATTCCGCATCGTTGCCGTGCCGTCATCATGGTTGGCTTTCGCACGTCGCGCGTGCCTGCTCGCATGTCCTCGCGGCCTGCGCATTGGCGGCCGCATCCGGGCCGCCGCCAGCGGCTTCAGACCGGAATTGCGTGGCGGCCTCGGTGTATTTCTGCGCCGCCTGCGCCATCTCGCCGCGTTCGCGCAGGCTGTCAGCTTGTGCCCGCGTAGCTGCTGCGGAGCTTTGCTGGGAAGTGTCTGGTGCCGCTGTTGCGACCGGTTTGGGCGGATGCACTTCGACCTTGATGCGCCCGCTTCCCGTGGGGGGGTCGCGTTCTGGCTCAACCACCGGCGTCGCCCCGACCGGAACGCCTATTGCGCCGGGCGTCCCTGGAGAGACCACATCGGCCGTGGTCTCCGGGAGCCGAGATGTGCCGCTGAAGCCATCGTCGGCCAACGTGCTCGGCCCAGGATTAAGGCGTGGAAGCGTCCCAGGCGTCGTGGTTGGCGGCGGGAGCGGCCCCAGTGGTGGAGGCGGTGGAGGCGCGACTTGCCGCCGGGCGGGCGTTGATGGAGGCGGGCTGCTCTGTGCCGCGCCAGGAAGTGGACCAATCCAGGTGGGCTGAAAGATCGTGTAACTGTCGTCGATCGCCTGCACTATCGGGCCTGGGTTCTGGGCGACCATGTTGCCCGAGCCTCGCTGTGACCTGCCCCCAGCCATGCGCCAAGCGTCTTGCGCTCGAGACCGCGGTTCTGTCTGTGACGGATCAAGTTGAGCGGCCTCGGCAAATGCTTCGTAGGCAGCGGCATACTGCCCGGTCGCATAGAGTTCGCTGGCCTGGGCCATCTGGTGATCGTAGGCGCGGCGGCTCTGCGCATCCGGCGATGTTCGCTGGTAGAGGGCCCACGCCCCAACCGAGAAGACGACAACCGCCATGAACACGCCAACAGCGACAGGGATGAGACCCCCCCCTGTCGCTAGGAGACGCTGCCATCCCGCGTGCTCCATGTCGCCCGACGGGTGAGTGATTGCTCGGCGGGCCACCTCGGCTTGCTCGCGGACCGGGTCCATGTCCGGATCCAGTTCCAGCGCTCGCCGGAATTCCCGGAGGGCATCCTCGGGAGCCTCGATTGCCAGGTACACCTCACCCAATGCAACGTGGGTTTGGGCAACGTTAGGGTGGGCGACCGTGGACGATCTAGCCAGTTCGAGCGCGCACTTCAGATCCCCGCCAGCCAGACATTCGCGCGCTGACGCTACCTGGGCGTGGGCCCGGTCGGCGGCCGAGATGGCACGCCCTTCCGTCGCCGCTCCCACACTGGCCAGGTTGGCCCCACAACGAGTGCAGAAGGGGGCATCAGGTAAGTTGCGCGTTCCACACGCGCTGCAGACCATAGTTATCTCCTTTGGTGCTCATTGGTGCCATCCGGCACCACTCACGGCGCCCTGAGGCATTTTATCCCAGCCGGTCAATGGTGTCAACGAGGCGCGAGCGCCGACGAAAGGCCTGAACCCGCACCAAAGCGAACAGTAACCGTGCCGCCTACAGTCCCTCGAAGGGCCCGGAGGAAGCCGCGATGGCGCGACGCTCGATGACTCGCCGAGACTTCGTGAAGGCGTCCGCCGCAGGCGGGGCTGGCGCGCTCATCCCATCGGCAATCACCTCGCAGACCGCGGGCAGACCCCGTGCAGAGAAGGTCCAGCCCAACGTGCTGCTGATGATGACCGACCAGCACAGCGCGCGCGTGCTCTTGAGCCGCGGCCATCCTCATGTACGCACGCCGCACCTGGATCGCCTCGCGCGCGGGGGCGTCACATTCGAGAATGCGATATGCACGTACCCCGTCTGCACAGCGTCCCGGGGTTCCATTGTCACCGGTCGTTGGCCCCACGTTCGCGGCCCTCACCTTAACGTCGGATCGACCGAGAGTGACGCCAACAAGGGCCTTCAGCCGGACGCGATCATGACGGAGACCGTGCTGTCAGAGCGCGGATATCGGACGACGCACCAAGGCAAGTGGCACATTGGCGACCTCTCACGACACGCGTGCTACGCGGGGTCTGGACACTACCATCGGGAACACTGGAAGGCGCTGCAGGAATGGCGGAAAACCCATCCAGTCGACGCACCCCCCGGAGATGCAGAGCTGTACGGGTGGCCGCTGTACATGACCGAGCCGGTGAAGGCCGCGCACGAGGCCTGGGCCAAGTCTGCTCAAGACATCTCGCTGATCGGGCGAGTGGCGCTCCCGCTGGAAATCGACAAGACCACGTGGGTCACGGACCGCGTCATTGGCGACCTGCGCGAATCCGAAGGCCATCCATTCATGGCCACGTGGTCCGTCGCCCCCCCGCACGCATTTTGGGCCGTCCAGGACCCGTACTACAGCCGCGTCGACCCACGCGACATTGAGTTGCCGCCTAGCCAGACCCGCCCACCCCATTTCGACCGCGAACCGGCGGCGCGCCTTGCTGACCTCCTCGGCGAGGACGGGATGAGAGAGTACCTGCGGTGCTACTATGGCCTGGTCATGCAGGTTGATGACCAAGTGGGGCGGGTCATCAAGGTTCTCGAGGACTCCGGGCGCCTTGATGACACGATAATCGTGTTCACCTCAGACCACGGCGACATGCAGGCCGCTCACCAGCATGTGGGCAAGGGTACAAGCGCATTCTATGACGAAGTGATTGGCGTTCCGCTGATCATCCGGTATCCGCGTGCAATCGGTGGAAACAGGCGCGTCCAGACCCATGTCAGTGGAGTGGATGTCATGCCGACAATCCTCGATTACTGTGGATTCGCCGCGCCAGCCCAGTGTCAGGGCACGAGCCTTCGACCGTTAATCGAGGGACACGAGGACCTCAGCCGACCGGGATTCTGCGAGCGAACGCACCCGACGGCCCAAGCGGTGGGGCGAGCGATCCGGACGCGCCAGTGGAAACTGGCAATCAACCTTGAGAACTGGTCGACGGGGCATGAGTCGTTCACGTACAGATGGCCACTGGAGCTATACGACCTGAGCGCCGATCCAGGGGAGACGGTGAACGTCGGTGGTCAGCCGAAGTACAGCAAGGTCCGCCGCCGACTACTGAACCGTCTGCTGGCGTGGATGGACGAAACAGACGACGCGTGGCTCGACAGACTGCCCGCGGAATTGTGATCGCGTTGACAGGGGCCACGGGCGACGTTAGAATCGCCGTCACGCCGGTCGGAACTCAGACTACTTAGGAAGCGCGCCGATGCGAGGGCAGCCCAAGGGATTCTTCAGCCTCAAGACGCTTGACGACGTGCGACAGATCGAGACCGAATTCTTCGCCGAGTTACGCGTGGGCGTGGAGTCGGTCGATTCGCTCGGCGCCTTGGGGCGCGTGCTGGCCGAGGACGTGTCATCGCCGTCTCCGCTTCCCCACTTCAACCGCTCCGTCGTGGACGGCTACGCGGTGCGGGCGGCGGACACCGCAGGGGCAACGTCGGGCCTCCCAGCATACGTGGAGCTGGTGGGAGCCGTCGAGATGGGCCAGCCTACCAACCTTCAGCCGAAGCCGGGCGAGACGGTCGAGGTCCCCACGGGCGGCATGATGCCGGCGGGGACGGATGCGGCGGTGATGATCGAGCACACGGAACTTCTGGGCGAAACGACCGTTGAGATCGGCAGGCCGGTGTCGCCAGGGCAGAACGTAATCCGTATCGGCGAGGACATCCCCGCCGGCGAGGTCTGCCTGCGAGCGGGAACGCGACTGGGCGCCGGCGATCTCGCGCTGCTGGGCACCGTCGGTGTGACGAGCGTGCCCGTCTACCGACAGCCAACCGTAGCAGTGCTCTCGACCGGCGATGAGGTCGTCCCCCCGGACGCGGAACCCGGGCCAGCCCAGGTACGTGACGCGAACTGGTGGGGGCTGGACGCGATGATCCGCGAGGCTGGCGGCGCGTGCCAGTTCGGCGGGATCATTAACGATACGGAGCGCTCGCTAGCGGACGCGGCGAGCGAGGCCCACGCCACTGCGGACGTCGTCATCATCAGCGGAGGCAGTTCGGTGGGCGAGCGGGACTTCGCCAAACAGGTGTTGGATGCCCTGGGGGAGCCCGGTGTCTTGGTTCACGGCGTCGCCCTCAAGCCGGGGAAGCCGACGATCATCGGCCTGGCGGACGGGAAGCCGGTGTTCGGGTTGCCCGGACACCCGTTGAGCGCAATGGTGAGCTTCCACCGGATCGTCCGACCCATCGTCCGACGCATGGGTGGCGAGACAGACCTTTGGGAGCCGGTGGCATCCGCGAGACTGTCGCGCAAGGTCGCGTCAGACTCCGGGCGAACTGAGTATGTCCGCGTGCGGCTGGAGCACGCTGCGGGCGAGACGGTCGCAGAGCCGCTATTCGGCAAGTCGGCCGCGCTGTCGAGCCTGATCGCAGCGCGAGGCCTCGTCGAGATTCCCCTCGGCGTCGAGGGTCTGGATGCAGACACACCGGTGGACGTGCTACTCCTATAGCGGTCTCTCGCGAGGATCGCTCCCACCATCACTTCCGGACTGGTGTTTCCGAACCATGAACCGTCCCGAGCAACACAGACGCCGCGTGTATCTGCGGATGACGACCGTTGAGGAGGCCCGAGAGTTGCTCGCCGAGGCCCTCAAGTCGATCACCATGCCGAGCCCGGAGATGTTCACGCCGATGGATGCGTTGGGGCGCGTGACGGCGGCGCCTGTCCATGCGGTCGGCTCATCTCCCCACTATTGCGCGGCGGCGATGGACGGCTATGCAGTGAAGTCGGCGCTGACGGTGGAAGCATCCGAATCGCGCCCGATCACCCTCACCGTACCGACCGACGCGACACCGATCAACACCGGCGAGCTGATCCCAAGCGGATACGATGCTGTCATCATGATCGAGGACGTGTATCAGTCGGAGGACGGCGTCATCGAGATCATGGCGGCAGTCGCGCCATGGCAGCACGTGCGCTTGCTTGGGGAGGACATGGTTGCGACAGAGCTGATCGTGACCGGCGGCAAACGGCTGACTCCCGCGGATGTCGGCGCGATGATCGCGGCCCAGGTAGGCGAGGTTGCTGTGGCGCCCCGGCCGAATGCGATCTTCGTGCCGACGGGCAGCGAAGTGAAGCCGCCGGGAGAGCCGGTCGAGCCGGGCGATGTGATCGACTACAACTCATACATGCTTTCAGGGCTGATCACCGAGTGGGGCGGCACTGCAGTGACGGCTCCGCCGACCCCCGATGATCCCAACGCTCTCCGTGAGGCGCTACTCTTGGGCACGGAGGAACACGATCTCGTCGCGCTCATCGCGGGATCGTCGGCGGGAACGCATGACTTCGTTCCGGGACTCATCGAGGAGCTAGGCGACCTGCTCTTCCACGGCGTGAGGCTCGCGCCAGGCAAGCCCACAGCTTTCGGCATCGTGAACGGCACTCCCGTCCTTGGCGTTCCTGGCTACTCGGTTGCCGCGTGGACGTCCTTCGATCTCTTCGCGAAGCCCATCATCTCGCACCTACAGGCCACCACAGAGCCGAAACGACCGACCGTCTTGGCACGTGTCAGGCGCAAGATCACCTCCAAGCCCGGCACCCGGGAGTACGTGAGGGTGCATGTCGGCCGCGTCGGGGAAGAGCTGGTCGCCGTGCCGCTGAAACGAGGGTCGGGCACGGTCAGCTCGTTGGTGCAGGCCGAGGGGTTGGCCATCGTGCCGACGATGGACGAGGGACTGGACACGGATACCGAGGTCACGGTTGAGTTACTCGCTTCGCATGACGAGATTGAGCGGACCGTGCTGGCGGTGGGCAGCCACGATATCGCGCTGGATCTGCTGGCTTCACTCCTCGCGAGCCTCCCCGACGGGGCGCGACTGGCATCGGCACACGTCGGCAGCATGGGTGGTCTGAGGGCATTGGCTCAGGCGGAAGCGCACTTCGCGGGGACGCACCTGCTGGACCCCAGCAGCGAGGAATACAACGTTCCGTACATCCGCCGCATTCTGCCCGATCTACCCCTTCAGCTAATCAATCTCTCCTATCGTGAGGTCGGGCTGATAGTACTGCCCGGCAATCCAGTGGGAATTCAAGCGATTGATGATCTCGCGCGCGAGGACGTGGTGATGATCAACCGTCAGCGCGGCGCCGGCACTCGGGTGCTGCTCGATCACCTGATCGGCAAGTCCGGCGTGGACGCCGCGTCCATCGCCGGCTACGAGCGCGAGGTCACCACGCACACGATGGTCGCCGCCGCCGTGTCCGGTGGAGCGGCGGACACGGGCCTGGGCATCCGTGCCGCGGCGCGCGCCATGGATCTCGACTTCGTGCCGCTGGCGAGCGAACGGTACGATTTGGTCCTCCCTCGGGAACACGCGGCACGGCCTGGGGTGCTTCAGATCCTGGAGGCCATCCGCTCCGATGCCTTCCGCGACGCGGTCATTGCTCTTGGCGGGTACGACCTGAGAGATGTTGGCGAAGTCATCTACGAACAGTAACTCGACGGAGTGAGCATGTCAGACCAGATCCTGGACCAAGCCGGCCGATCGATCGAATACCTGCGAATATCTGTTACCGACAGGTGCAACCTGCGGTGCAGATACTGCATGCCGCCCCAGGGCATTGAGCGCAAGGCGCATGACGACATCCTCCGATACGAGGAGATCGCCAGAGCCGTGGCGGCAATGGCGCCGATCGGCCTGCGAAGGGTGCGTCTGACCGGGGGCGAGCCGCTGGTACGTCCGGGCTTGCCAGACCTCGTGCGCCTGATTCGCGGAATCCCCGAGATCGAGGACATCGCCGTGACGACGAACGGCGTCCTGCTCGCCGATTACGCTCAGGATCTCTGGGATGCGGGCGTCCAGAGGATCAACGTCAGTCTCGATACGTTGCGCCCCGGACGATTCTCAGAGATCACTCAGGGCGGCAACCTGGACAAAGTGCTGGAAGGTCTTCGCGCGGCCGAGGCCATTGGCATGCGGCCGATCAAGGTGAACGCGGTTCTCGTCCGCGGGATGAATGACGACGAGGTCGTCGACTTCGCGCGGCTTACGCTGGAGAAGCCGTACGACGTGCGGTTCATCGAGTTCATGCCGATGGGCGATGTGGGCCTATGGTCAGAAGACGCGGTGGTGCCGGAGCAGGAAGCGCGCGCCGAGATTGAGCGAATCGCTCCCCTCCAGGCGGCCAAGAGCCCGGCCACGAGCCGAGGGGGCGATGCGTGGCGCCTACCGGAGGCGGCAGGGACCCTTGCATTCATCAGCCCCGTATCGAGTCCGTTCTGTGGTTCATGCAATCGGCTTAGACTCACATCCGACGGGCAACTGAGGCCGTGTCTGCTCTCAGACCAGACCGTGGATCTGCGGGCCGTGTTGCGCTCGGGTGGGACCGATGATGACATTCGAGAGGCGTTCCGCGCGGCCGCCCGGTCAAAGCCGGATGGACATACGCTCGGGGAGGGTGGAGCTTGTCACACAAAGACGCCGATGACCTCGATCGGGGGATAGGGACTCCTCGGCTGACTCACACGGGCCCCAGCGGCGCGCGGATGGTGGATGTCAGCGCGAAGCCGGATACGGTCCGGGAGGCGGTGGCCTCCGGACGCGTGATCATGCAGCCCGAGACGCTCGCGCTCGTTCGCGAGGACCGCGTATCGAAGGGGAGCGTCGTTGAAACGGCGCGCCTGGCGGGGATCATGGCGGCCAAGAGCACGTCCACGCTCATCCCGCTGTGTCATCCGCTCCCGCTGTCGGAGGTGGCTGTGGACCTGGCGCTACACGACCACCCGGCCAGCATCTCGGTGCGCGCGAGGGCGAAATGCACTGGGAAGACCGGCGTGGAGATGGAAGCCCTGACCGCCGCGTCAGTCGCGTGCCTGACGATCTACGACATGTGCAAGGCGGTGGACCGCGCGATGGTCATCGAGGACATCAAGCTGCTGGAGAAGTCTGGCGGCGCGTCGGGCGACTTCCGCCGGACAGACCAGGAGGACCGGACATAATGGGTCACATCGTAGCCGTGTCGATCAGCCACAAGCGCGGGATCAGGAAGCAGAACGTGCCCCAAGCCAACTTGATCCCCGATCATGGGATCGAGGGCGACGCGCACGCCGCTCCCGGCAAGCGCCAGGTGAGCCTGCTGGGGCTCGAGAGCATCAAACACATGCGGGAGCGCGGCGCGGAGGTGGACCCCGGCGACTTCGCGGAGAACGTCACGACCGAGGGGATCGAACTCTTCACGCTCCCCATCGGCACGCGCCTGCGGCTAGGCGCTGATGTGGTCGGCGAGGTGACGCAGATCGGCAAGACGTGCCACGATCGGTGCGAGATCTTCAAGACGGTCGGCGACTGCGTCATGCCGCGCGAGGGCATCTTCATCCGCGTGGTCGATGGTGGGGCCATCCAACCTGGCGATGCGATCGAGGTTGATGAAGCATGAACGTAGCCATCCTGACCGTCAGCGACTCCGCCGCCGCGGGCGAACAGGCCGACCTCAGCGGCCCTCTCCTCCGAGAACTCGCCGAAACCCTTGGCTGCACGGTGGTCTGTGCGGACATCCTCCCTGACGACGAGGACGCAATCGCGAACTGGCTCGCCGAAGTCACCGACGCCCGCCATGCTGACCTGGCTCTCACGTCAGGCGGGACGGGGCTTGGGCCACGTGACGTGACGCCTGAGGCTACTCGGCGCGTGATCGAGAAGGAAGCCCAAGGCATCGCGGAGGCGATCCGGGCCGCGGGGCTGGCGAAGACGCCACGAGCCATGCTCTCGCGGAACGTCGCGGGGATCAGGGGGGGGACGCTGATCATCAACCTGTCAGGCAGCCCCAAAGCAGTGAGGGAGCAGTGGGATGCGATAGAGCCCGCGCTCCAGCACGCCGTGGATACAGTCGGCGGCGGCGGGGCCCACCCGGAAGCAGATGCCGCAAGACGGAGGTAAGCCGCCGGTCGCCGCCCGCCGGTTACGACGCGAGATCACCCTCAACCGGCTCTTTCTCAGCCAGAGCCCCTTTGCCGGCAAGCGGCTCCTCGCAGTTCATGCACTCCTCACGCTCAGCCGCGTTGGTAGCAAAGCACGACGGGCACACCGCCATCCGCGCGCCGCACTTGGAGCAGCGCTCAGCGGTGAATCGGTTGATGGCGTCACAACGCCAGCAATGCACGATCGGAGGCCGCTTCTCAGGCGCGGCCTCGGCGCGACGGGAAGCGCGGGCTTCGACTGCTTCGGGCACCTTATCACCAGTCAGGGCAAGGTATACTGACGACTGGGCGCTCGAGGCGAACGTTAGCAGTGGCGCGGCGACTAGCAGGAGCACGACAGCCGACACGCCGATCATCGGCGCCAGCCCCATCGTCCCTCCGGCGACTAAGTCGCTCACCCAGTCCTCACCACCAGGCGAGCCGTCCGCGGCTCCGAACGCCTCAGGCGCATCCATCGGCACCGGCATCGGGTCCCTCTGACCGGGCTGGGCTGCGACCGCGCGCGCCCGGCCAGCCGACACAGATCGAAACGCCGGCAAGAATGCTGCGGCGAGCAGGCCAATAGTAAGAAGCAGAAGTGGCACCGCAGCCGCCATCACGGCAGCTTGAGCCGCTATGAAGCTCGACAGTCTCTGCCGGGCAACCTGCGTCAGCCTCACGCTCGCACCGGCGAGGGATGGGTCAAGGCAAGCCACACACGGCCCGGTCAGGCTGTGAGAAACGGCGACGACAAGCGTGAGGACCAAGTTAATCAGGAAGACAACGACGAGCACGACTGGCGCCAGAGCGGCGCCTAGCGTCTCGTGGGCCGCGATCTGCAGGGCGAGCCACCCAGAGATCGATGCCACAGCAACTGACACCACCAGAGCGAACATCGGGAGACCGACAACAATATGGCAGCGCCGCAGCGAGTAGCCGAGGGCCGCGACCGGCGACAGTTCAGTTCCCTGGCCTTCCGAGATGGCCATGTGGGCCAGCCCGCCGTACGTGACCAGCGCTCCCGCGTAGAGCACCACGACAGCACCAATGGCCACCAATGTTGCGCCAGCTAGCGAACCGTTCAGGAGCAACATGCCCGCGACAAGTCCAAGGCCCGCGGCCAACACAAAGGATACCCCGAGCCCAAGCGCCGCAGCGCCCATGCGCCGCCCATCGAAACAGGTCCTGAGCGCGGCAAACGAGTCAGACAGCACGCCCGTATAGGTCTCCACCGTCAACTCACGCTTCTCTAGCACCAGGGACCTCCTAATACGCAAATCGCACTCCGACGCCCCATGTGGCGGACCTAACCCTTCCTATTCCTGAGCGCCCGGGCATTTCCTGCGAGACTAGCCCCTGTGTCTATAACGCCCGACACCCAGTGGAGTGTACCCGCGAGCCCGGCGAGTCACGCGCTCCCACGCAAGAAGGACCGTTCTTGAGAGGCGGCCAAGAAGCCACCGAATGCCGATTTGGAGGGCTCTATCGTGGTAACGCTCCTGCTGCTTCTCGGCCCGTTGCTGGTCTCGTTGCCGGCGGAGGCCATCGAGGAGAGCGACATCCTCTTCCACGCTTCGTATGACACTGGCCTCGTCGCCGACTATGCGTCAGGGAGTCCCGAGCCGCGCGTGGAGGGCGAGTTCCAGCTCGTGGAGGGCAAGTCGGAGAAGGGCCTGCTGTGCGGCGAGGATGGCACCTCACTCGAGTACGAAACCCAGGCGAATATCGCGTCTCGCGAGGGGTCCATATCGGTCTGGGTCAAGCCCGTTGGGTGGACCGGTGATGATTCGCTGTTCCACATATGGTTCGACACCGCGGGGGCCGACGGAAGACTGCTATTCTACATCTATTACGCAGAGCACCGGAACAAGCTCTACGTGGTCGGACCGGACGGGCACATCACCCAGGCCAACAGCGGCGCTTCCGATTGGGCTGACGGGGAGTGGCACCACATGGTGGCTACCTGGAGCCCGGGCGAGATCTGCGTCTACCAGGACGGCGTGCTCTCCGAGTCGACGACCGATGGGGTGGCCCTCCCGACGAGCCTCGGCGACTCATTCAAGGTCGGTACTAACACCGGGTGGTCTTACATCACCGGCGACCACGATATGGTCCTGGATGAGCTGACCATCTACGGCCGCCCCCTGCTCGCTGACGAAGTCTCCGGTCTGCACGCGGGTGAGCGTCTTCCCCAGCCGGCTCCGCTGCACGTCCAGCTCGCGCCCTACCACGCGGCCCACAGGCTGGGAGTGCGCGTCGACGCGCGGGGCGCGCGGGGGGATGAGTTGGTCATCGAGACGACTGTGGGGACGGAGCCGGGCGCTATCCGCGCGCGCGCGCGCGTGTCCGAGCGTATGACGGAAATCACGATCCCGATTGAGAATCTCGGAGTCGGGACGCACCCCGTTGAAGTCGCGCTGCTCAGCAATGGAGATGAGGTCGCGCGCGAGACCCTCGACCTCGAAGTGCCTGCCCAGCCCGAGTGGTGGCACAACCGGATCGGCCAGGATGTCGGCGTGCTGAAGCCGTGGACGCCGGTCGTCCAGGGGCCAGGTGTCTGCCGCACGTGGAGTTGCGAATACGCGTGGCGCAAGACGCTCTTGCCCGCCTCGATGCGCGCGAGGACAGGCGAGCTGTTGGCGGCCCCGATCGCCCTCGACTGGCGGGCGCGCGGGCGCATCGACAGCATGGGCCCCGCGTCGTTCCAGTACGACCTCATGCGCGACGACAAGAAAGAGGTGGTCACCAACGCCACGGGACGCGGACTGCGCGCTGACGCGGTCGCCGCGGTCGAGTTCGACGGGATGGCGAGGGTGCGGGTAACGCTGTCGCCGGAGGGTCCTTCCGTTGACCTTGAGAGCCTGGCGCTACGCATTCCCATCCGCCAAGAGGTCGCGAAGCTCTACGGCATGCACTCGTGCCCACTGAGCGGCCGCGCCAAAGCCGGCTCCATACCGGACGAGGGCGTCGATAGTGGCTTCGTTCCGTTCGTTTGGATCGGCAACGAGGATAGAGGCCTGAGCTGGTTCTGTGAGGCACCGGCGGGCTGGCGCCTTGACGACCCGCGGCACGCCATCCGGGTAGTGCCAAGCGAAGACCACTGCGAACTGGTCATCACCATGATCGACAGGCTGACGACGCTTGAGGAGCCACTCACCCTCGAATTCGGCCTGCAGGCCACACCCGTGAAGCCCCTGCCCGACGACTGGCGCGCGCGACGAATGGCGCATTGGCCGGATGTGTTTCCGGGCAACATCCTCGTCGCGTTCTGGTCATCGTGGTCGCGGGAGCCAGGCTACCCAATCGCCAAGGATCTCGCGGAAGTGAATGAGTTCACCGATGACTGGCATGCAAAGGGCCCAGTCCAACTCACGCCTTACATCTGCGGCACGTGCACCGGGTCTCTGTCGCCCGAGTTCGAGCACTATGGCCGCGAATGGGAGGTCCTGCCGATCCGCACGGCCCAAGAGCAGACGCCCCCGCGGCCGATGCAACACGCGTGCCCGCGTTCGGGGTGGGCGGACTTTCTCGTGTGGGGAGTCGACCGCCTGATGGATGAGACGCGTTTGGACGGTCTGTACTTCGACATCACCGTCCCACCCCTATGCCGCAACGCTCAGCATGGGTGCGGGTACCAGGACGAGGACGGCCGTTGGCAACCGGCGTACCAGATCTTCGCCACGCGCGAGTTGTTCAAGCGGCTCTACAGCGTCTTCCAGAGCAAGGACCGCCCGCTCCTGCTGGTCAACCATATGTCGGGAGCCCTGACACCATGCACGCTGTCGTTCTGCGACGTGTACCTGGAGGGGGAGCAGTTCTCCGCGACGGTTAGAGATGACTACCTGGATACCGTCGCCCTAGATGAGTTTCGGGCGCAGTTCATGGGGAAGAACTACGGGCTCGTCCCACAGTTCCTACCGTCATTCGGCCGCATGGACTTCAACCAACTCCGCGAGGGCGATACGCACCAGACGGAAACGCTGCTGGGGCTCACGCTGTTGCATGATACGACGGTGTGGGCGGCCTGGTCCCATGTCGACCTGGTCTACAAGGTCTGGGAAGCCCAGGACGCCCTACCGTGTAGTGATGCCGAGTTCATCGGATACTGGGAGGATTCGGAGCTGGTACCTCGCACACCCGATGAGGTGAAGGTAAGTGTCTGGCGACAGGCCGACACGATGCTCGTCTGTCTGGTGAACATGGACGATGAAGAGGTCGCGGCGGAGATCGAGATGCGCCTGACGGGCCACCACGCCGCGAGCGATCCGGTGTGGGACCGGCCGGTTACATTCGAGAACGGCGTGTTGGCGTGTGCGATCGAGCCCCATTCCTTCCGGTTGATTCGCCTTGACCGGCAGTAAGAATCGCGGAGCACGAGATACGGCATGACTGGGCAACTAGGCATATTCCACGAGATCAGGCTAGCGGTCCTGGCCGTGGTAGGCTTGATTGTCATCGGGACGGTCGGGTACATGGCGCTGGAGGGGTGGACGGCGCTCGATGCCTTCTACATGACGGTCATCACGATCTTCACGGTGGGCTTCCGCGAGATCCACCCGCTCAGCCCGGCGTCTCAGCTCTTCACGTCGGGCCTGATCGTCTTTGGCGTCGCCATCGCCTTCTGGGCCGGCGCCAGCATGCTCCAGCTTGCTCTCAGCCCCGAGGCCCGCGTGGCCATCAGACGTCGACGCATGAGGAGCGCAATAGCAAAGATGAGAGACCACTACATCATCTGCGGCTACGGTCGCATCGGACGAGAAGTCTGCGCTACGTTCGCGGAAAGGCAGATCGCCCACGCGGTCGGCGACGTCAATGAGGGCACGATCGCGGAGCTGGAGGAGCTTCCCTGCCCCTTCATCCATGGAGATTGCACCGACGATGAGGTGCTCCAGGCTCTCGGAATCGAGCACGCCCGCGGCCTGATCGCGGTCGCCGGCACGGACGCGGATAATACCTTCATCGTGCTCAGCGCCCGAGCGATCAGGCCGGACCTACCCATCGTAGCTCGGGCGACGACTGAGGACGCCGAACGGAAGCTTCGCGCCGCAGGCGCGGACCGCGTCCTCACGCCATACAAGATCGGTGGCCGACGTATTGCGGCCCTGGCAATGCAGCCAGGCATCGTCGAATTCCTGGATGTAGTGATGAAGGGCGACGAGGTCGATCTTGCTCTCGACGAGATCAGGATCGGGCCGAGGTCTGAACTCGTCGGCAAGACGCTCGAAGGGTCGCAGTTGCGCAAGATCTCCGGGGCCGTGGTGCTGGCCATTCGGGACCATGACGGCAAACTGAACAGCAACCCAGGCGCAACGGCCGCGCTGGCCCCGAACGATGTGCTGATCGCGCTGGGCACCTGCGAACAGCTCACGGCTCTGTCCCGTCTGGCCGGTGAAACGAGCCCCTGAGGCGCCCACCCGCACGCAGGCAGCTTGACGCATTTCGTGACCATTTGGTAGACTGACCGTATACCGTCAACGAGCGATGTGGTGCGAGAGCATGACCACGATTTCAACAGCCGCCGGATCAATGGTGTGGCGAGTCATTCAGGCCCTATGGCCTGTTCGCGAGCGCTCGTTGGCGACTCAGCCCGTGTATGGACGACCTTACGGCAGGTATGGCCCGGCATACGCGCTGGAATTCCGGGTTAGCCCTAGCGTCCACATAGTACATGGCCGCCGACTGTAGAAGCGCTGATTCGCCCGCCGGGGTTCTTGTGACCGGCGGGCTTTCGTTTGCGTGGGCAACACTCACGAACCGGGATTTGCCATGGACTCTCAGGTACTCGTTCTGAACCTCAACTACGAGCCGCTGAACATCTGCAGCCATCGTCGCGCCTTAGGACTGCTGTGCCTTTAGAAGGCGACCGTGTTGGAGACCAACGGCAAGCTGCTGCGATCGGCCCGAATGACCATGCACATGCCATCGGTCGTGCGCCTGAACTACCAGGTGAAACGCCCGTACCCCAAATTGAAACTCTCTCGACGCAGCATCCTCGCTCGCGATAACTTCACCTGTCAGTACTGTGGGCGCCGCGCCTCGACGCTCACCCTCGACCACATCGTCCCCCGCGTGAAGGGGGGCAAGCACACGTGGGAGAACTTGGTGTGCTCGTGCATGAAGTGCAACAACGGTAAGGGGAACCGCACGCCGAGGCAGGCGGGGCTCAAGTTACGAACCAGACCCAGGCGCCCGCGGTTCATCCCGCACATCAATTACAGCACGTTCGCGCGAGCCGTCCAGGTAGAGGAATGGCAGCAGTACCTTGAGCCGTTCGCCCCCCGCGACTCTTGATCCGCGGGGCGCTTCCCGGCAGGCACGCTCACTCGACCGTCCACGCAACCACCAGAGGGATGAGGCAGACCCATGAAACGTGTCGCCACTGGCATCGCCATCCTGTTGGCGCTTACCTCATTACTCATCGGGTGCCCCAAGCGGGGCGGCGACACGCCTCCGCCGTTGCCGCCACTACCAACCACGACTGCTCAGACAGAGGAAACAGGGAGCATGGGACCGGCCTTGACGATCCGCTACTTTGGCCACGCGTGCTTCACCGTCAGCGACTCCGCGGGAGTGACCGTCGCGATTGACCCCTTCGATGATGCCGTCGGCTATGAGGTCCCGGCGCTGTCGGCCAACGTCTGTCTGGTGACCCACGATCATTTCGACCATAGCAACACGAGTGCGATTGCCGGCTCCCCGGAGATCGTCACGACCGAAGGCGAGACTACGGCGGCGGGCATCTCCATCACGGGAGTCACGGCCGCGCATCACGCGCCAGGCGAGAACGAGGAGCGCGGCGACATCGTGATGTATCGTTGGCAGATGGAGGGCGTGAATCTGGCCCATCTCGGCGACCTGGGTACAGAACTCAGCCTCGAACAGGTGGAGGCGCTCGGCGAAATCGACGTGCTGTTCGTGCCCGTCGGCGGGCACTACACGATCGACGCGCAACAGGCGATCAACACCATCAACGCCATCAGCCCGAAGCTCGCAGTCCCGATGCATTTCAGGACGGAGGCCAGCGCTGAAAAGCTGGATGTGCTCGCGCCTGTGGACGATTTCCTCGCGGCGCTGCCAACTCAGTGGCTCGTGTCGCAGTCGGACGTGAACAGCGTGGCCATACCGGTCTCCGAGATCGAAGAGGAAGACGCGCCTCTGAAGGTGTTCGTGCTGGGCTACAAGTAGCCGCCCAACAACGTAACCGATGCAGCCCAACATGGAGCGTCGGCTGACGCTCCCTGTTGCTGATTCTCAGGCCCATGACTCGCGCGCTCCAGCGGAGGTGCAGTCGTCATGCCGGAAGACAACGCCGTCGCAACATTCCTCGCCGACATTCTCGAATACAGTCAGGTCGACAGCCACGTCCACCGCACGAGCGACGCGCTCGAGGGTCTCAGTGACGAAGACCTCGCGTACTGCCCAGTGCCCGAATTGGCGTGGGATTGGGACGACTCTTGGCATTGGCCGAGCCTGCAGACGCCGCGTCGCATACTGATGCACGTGATCTTTGCGGCCGAGCACTACCGATGCGGTCTGGCCGGCGAGAGTGGGGCCGAAGACAGCAGTGTCTGGATACCGGCCAACCTCGGGGAGATCGCCCACAGCGCCGAGGGCCTGACCCAGGCACTGGACGCTGCGCTCGGTCGCCTGCGGGAACAAGTCGCGTCGCTATCGGATGATGACTTGACCACCGTTGCCGAGACGGCATGGGACGGCACGAGGATGAAGGGCTTCGTGGTCATCGACGGCGCCATCTTGCACCCCGCATGGCACATTGGGCAGGTCGCGATGCTCATCGATTGGCGCCAGGCCCAGATGGCCGGCCACGAGCCTGCCGGCCCCAGCGGCCCGCCTCGTGAGCAGGTGTACCCGGGGGAGCGCGATTGGGATGATCTCGAGTTAGGCAGCCCGCGAGACGCCCTCCTGCGCGTGGCTCGGGCGGCGGCGTCGGAGAGCCCAACGCAGGCAATCCGACAGATAGTCACGCGCATCAGCGAACATGAGCTGGAGTGGCGTCCCTTCCCTGAAATCGAGAACCCGTGGTTCTGCCGAGCGATGTGGACGCTGGTGCTGCACTGTTGGTCACCAAAGATCGTGTACATCGACCACGGCCTCGGGGCGCGCGAACTGGACTATGGCGGCGAGGCTCACATCTCCGGGTGCGGGTGGGGAGAGACGAATCCGGCGAGGCAACTCCGGGCGCTGGACCGGGCCGAGCAGTGGCTGGTCGACCACGTGTCTCGGGCGAGCGACGAGGACTTGCACAGGGCCAACCCGATGCACATCGAACGCTCGATGAAGGGCTGGGAAGTCGTCGCTTGCATGGCGCAGCATGACGCCTGGCACGGCGGCCAGCTCTCCGTGATGCGAGATCTCTACTCAGCGCTCTGGGAAACGACACGATCGGCATGACCTCGCGAGAACGCGTCCTCGCCGCCCTGAATCACGAGCAGCCGGACCGGACGCCCCGTGATTTCTGGGCGGAGCCGCCCCCATGGGACCGGCTCATGGCCCACTTCGGCTGCGGTGACCGCGAGCCCGTCCTCCGCGAACTCAGGATCGACGTCCGGCATCTCGACGCGGTAGTCCCGAAAGAGGCCCCCGTCGGCGACGGCGTCTTCCGCAATATGTGGGGCGAGCAGTACATCTATAGAGACTCAGGTTGGGGACCGATGCGGGAGGACGTGCCGGGGGCACTGGCCCAAGCCTCGAGTCTCGACGATCTCAAGAGCTTCCCGTGGCCAACGCCTGATGACCTCGATTACGGGGACGTGAGTCGGCAATGCGAGACTCACGCGGAGCGCGCCCTGCTATACGGCTCGGCCGACATCTGGCAGCGCCCGGCCCTCGTCCGAGGTTGGGAGCAGATGTTCATCGACATGGTCGAGCGCCCGGACTGGGCCCACTACCTGTGCCGGAGGTTCTGCGACTTCTACATTGAGGACTACGCCCGTGCCCAAGGAAGTGCGGGCGGCCGCATCGACCTGTTTCTCCTAATCAGTGACCTCGGCGGCCAAACCGCGCCGCTGATCTCCCTCGCGATGTTCCGAGAATTCATCGCCCCCTACATCCGGGAGATGGTTGACCTGATACACGCGCTCGGGGCGCGGGTGCTGTTTCACAGTTGCGGGGCGATCCACTCGTTCATCCCTGATCTCATCGGGCTTGGGGTAGATGTCCTGGACCCGATCCAGCCGGTCACTCCCGGGATGTCACCCGAGAGCCTCCGCGGTGAGTTCGGCGAGCAGCTTGTCTTCCACGGCGGCATCGACATGCAGCGGCTTCTGCCCTCGGCGAGCGCGGACGAGGTCCGAACGACGGCCAGGCGGTACTGCGAAACGCTGGGCGCCGGAGGCGGCTACATTCTGGCGCCCGCGCATCTGTTCCAGCCGGACGTGCCGGTGGAGAACATCATCGCTGTGTACGATCAGGCGCCGTAGACACGCGCGGTCACAGCACCTCGGCGTTTTGGGCTGTCGCCCCTCCCATCAGCTTCGTCATTATGCCCGCGTCGTTGGGCCTCGCCACAGCGGCCACCCCCGCTAGGACTGCGCAACAGATCGAGAAGACGATGGCCGCATGGAAGCCTTCGATGAACGCCTCAGGTCGCTCAAGCGCGTCTAGCACCGCGACTTTCGATCCACCCCCGACGCCACCTGCCTTCGCGGCGGCTATCGCCGTGCCAACAGCAGCCCCGATGACCATCCCTAACGACCTCATCGCGCTGGCCATACTTCCGGCAATTCCTCGATTGGCCGGTGGAACAGCCCCCATGATGGCGCTGTTGTTTGCCGGACCGAATGCCGCGGACCCGAGGGCCAGCACAGCCAGCGGGATGATCACGTCCCAGTGCGACGAGTGCGGGCCCAACCTTAGCAGCAGCACGTAGCATCCCGCCCGAATCGCCATGGCCACGGTCGTCGGCCACCGCGTGCCAATTCGGTCCGAGAGCTTGCCCGAGAGCGGCGCGAAGACAGCCGTTACGGCCGGGAGGACGAGGATGGTTAGCCCGGTCGACATCTCCGAGTAGCCGAGCACGCCCTGTAGATAGAACGGCAGCAGCAGCAGCACGGGAAACTGCCCCGCGAAGCTGATCAGGGCAGCCGCCGCAGCCGAAGTGAACGTTCGGTTGAGGAACAACTTCAGTTGCAGCATCGGCTCGTCGGCCGTTGTTTGGCGCCAGATGAAGAACCCCAACAGCAGGGGCGCCACGGCCGTCAGCCCCACTGTCCACGGATATCTCCACCCATGCACTTGGCCGAACGTGAGTCCCAACGAAAGAGCGGTCATGAACCCGCCCAGAGAGAGCGCCCCAGGAATGTCGAAGCTCGCGAGCTTCCCACCCCTCCCGCCGACGCCACGCAGGGCGCGGATAGCGAGGAGCGTCCCGAGAATCCCGATGGGGAGGTTGACGTAGAAGATCCAGCGCCAATCCAGGCGGTCGCTCAGTATCCCGCCAAGGGCCGGCCCCGTCATCAGGCCCACGGACACGGTCATCCCGACCAGGCCCATCGCGTGACCCCGCTTCTCAGCCGGCCACGCGTCGGTCAGCAGCGCCGCCCCCGTCGCCATGATGAGCGACGCGCCAAGGGCCTGCAGCGCGCGCGAGCCGATCAGCGCGCCCGCGGTAGGAGCGACACCACATACGAGCGAGCCGGCGGTGAACAACACGAGGCCGGCCATGTAAGCTCGACTGCGCCCGATGAGGTCCGCGAAACGACCGGCGGGGAGGATCAGCGCGGCGACGGTGATGAGATACGAAAGCGACACCCACTGAGCGACAGCGATGTCGATCCCAAAGTCATTGCCGATCGACGGCAGGCAGACATTGACGATGCTGGAGTCGAGCGTTGCCATGAAGATCCCCACAGCGACGGCAGTGAAGACCTTCCAGTGAATCGGCTTCTCAGTCACGTGGGCGCGCTCACGGGGTGCGGAAGGGCGCGCCAAGGGCAACGCCGGGCTTCTTCCGGGGATAGAACGACACGTCCGGCATTGTAGTCGAGAGCATGGGCAGTGTAAAGGTGAGGCCCCCTCTGGCGCACCCCGCGACGGCGAGGCGATGGGACTCACCTGCTCAGCTCAGTCGACGAACTGGAATGAGTACATGTCTGCGTCCTTGAGTCGGATCCGGAGCCTCACGGGTCTGCCGGCCAGCGCGCTGACATCACTGCCTCCCTGCCAGGAGACGGTGTGGGCAATCTCGTCTCCGTATAGCCGCTCGCTATCGACCATCGCGAAACCGTCGTGCGGGTCGCCGCCCTCGTCGCACAGTTCGAACATCGCGGACCCGATGGCGGACGTCGAGTAGTTGACCGTCAGGCGCCCCCCGGCGAACGTGAATGGCCGAGTGAGGACCTCTCCCCCACCCGCTCCGGCGTTGACGGAGGCGAAGCCGTCGGTGCGGACCGTCCCGCGCCTCAATCGGTAGGTCGGGTAACGGTAGTGCTCTGACCAGTAAAGAGAGATCTCGTAGTCCGACGTGGGCGCCAAGCCCCATGCGATGTAGTTGTTGCGGTCGGTCCAAGAGAATTGGTCCGGACCAGGTCGGAGAAACGCCTCGACCCAGCGCTCGAAACGCAAGCCATCCCGGCTACTCATCAGAACGCCATCGTTGATGCCCACCTCCGCGTGGCTCGCCACCTTCTTGCGCGACGGAACAAAACGGCACGGGAAGCCCAGGTACACGTGTGGCGCCCGGAAGTAGGGCGTGATGGCATTCGTGTAGAGGTGCTCCTTGGGCGCATCACCATAGTCGAGCCACACGGGATCCGTCCAGGTGATGAAGTCGGGCGACGTGCTGGTCATGATGTCGCGGACCCCGTCCTTGAACCCGCGGTGGTACTCGACGTACTCGCCCCGCGCGGCATCCCAGAACGCGAGGTTCTGGGAATCGAACGCCCCCTCAGTGATGACGGGCTCGTCCTGGAGTTTTCGCCACTTCAAGCCATCCGGCGACGCGAAGGGCACCAGTTCGGCCTTCGGTCCGGCACTTGCCAGAGCCTTATATCGCTGGTCGGCGGGGGCGGCGGGATTCGTGTCCAGGAAGGGCGTGAAGTTGTGACACCCTTCGCCCATCCAGACGATGTTGTTGTCGGTGGAGCCGTCCCATTCGAAGATGCCGACGTTGGGGCGCGTGAAGTTGACGCCATCATCCGATTCGATGACGCACGCGCAATCTGGGCCGTCTAGCTTCGACCAGCCGCGATAGTAGATCCGGATCTTCTCATCGGTGACCACCGAGACGTATGCGCAGAACGGGCCTTCCCAGGGCTTGTCGAAGGTGAGCACGATGTCCCCGCGAGTTGGGTGGTGGAGCTTGCGGTACGCCTCGCCCGTCATCGCATCGGTCATGTGACTGTCCACGAACAGCTCCAGGCGCGACCCAATGTCAACCATGTCCTTCTCCCCCGGGTCCGCCCGTGGTATGCCGCCACTCCCCGGCGCTGATCCGCCCTCGACGGTCATGGCAATCATGTCGCCATCGAACGTGCCGATGTCACCAATGTAGGCGTAGAGGCTGACAGACACGTGGACCACCTCGGCCGGCGCTTGCGTCTCCACTGTCAGCTCGGTCCAGCCATCTGTCGGCCCGTCTACGCGGTTGAAGAGATGATGGACGCGGACGCCGAGGTCATCGTAGAAGTTGAGGTATAGCCCGGGACTGCAGTCGTCACCAGTGCGCAGCCGCGCGGACGCCCTGTACGTGCCGCCCGGCCGGGCGGGGATGCGCGTCGACTCCAGCGTGATGCCGGCGCTGCCTTTGTCATCGACGAACCGAGCGTATCCATCGCCGTCGTGGCCGCCATCGCGCATGGGCTGCACGCCACCGGGAGGTCGCATCTCCCACCCGCTGACCGCCCCGTCGTCGACATCCTCGAGGCTTGGGTTGGCGAGCAGGTTCTCTTGACAGATAGCAGCGTGGACGGTGAGCAGGCAGACGAGGATCGTGAGGGCGCGGGCCACAAGGTCGCCTCCGTATCGGCGTGGGTTGGTATCTGTCAATGGGCGCCGGCATTCGTGGCGTTGTCGGAATGGGCGGCACAGATCCGGTCAGCAACCACGTATAGCGGCCGATGCCGGACTTCGTCGTAGATCCTGGCGATGTACTCGCCCAGAATCCCAAGGCAGAGCAACTGCACGGCACCCAAGAACAGGATGGACAGCATCGTGGAAGTCCAGCCCAGGATGGCCGTCTGCGACACGAGCTTCTTGTAGAGCACGACCGCCGAGAAGACCAGGCACGTCGTCGCCGCAATCAACCCGAGCCACGTCGCCAGCTTCGCGGGCACGTGCGAGAAGGAGAAGATACCATCCATCGCCAGTTTGAACAGGCGGCCCACCGTCTGGCGAGGCTCGCCGGCGTGTCTAGCCGGCCGATCAAACTCCAATCCCGTCTGCCTGAAACCAGTGTAGGCCCGCAGGCCACTCACGTAGCGGTTACTCTCGGGCATCGCATTGATGCAGTCGACCACCCGGCGGGTGAGTGCTGAGAACGTGCCAGCGCCCTCGGGCATGTCCACCGACGACAGGCCAGTCTGGACCTTGTAGAAGGTCCGGAACGCAAGTCGCTTCGTCCATCCTTCGCGCCGCCCTCGCTTGACCGCATACACGACGTCGTAGCCTTCGTCGATCTTGGCCGTCAATTCGGGGATCAGTTCCGGCGGGTCCTGAAGGTCGCCGTCCATCAGAATAACTACATCGCCCGTCGCGTGCGCCAGGCCCGACGCGCATGCGGCTTGATGTCCGAAGTTCCTGGACAGTCGAACAGCACCGAACCGGGCGTCGCCTTCATGCAGCTCTTGGAGGATCTCCCATGACCGATCCGTGCTGCCATCGTCGACGAAAACCGCTTCCCAGTCGTCCCCCAACCCGCCGAGCGCAGCCCCCAGCCGTTCAGCCAGAACGGGAAGCGTCTCCTCCTCATTCAGAACGGGGATGGCCACGGAGTATCGCATAGGCGTATGGGACTCCAATCGATGCCCTCGCCGGGAGCTTCCCAAGGGCGCGACTCAGACCGCCTAGCGCGATTCGCCCCCAACACAGCAGTCACCTCTACACGGGACTCCGGTGACGAAGGCGCGTCACCGGGCCGTCAGTGGGCCACCAGCCAGAGAACGAGCACGGTGAGGTACATGACGCCAACCAGGGGCACGATGAGTCGAGGCAACATGCTGCCGGTCGGTGCCCTGCGACTCCACGCGTAGACCCCACCAGACAGACACAGCGCTATGGCCGCCGCGGCAATGACTGTGAATGGGAGCGCTCCGGCAGGGGCGGCAGAGGACGCCTTGGAGAAGAAGGTTTCGGCGGCCGGAACACCTTGAGGGTCTGCCAACGAGGTTGTGAGATATGGCCCCCACGAGTTGAGCTTGGCGAGGGCCTTCGACAGGTGACAGGCCGCGATCACTGGCGCGAGTACCAGGGCCGAGGCTGCGAGCGTTTCTGCGATCCCACGACGACCGGCGGCCCTCAACACGCCAAGGACTATCCCCCACAACGCGGCTGGGAAGCCGACGAGGTACCAGGACGCATGCATCCAACTCCAAGCGATGGGCTCGCCGAGAATCGCGTGAAGCTGCTCCGCTGGGTAGTGGAAGATCCCTTCCAACGGCTTGATCTCCGTGAACAGCTCGTGCATGACGAAACCCGAGGCCACCACCACGAACAAGGCCTCCGCCACTGAGAGCGGCGATCGTCTCCGGGGCGCCGACGCTTGCAGGCCGAAGCCAACGTTGTCGTGGGGGCACGCCTTGGCGCACTGGAAACACAGCACACAAGCGTCGCCGTCGCGGCGGCTGTAGACAGGCACACCGCTCGGGCATGAGGCTCCGTTCCAGCGTCCCGATCGGTCCTTGCGAATGCAGTCCTTGGTCTTACACGACTCGCACGTGCCCGTGTCTGCGGCAGCGATCTGCAACGGCGTCATGCGACCGTGCACGGACAGAAGCAGATTCGCGGGGCAGAACGCCTTGCAGAAGCTGCGGCGCTGGGTGAAGACGACGCCGGAGATGGCCGCGATCGCGACCAGTGTCAGCAGCATCCAGGACGTGTAAGCGGGGTTGCGATGCAGCGCGAGGCCGCCAACGAGAAACTGCAGGACGACGAACAGTACAAGTATCCCAAACCCCGCCGACAGCCATCGAGGGATGCCCCACCCGCCGATGCCGACGCCGCGGGCGATCCGGCCGAAGATGTTGTCGACCAGCTCCATCGGGCAAACCGCGCACCACGCGCGCCCGAATGCGATGGCCCCGAAAACCATAAGCGGCCACCAGATGCCCCACGTGAGGAGCGTAGTCGCATTGGTCTTGCGCAGGACCTTGAGGAACGCCGCCTCCCGGCCGAGTCCCACGCCCCACCCGTTCACGATCAGCCACCCAAACAGCGCGAGCGTTGCCACCTGAAACACGTACGGGAAGGCGCTCCACCGCACCGCTGAAAGAACCGGCTTGGATGCCAACAGGTCGCTGCGGAATCGCGTGTCGCTCATCGAGTCGTCTCCGAAGAGGCAGTGCAGGGGATGGACAAAGCCCCCGGCCTGCGAGGAGTACAGGCAGGCCGGGGGCGGAACGCATCTCAGGACAATCCAGCGCGTGGACGTGCTTAGTTGTGCATGCCCGTCGCGAAGGCTGACAGTTCGGCGATCGAGCGCTGACTTCTTCCGCCGCCGACACCACTTGCGTCGCGGTGGCAACTGTAGCATGCGAAGTCGAGCGTCACGAAGCCGTTGGAGAACTGCTTGCCGTCGGCATCATACCACATCGCGGACTTGTCAACAGCCGCGCTGTTGACTTTGAAGATGTGGCTCATCACATCGCCGTTGTGCTCGTTTGACGCCACTGCGGACTTGCCGGCTTCGGGCATGTGGCAGTCGATGCAGTCAGGAGCGCCATTGTGCTTGACCTTGGCGGCCTGCGCCGGGTGACAGCTTTCGCAGTTACGAACGATCCCGACGCCAGGCGTATTGCGCGCGCCCTTGTGCTGGTGGTGGCAGTCAATGCAGTCCAAGGCCGCGTGCTTGGCGGAGATCATCTCGTCGTACTGCTCGTGGTGACGGATGAAGCCGCCCTTGGCCTCGATGCGACGCTGGGCATCGCGAGTGTGGCACTGACCGCACTGGTCGGCTGAGCGGTCAATTTCGATGTCCGCTTTGTTTGTGCTCGCCGCGTGACGGCTACCCGGACCGTGGCAGGCCTCACAGGTGATGCCGCCCTCTGAGAAGGTGCCATGCATCCCCGGCTGGCCGTCCTGGTGCGGGCCGGCTGCGCCAGTCTCGACCCAACCAGTCGTGTGGCACTTGCCGCAGTTGTACGGCTTCGTGCCAATCGCCTCGCCGTCGTGGTACGCGCTCCAACCACCGGTCTCAAAGTTGTACTGCACGTCCGAGCCAGTGATGATGTACCCGTCGGGGTCGATGAAACGTGCCTTCCACGAGTACCCACCGATGACCCAAGAGATCTGGTCCCAGCCCCAGCCGGCGGGCGGCGAGGGCAAGACGGTGTACGGATAAACGGGTGGCGTGCCACCCACAACTTTGTTCAGCTTGTACGGATGTCCCGAGTCGAAGACATCGGTATAGACGTCCGGATGGCACGCGCGACAGGTCGCCGCTCCGACAAAGTCGGCGGCTCCCCCGCCTCCTCCGGGCGGCGCCACGATCCGGGCGTGGCCGCTGCAACCCGCCAACGTGACTGCAACCACGGCCATAAGGCCTAGCGCAACGTATAGGATTGCTCGTTGCATTACATCCTCCTGTCGGCAGAGCCCGACGCAGGGCCGCCACTCCGCCAGGTTAGCGAATCTACGGCTACGGCAACTGAGTATTGAACTCGGCGTCCGACCAGGCCGCATCATAGCCGAGGAGCGTCCCATTGAAATCGCTGCTGTCGTCGCGCGTCACCGAATCAGTGACACATGATCTAGTGGCTACGGATAGGATTCTATCCGCTTCTGTCGACGCGCGCGTCCGTGATGCGCTGCGACTTACGTAGAACAGGATCAGGGATTCCTACGGATGTTCCTGGGGGGAATGTCGCGTGAAAGCCCGAGGGTGCCCTAGGGGATACGCATCAAGCCCGCATCGATGGCAAAACGAACGACGTCAGCCCGCGTCTTGCAGTCTGTCTTTGCCATGATGCGCTGTCGGTGAGTCTCGACAGTTCGAGGGGATATGGACAGCTTCTCCGCGATCTCAGCAGTCGTGTGCCCGTAAGCCAGCAGCGCGCACACTTCGCGCTCGCGGGCCGTGAGGGAATCTACACCCGTCGCGTCATCTGACAGGAGCTGGCCGAGGAGCGGTGCCAATACCTCGCCGGCTAGCGTGGCATCGACATACCGCCCTCCGCCACGCACTGCGTGAATCGCCTCCACCAGCTCGCGGTCCGTGGACTTCTTAAGCACGAAGCCACGAGCGCCTGACTTGAACAGCTCCTCGACGTAGTAGGTGTCCTCATGCATCGTCAACACGACGATTGCCACGTGCGGCCACTTCTCGCGCACGACCTCTGCCACGCGCCCGCCCGAGAGTCCAGGCATGCTTATGTCGAGAAGCAATACGTCAACATCGTGCTCTTCGAGGGCGACCAACGTGTCCGGCCCGTTGGCGCTCTCGCCAACGACCTCGATGCCGCTCTCATGCTCGAGCAGAGCTTGCAGGCCGCTACGGAAGACAGCGTGGTCGTCGGCAATCAGGACTCTAATGGGCATCGTTCGCCTCGCCGTTGAGTGGAATCCGAACGCGCAGAACCGTTCCCTCACCTGGGGCCGTCTGGATGGTGAAGTCCCCCCCTACCAGGGCGGACCGTTCCCTCATCCCGAGGAGCCCGAGCCCATCACGCGGCCCAGCGCTCGCCTCGTCCGCCCTAAACCCCACCCCGTCGTCCTCAACAAGGAGGGTCACCTCGTTCGGTTGACGCAGCAAGACGATGCTGGCGCGACCCGCCTGGGCGTGTCGCAGTATGTTCGTCACGGCTTCTTGAGCGATTCGGTAGAGGCACACCTCCACGTGCCCCGCCAATCGGGGCGCATCGCGCGGGATGGCGCATTCATAATCAATCGCCATGCCCGAGACGTCGGCAACCTCTTGGACGTATCGGGCCAAGGCCCGATCCAGACCGTAATCGTCGAGAATTGAGGGCCTCATGCTCCAGGCGAGTTGGCGCACCTGATCGATGAGGGCGAGGATCTGATCGTGCAACTGATCTCGAACGTCGGATGGGAACGCGCCCTCGACGGCGGACGGCCGCATCGAAACAAGCAATGTGGAGAGAGACTGCCCAAGCTCGTCGTGCAACTCCCTCGCGATGCGATGCCGCTCTTCCTCTTGGGCGGAGACCACCCTATCCAACAGGGCCAGACGCGCCATCTCCTTCGTCTCGACCTCGTCCCGGTATTGCTGCAGCGCCTCTGCCATGGCATTGAACGTCACGGCAAGCTGCCCGATTTCGTCGCCCGATGCTTCCTCGATCCGGTGCTCGAAATCGCCACTACGGATCTTATTGGCTGCGAGCGCGAGGCGGTTGGTCGGGCGCCCGAGCGCGCTGGCTAACACCGTGCCAAGCCCAAGGCCAAATACCGCGCAGAGCGCGAGTTGCCACAGCACCTTGCGCGTAATCGCCGCCAGTCTCAATGTCACGGCGGCGTCGGCCATGGCCACGCGAACGCCACCCGCGCGCCCTCCCAATACGGGCGCCATAGCCTCCAACACCATCCCGTCGTCGGTTTCGTACGCCCGTGGTAGACCCTCTCGGGTTAGGTCCGTGGGCGTGGCATCAACGACGTCGATGGGTACTCCCCCACTGAACGTGTGAGCCACGATCCGTCCGGTTCGATCGTGCACCACTACATAGCGGAGATCGTCCGAGTGCGCCATCTCCCGTCGGACGACCTGATCAACCTCCAGGAAATCGGCGACCGCCATCTCCGACTCCAGGTTGGACGCGATGGAGCGGGCCCTGTAGACAGCCTGCTCCTCAAGCAGTCCGTGGAGCGCCCGAGTAAGAGTGCCGCGGACATTCAGCAGTGTTACCGCGGCGAACATGAGGGCGACCAGGCCGCCGAGACCGAGAATTTTGACGGATATGGGCACGGGGATCTGGCGCGACAGCCATGGCCGTCGGGGCCCTTCTGACGTCGCGGCGATCATGAGGCCGGCTCCCACACCTCGTCCATCAACTCGCGGACGCCGTCGTATGCCTGGGAGTCTGGGAGGACAAACCGGTCGACGCCCATATGCGCCAACACCTTCTGTCCATCCTCGCCCAAGTGCATCTGCGTCAGCGCGTCTCGTAGCTCATCCCGCAGGCCGGGACTGAGGCCGCTGGGCACGACCATCGGCGGCATCCCAAACGGATCAGACTGAGCCACGATGCGAACACGTTCCGCGAGTTCGGGTTGGTCCGCGACCATGCGATCGTAGACGAGACTCTCCACGGCCGCCCCGTCAACGTGCCCCGACGCCACGGCCTCGACCGACCGGTCATGACTGCCCGTGATCACGTGCTGCGAGAAGAACGTTGCGGGGTCCACGCCCTCGCGTTTGAGCGTGGACGCAGGGAAGAGCCAACCAGATGTCGACAGCCTGTCGGCCGAGGCAAACCGCATGCCTCGCAGGTCCAGCAACGACGCCGCATCGCTGGCATCAGGCACCACGATATACGAGCGGTAGGTCGCCTCCCCTCTGACCACCGGGACGGCAAGGGCCTGCATGCCGAATGACCGCTGGCCATCAACATATGCAGCGGTGCATACATACGCGAGCTGGCACTGACCGCATCGAACAAGCCCATTGACCTCGCCATACGTGTTGCGGAGGATGATGCTCGCCGGTCGGTCAAGAGCGACGCCCAGGTAGTCTGCCAACCCTTGGTAGAGTTCGAGCGACCGCTCCGGGGATGTCATGGGGGCGACGGCGAGTCGGAGAGGAGTTGCCGCTGTTAGGGCTCGCCCGCCAGCTGCCTCATCCCTGCTGCATTCTTCGGACAGGTCGAGGCGCGCCATCGATCCCCGTCGCACGCGCTCGCCATTGTCGGCGGAAATCCCAACTGCATCACGCCCCAACCCCACGAGCGCCAGCGTTGCCACTGCCAGGCTCGCGTACCAAGCCATGCGCCAACGCTTGTCAACCGCGTTGGCACGCGCCTCAAATGTGGAGACGGTCTCACGAGCGTCTTCGGTCATGTCAGCCTCCGGTGTGCTAGGCCAGGCAGCGAGATTGGCCCTTACCATGGTACCACTCAAGCCCCCCGCAGACAAGCGCTTGCCCCCCCACGCGCGCGCGGCCGAGCGCCAGCGAAGCCCCAGGCGTCGCGCCTCCGCGGCGGTTGACATGGCGGCGTGGTATGGTTAGAATATGCTTCGCCCAGCCGAGGTGGCGGAATTGGTAGACGCGCCAGCTTGAGGGGCTGGTGACCTTTGGGTTGTGCGGGTTCGACTCCCGCCCTCG
>PVBE011488527.1_pt1 | contig 38853 bp, 29 predicted proteins | sample 1631181 | NCBI WGS metagenome assembly PVBE01 (sample SAMN08397723, study PRJNA350692) | Marine metagenome, whole genome shotgun sequencing project. | isolation source: water | place: Pacific Ocean | collected 2012-04 | reverse complement strand
GGATTCAACAACAAACTAAAACTGATCACCAGAAAATCCTACGGATTTCGTACCCAAGAAGCCTACGAGACCGCGCTCTATCACAATCTCGGCGCGCTCCCGGAACCCAACTTCACCCACAGATTCTTCTAACGAAGCCTTCATTTCATTTCACCATGAAAAACGCCATTTCCATTCGTTTCGTTCGACCTCGGAAGAGGCAATGCATGACCGACCTTTGGTTGGAAAAGGACTGATCTGCACGATTAGTCCTCCCGAAATTCCGATTACCCGAGTTTTGATCGTTGTGGTGGTCGACTCGCGTCACACGGACGGCGGTGTGTGGCAATTCCAAGGGAGGTGACGGATAAGCCGCTGGTACCATCTTGTTCGATTGTGTGGGGCCCCAACTTGGTGGACCTTTTGCCAAAACGCACGAGGCCAGGCAGTTCGCAGAGCTTTTTTTGGCGCAGGCGTTAAGGAGCGTGAGGTAGGTTTTCAGTGGTAAAACAGGCACTTTGCGCGCGGATTGTCGCGGCTGCCGCTCCGCGAGAGGATGCGGACAACCGCGACCCAACCGCTTGGCACCGGCCGATCGTGATTCCCCAATATACACCCGGTTGCGAGACCGGAATCAGCACTTGTCGGCGAACGCTTTGAGCCTGTTACCGTCACGGAAGAATGCCTGATCTGTTGATGTGCACCGTGGAGTTAACGAATGTGGTTGAAGACGATTCTCCGACACTTCCGCTCGCGACCTGGCGAACGGCGCGTGTTGGATTTGGCGCAGCTTGAAGACCGTGTGATGCTAAGCGCTTCGCCAGTGGCCGCGGTACTGGAAGGTGCCGAAATTCCTGTCGATGCTCACGACGACGGTGCGATTGCCGATCAAGTCGCGGCACAGTGGCAAGACTCACGGAGCGAGGCGGATTCGGCGGCACGCGACCGATGGGCGGTTAATGAAGGTGCTGCCGGTACACGGCTAGAGGACCAGCAGGCGGACCGGTTCGCATCGAGCGAGGACGCCCAGCAACTGCGGCGCGAGTTGGTCGTCATCGACAGTTCGGTCGACAACTATGAGCAGTTGGTCGACGACATCGTGGCACAGCAAAGCGACTCGCTGCAGTTTGAAGTTTTCCTATTGGACGCCGGTCGCGACGGAGTTGAACAGATCAGCAATCTGCTGACCGGCTACAGCAGTCTCGACGCGATCCATATTATTTCGCACGGCGATAAAGGGAACGTCGGTCTCGGCAACATTTGGCTGAATCAGGATACGATACATGCCTATGCCGGTCAGATTGCCCGTTGGCAAGACACCATGTCCAACGATGCCGATCTGTTGTTCTACGGTTGCAACCTGGCTCAGAGCGAAAACGGCCGGTCATTGATCGACGGCATCAGCGCGCTGACCGGTGCCGACGTTGCCGCCAGCACTGATGACACCGGTCACGCCATTTTCGGCGCCGACTGGGATCTGGAATACGCCGCCGGACAGATTGAGACGAACGTAGCGTTCAGCACAGAATTTCAGCAGAATTGGGGACACGTCCTGAATGTCGCTATTGACGCGAGTTCGAGTGGATCGACCACCGATCAGGCGAGCGTGACCGTGTCTCACACAACGTCGGGATCAAACCGACTGATGCTGGTCGGCGTTTCGACGGATCCTCATGGTGAGAGTGTGGCTTCCGTCACTTATAACGGAGGCAACCTGACGCTGGTCGGGTCAGAGGAGGACCCGAGTTCGCACTCTCGTGTTCGGTGTCGTCAGTTCGCATAACGGCGCGGCCGCTACGCCGGGCGCTGGCCAGACTGAGTACTGGGATATCGCAGACAACCAGAGTAACAGCAGTGGTACGGTCGAAGCGGGCGCCGCCTCGGTTACGACTTCCTGGACCGTCAACAATGACGACTGGTCGGTCGCATCCGTCTCGATCCAGGCAGATCGCCAGCCACCGACGATCATGGCTCGCGAAACGATGGACGCGGACGGCGACGGCCAGATCGACCAAATCAAGATCACCACCGACGAGGCGCTGGATGATGACTTCACGGGTCTGACTATGACAGTCGCCGGCTACACCGTGACCGGTTATTCGAGCGACATTGCCAACGATAACATCTTCTACGTCGACCTGACCGAAAGCGGCACATCGGATACTGACGTCACCCCAGCGGTTGCGGTGACGGCGAACACGACCTTAAGCGATCCCAGTGGCAACGACATTGTGGTGGCGGTGGGGGTGGCGAGCACAGACAAGGCCGTACCGGTGGTGTTAAGTGTCCTCATGTCCGACAGTGCACTAGTCGTCGGTGAGACTTCGACTCTGACCATCACCTTCTCCGAGGCGGTCACCAATTTTGATAACAGCGACATTACGCTTGCCAACGGCACGCTCACTGCGGTCAGCAGCGCTGATGGCGGCGTGACCTGGACGGGTACCTTCACGCCGACCGACGATATTGAAGATGCCACGAATGTGATCAGCGTCGGAACGTCGCTGACAGATCTGGCCGGTAATGCACCGCTGGCCGGAAACAGCAGCGCTAACTACGCGATCGATAACACAGTACCGACCGTGTCCATCACCAGGGACGACACCAATCCGACCCACGCCACCTCGGTCACGTTCAGTGTCGACTTCAGCGAGGATGTCATGGGCGTTGACGCGACCGATTTCGTGCTCAACGTCTCCGGCGTGACTGCTAACGCGACGGTTACGGTAGGAAACGCGGGTGACTCGGACACCTCGACGTACACGGTTACTGTCGACACGATCGCCGGTGACGGTACGCTCGGTCTGGACATTGCCGGCGCCAACAACATCATCGACCTGGTCACGAACGCCGTGGGCACCACACCCACGACCGACGAGGCCTACACGATCGTCAACAATGCCCCGAATATTACATCATCAAGTAGTCCGAACGTGGCGGAAAACACGACAACCGTCATCACCGTTACGGCCAGTGACACCGATGGAGATACTCCCTCGTTCTCGATCACGGGCGGTGCCGATCAAGCCGAGTTCTCGATCAACGCCATATCCGGTGACCTCACGTTCAATGCAGCACCGAACTACGAGAGCCCCACCGATAGTGATGCGAACAACGTCTACCTAGCGGCTACCAGCCATGATATCACCATCAAGTCCACCAGTGCCGACATGTCCGTCAGCACACAATCGCTGATGATCAACTTGACTGACGTCGATGAGTTCATGGGCCCGCGACCTGGCAGCGAACCGCCACCTGCCAGCGACGACGACGACGCGGAGACGGAAGCCGAAGAGGAGACGGAGACGGAAGAAGCGATCAGCGTGCAGAGCAAATTGGCGGCGAACATCGCGCCGCCGGTCTCCGCGCCACGAAGCGATCCACAGCCAAGTGAACAACAAGCGGCCGTGCAGATCATTGTCATTCCAGCTGCGCCAGAGGTCGAGTCAACCGGTGATGCAGAACTTTTATTCTCCACGACGATTGGCGGATATTTGCCACAGAGTTTTACGCAGACGCTCCAAGTGGTGGCCGAAGTCGCTCCACAGCTTGTCGACTACATCGATCCACAACTGTTCTGGGAGAGGCTGGACGATTTCCAAGATGGGCTACGCGGCGACGACCAGGCATTGAAGTTGACCACGGGCACCGTCGCGATCAGCTCGCTAGCATTGACCGCCGGCTATCTGTTCTGGATGGTCAATGGGGGCTACCTGTTGGCCGGTATGGTGTCGCAAATGACGGCATGGCAGATGGTGGACCCGTTGCCGATCTTTGACGCTGCAGCCGGTGGTTACGGGGAAGACGAAGAAGACGACGAGATTGGATTATGAACATCTTCTTGTCCCCAGCTTGCAATTCCATGAGTTGACCGGCCGGGGCTGGGGGAACGGATAAACCACTGGTACCATCTGGTTTGATTGTGCGGAGCCCCAACCTAGCGGGCCCTCTGCCACAACGCACAGTGCGAGGCACATAGTTGCCTTTTTGACGCTGGGTGTGACGTACGTTCTCAGTGGTAGGGCAGAATACTCTGTGCGCGCATCGTTGCGCTGCAGGGGACGGTTTGTGGCCAATCCGTGACAGTTTATTATGAAGATCTTCTCGGCGACAACACGGATTGCGTTTGGCCTGGTTTGCTTGTCATTCAGTGTCTGGATGGCGGCGTACACGCTGGGCATGTTTCCCGACCGGGCAGAGGCAGTGGTCGATGGGCGGGCAGCGTTATGCGAAAATGTCGCTTTGCACTGCACGCTGCTGGCCAGCCGCAACGATCGGCGGACCATGGCATCTTCGCTCGACGGGCTAGTCCTGCGGAATGACGAAGTGTTGTCCGCCGCCATTCGTCTATCGAATGGATCGTTGCTGCACTCCGTCGGCCCTCACGACGATCATTGGAATCTTCCGTCTGGCGGCCACTCCACCATGACTCAGATGCGTGTGCCGATTCTGTCGGGCGATTCCGAGTGGGGTGCGGTCGAGTTGCAATTCCATGAGTCGACCGCTCAAGGCTGGCTCGATTCGCATCCTCTGCTCAGGTTACTCGTGTTCACTGCGGCGGCAACCTCTCTGTTGATCTTCATCTATCTCAACAAGATGCTCCGTCACCTTGACCCGTCACGCGTGATCCCGCAACGTGTACGCCGGACGCTCGACGCCCTCGCCGAAGGGCTGCTGGTGCTGGATCAGAATGATCGCATTTTGCTGGCGAATCGTGCGTTTGCGGAAAACCTCGGCAAGACGGCTGACGAATTGTCGGGCTTCCGAGCTGCCCTTTCAGTCGAGCGGACCACGGCTCAATCGACTTCCCTGGGAGCGCGCGGCTGAGGACGGAGAACCGCAATTGGGCGAACTGCTGACGCTTCGCGGCAAGTGCGAGGATCCGCGCGTGATGAAAGTCAACGCTACGCCGGTGTATGGCGACGACGGCAAGCAGCGTGGGGTACTCGCAAGCTTCGACGACGTGACGCAGATCGAGCAAAGCCGGGTCGAATTGCGGCAGATGCTTGGTTCGATCAGCTCGTCGCGGGACGAAATTCGACGACAGAATATCGAATTGGAGCAACTTGCTTCCCAAGACCCCCTCACCAGCTGCCTCAATCGGCGGGCGTTCTTCACTGAACTGGAAGAACAATGGAGCTCTGCCATGAAGGAAGATCGGCCACTCGCCTGCATCATGATCGATTTAGACCACTTTAAAATGATCAACGACAAGCACGGCCATCAATCAGGCGACATGGTGCTGAAAACTGCCGCCAGGCTGATTCGCACTGGCCAACGGGCTGGGGACCTGGTGTGCCGCTACGGGGGCGAAGAGTTCTGCATCGCGTTGCCGAACGGCGATCTAGAAGCGGCTAGCACGGTCGCCGAGAAGATCCGCGCTAAGCTCGAAGCGCACAACTTCAGCGGACTTTCGGTAACGGCAAGCATCGGCGTGTCCGCGACAAGTCTGGGCGCAAGTGATCCAGAGTCGATGATCGATCAGGCCGACAAGTGCCTGTACATTGCGAAAGATGCCGGACGTAACCAAGTCGTGCGATTCGACGAAGCCAGAGATAGGATCGCCGAGTCCGAGAAAAAGAACCAATCCGCGACTAGGAGAGACGAAAAAAAACCAGTCGCGGAAAACAAGGAAGAGCCCTTGAGTCCGTTTTTTGCCTCAGACCCGATTGAGCCGTCTAACACTACGGACAGCATTTGCGATGTTGCAGATACGGACACCAGCGATGTGGTGTCCCAAGTCGTCGCTTTCGGCACACTGGTCGAACAGTTGGCTGATGCGCTTGACGAGTAGGGCTTTGACGGCGTCGGCAACTTGGCGCAGCACTTAAACAAGTTCGCGATCAAACACGAGTCATCGGCGATTGCCGATGTCACCTCGCGACTGGAGGAAGCTGCCCGCGACGCGGACAATGGCAAAGAACTGGTCCAATTGACATGCGAATTGGTCGACCTTTGCCGCGTCGCACAGCAGGCTCATCTGAATGAAAGTGCCGCCCCATCCAGGGAAAAAGACGACTGCCAACTCTCGTAGCGGTTGCCTGAGCTTGCCCGAGCAGATGACGTTCGGCACGGACGGGTATCTCCATATCGCCCGTTGCGATACGAATGAACTGCCGCGTCACAACGGCACCACAGGGGCGTTCATCGATGGTTTTGTGTCCGCTGGTCTTGGGGGTGTACCCCAGACAACAGGGCGGGCTTTCGGCTCCAACAGGAATCTACACGTCGCGAGTCATCACGATGCCGTCAAAACCGGCTCAACAGGAACTTTACCCCCCGAAAGAGAGTCTTGAAGTGCCTTCCAGGTTCACAAGTCTTCAGGGCGAGAAGGCATGGCTGCGCGAATCGGAACCTATGATTGATAATAGAACGCTACCTTGGGAACCTGGCGATCACGTGGATGGGGAGCTGCGGGATGCAAACGCTTGAGTCGACAATTGATCCCGCCGTCGAGATACAGCATTCTGCAGCTCACGGCCAGCAACAGCCGGATCCGCTAACGGTCGACGGCAACGACGATGGTTTGGGGCTAACGGAAATGGTCGTGATGATGATCGACGACGAGCCGATCGTCACTAAGACCGTGAAGAAGTATTTGGAAAATGCGGGCTTCAAGCGAATCGTCACTTGCTGCGAATCGAGCGAATCGCTGGAAGCGATCCAGCACGAGCAACCGGATGTCGTGCTGTTGGATCTGAATATGCCTGAAGTGAGCGGCTTCGAAATCCCGTCATCCATGAAGTCGGCGCCGGCCCTGAAGCGCATCCCCGTGATTGTCCTCACGTCATCCGATGACGCGGACACGAGGCTAGAATCGTTCAAACGGGGCGCCGCTGATTTTTTGGTCAAACCTGTGCATCCAGGCGAGTTGGTGTTGCGATTGAAGAATATCTTGATCGCCAAGGCGTACCACGACCAAGTGACAAGACACACCGCTTTGCTGGAACACCAAGTCCGTCTGAGAACTAACGAATTGAAAATGGCACAGCTTCAGGTCCTGCACAGCCTGGCCTCCGCTGGCGAATTCCGCGATGAAGATACGGGAATGCACGTGGTGCGAGTTGGCCGTTACTCGGGCGTTCTCGCCCGGTATCTTGGTGCGAGTGATGATTGGGTCGAGATGATCGAATACGCCGCACCTCTCCATGATGTCGGCAAGATTGGCGTTCCCGATACGATTCTGCTGAAACCGGGCCCGCTTGAACCGAGTGAGTTCGATGTGATGAAGCAGCATGGCATGATGGGTACGCAGATCATCTGTCCAGCCTCACGAAGGCGGTTGGCCGCGTGGGCGGATGACGAACTGTTGGATGACACCGAGTCGCCGATTATGAAAATGGCAGCGGTGATCGCCGAGACACACCATGAAAGGTGGGATGGTTCAGGTTATCCGAAAGGATTGAAGGGCGAAGAAATCCCTCCCGAAGGTCGGATTGTCGCCGTGGCGGACGTCTACGACGCACTGAGCAACGAGCGGCCGTACAAGAAAGCGTTCTCGAGAGAGAAGAGCTTTGAAATCATTCAAGAGGGACGTGGTGTGCATTTCGACCCACGTGTCGTCGACGCCTTCTTCGCCACGGCGGATGAAATCCTGAAGATACAGGTGGAATTCTCCGATTGACGATTCGGCAGTCACGTCCTGCGAGAAGCCTGTTGATTCGTTGATCCTCAGTCGGTGGGAATCTCGTTCAAAGTGTAGTAGGCGTTGACGTGGACAAGCTTGTTTCCTTCGGCTGAACGCATCCGTTGCAGGTCGAATTCGTGAACGTGACCTTGCACGATCCCTTCGATTGTCAAGTACGCCCGGAGACCATCGCCCGACACTTCAGACTTCACAACTCGCGGTGTCGTGTGGTCGACTTCCGGGCTCCCATAGCCCTGCTGGTAAATATGCGTGTACGTGGTCATGGCGTAGGAATCGGGATTTGCTGCGATCGCGCGATCGACTGGTTGGGTAAACGTCACCAGAAAGCCATTGTGCTTCGCATTGATCTGTTTGATCTCGAAAGGCGTCCTTCCTGTCCAATCGAGCCGCTGAAGTGCAAACGCTCTTGGGCCCCGAACTGGCCAGCCTCGGTTCGTACCGCCCACAAGTAGATCGCCCTGTGGCGTGAACTGACAGGCGAGCAGTCCTGTGGCGAGTTCCTCGCGAAATGGATAACACGCGCCTTGCCAGACGCCGTTGACTTTTTCTGTTGTCGCGCGCATTACTACACTCAGACTGAAATCGCCGACGAAGATCTGATTCTCGAACGGCCCAAACTTCCCTCCAGTGCGATCCACCATGAAGCCGGAGATCGAACGTCCCATCTTGATGTAGGGAAACACCACGGCATACGGCACCAGCTCTTTAACGTGTTGGCGTTCGGTAAGTAGCCGCGATCTGGAGTTCGGTTCGACCGGTTTGGGGCCCATGTTCTCCGTCAGGTCGTACCAATTAAAACTGACCGGGTGCCCCATGAACCCGCCGGGTTGGAGAACCTTTAGCGAACATGATCCGTTCCAAGGCCCTTGGCTTTCCGCATAAAACATCACCCCGTGTTCGTTGGGACCAATCCCACAGGGGCTACGAATTCCGCTGCAGATTGGAATCGTCTTTCCGTTGGGTGTCACTTTGACGCACCAGCCTCGAAAAGGCACTTTCGAGCGATACGATTCCGATAGGCAGAGCGCGACCCAGATGTTTCCGTCGTTGTCGAGCTTTGATCCAAAGGCAAACTCGTGATAGTGCCGAAAGCCCCAGGCGTCGCTCAACGTCTCGAACCGATCGGCGCGGCTATCGCCGTTGATGTCGCTGATCCGTGTAACCTCGGTTTGCTGTGTAACGTAGAAGGCACCGTTCTTGTAGGACATGCCCAGCACTTCATCCAGCCCACTCGCAAAGCGTTGGTATTGCGTTTGGGGATTCTCATCGAATGCACCGCTGACAAGGTAGATGTCACCACGGCGTGTTCCAATCGCGAGTTGGTTATCGGGTAGGATCTCGAAGCTACCCGCCTCCATGGCCATCCCCTTGGGTATCGGTACTTCGACGATGCGGTAATACTTCGCCTCTTCTTCGGCCGTATTCCAGTACTCGCCCAGTGTTTGAGCAGATAGCTGTCGGACTGGTGACAGCCCGGCCATCGCCAAGAAAATCAACAATGTCAAACGCAGCAACATTCGCCGCCTCCTACCATGCATATTCAATTACGAGTGTTGATTTACCTTGCCCGATGTCCAGCGGAATGCGAAGCTGACGACCCTCCGGCGTCTTGACGATCTGGCCGCGGTGCTTGTCGTCGATACGGATTCGCAACGTCTTGCCGATCAGGAATATTCCGTCGTCTTCAGACACGATATTCTGGTCGGTTGCCGCGCGAAACAGGACGTTTGGACGTACCTGTTTGGACATGAACGTCAACGTGCGACGGATCATGACCGTGTCCGCCGCTTCATCTCTTATGTCAATCGGATAGTCTTCGACATCGATGCCATCAAAACGATATTTCAGTATTGGCCGCTGCAAGCTGTCGAGATCGTATCCTTTGAACTGATGCTGCGGTGGTCGCCCTTCGTCGACAGGCCAAGGATTAACCGCGTCGTCCAATTCTGGACCGACAGCAAACCGAATCAGATCTCGCCCAAGCGGTCGCACAGTACCGTGTCCTTGGCTCCGCCAGACGCCGCCAGGATCAGCGAACTTGCCCTTCCAGATCATCGCCAGCCGCATCTGTTCGGCATCGAAGGCAAGATTAACCTGGTTGGGATAGCCGACTCCAATACCGCGTTTGCCGATTCCCTGATAACGTCGACGAAGCATGACCGCTTCGTCCCTGGCGACAAGCTCGATCGGTTCGCGGACGAGCCCTCTCGGCGACCTTGCTTGACGACCATCGAGCAAATACTGCCATATCGCTTCGACCTGCAGGTCAGTATCGCCATCAAGAATGTCCTTACGAATCGCGCGCCCGCCTGGCCAAAATGATGGCATGACCGTGTTCGTACTCAAACGCTGTGGATCGAGCATGTAATGATGGAACCAGTTCTTATGAAGCCGTTCGGCCATCTCGGTCAGGTCCACTGACGACATTGTCGCGGCGGGTTTCTGCTGAAAGGTGTGACAAGCGATACAGTTCAGTCCACCGGTACCGGCCAGCTCGCTACCACTTTTCTTCATCTGTTTCTGATCGGTGAATTCTGCAAACGTCAATTCTGGAAGTCGGTCGACGTTCTGAAACAGATCGACCAAGTGCACGACATTATCGGCACCGTATTGTGGCATCCGAGTCAACAGGTACGGTCGAATCGTTCGACCGCTGACCAGCACTTGCCGCATCCATTTCGGATTCAGCTTGGCACCGACACTTGTCAGTCGCGGTGGTATGCGGCCTTGCGGCCCAAGGTTTGGGTTCGTCGTCTGAAAGAACTCGTCTCGCTCGGGTGACACGCCTCCCAGATCGCCACGCTGATGACATGTCACGCAGTTGTAGGTGGCCAGTGTCAGGGCGATCTGCTGTCGGTCTGTCAACTCGGTTGGCTCTCGCTGAATCGCAGCTCGCATCGCGCTGCGCTGCGACTCGTCCAGATCGTAACGAGGCCACGCGCCCACGTTTTCAGAAAGACAACCTTGGTCGGTGCGTACCGCGGCAAGCGGTGGGTCGGCGAAAGAAGGATAGTCGGGATCGGAATGCTGTATGTCGTTTCGTTGGCTCTGGCCTTGGTTGATCGAATCTACGTGACATTGGCCACACCCTAGTCGACGAAACTGGCTCTTGCCTTTTTCGGCCAGCGTGCGGTCCAGCCGAAAGGATGAGACGGGTTCGATCTGTCCGCCAGGTTTGATCAGCAGGTAGTGGGCGATGTCGATGGCTTCCCAGTGCGACAATTGCATGTTCGGCATACGTCCGGAAGGCCGCACGGCATGTGGGTTTTCGAGAAAGGCGACGAGGCCGTCAACATTGTATTTCTGTTCGATTTTGCCCAGAGGTACGGACTTTGTTGGAAGTCGCTCGACGCCATTTTCGCTGCGAGGCGAATGGCAGGCAACGCATCCAACCGAGTGAAACAACTCACCCCCGCGTTGGGCAGCGGCGCGATCCAGCAGCTGCATCTGAAAGGTCGCATCGCCATGTGAGACACGGCCGAGCGAGACAAGGTAATGTGTGATTTCTTGCGCGGCCGCCCGTCGGGCAGCCGTGTCTAGCGTTCCCATGGCATCTGGCATGGTCGTTCCCGGTTTGACCTGCGCTGGGGCGGCGATGAATCGTTCGATGTAATTCGGATTGATCCGTCCGGCGGCCCATGCCAACTTGGGGGCTTGCTTCGCTGGAATCGAGCTCTTGGCGGCAACATTGCCATGACATGCAGCACATTGGAACTCATCCAGCAAGACGAGCCCCCACAGATTTGCGTCCACGTCACCGCCTGCAGGTGGCGTCAACTCGCCCGTGCTACGACTTGGACCGGCCGCTTTGATCTCCATCATGTACTTGAGGAGGTCAAGGAACTGTTGTCGGTTCGTCAGTTGATCAACCAACCCGTCCGGCATGGATGATTTTGGGTTGGGCACGAGCTCTTCGATTTCACGTTTGGGCAAGGTGATCAACCGACGATCCGATGCGATTAGGCGAAGTACCACGTTATCGCCGGCCCTGTCGATAACTCGGCCAGCGTATTTTCTTCCCGCCCGCGTTATCACCGTGACCGATTTGAATTCCTTTCTGATGACCTTGGACGGATACAGCATCGCCTCGGCCAGGTAAACGTCCGTTGCTTCCGGTCCCATTTCGCCGAGATCCGGCCCCAACAGATCTTTGCCTCTCGGCGCGTGACAATTCGCGCATCCGATGACCTGCTGTGGGAACAGAATCGCGCCGCTCACCGCATTGCCACGCTCGCGTGCCGCACTGGCCAGCGACGCCGCGCCTTCGGCTTCCAATTCAGCAGTCAAAGATTGGGCTCTGACCGTCTTGTCGAGCAGACCCTTTCCGATCAAACACAATACCGCGACCGCGAGGATTGCCAACCGCACATGTCTCATTCCATCTGTCCTCTCATGGTGCTCGTCTCGTCACCGGAATAGCCTCGTGCTGTGTGACGGAATAGCAAGTGCTAATCCGCAAGCGCTTGCTAGTACAGCACCATCGACAACTTTCGGCGGTAGGTCGTGATCAGCTCAGAATCGTCGGGCAGGGCTCGAAAGATCTCGAGCATCAATTTGCGGCTTGGCTCACCCACACCGTGACGATCTTTCTCGACCAGCGCTAGACAGATCTCCAACGCCTCTTCAAATTGCTGCGCTCCTGCCAACGATTCGGCGAGCTGAAATTGAAGCTCGCCGTCGTCGGGTTTTGCAGATGCCGCCTCACGAGTCTCCGCCAAATCATCGTCCTTCATGCCATGCAGATCGAGCGCCGCTTTGACCTTTTCGGCCTCGGGTTCGAGATAGCCCCTCGCTTCAAGTTCTGCCATGATCGTCTGACACTCGTCGACATCATCCTGCTGCAATAGCATCCGCGCGAGCCCGATTTTGACGTCTGTATTTGAGGGATCCTTGGTGGCCAATGCCTGGTACTTGGCCAGCGCCGCTTCGGGGGCAAACTCTTCAAGCCTGACCGCCTCGGCGACACCGCCAACGACAAGCAGCTGATCAATCCACTCTCGCAACTCCGGTTCCGGCATCGCACCGTTGAATGCATTGGCAATCTTGCCATCGACAACGGCATAGACGGCGGGAATCCCCTGGACACCGAACTGTGCGGTGGCTTCGGGCAGTTCTTCCGTATCCACCTTCACCAACATAAAACTGCCGTCGTACTGCTTGGCCAGATCTTCCAAAATGGGCCCCAAGGTCCGGCAGGGCGCGCACCATGGAGCCCAAAAGTCCACCACCACCAGGAGTTCCTGGGAACGCGCAAAAACCTCGGCGTCGAATGTCTCCGGCGTGGCGTCCACCACCCACGGCGAGTCGTGTTGATGTACTTCTGGTTCGGGCGTGTCGGACATTGTGGTTTCTTCTGAAGATGCAACGACGCCGGGCCTATAGTTCCTTGATACGAAGTTTCCGCCAGGACACGTCGTATGGTCCGGTGCCTGCCCTAATGCCATGGACTTGAAGGCCAATAAACCCTTTGGGATGTGTCTTGAGAATCTCGTCGTCAATGAGGTCCGCGATCGCGACGTCGTTAATCCAGGTCTGGATCCGGTTGCCGTTGGCGACGACGCGAAAGCGATTCCACTGTCCGTCTTTGAGGTGTTTGTGCGGCTTCAGTCGTTCTGGAGGAGTCAACCATCCGCGGCCAGTCGCTTCGCCGTACACGTAACCAGCCTCGGCACCTTTCTCGCCGCTAGCCTCGATTTCGACTTGCGGGCCGTTAACACGCCCCACCTTGTTGTTCTTGCCTTTGCCCGTCGCTGTTTTTTTGGTTTGCGAACGGATCTGTACACCCGAGTTCAGGCTGTTATGTACTTTGACTTCGAATTCGAGTTCAAAGTTGTCGTATTCCTTGTTGCTGCACAGAAACGAATTCGGGCTGCCTTCGTTGGTTGTCCCCTTGATCGTATTGCCCACGACCTCATATTTGGCGGTCCCGTTCTTTTGGGTCCAACCTTCTAGCGTCTTACCGTCAAACAGGGAGACCCAACCATCGGCGGCGAGCAGGGGGCTGACAAACAGGGGGCTGACCAACAGTAAACAGGTGATGGCAATCGGGGTGGAGCGTCGAAATAAGCGATTGTTCATGGTGGTTTCGCAGGGGGTTAGATTGGTGTGGATTCCACGTAGGTGAACCGTATTCTACCCGAAAGTGTCCCAGCTTTCCGTAGGGTTTCAGGGCTACCAACGATATGAGGCCAATTTCGCACCATGGCCTTCCGGTGTAGGATGTTAACGGAGTCTAAATCCTGCGGTTTTCGCCTAGGTTGGCTTGGACCAACTGAGCCATCACCGAGGAAGATGAGTAGCAATGACGCGACCGACAATAGCTGTGACGATGGGCGATCCTGCGGGAATCGGCCCTGAGGTGTGCCTGCGTTTGCTGGCGGATCCCATCGTGACAACCGCCTGCACTCCGATTGTTTTTGGCGATGCTGCCGTGCTGCGCCGAGTGGCACGACGGTGCAATTTGTGGATGCCCGAACGGATCTTACGACACGACCAGTGGCCTCCGACCAGTTCGAACGATCTCGGTCCCGGGATCTACGATCTGCAGGCGATTGATGCCAACTCTGTTCGTCCAGGGTACGTCAACGAAGGCACGGGCGCGGCTTCGTACCGATACATCGAAGAGTCAATTCGTGCCGTGTTGGCGGGTGACGTCGACGCGATCACCACGGGCCCGATTCATAAGGAAGCCCTGCACGACGCGGGAGTTTTCTATCCAGGGCACACGGAAATCCTGGCGGCGCGCACCGGTGTCAAACGCTATTGCATGATGTTGACCTGCCAGCAGATCACGTGCAGTTTCGTCACCACACATGTCGGTTACCGTGAAGTTCCGAAGTTGCTCAGTGTCGAACGGATTCTGGACGTGATCGAACTAAGCGCCGACGCGTTAAGTCGGCTGCGGCAGAGGCAAGCCAAACTCGCGGTCTGCGCTTTGAATCCACACGCAGGCGAACGCGGTCTGTTTGGCGAAGGAGAAGAAGAGCGAGTCATCGAACCGGCCATCGCCGCGGCTCGGCAGAAGGGCATTCAGGTCGCAGGGCCGTTTCCACCGGACACGGCTTTTCTTCCAGATCGGCGTTTCGAAACGGATTGCTTCGTCTGCATGTATCACGATCAGGGACACATCCCGCTAAAGGCACTGGCCTTCGACGTTGCCGTGAATGTCACGTTGGGACTGCCCATTGTCCGCACATCGGTCGATCACGGTACCGCATTGGACATCGCCTGGCAGGGCAAGGCGGTGGCCACGAGTATGATCGAGGCAGTCAAACTTGCCACGTGCTTGTCCGCTGAACGCCCCGTGTCTGTGCTCAGCTAAACATCGTCATCAAAGGGATTCTTCGGTGCACGTTGCAATCAGCGGATCGTCAGGTTTGGTTGGACGAGCTTTGGCGACGGCACTGCGGTCAGATGGTCATGATGTCGATTCGCTCGTCCGATTATGCGTGGAACGCATCCGGGGTGACTCGGCGGGGATTCACTGGACTCCGGCCACGGGCGAGGTCGACGACAGGAAAATGGCCGACGTTGAACTGCTGGTCCACTTAGCTGGTGAGAGCATCGCCGAAGGTCGTTGGACAGAGGCGAAGAAAGCACGTATTCTCAGCAGCCGCGAGGTTGCCACACGCCTGCTCTGCGAAACACTCGCAAAAATGAAGAACGGGCCGCGGACACTGATCTGCGCTTCAGCAATCGGTTTCTACGGGGACCGCGGCAATGATGTGTTGGACGAAGTAGCAGGCCCCGGTGAAGGATTTCTGCCCCAAGTGTGTCAGAATTGGGAATCCGCCACTCGGGCCGCTGCGGATGCGGGGATACGGGTCGTCAATCTACGAATCGGCATGGTACTGAGCGGCGAGGGTGGCGCGCTGACGAAAATGTTGTTGCCGTTCAAGCTGGGTCTCGGTGGCCGCATCGGTAATGGGCGACAGTATTGGAGTTGGATTACGTTGACCGATCTGGTGCGAGTCATTCAGTTTGCGATCGATACGCCCGTGCTCGCTGGACCAGTCAACACCGTTGCCCCGGTCGCCGCCACCAATCTTGAATTCACCAAGGCGCTGGGCCAAGTATTGCGACGGCCAACCGTCTTTCCGATGCCTGGGCTGGTCGCGAGAATCGTGTTGGGGCAGATGGCTGATGACCTGCTCCTGGCCAGCGCACGTGCCGTACCACGAAAACTCGAGCAGGCAGGTTTTACATTTTCACTTTCGAATCTTGATGACGCGCTGCGGCATGTGCTGGGGAAATGCTGAAGTTCCGTTCTTGTTGTGCCCCGGTCTCCTGACTCTTGTTGTGCCCCGACACGTGGCCGGTCGGGAGACCCGGCCACAATTGTGGGACCTGGCCACAACTGTGGGCGTATTCGCCTTCGTACTTCTTGACACTCGAGTTTGTAGGTTGGCCTTCCGAGGCCGATCAACTGTCGGGCGGCCTTGGCAGGCATGGTGCTGATAGTCTCGACTGACGTCAGGTGTTAGAGCTTGATGGTAGTCTTATTCTCAATGGTGAGATCCAGTTCACCCGGCAGCTCCATGCCATTGATCTCCAGCTTCAGCGAGCCCGTGACCTGAACTTTGCTCTGCTGCAAGACGGTCTGGCCATAGGCGGCGTCGAACAGGATCTGGCCCTCGGACGCGGCGACCTTCAGGTCGCTTTCGACGACTTTGAGCGGTGCATCGGCATCGGCGGAATAGTCGACCTTGGTTGTCTGGGAGACGATTTTCTCCAGCGTCTTGCCGCTTTGCTCAATGCTGCCTTCGTACGTGTACTTGGTGGTAAACGTGAGCTTCTGGCCCGAATCGAGTCGCATCAGGGCGGTCCGTTCCCAGGAGTCGCCGGGCGAAACAGGCTTGGAGGGGAGTTTGTCCAATTCGTCATTGGCGGCAGTCTTGAGATACTCCGGATCAAGCTGCGACTTCATGGCATCTTGCAGGTTCTGTGGTAGATCGCCGAAAGCGTTATCGCGTCCTTCGACGGCGACAACACGGTTATCCTGATTCATCGTTGTCGCCCAAGTTGACTTCGCCGTCGCTTTGAAAATGTCTAGTACAAAATCGAACTGGGTGCCGGATGGATCTGCATCTGGATCGGCGGAATCAAACTCCAATTCCGTGCCACCGGGTAGTGTGACGGAAGCCTTAAGAGCATCGATTGTGGATTTCACAAGAAGTTTGCCGTCGTCGGCTCGTTGTCCGTTGGTTGATGTTACCGTAATTGTCTGCTCTGAGCCGCTAATCAACTCCATGCCGACCAGCGTGAGCGTCTGCTCCGATTTGACTTGCGTCACGGTGGTCGATTTTCGGCCGTCGGGGAACTTGAGCTTGAACGTTCCTTGGGCCGATGCGCCCGTGACAAAACTCAAGACCAACGCAAACAGAGTTGTCAGATAGAAACTGCGAATCATGTGAAACTCCTCTCATCAGAAACTGATGTTGTTCTTGACCGGTACTTGTCTACTTCGCCAGTTGCCGGTCAAGCTTGGTTTTTAGGTCCGGAAGAATCCGAATTGCATTCCCATGATACACCTTTTTCAGGACATTATCAGGTAGTCCTAGACCATAAATATTCCAAAGCCCTTGTGGCGGGAACTCCTTTTCCGAGTAAGGAAAGTACTCGTCATACGTTTCCAGAAACCGCCAATAGAGAGCAATTCGCATCTCGGGCCAGGGACCGTCCGTTCCAAACAAGACACGGTCGGCGTGATCCAAGATGAAACGACGCGTCGTATACGGCTGCCGGCCAAGCTCGCCGATCCGCGATGCAAACTCGATAAGTAAATTGGGATATTTCTTCAGCCAGTCGGCCACCGTCGCCAGATCTTCGGCGCTATTGGCCATGTGAGCACCAATAAAGGTTGTCTGCGGATGTCTTGCAATAACACGATTCCTGGCTTCCAGCAACGCCTCTCGACTGGGAAACTTGTCAGCTGGAAAACTCCATTCTGGGTGGCGATGCAACTCCTCCCAGCGCTCGTTCGTCTCGTCAATGGTCCGAAAAAACGCGACCGGATCTGCCGTGTGAATGATGATCGGCAGCCTTAATTCACCACACTTGCGCCAGATTGGATCCCAGCGTGGATCATCGATCTGCATGAGCGACCCGTCCGGATTGCGATAGCCGAGACCAAATTGCTTGAACAATTTCAGACCGCTGGCTCCTTTTTTCTTTGCTTCGCCCAACGCAATCGCCGTCCGATGCGCGAAGTCTTCACGCTGGCAATCCCATGTCGCGGGGTCGTCTTGCTGCCCGTCACCGACCCAATTGACATTGGCAAAAATGAGAAAACGATTTGGGTATTTTGTCCACAAGTATCTTGCATGTTCGTCAAAGTCGTCACCCAGCTTTCCGTCCAGGCTGACGCAAACGGCGATATTGTTCCGGTCCATCAGTTTGACGAATTCATCCAGTTGTTCCGGCGAGTGTTTCAGACGGTAGCGAAAATGGGTATGAATATCGACGACCGAGAACTTGGCACGCGTGAGCGGGGTCTGTCTGACTTTGAGGTTGGAATGTGGTCGAAAATGGCTCAAGAGCAGATCGCGACCTTCACGCCCATCTAGCGGGTCGCGAGAGTTTTCCTCCGGATCCGCCACCTCAGGCATGCGCGACTTTGCTGTTTGCAGTGTGCCAGTCTTGCGTGGTGCCTCCTGTGATCGTACGAAACTCGATAAAAACACCAAGATGGAAAGAAAAACCACGAAACTCTGCCACGCTGACGATCGTAGAATTGTGCGCATCCAGTGACTCCTGTTTTGACTGGATCGTTCAATGAAACTGCATGTGATACCATATCATCATGTCGCCCGATCATACACAACAACAATCCAGCCAAGAGCAGCAGCGTGCCCGCCAACTGAGCATGCACAGCACGGTGCCGCCAGTGGATGTCCCTGGGTATGAAGCGCAAAGCCGGTTAGGCAGCGGCGCCTTCGGAGAAGTCTGGATTGGGACGGACAAGAAAACCTCGCGTCGTGTCGCCATCAAATTCTTTATGCACCGTTCAGGGCTCGACTGGACGCAACTCTCGCGCGAAGTCGAGAAGTTGGTGTTGCTGTCCACTGATCGCTACGTCGTGCAGTTGCTGGACGTGGGGTGGGAGTCGGACCCGCCCTACTACATTATGGAGTATATCGAAAATGGGTCGTTGGAAGACCTGTTGCGTGAACAGGGGCAGTTAAACGTTCGCGACGCCGACGAAATTTTTCGCGAAATCGCCATTGGGCTGATGCACGCTCATGGCAAGGGTGTGCTTCACTGCGACCTCAAGCCGGCCAACATCTTGCTGGACTTGGACAATAAGCCGCGTTTGGCGGACTTCGGTCAATCGCGATTGTCGCACGAACAGTCGCCGGCGCTCGGTACGCTGTTCTACATGGCACCCGAACAGGCAGATCTGAAAGCCGTCCCCGACTCGTGCTGGGATGTGTATGCGCTGGGCGCATTGCTCTACTGTATGCTAACGGGTTCACCCCCTCATCGTTCTGAAGCTGCCACCGGTCAGTTGGACAGTGCTTCAGGACTGGCGGACCGATTGGCCAAGTATCGCAAACTGATTGCCGCGGCACCGGCACCCGCGGAGCACCGCCGGGCCGCCCGCGTAGATCGTCCGTTGGCGGACATTGTCGATCGCTGCCTGGCATTTGACCCACAACGCCGGTTTCCTAATGTCCAGGCAGTCATTGATGCGCTCAACGCTCGCGACACGGCTCGGCTGCGACGGCCTTTGATGTTGATCGGGTTTGTCGGCCCAATCCTATTACTAACGATCATGGCAATTTTTGGAATGCGCGGTTACGAACGCGCCGTGAGACAGTCTGAGAGCTTGGTCACAATCAAGGCGCGCGAGAATAACGTAATGACGGCGCGTCTGGCGGCCAGTTCGATCGAAGGCGAAATCTATCGCTATTTCGTGTTGATTGAACGGGAAGCCAGCCAGGCGGCGTTTCAAACAGAATTCAATCTTGTCGCGAAATCGGACATCGTCAAGAACATTAGTGATCCCGATATTTCGTTCGAAGAGCGCGCTGGACTACGTAGCTCGTTTTCTGCCGACGAAACACGTCAAGCGTTGAACGACTACTTGCAGCGACGCCTCGACGATCACCTGCGAAAATTGAACGAGAACGAAAGCGAACTGAAGATAGCCAGTTTTCTGGTTGTGGATGCTTCTGGACGAATGCTGGCCGTGGCCTACGATCATGATGAACCCAGTCGTTCCATCGGCTGGAATTATGCCTATCGAACCTACTTCCATGGCGGACCTGCGGATCTCCAATACGAAAATCAAACACTGCAGCAGTATGAGCAGACCCCGCGAGGGATCGAACCAATTCGCAAGACACATTTTTCTGCGGCTTTTCGAAGCACCACCACGGGGCTTTGGAAAATCGCTGTGTCGACACCGATTTTCCGCGACGAGAGCCCGGAATCCGATGTCGTCGGCGTGCTTGGCATGACCGTCAACTTGGGCGATTTCGCCTATTTTCGAAACACCAACCTGAAGGATCGATTTGCTGTCTTGATCGATGGCCGTCGTGGACCGAATCAGGGCGTCATCTTGCAACACCCTCTTTTTGACATCATGGGCCAAGATGGCAAGGGTCCGGCCGAAGACCACAGTGCAACCGAGTTTCGCGTGACAGAGGCTCAGTTGGAAGGTCTCCAACCAGATTCTGTCTACCGTGATCCGCTAGGAGAAACGTCGGAAGGCGAGCTGTACCGTGGCGACTGGATTGCGTCGACTGCCAACGTGTCACTTCCCGCGGAAAACTCGTCGAATGAAGGCATTGTTGTCCTAGTACAAGAACGCAAGGACAAGGCCACGGCACCTGTTAAGGAACTTGGCGGCCAACTAAAGCGCGAAGGACTTTGGGCCCTGGGGGGCGTCATCGGCGTCGTCATCGTGTTGTGGTATATCGCCTTGCGAATGATGGTCGACCCACGTTCGTCGGTCTGGCGCGCCGCAGCCAACGGTCCGGCCGCCAGCGGGACAACACGTCACATTACAAATGCTACTCCTAGCCACAATCTGACAACTTTACCCGCACCTCCACGACAAGAAGAGTGAGCAGATGAAATCGTCGTCGACTGCATATCACGCACTAGCCAGCGAATCGATCTGGAAGCATCGCTTGCAACGTGACCGTACGGACGCTCTGACCGTCTTTGTCGGTCATCACGATAGTCACTTGTTCGCAGAATTCGGCTAGCACCTGGAGGCACGCACCGCAGGGGGAAGCAGCACCTTCGGTCGCAATCGCAATCGCTTGGAAGGACTGGCATCCTTGCGCTACAGCGTTGCCAATCGCCACGCGTTCGGCGCACATCGTCAGGCCGTACGAGACGTTCTCGACATTGCACCCGGTGAAGACTCTCCCGTCGGTGGTCAACAAGGCGGCACCGACGGGAAAGCATGAGTAGGTCGCGTAGGCATTTTTTCGCGCGGCGACGGCAGCAAGAATCAGTGCGCTGTGGTTGGATTCGTTCATCTGCGTCATTGGCATTAGGCCGTTGGTGCGATTGAGTGTTTGATGATCGGGCCGATCATCTTGATCAGTCTTTTGGCTGGGAAACTCGGCTGCCCCTGCAAGCGGGCTGCCTGTCGCTACGGCGGTGCGTGTGGCTGGTGCGGTGGTAGCCGCTCGACGATCAGCGGCGATGGTGGCTGTTGTTCCGCTTCGATCGTGATACTAGATTCGACCAACGGCCGACAGCCCGAAGACGACATCGGGCGAGCGAAGATGCGGATCCATGGTTGCCCGACTTCGATGGGATCACCTAGCTTGACAAGCATCTCGAGACCTACGGCGTGATCGATTGAGTCAGTTATGACCTTGCGGCCGCCGCCTAATTTAATCAAGGCTTGACCAAGTGTCTCCGTTCGGATTTGCGAGACGTAGCCGCGACGAGTCGCCTGAATCTCAGCCACTGGCGCGACCTCACGCGGTACATTCATGTCTCCACCTTGGGCAGAGACCATTTCGCAAAACTTGTCCCACGCCCGACCGGACTGCAGATGCTGCTCGAGCGTGTTGCTTGCGGCATCGAACGAATTGGCGCCGCCGGTGGCAACGAGCAGATCGGCGCCCAACGAAACCGTCAATTCAGCCAAGTCGCTCGGCCCATTTCCGCGCAACGTGTCCACGGATTCGTTCACCTCGACACTGTTGCCGATCATGCGTCCCAACGGCTGGTTCATGTCTGTTAGTTGCGCTGATGTGGCGACTCCCATCTGCGCGCCAGTCTTCGTCAGCGACATGGCCAGCGCGCGAGCCTGTTCACGAGTCTTCATGAACGCGCCCGAGCCAAACTTGACATCCAATACCAGCGCTGTCAGTCCCTCGGCCAGCTTCTTGCTCATGATGCTGGCTGTGATCAGTGGAATCGAAGCGACCGTCGCCGTGACGTCGCGGAGGGCGTAAAGTTTCTTGTCTGCCGGCGCAATGTGTTTGGAGGCTCCGGTGATGACACAACCAACTTTGGCGACGGTGGCTTGAATTTCGTCGTTCGACAAGTCTGTTCGAAAGCCGGGAATAGACTCTAACTTGTCGAGCGTCCCGCCGGTCGGGCCGAGACCTCGACCGGAAATCATCGGCACCCACAGGCCGCAACAGGCAAGCAGGGGCGCGAGGACAAGCGACACTTTATCGCCAACTCCACCCGTGGAATGTTTGTCGGCGATTGGCGGGTTATCCGCAGTCCAACTCAATGTTGCTCCCGAATGCAGCATCGCTTCCGTCAACGCAGCTGTTTCCTCCGTCGACATGCCTTGCAAGTAAATCGCCATCGCCATCGCCGCCATTTGGTAGTCGGCAACCGACCCGGCAGAGAATCCGTCGATAAACGCGACAATCTGCTCGCGTGACAACGCACGCCCATCTCGCTTGTGGGCGATGATTGTTGTTGGGGTTAGGTTCATGATAGCGTCAGCATATTTGCCAGGTGTCAGTCACGAGTCCTAAGCATATCACTATAGGAACTCGTCAAGAGATCTTCCCCTTGGATGGCGAATTGTCCCTGCAACCAGGTCACGACTGCTTCTCCCTGTTCGATTTGTTCCTCCCGTTCCAGAACGGCCTCAAATTCCAGAAACGTCCCCAGTTGTTCGACCTGATCGAGATGGATCCGCACGTTCTTGTAGAAGTAGATTTCGCGGTGTTTTTCGACGCGCACCAGGATTCCCAACGCTTCGCTCAAGCCTTGGAGCATGGCCGCTGGATCGGGGACGTCAATCAGATAATAGCGGCTCGGTTTGGCCACGGTCGTATCGGGCCGCTGATAGGAAATCAGTTGGGCCGCCGCTCCGCCGATCTCTCTCAGCTTGAGACGACCTTGACGACATCGAAAATAGGTGTCAACTTGGTGCTGGTCGGGCAGCCGGTCGGTGGCAACTGTTTGAGCGACTTCGCGCGCCGAATCGAGCGATCGTAGTCGTGCTTTCAATTCGACATTACAGCGAACTCTATCGTCTGGCCGATTCTCATGTGGCGGTGAATTCATTCCGCCAATATAGCGAACGGCACTTCGTCTGGGGGCCCGTCAACAACAAACTGTCAATGGCAAGAACCAGCGTGGCGGCCGATGCCGATGCAAGAGGCAGCGGCATTTCAACTGTTCCTGTCGTGCGAATTCCTCCTCCACGGATGCCGCAGAGGAACCGCGAATGAACGCCAACGCACGCGAATCATTACGTCCCATCAGCGTGGATTGGCGTTCATTGGCGGTTCTACAAACGGCACAGGGAATTGCGTTGACGGCGTGGAGGCTTAGCGAGGAATACTCGCGTTGGGCCTTGCTGACGGGTCGGCGACACGGCGTTCATCGCTGCCGACGTCATCGTAGATGGTCCAGATCGGCGTCTGTTTGCGGAGTTTTGCGACAAATTCAGTGATCTCGACACTCCGCTTCTGGCCTTGCAACTTGTTTTTGATTGCGGTTTGGGATTCCGTGAACGGCGTGATATGCGCTTCGGCTCGATCAATCACACGAATGATGTGAAGACCTTCAGCATCTTCAATAACCGGACTCAGTTCACCTGGCGGGAACGAGAACGCGGCCTGTTGGATTTCCCGCGAAACTTCAAGATCTCCCCATTCCGTCCAGTCGTGAAAACCGCCTTCTTGGGCTTGCGTGCCCTGGGAACTTCGCTTGGCGACGGCATCAAAGCGAGCTCCACCCAACCAAACTTCATTGCCCATCGCATTGATCGCGGCCCGGCATTCGTCCTTCGAATTGAAGCGATCGAATCGAATCGTCAGTTGTTCCCATTGTGCGCGATCGGGAACTTGAAACTGGTCCAAGCGCTTGTTATAGAAATCCAACATCTCGACATGGGTCACTTCAGGTTGTGTTTCGATTGCACCGATTAAAGCCTGTCGACCGAGCGCTCGTTCGGCAAACGCCTGCCGTTGTTTGTCCAAAGACGAGCCATAACGACGTAAGTAGTTATCCAGCTGGATCGGCGTGGCCATGTTCTGCTGTTTCATGAGCAAGGCCAGACGGAAGATATTCGCGTCTTCGCGAGCCAGTTCCGCGTAGGCTTTCTTGTCTGCTTTGAGAACTTTTTCGACCATCTCCTCCAGGTCGGTATTGAATGCCGATCCAACTCGCTCCTGGATGTTCGCTTCCGCTTCCACCCGTTTGTCCTCGGGGATGCTGCGAAGGAATTCGAGGTACATCAATTTTCGTTCAACGGCTTGATTGAGTAGCTGCCGAGCCATCTGATCGCGCGCCGCGAGAACCTCTGTACGCTGTGCTTCGAGCTGCTCGGGCGGGATCTTCTCGACACTGGGTGCCAGCATGACGTTGGCTTCGCCGACCAGGTCGCCGCGCAAGACATACAGGTTGCCAACGGTGGCGACGGTGACCGTTGGGTCGTAAACGTCGGAATGACCCTGCTGGAGCAGCGGGTTGTTGGCCGGCGGTCCGGCGGAGATGCCGACGTTTCCCTCCGGCCAAGCCTGTTGCGGGGCTGAGTCGCCTTGCTGTTGTAAAGGTGACGTCGGCCAAGCGGGCGGGGCGTTGTAGAGTGTTTGAGCGCTGTTGTTTGGTGGTGGGGTCGACTGAGGAGTTGGCCAGGCGGCTTGCTGGAAATCGGAAGGGCCTGACGCATTGTCAACGGCCGGCGGTTGCTGCGAGCCCGACGTGGGCACGTCACTGGATTGTATGGAATTCGACGTCAGCGTGCCTTGGATCGGACTCTTTTCGGGCAGATTGCACGCTGTGCAAAGCACCATCGCCAAAGCGACGCCGGAGCTCGACAGCAAATTGGGCCGCAGAGCGACATCGGACCGTGGGCTAAGACTGGGCCGCAGGCTGTCGCAGGGCACTTGGTGAACCATAATCGCCCAAAACGAGATGAGATTTTAGGACAAGCACGACAGCACAACGCTGGCGCGGGCGGGATTATAGGGGCGTCTTCAACTTGGCCGCAACACCGATTTTGCCACACGAAAGAAGTCATTTGGGTGTTCGGGTCCCGTCGGCACCTTCAGGTAGGCCGCAACGGAATCGACAATTCGCATTTTGCGACCAAGCGCCCTGGCGAGTTGCTCGATCCGCCCCCGATCGCGGTATGTGAAAACCAGGTACTCGTCCTCTGTCGATATCGCTTGAATCTGCCAAATTGAAGCATTCATGCGCAATTCGACCAATTCCAGCATTCGCTCGACCTCTGCTGGCTGTTTTCCGAACCGATCGGTCAGCTCGGCCCTTAGTTCATCCAAGTCGTCAAACGCGGAAATCCGCCGCAAGCGGCGATAAAGGTCGATCTTAAGACGCAGATCCGGCACGTATTCGTCCGGGATGTAGGCCACCCCGGGAAGATCGATGTCGACTTCAACGGACAAGTTGCCAGGCAGCTTCTTGATCGTGCGGACGGCGTTTTCCAGAAGCTGACAGTAGAACTCGTAGCCCACCGCGGCAATGTGACCGCTTTGCTGCGTGCCCAGCAGATTGCCGGCCCCCCGAATTTCCAGATCCCGCATCGCGAGGGCAAACCCAGCACCCATTTCGCTGTACTCCTCGATCGCGTGCAGGCGCCTGGCGGCACTGGGCGTGACATGCTTGTGCCGATCGACTAGCAGGTAGCAGTACGCGCGGTGTTTGTAGCGCCCCACGCGTCCCCGTAGTTGGTGCAAATCGGCCAGGCCATATCGATCCGCCTCATCGATGAAAATCGTATTGGCGTTGGGAATGTCCAGCCCACTCTCGACGATCGTAGTCGCCACGAGCATGTCGAAGCGCTGCGCAACGAAATCGACCATCACTTTTTCTAATTGCTCCTCGTGCATCTGACCGTGCGCGATCGCCATGCTTGCTTCCGGGACAATTTCTCTGATCTTTCGCGCCAGGATTTCAATGTCTTGGACTCGATTGTGAACGAAAAAGATTTGGCCGCCACGATTCAATTCTCGCAACACGGCGTGCCGGATCAGATCCTTATCGAACCGCGTGAGGCGCGTCTCGATGGCCACCCGATCCTCCGGCGGCGTTTCCAAATTGGAAATGTCGCGAGCCCCCACCAGGCTCATGTGCAACGTTCGCGGAATCGGTGTGGCCGACATCGTCAATACGTCGACTTCATTCCGCAGCGTCTTCAAGCGTTCCTTGACTTCCACGCCAAACCGCTGTTCTTCGTCGATCACGACCAGACCCAGGTTGTAGAATTTGACATCCCGTGAAGCGAGCCGGTGCGTGCCGATGACAATATCTATCGTTCCCGAGGCCAGACCCTTAACGATTTCGCGCTGTTCTTTTCCGTGGCAGAAGCGGCTCAACCGGCTGATGTCAAAAGGAAACTCGGCCATCCGTTCCAGAAACGTGTGGTAGTGTTGTTCCGCCAGCACGGTCGTCGGGACCAAAATCGCCACCTGATAGCCATTGTCGACGGCCTTGAATGCAGCCCGCATGGCGACTTCTGTCTTGCCAAACCCGACATCGCCACACAGCAGTCGATCCATCGGCCGCGCGGCTTCCATGTCAACTTTAATGTCTTGGAGGGCGGCCACCTGGTCGTTCGTTTCTTGGTAGGGAAACGATGCGTCAAATTCACGCTGCCACTCGCCATCGGGTGCAAACGCGATGCCCACGCGGGACACACGTGCCGCTTGCACTTCCAGCATTTCTACCGCCATGTCCATCACGGCGTGCTCGGCGGCCTTTTTTTGTTTGTGCCATGTCGCGCCACCGAGTCTTGCGAGCCGGGGTCGCGACTTCGTGCCACCAACGTATTTTTGGACGAGGTCGATCCGCGCTGCCGGTACGTAGACCTTCGTCTTGCCGTGAAACTCGATCTGCAGGTGCTCTTCGACTTGCCCCTGCTTGTCAATCAACTCGATGCCACGATAGCGACCAATTCCGTGGCTGAGGTGAATCACCAGATCGTTCGCCCGCAAATCCATAAAGCTGTCGATGGCTTTGCCCAGCCGGCGTCTTGAAATACGCCGCACCTCACCCCGATGAAACAGTTCGTTGGCGGAGATCACCACGACCCTGTCGCGAGTCAGCCGAAAGCCTTCATGCAGATGCCCGACGACAAAGTGCAAACGGCCCGAACTGTCTAGCTCGGTCGATGCGAACAGTTCGCGCAGTCGCTGAATTTCGCCCTCCGTCGACGTCACTAGGATCACGTCTTGATCGGCCCCCGCCCGCTCCAATTCCTCTCGAACACGTCCCACTTCGCCAGAGAAGCGTTCGACCGATTCGCAGCCGAGCTGGCAGTTTGTCCCTGCGACACCGCGAGCCAGGTTGGCGGCCGTTGCCGTTGCAAAGCTTTGGAACCGGGCCATCACCGCAGCGACGCTATGAAAATTCTCCGGATGCTCGAGGCGCGTCAGGTATTGCTTGCCTGCGTCGACGATTGCCTCTGGTTCAATGTGCAAAATCCAACTATCCGCCGGCAGGTAATCCGCAAAATGACCATCGGCTGCCATGGCGGGGTTGAGCACCGTCACTTCGACTTCGTCGAGCGATTCCATGCTGCGTTGCGTGGCTACTTCGAATCGGCGAATCGATTCGATCTCGTCATCGAACAGCTCGATCCGCACGGGGCCGTCCCAGTCGGGCGCAAAGACATCCAGAATCCCGCCGCGTACGGAGAATTCGCCGGGCAGTTCGACGGCACTAGTGGCGTGAAACCGTTGCTCCGTCAACCACCGCTGGAATGCCTCGAGATCAATGCGATCGCGACGGCGAAGGAGCTTCGAGTGGTTTTCGATTTGTTTCCGCGACGGGGCCGGCTGCAGCAAGCTTTGAATGCTGGTGACCACCAGTCGTTTGCCTTCCGGATTGCCAGCCAGCTGCTTGAGCGTTCGCAGACGATCGCCATACGTCTCGTCATGCACGATCCGTTCACCAGGTTCCGCCTCCCAGGCTGGATAACGCAACTGCGGTCTGGCACTGAACAGTTCGAGGTCGTCGCGCAGCGCGTCAGCGTCGGTCGGGCATGCGCTGATCAGCACGACGGTGGCCGGTGCACGTTCCAACAAGGCGGCCGCCACAAGCGCGCACGACGATCCTTTGACTCCGTCGAACGTGGCCTGACCTGCTCGTGACAAGGCAGTCACGGCCTCACGGAATTCCGGCAAAACTTCGAGATGCTGCCACAGCTCGCGAGTCCGGATGGACGCCGCGGCTGGCGTTTGCGTACTGCTCATGGCACGCCGATATTGTAAGTGCGGAGGCGATTTGGAGAAGGCCAAGAGCGACGGATTTACAATTGTAGAGCGTCAACAAGCTGACCCCTTCGCTCTGCACCAGTCGATCGAATTCGAACTTATTGGTCTCGAAGTTGCCGCTTGATTTCCAGCAGTTCAGCCGCTTCCGGAAGTTGCTTGTAGTGTGTATCCAGCGGAAAACAGCCTGATACTACGCCGTGACGCGGGGCGGTTGTGCAATCGCTGAATGTGCGACAGACCTTTTTGCGCTGCATCGACCGGCCACTTAGCGTGTCCGCTGGCAGCTCAGGATACGACAGAACCATCCGACCCAATCCAACCAAGTCGATCCATCCCTGGCGAACGACCGCCTGCGCAACATGCGGCAAATAGTCCTGCAGATACGAATATGCACTGCCCACCATCGGCAGGCTGGGAACGGCCTGCTTGCACTGGCGAGCAACGTGGATTTGCCGCGCGACGCCCACCAGTGGATCTTCGGGCGGCTGGTAACCATCGCTGGGTGGAAAGATTGCCGGTCGCTGAATGTGCGGATTGTAATACGGACTACCCGCCGAAATATTGACGGCGGCGACCTGTAATTCCTCTAGCAGCCCAAGCAACCGCAACGGCTCGTCAAGGTCACAATCGAGCGGTTTATGGCGATCGACCCCAAAACCCAATTCGTAGGGCAGCAGACCCGAGTAATCCATCGGCTGTCCAATCTCTCGACTGGTTTGGTACGGTGGCATGTCGAAGACGCTCAGGCGGACTAGCACCAGCAGATCGGGAAACTGATCACGGACTCGACCAATAATCGTCGCCAGCAATCGCGTTCGCCCTTCAAAATCGCCACCGAACTTACCGGCTCGCGGGCGAGCACTCAGGAACTCGTGCAATAGGTAGCCATGGCAGGCCTTGATATCGACGAAACGAAAGCCCACATCGCGGGCCAGGCCGGCCGCCGCCACATAGTCGTCAATCAGACGCTCGACTTCGCCGTCGGTCATTTCCACCGAACCATCATCCGGCGCGATCCCAAACTTCTCGTCTAGTAGAGGATGATGGTAGGCGATGTGCGGTTCAAGCTGTTTTGAATTCGGACGACAAAATCGACCCGAGTGCGTCAATTGGAGGCCGACCAGCAGATCGTCCGTCGAGCCAAATGACGCGAGATGTGCCGATGTGAGTGCTGCCAGTAGCTGGGACAAACCTTCGCGATTGTGGGCAGTGGCCAGCATCTGATTGGGATTGGCGCGACCACCACGTTGTACGGCGGCTGCCTCGCCGCCCCAAATCAGCTTCGCACCGCTGTGACCGAAATGGCGCCAACGCCGCAACGTCAGCGCCGAAGGTGAACCGTCTCGGTTAGCGTCCCATCCTTCCATCGGATGAATACACCAGCGATTTCCCACGGTGGCCGTGCCGATCTGAATCGGTTGAGCCAACGGTGAGTGTCCCGCTGCGGATAAGATTGAATCGTCGACGGGCAGTTCGACGCCCAACTGATGTAGTCGATCGCGAAAGGCTTCGGGTGTCTTGAGTTGGGCGACCTTTACATACGGTTCCGACATCCTTAATCCTTGCTGACGCGCTGGTTCGTCTGATTCGATCAGGCTACTATTATAGGGCAAAAACGAGCCCCGTCTGCGTTGGGCGTGCCGCTTCAAATCCATGCCGTAATACTCGATGGGGCACACTTGCCGTTCGCTTCAACTGGATTCTGCGCGATGCGACGTAGACGACTCTCATTCTGAGCACAGAGAACGATCTCACGTTACGACGGAGCTCTCTCTTGCGCTTGGGATGACCTGATTCACTAGAAATCCTCGTCGCCGTGGGATTGGCGACACCCTGCTTCCTCGTTTACGCTTCGGATTGACGATAATCGCCACATCAGCGCTGTCCCATCAGCACTTCGCAAGTAGTACCGACATGCGTCGCAAACGCCGACCAATTCGTTCCACTGAACATCGGGGTAGATCAGCGTCTTTGTCGCTACGATACGTGGTGATCGCGGCGGTCTTAGCGACGGGGATCGCCATCGTTGCAGTTCAAGGGCGATGGATTACGGATCAGTCCGTTCCGCGGAGCCCGTCAATTCAAGAGTTGCTTGACGACGCGACGGATTACATCGAGCAAGGCAACTTCGCCGCCGCTGAGAAGGTCTTGGTGTCCGTGCTGGCCCAGGATGCCGACAACGGCACGGCGTGGCTGTACCGCGGGCAATTGGCGCGGGATCGAGGCAATCTCGACCTGGCATTGGAGGCCTGGCGACACGTGCCTAATTCGCCAGTCAAGATCGGCGGGACCGCGCGGTTTTTGGAGGCAACCGTCCTTATTGAAAGGAAGATGGCTCGCGCCGGCGAGCAGCGATTGTTGAAAGCGATCGAGTTGAATCCAACGTATTTGCAGCCCCACGAACAGCTCCTCGCACTTTATGTTCTTCAGATGCGCAGGGCAGACACGCTGGAACAACTGAATCAGATTCAGACTCTGCGAGGATTGCAGTTGCATGAAATGGTACTGCGAACCAGCGCCGGGGAGAAAATCAACGATACGGATCAAACCGTCGAGATTCTCCAGACGTTTGTCGCCATGGATCCGGATGACACTTCAAGTCATGTTTCACTTGCCCGTTGTCAAAACGACGCGGGGCGCCACGAAGATGCGGCCAAAAGACTTGCCGAGGTGCTTCGTCGCTGGCCAGAAAATGAACAAGTGCGCGGCATCTTGATTGAGTCACTACTCGCGTTGGACCGCACCGCGGAAGCCGCGACGTTGCTAACAGAACACCCTCCGACCGGTTTATCACCGTCGACCTTTTGGCAAAGTACCAGCAAGTTATCCGTTGCCGAGCGGGATTTGCGGCGCGCCGCCCAATGTCTCGAATACACCACCAAGCTGGATTCCACGCATCAGAACACGCACTATCAAGCCGGTCTCCTGTTTCGCCAGATCGGCCAAGAGGACAAAGCCAAGACATTCCTCGCCAGAGCTGCTCTCTTGGACCGACTTCGACAACAGGCGACGTTGGCATTACGTGCGGATCGTAAACGCGTCGACTTGTTGATCCCGGTGCTCGTCGGAGTCGGCGAAATCCTTGCGCGCCTGGAGCAACATGCCGACGCGACCAACTGGTACCGGCTTGCGCTGTCATTAGCCCCAAAGGAGGAGAGGGCGCTGGCTGGGCTGGAGCGCGCTTACCTGGCATTGCAACAGAGCCGGGCAAATGACGTGAGCCAGCTAGTCGCAACGGTTGCGCCGACAGAAAGCAAGCGTCATCCAGGCACCGAACCGACAGTGGAAACTCCGGCACCAAGAAACATCAAGCCGAGCCCGGCACAGACGGACGCCGTCCACCACAGACAAATTGAACTCCGTGACGTGCACCAGGAAGTTGGTATGAACTTTGAATTCTTCAACGGTCAGACGGAATTCAAATATCTGATCGAGGCCATGGGTGGCGGTGTCGCGGCGCTTGACTTCGACTCTGACGGTTGGCCCGATTTACATTTCCCGCAAGGGTGCCCGTTACCCGTTGACGCCAACAATCGTTCTCACAGTGATCGGCTATTCCGCAACATCGATGGGCAGAGATTCAAAGACGTCACGCAACTAGCGGACCTCGTTCACCACGGATACGGGCAAGGGTGCGTCGCAGGGGATTTTGACAATGATGGCTTCGAAGATTTGGTCGTGGCCAATTTCGGACGCAACGTGATTTACCGTAATAACGGAGATGGGACCTTTACGGATGTCACTGAAGTGGCTGGCTTCACAAATGAGAAGATGAGTTCGAGCCTCGCTTTGGTTGATCTTGATCGAGACGGTGACTTAGACCTGTACGTTGTGAACTACGTCGATTCGTTGAAAGTCTGTCGCAACATTCGCGGAGAATATAGCACCTGTCGCCCAGAGAGTTTTAACGGTGAACAGGACGAACTGTACCTGAATCGTGGGGACGGTGTGTTTGAAGAAGTAACTGGTGCCGCTGGGATTGTGGTTGCGGATGGCAAGGGGTTGGGCGTCGTCACGGCCGACTTGGACGGCGACAACTGGCCGGATATCTACGTCGCAAATGACACCACACCAAACTTCCTGTTTCAGAATCGAAGCCGAGATGCGGCGGGTTCGCCCAGTCAGCTGCATTTTGTCGAGAAAGGGCTGATTTCCGGTGCCGCCATGAGCGGTGAAGGCCGAGCCGAAGCGGGGATGGGCGTCGCGTGTGCAGACTTCAACGGTGATGCGAATCTAGACCTATTCGTTACGAATTATTTTAACGAGTCGAACACCGCATACTTCAATCAAGGTGATGCCTTCTTTGTTGATGTTTCGCGCGAACAGGGCCTGGCAGGACCAAGCCTGCCACTGGTCGGCTTTGGCACGCAAGCGATCGATCTCGATCTGGACGGATGGCCGGATCTGTTCGTCGCTAACGGACATATCGACGATTTTGGTGACAAAGATCAGGCGTGGAAGATGCCTCCACAGCTGTTCCATAATCTTGGTGGCAGCCGATTCGCGGAGGTCTCTAAAGACGCAGGCAAGTATTTCCAAGGCAAGTATCTGGGACGCGGTGCCGCTCGTCTGGACTGGAATAGAGACGGTCGTCCTGACTTGGTTGTTGTGCATCAAGACGCGCCGGCTGCGTTGCTGGAAAACGAGACGAATCGCGCCGGGCACTTCGTAGTCTTCGATCTCCACGGTGTGCAATCGAACCGCGATGCGATTGGGGCTAAGATCCATCTATCCCTCGGCAGCCGAACGCAGTTCTTCGAAGTTTGCGGGGGTGACGGTTTTTACTCCAGCAATGAGCGACGCCAGGTGATCGGCCTGGGGGACGCAACACAGATCGACCGTTTGAGAATCACGTGGCCCAGCGGTCAAGAAGACCAATGGCGGGACTTGCCGGCGGATTGCGCTTTACTGATTGTCGAAGGCCAAATGCCAAGTGTTCGTCGACTAAGCGGCAGTTAGGAGTCCGTTGATTTGATTTGATTTCTCCGCCGGCCCTGTGCCGGTGGCGAGCAGGTTCCAATCGTCCAAATCAGCTGACCATTTATAGCAGAATCCGGTTCAAGCATGGTACACTCCGCAGGACCCCATCATACGGCCGACTCGGAGATATACTGCAACAGATGAAGGTACTCGATCACTGTCGATTTTACCCAGTTATCCTCTTGGCTGGAATGTTTGCCGCCGATTCACCAGGCCCGCGCCCCGCCGCTGCAAACGAGCCTCAAGCCAACACAGAAAAGAAGGCGGTTGCGACTACGCAGCGTCTGGAATTGGAACCACCGCGTCCGGGTACGCCGTTCGCCTCACCGTTGGCGGCCCAATTTGAACAAGTAGATCCGCTCAAGAGCGGTTGGCAGACGGAGGCTCTCGGCGACGAGATCAGCCGCCAACTCAAAGTGCTGGGAAAACTGATTTCGCATCCCGATACGATCAACAAGAACTCGCTCGCGGCGGTGGCAACGCTGAAAGTCGACGTCGAGCGGTTGCGGCCCAACGGCATGAAGTTGGTGTTCCAGGATCGGTGTCTGGTTGTCGCACGGCCCGTCAGCGAGCGAGGCCCACCGACGCTCGACTTGGTAGCGGGAATCGAAGGCATGACGATTGCCCTCCGGGACCTGGTCGGTGCGTTTGAACCTTCGGGCGAGTTACGAGTCACGTTCAAAGCCTTTCGTGTAGTCCGCGCTGATGATGTGGAAGGTCTCGATGATGTCGAAGACATGGTAACTTCCAGTGCCTTCTACCAAGCTACCGGAATGACAAAGGAGGGTCGACGGCAGCAGAACGCAACTTGGCATTGCAGCTGGACGCGCGACAATCCAGAGCAAACGCCAAAGTTGGTGTCGATCACTGTTGTGGACTTCGAAGAAGTGAGCTTACAGGGAGGGATGGAGCGGTTGTTTTCTGATTGCACCGAGTCGGTGTTGGGCGACAACTCGGCATTCCGAGACCAGCTCGTTTACGGCATTGATCATTGGCGTTCCCGGATCGAGAAGCACTGGGGTATCGAAGTCACGGGTTATCAAGGATTGGCTTTGGGAGACGTCAATGGTGACGGACTGGATGACCTTTACGTGCTGCAGCCCGGAGGACTTCCCAATCGCCTTTTCGTGCAAAGTCCCGACGGGACTGCGACAGATCGCTCGGCTGCAGCCGGCGTCGATTGGCTCGACCGCTCGAACAGCGCATTGTTCGTCGACCTCGACAACGACGGCGACCAGGACTTGGTGGTGGCTACTGATGATAATTTGCTGTTTCTGGCTAACGATGGCACAGGACGATTTCAACGCAAACTCACTCGACATCCGCACGCCATCCCGCGCTCGTTGTGTGCGGCGGACTACGACCTGGATGGCCGTCTGGACCTGTTTGTCTGCTATGCGACGCCAGTGGTGCGTTTCGCCGAGCGAGTCACTGCCCTCCCGCTACCCATCCACGATGCAAACAACGGTGCCCGGAACGTTCTGTACCGCAACGAGGGAAACTGGTCGTTCCGCGATGCGACCGCAGCCATCGGTCTGGACATCAATAATCGCCGCTTCAGCTGGGCTGCAGCCTGGGAAGACTATGACAACGATGGCGACCAGGATTTATACGTGGCCAACGACTTCGGCCGTAACAATTTATACCGAAACGACAACGGCCGTTTCGTCGACGTAGCTCCAACTGCCGCCGTTGAGGACAGTTCCGCTGGTATGTCCGTCACTTGGGGAGACTACAACCAGGATGGTTCCATGGATCTGTACGTCGGCAACATGTTCTCTGCGGCCGGCAACCGAATTGCGTATCAGCGGAGATTTCAGGGTGAGTTGGACGAAGGAGCTAGACGCACTTTTCAGCGTCACGCACGAGGCAACTCGCTGTTCGAGAATGCCAATGATGGGACATTTCGTGATGTCAGTCCGGTCGCGGCAGCGAGCATGGGGCGCTGGGCGTGGGGGTCCTTATTTGCCGATATCAACAACGACGGTTGGGAGGATCTGCTGGTTGCGAACGGCTACGTCACGCAGGGCGACACGCGCGACTTGTGAAGTTTCTATTGGCGCCAGGTCATGGCGCAATCACCCGGTCAACAGGAGGCAGAAAGACAGGAAGCAGGGGCAGCAGATGGTGGGGCGCAGCGTAACAAGTACTTTCAAGGTTGGCTTGCGGTTTCGCAGCTGTTGTACGAGGGTGCGTCGTGGAGCGGTAACGAGCGGCATTGCTGCTTCCTCAACACGCGCCAGGACCGATTCGCCAACGTTTCGGCTGCCTCTGGTTTTGATCTGCTGGACGATGGCCGGGGAATGGGCCTGGTGGACTGGGATCAGGACGGCGATCTGGACGTTTGGATCGCCAATCGTAGTGGGCCACGCATCCGCTTCATGAGAAATGATGCACCGGCCACGGACCAATACCTGGCCATCAAGCTGGTTGGGACAACAAGTAATCGTGACGCCATCGGTGCACGGCTGGAATTACACCTGGCGGGGCAAGACAAACGCGCGCTCATCCGTACGCTGCGTGCTGGAGAGGGATACCTAGGCCAGTCGAGCAAATGGGTGCACTTCGGATTGGGCGAAGCAAGGCAGATCGAGAAGCTCGTCGTGCGCTGGCCGAGCGGCACGGTGGAGGAATTTAGCCTTCTCAAGCCGGGCTGCAGATACAAACTGGTCGAAGGAGACACATCTCGCCAGCTGTCAGGAAATCGTGCGATCAACCTCAACGCAAAACCCTGCCAATCGCCCTCCAGCGCGCAGGCCCGCATTGTGCTGAGTAACCGCCAGCCCATGCCGGATCTGATCTACACGGATTATGCGAGACAGCCGCATCGCTTGACAGAACACCAAGGCCGACCGTTCCTGCTAAACGTATGGGCATCTTGGTGTACGCCATGCGTGCAGGAACTGACCGAACTTGCTCAAAGCCAGGATCGGTTGCAGATCGCCGGATTGGAAGTTGTGGCATTCAACTTCGACGGCGTTGGCAACGCCACCGACAGTGATCCACTGGATGCGCGTCGCCTGTTGAAGAGAATTGACGCACCGTTCCACGAGGCCCAGGGCACGCCGTTGGTGGCACGCACGCTGGAAATGGGGCTGCGGTATTACTTCGACAAAGCCGAGCCGCTTTCCCTGCCCTGTTCCTTCCTGGTCGATCGATCATTTCGTGTCGCAGTGATCTATCTTGGTCCGGTTTCCGTCGAACAGTTGCTGGCAGATACCGGGATACTGACGGCGCCACCGGCAGCTTGGCAAAAAGCCTCGCTCCCCTTCCCCGGACGCTGGGCGATTGCGCCGCTCGAAGATTCCCAGGCGGCAATTGCTTCTTCGCGGCAAGATTCCAACCCACAACAACACCAAAACCGATCCGGAACCACCTGGACCGTGATTTCGATAACGCTGCTTTTTCTCACGCTTGTCGTATCCCTCTTTATTCTCCGGTGGCGCAGTCAATCATGGGGGACCCGTAAATAACAAGCCTCCCACCTGGAAATTTTAACAGATCACCTGAAAGAACTGTTTGAGCGCAGCCAAACGAGTGGAGCCATTGGTAGATCGGATATGCGTAAAATGCTTGACACGAAACAGGATGGAGAGTTGATTAACAGATCTGGGATAGTGCCGCGTTGGCGGTCGGTTGCACGTTCTTATTTTTCGTCTTTTTCACTCTCACAGGAGTTGGACTCATGGTTCGGAGATGCTCGAACAGACGGACGAGAGCTTTTACGCTAGTTGAGTTGTTGGTAGTGATCGCAATCATCGGAATTCTCGTGGCGTTGCTATTGCCGGCGGTCCAGGCCGCGCGTGAGGCAGCGCGACGCATGGCGTGCGGGAATAACCTGCACCAGATTGGCATCGCGCTGCATAACTATCACGATACGTACAAGGCGTTTCCACCAGCGGCTATTTGGAAGAAGGAAAAAAATGGGCCCGGCAGCGCTTTTGCCAGTGGTAGCCAGCGGAACTTCACATGGATCGCTTTGGTTCTGCCATTCGTGGAAGCCCGTACCCTGCACGATCAAATCAACTTCAACCTCCCGTTGTTGCCACAACGCGGCTCCGACGGAGACCCCATCGTATCCAAGACAATTCCAACCTTCCTTTGCCCTTCAGCAACCGATTTTGGTGGCGTTAATCGACACGGGTTAGGGCACTCCAATTATGCGGGTGCGGAAGGATACGACTGGTGGGATCGACGGAATCATCCGTTAAGCGGTGTCTTCAATCTGAATACGGCGGTTAAGATCCGTGACATTACGGACGGTACGTCCACGACGATTGCTGTGATGGAATGCAGCACGCAGGCGTACCAGCCGAAACCCGGAGTTGCAGGCCACTTGCACAATGGTGGCGGCATACCGCGTACCGGCGGTAGCAATAACGCAGTTTTCCGTTGCGCTCTGTTGGCCTGCAACACGAATAACGATGTCCACCAAAACCGGCGGCTGCCACGTCCCGATGGCAATGTGGCAGGTTTTTGGTGGAGAGGCAGCCCCTTCGCAATGCAGCCAACGTATCTGCACTGTTTCGGCATGAACAATAACTGGCCTGGTGCCAGCAGTCGTCATCCCGGTGGGGCACAAGCCGCATTTGCGGATGCTTCGGTTCGATTTCTCTCGGAAACGATCGACTATCCTGGCGAAAACATTGATGGATGGGGTCAGGGTTCCGGTGTCTGGGGGGCGATCAACACCTTTACCGGCGGCGAGACAAATATAAGTCTCGACTGAGAGCCTTGGTGCGACACACGCGCCCGGCACACCGATTCGTGCCGGGCGCAGGTCGTTGTGTTGAGCCAGGTCATGCTTGGAAATCAATGCGCCGATCGCGATGGCTGTCTCGGAATATCTCGCGAGAGCCGCAAGACGACCGTACAATTATCTCCCAGAACTTGCCTATTTGCCATCAGGAGCCGCTTCTGTTGCGCCCGCTCCACCGCCTGGTTGTTTTCCGGCGCCGGGGTCGTCCGGATTGCTTCCGAGAGATCCCGTCATTTTTTCCATATCAGCGTCCATTTGGGCCTCCATCGACTCCAGTTCGGCGTCGGTGAGCGGTGCCGTCGTACCACCACAGCCAATCGCGAAAAGAGCCGCACAGGCGGTCAGCAGAAGTACTTTCAAGGTTCTCATTTCGATTCCTCCATCAACGATCTTGGTAATTAGACCCTTTCGGGCGAGTTCACGATTACACCAAAAACGATCCCCTTTGACCACCGTTCATTCCCAGATTTTGAGGCAATTGTGGTTCAGACGCCGGTCGTCGGACGAATCAGTATGATTCTTCCTGTTCTTGCCTGCCTCCTCGCGCCTCAAGCGTTTTGGTTCCTCAGTGATCGCCCGGCGGACCAGGGGGGAAATCGTTTTAGGAAGACGTGTGAAGCCGTTGCCGCCGTCCCGCGGAATCGCGGCTCTGCGAAGTTCTTCGTGGACGTAACAGACGAGGTGGGCTTGGACTTCCAGCACGTCGTGGGGCCACTGGGTGGGCTGATGAATGCTCGTTGGTTTCATTTTGAAAACTACCCGGTCGTGGTGGTGGCATATTCATGGTAGGCCTTGGCACGGCGGGC
>PVBE012385983.1_pt1 | contig 38855 bp, 36 predicted proteins | sample 1631181 | NCBI WGS metagenome assembly PVBE01 (sample SAMN08397723, study PRJNA350692) | Marine metagenome, whole genome shotgun sequencing project. | isolation source: water | place: Pacific Ocean | collected 2012-04 | reverse complement strand
TATTCTCCCGGTACAGTCATTATCTTCCCGGGTAAAAGAGCTTTACAACCCTAGGGCCTTCATCACTCACGCGGCATTGCTGGATCAGGCTTTCGCCCATTGTCCAATATTCCCCACTGCTGCCTCCCGTAGGAGTCTGGGCCGTGTCTCAGTCCCAGTGTGGCTGATCATCCTCTCAGACCAGCTATGGATCGTCGGCTTGGTAGGCCTTTACCCCACCAACTACCTAATCCAACGCGGGCTCATCCTCAGGCGATAAATCTTTGGACTTTCGTCATCATCCGGTATTAGCAGCCGTTTCCAGCTGTTATTCCGAACCTAAGGGCAGATTCCCACGCGTTACGCACCCGTGCGCCACTAAGGCCGAAGCCTTCGTTCGACTTGCATGTGTTAGGCATGCCGCCAGCGTTCGTTCTGAGCCAGGATCAAACTCTCAAGTTTGATGCTCGATCTTTGCCCGGTGGAATGACCAGACAAAAACCGCTCACTTCAAGGAGCCAATTCCTGCACATCACATATTCAAGTGGATATGTAACGAGACATACGAACTGGCTTAAAGCTTTTTAACGATCCCCACGCACCTTGAATGCGCAGGACAACCGCCAAGCCGCCGCCCGCATGTCCCTTCATCTAAATCACAATGTCAAAGAGCCGACAACAAAACCGGCACCCCTTCCATCCCTAAGCCTTCCAGCCTAGAAACTTCCGTGCGCCAGCATCTCACTGCCAGTACCACCTCCGAAGCGCCGCCTCAGCGGCCCGCTCCGTCGCGGTGAAACCCCTCTAGGCGGGTCATACTTTTCGGTCAACAACGGATTTTCATTTTTTCGTAAAAAACCAGGAAATGACGCAAATACAGTGACTTAATGACATCGCTCAGCGGCACTCCGATCGGAACCTTCCACCCGAATGCGCGTATCGAGCCGAATCACACGGCCCTAGCACCCCGAATCAACGGGAGAATCGCCCGCCAGACGCGAAAGGGGCGCCCTTTCCATCGGAAAGAGCGCCCCTTGCTTATCTATCCGGCCTGAACCGCCGCCTTAGAGACGGCCGATCGTGACCGGCTTATCCTCGCTACGCTTCAGCGGATTGGCGAGCGGCAGGGTTAAGGGAGCGGCCGCGATCTCGAACACATCCCCTTCCTCCGTACGGATGCCATCCGAGAAGGAAAGCGTCGCCGTGCCGAAGAAGTGGACGTGCACGTCCCCCGGACGACGGAACAGCGCATATTTGAAATGGTGATGCTCAAGGTTCGCCAGGCTGTGCGACATGTTGGCTTCGCCTGACAGGAACGGCTTTTCCCAGATGGTCTGGCCGTCACGCGCCACCTTGCTGGTGCCCTCGATATGCTCAGGCACCTCGCCCAGCAGCAGTTCGGCCCCCAGGGCGGCGGGGCGCAGTTTGCTATGCGCGAGCCACAGATAATTATGACGTTCGGTCACATGGTCCGAAAACTCGTTGGCGAGGCACAGGCCCAGGCGATGCGGCGTGCCGTCGGGGCCGATCAAATAGATGCCCGCCAGTTCGGGCTCCTCGCCGCCATCCTGTGCGAAGGCTGGCATTTCCAGCGCGTCGCCGGGGCCGACCAACTGCGAACCGTCACCCTTATAGAACCACTCCGGCTGCTGGCCGACCTGGCCTTCGCCGGGCTTGCCGCCCTCGACGCCTTCCAGGAACATGCGCATCGAGTCGGTCTGGTGTGCGGCGGCCGCGGCATCGCGGTGCATCTTGTCGCGGCCTTCCGCCGAGCCGAGATGGGTCAGGCCGGTGCCGGTCATCACGCAATGTGCGGGGTCGGCATGGTCGATCGGCGCGATCAAATGCCCCGCCGCCAGTTCGGCCGCAAGGTCGACGCTCTCACCCTGCCCACACGCCAGCGCGGTATCGAGCAGCGACCGGCCCTCCGCGATCGCGCGCTGGGCGAGCGCAATCACGCTCTCGACGCCCGGCACGAACGCGGCCTGGTCGCCCCGCGCCAGAATGACCGAGCGCTCACCCGAAGGCGCACGGTGCTGCAACAGACGATCAGCCATCAAATCCTCCCCTAATCTCTTATCAACAAAAAAGGGGCGCGGACCCTGATCGGCCCGCGCCCCGTCATTCCTTAGCCCAGCTGGCCATCGACCAGGCGGGGCAGCGTGCCCGCAGCTTCATCCTTCAGATCCTGCGGCAGCAGCGCGGCCGACAGGTTCTGGTACGACACCGGCCGCAAATAGCGGTCGATCGCGAGGCTGCCGACCGAGGTCGTGCGCGCATCCGAGGTCGACGGGAATGGCCCGCCATGAACCATCGCATGGGCGACTTCCACGCCGGTCGGCCAGCCATTGGCGAGGATACGGCCCGCCTTGCGCTCGAGCACCGGCACCAGCCGTGCGGCCATGTCGGTATCGCCCTCATCCATCTGGATCGTCGCGGTCAGCTGGCCCTCGGCGGCCTTGAGCACCGCGATCAGCTCCGCCTCGTCGCGGCAACGGACCAGGATCGACGACGCGCCGAACACTTCATGGCCCAGGGCCTCGTCGGCGAGGAACGCCTCGGCCGTGGTCTGGAAGAAGGCGGCGCGACCGGCGGTGATGCCCTCGCCCACCTTGCCCTGCGCAATCGTCTCGACCTTGTCATGGCTCGCGAGCGATTCGGTGCCCTTCGTATAGGCGGCGTGGATGCCCGGCGTCAGCATGGTCTGCGCCGCCGCCTCGGGCAGCGCGGTGCGCGCCGCCTCGACGAAGGCGTCCAGGCCCTCGCCCTCGATGGCGAGCAGCAGGCCCGGATTGGTGCAGAACTGGCCCGCGCCCATGGTCAGCGACCCGACGAAGGCGGTGCCCAGCGCCGCGCCGCGCGCCTTCAGCGCCTCGGGCATCAGCACCACCGGGTTGATGCTCGACATTTCGGCATAGACGGGGATCGGCACCGGGCGTTCCTGCGCGATCTTGACGAGCGCCAGGCCACCCGCGCGCGAGCCGGTGAAGCCGACCGCCGCGATGCGCGGATCACGGACGAGCGCGGCACCCAGTTCGTTGCTCGGGCCGGTCAGGTGGCTGAAGACGCCCTTGGGCAGGCCACAGGCTTCGACCGCACGTTCGATGGCGGCGGCAACCAGTGCGCCGGTCTGCGGATGGGCGGGGTGGCCCTTGACCACGACCGGGCAACCGGCGGCCAGCGCCGAGGCGGTGTCACCACCGGCGGTCGAGAAGGCGAGCGGGAAGTTCGACGCGCCGAACACCGCGACCGGGCCGAGCGGCACCATGCGCAGGCGCAGGTCGGGGCGCGGCAGCGGCTGGCGGTCGGGCATGGCGGGGTCGATACGGACCTGCAGATACGCCCCGGCGCGCAGCACCTTGGCGAACAGGCCCAGCTGACCGACGGTGCGGCCACGCTCGCCCTCCAGACGCGCGCGCGGCAGGCCGCTCTCGCGCATTGCCGCCTGGATCAGGTCGTCGCCGATGGCCATGATCTCGGCGCCGATCTTGTCGAGGAACGCGGCACGCTCCTCGCGCGAGGTGGCGCGATAGACGTCGAACGCCTCCTCTGCCGCGGCGCACGCCGCCTCGACATCGGCGGGGCCATGGACCGCGAAAGCGTCGCCCACCGGCTGGCCGGTGGCGGCGTCGATCGAACGGAAATCGGTCATAGGGGAAGCTCCTTTATATTACTCCGACATATTAGTTTGACGGAGCGATGGCAATGTTAAAGGTTGTGGGTAAGGATGGGGGTGGAGAGGTAAGATCGATGAATGACATCATGACGAACGGGGATTCGCCGCCCGCAATCGAGGCGGAAGCTGCCCCCGAACCGTCGAGCCCGAAGACGCGGCGCGGCACCGGTCGCCGCCTGCACGGCGCAATCGCGCACAAGCTGGGCGCGGCGATCGTATCGGGCGAGTACCGCCCCGGCGACACGCTGTCGGGCGAGGTCGCTTTTTCGGAAGCGCTCGACGTATCGCGCAGCGCGTATCGGGAAGCGGTGCAGGTGCTGAGCGCCAAGGGGCTGGTCGAAAGCCGACCCAAGACGGGCACCCGCGTGTTGCCGCGCAACCGCTGGAACCTGCTCGACCCCGATGTGCTGGCCTGGGCCTTTTCGGGCGAACCGGACATCCATTTCGTGCGCAGCCTGTTCGAGCTGCGGTCGATCGTCGAGCCCGCCGCCGCGCGGCTGGCCGCCGAGCGGCGCGACAAGGCCGATCTGAAGGAAATGCGCGACGCGCTGGCCGCGATGCGCCGCCACACGCTGGCCACCGAAGCGGGGCGAACCGCCGACCGTGATTTCCACAATGCGGTGCTGGCCGCGACTCGCAACGACGCGCTGGTCGTGCTGACCGCCAGCATCGGCGCGGCGGTCGCCTGGACCACCCAGTTCAAGCAACGCTCGCGCGCGCTGCCCCGCAATCCCGTGCCCGACCATGTGAAGGTCTATGACGCGATCGCCGCGGGCGATGTCGAAGGGGCGGGAGAGGCTATGCGGCTGCTCGTCGATCTGGCGCTGGAAGACACGCGCAGCGCCATGGAGGAATAAGAAGGCCCGCTCCGTGTGAGGAGCGGGCCACCCGAGACGCCGGGTTCGGGAATGGGTGTTCTTAGAGCGGACCGACATTCTTCTCATTCCTCCCCTGCAAGGGGAGGGGGACCGTGCGAAGCATGGTGGAGGGGTGTCCCCGGTTGTTGTTGCAGTCCAACCTCTCAGGCCAGGACCCCCCTCCGTCAGGCCTGCGGCCTGCCACCTCCCCTGCAAGGGGAGGAATAAAGGAATGTCGACGGAGCCTCAGATCGCCGCGCGGTGCAGCGTCTTGGCGGGGACCGTCACGCGGAAGGTGAAGATGTCGCCCGCCTGGCCCTGCTCCTCCAGCTGCTCTGCCGAAAGGCCCTGCCGCGCGGTGGTGGCATAGGCGGTGCGGCCATCGGGACCGCCCAGCGCGATCTTGGTGATGTTGGACACGGGGAAGCGCACCTCGTCGGTCATCACCCCGTCCGGGCCGTAGCGCCGCGCCGCCCAGCCGCCGAAGAAGCCGACCCATACACCGCCCTCGGCATCGCAGATCGCGCCATCGGGATGGCCGTCCGCATCGCCGAAGCGGGCGAACTCCGTTGCCGGGCCGAGCGTGCCATCCGCCTGAATCGGATGCGCCAGGATCACCTTGCCCAGCGTATCGACATGATAGAGCGTCGAGTCGTCCGGCGAGATGGCGGGGCCGTTGGTGATGCACACCGCATCCGCACTGGTCGGGGTGACCAGCCCTGCGGCCCATTGGAACAGGCGGCCCGACAGCGAGGTCTCGTCATTGTCCATCGTGCCGAACCAGATACGCCCCTGCCCGTCGACCGCTGCGTCGTTCAGGCGATTAGCGGGCAGATGGGTATCCACCTCGGCCAGCCGCTCGAACGCGCCGGTTGCCGGGTCGAAGTGATGCGGGCCCGACTTCAGTCCGGCGACGAAACCGCCGCGCTGCGCCGGAACGATCCAGCCGACCATTTCGGGCGAGGCCCAGTGATCGAGCGTGCCGGTCGCCGGATCATGACGGTAGATGCGCTGCTGCTTGATATCGACGAACCACAGCGCGTCATCGACCCAGATCGGACCTTCGCCCAGCGTTGCACCCACGGTCAGGCAATGTTCGGCCTGCTGCATCACTCTCTCCTATGCTCTCGCCCGGTTTGTTCCAGGGTCCTATCGCCAACCGGCGTCGATGAAATAGTCGTGACCCGTGCACATCTTCGCATCGTCCGACGCGAGGAACAGCACCAAAGCCGCGACGTCCGAGGGTTGGATGCGCCCGTCGATGCACTGGGCCGCGACGATCTCCGCCTCGCCTTCGGGCGTATACCATTTTTCCTGGCGCGGCGTCTGGACGTTGCCCGGCACGATGGTGTTCACGCGGATATTCTCGCGCCCCAGATCGCGCGCGAGGCTGCGGGTCAGCCCCTCGATCGCGGCCTTGCAGGTCTGGTAGAGGACCAGGTCGTTCAGACCCAGATGCCAGCTGATCGATCCGAAGTTGAGGATCGCGCCGCCGCCCGCCCGCTTCATCGCGGGGATCACCGCCTGCGCGGCGAAGAACTGGTGGCGCAGATTGACGTTCAGCCGCTCGTCCCAATAGGCCGGGGTGACGTCCTCGATGCTGTGGCGATCGTCATTGCCCGCATTGTTGACCAGGATGTCGACCCCGCCCAGCGCCGCTTCCAGATCGGCAAAGATTGCCTTCAGGCTGTCGAGGTTGGTCAGGTCGCAGCGGCGATGGATCGGCGCATGGCGGGCATCCGGGCTCAGCCGGTCGACCAGCGCCTGGCTCGCGTCTTCCGCAATGTCGACGAATGCGACGCGCGCGCCCTGCGCCACGAACGCCTCGACCAGCCCCTCGCCGATGCCCGAGCCGCCGCCCGTCACGATGACGCGCTTGTCGATCAGGCTGGGATAGCGCGCAACCATGTCGGTCGCGGCACTGGTCTTCTGCAACATGGAAGTCTCCGTCACAACAGGCCGCGCTTGGCCAGGTTGCGCATCAGGTCGCCCAGACCGAAGGTCCAGGCAGGGGCATCGGCCGAGGTCATCACCGGATTGACCAGCGTGCCCAGACGCGGGTTGGAGATGACGACCGTGTCGCCGACCTTGTGGGTGAAACCACGGCCCGGCTCGTCACGGTCCTGGGTCGGCGCGAACAACGTGCCGAGGAAAAGGACGAGGCCGTCCGGGTAATGATGCTCGCTGAGCGCCTGGCCCAGCAGATCCTCGGGATCGCGGCTGATCTGGTCCATCGAGCTGGCGCCTTCCAGCACATAGCCGTCGGTGCCGGTGATGGTCAGCTTGACCTCGCTCGACCGCACATCGTCCATGGTGAAGCCATCGTCGAACAGGCGGACGAGCGGGCCGAGCGAGCAGGACGCATTATTGTCCTTCGCCTTGCCGAGCAGCAGCGCCGAACGTCCCTCGAAATCGCGTAAGTTGACGTCGTTGCCGAGCGTCGCGCCGACGGCCTTGCCATGCGCATCGGCGACCAGCACCACTTCCGGCTCCGGGTTGTTCCAGGTCGAGTCGGAACGCACGCCGACCGGCATCCCCCAGCCCACCGTCGACAGCACGGGCGACTTGGTGAAGATCTCCGCATCCGGGCCGATCGCGACTTCCAGATATTGCGACCACAGGCCTTCGGCGATCAGCGCGCCCTTCAGTTGCGCGGCCTCGGGCGAGCCAGGCACGACCGAGCGGATGTTGCCGCCCAACGCCGCTTCCAGCGTACCGCGAAGCCCCGCCGCCTTGGCATGGTCGCCGCGCGCGCGCTCCTCGATCACGCGTTCCAGCGCGGACACGGCAAAGGTCACGCCCGCCGCCTTCACGCATTGCAGGTCGATCGGCGACAGCAGGCGGTTGGCCGCGCCTTCCTCCGGCGAGAGACCCAGTTCCGCCAGGTCACCCAGCGGCTCGCCCTGGGCCGAGTCGATCCGGCCCCCCGCGAGCAGCGCCGAGACCGTGGGGGCCACGCGGCTCATGTCGAATATCTGGCCGCCCTCGACCAAAATGGGACATGGGCCGTGCCCCCGGTCGATCCGACCGACGAACCGCCCGTCGCGCCAATCGTCCGGCAAAGCGTTCGTCAGGTCGGTGTGATTGCTGGCCATATGTCCTCTCCGCAGATTTGTTAGCGGTATCGATTGCCGCCCGGTTCAGGTCAAGAGGCGGTTGGCGCGGGCGCGAACGGGCACGCCATTTGCCGGAAAGATGAAAATACGTCATCCTCGGCCCACCGCAGGCCTTTCGGGGCGCGATCGACCGAATCGCGCCACCGACTGCCCCAGTGGAGAGGAAGCCCATGCGTATCGAAGATCCGTCCTTCACCGTCTGGATCGACGATCGGCATGTCATCCATGTCCATGCCCAAGGCACCTGGAGCGCCGAGATCGCCGATCGCTATTGGCGGGCGTTCGGACCGTTCCTCAAAAAGTCGCGCCGTCATTTCGGCTTTGCCAAGGTGCTGGTCGACCGGCGCGGCGCTCCGGTCATGCCCCCCGCCCTGATCCAGGCGATGCGCGACGGAATCCTCGCTCACTATCGACAAGATGACTGGCTGGCGCTGGTCGTCGATTCCAGTCCGCTGAAATCCCAGGCCCGGCAAAACTACCCGCTCGAGCATCTCGAGGCCTTTCTGTCGTATGATGCCGCCCTGGCCTGGCTGACGAACGCCTGACCCGTTGGGCCGACCGGCCGGGCGGGATGATCCACCCGGCCGGTCGCCACGATCAGTGATTGTCGCGCGGCAGGCCCTGGGTCTGGGCGATACGCTGATACTTCTCCGCGCCCTCCAGGATCGCGCCGGTCGACATCTGGCCGACGACCGAACGCTGGATTTCCTGCCACGGGGTCTGCGAGGCGGGATATTTATACCCGCCCGCCGCTGCCAGCGTCTTGCGACGCTCGGCCAGCTCCTCGTCGGAGATCAGGATATTGGCGGTGCCCTTGTTGAGGTCGATCCGCACCCGGTCGCCGGTCTGGATCAGCGCCAGGCCACCCATCGCCGCCGCTTCCGGGCTGGCGTTCAGGATCGAGGGCGAACCGCTGGTGCCCGACTGACGCCCGTCACCGATACAGGGCAACGCATGAACGCCCTCGGTGATCAGATAGGCGGGCGGACGCATGTTGACGACTTCCGCCGCGCCCGGATAGCCGATCGGGCCGGCGCCGCGCATGAACAGCAGCGTCTCGGGCGTGATGCCGGTCGCAGGATCGTCGATCCGGTGGTGATAATCCTCCGGACCGTCGAACACGACCGCCGGTCCCTCGAACGCGTCGGGATCGTCCGGGTTGGACAGATAGCGGGTGCGGAACTCCTCGGAGATCACGCTGGTCTTCATGATCGCGGCATCGAACAGATTGCCCGACAGGACGATGAAGCCCGCCTCTTCCACCAGCGGCTGCGCAAAGGGACGGATGACCTTTTCGTCCTCGATGGCGACGCCGCGGCAATTCTCGCCCATCGTTTTGCCGTTAACGGTCATCGCGTCCTCGTGGATCAGCCCCTGCTCGATCAGCTGGTTGACCACGGCGGGCACGCCGCCCGCGCGGTAATAATCCTCGCCCAGATACTCGCCCGCCGGCTGCAGGTTCACGAGCAACGGAATTTTGTGCCCCTCGCTCTCCCAGTCCTGCACGGGCAGGTCGACACCGATGTGGCGCGCGATGGCGGCCAGATGGATCGGCGCGTTGGTCGAACCGCCGATCGCCGAGTTGACCTTGATCGCATTGTGGAACGCGTCCTTGGTCAGGATGTCGGAGGGCTTCAGATCCTCATGCACCATCTCGACGACGCGCTTGCCGGTCAAATAGGCGACTTCCTGGCGATCGCGGTACGGCGCGGGGATCGCGGCCGAGCCGGGCAGCGACATGCCGAGCGCTTCGGCCAGCGAGTTCATCGTCGTCGCCGTGCCCATGGTGTTGCAATAGCCGGTCGAGGGGGCCGACGACGCGACCAGGCGGATGAACTCCGCATCGTCGATCTCTCCGGCGGCCAGCATCTGGCGCGCCTTCCACACGATGGTGCCCGAACCGGTGCGCTCGCCCTTGTGCCAGCCGTTGAGCATCGGCCCGACCGACAGCGCGATGGCGGGGATGTTGACCGTCGCGGCCGCCATCAGCATCGCCGGGGTCGTCTTGTCGCAACCGATGGTCAGCACGACGCCGTCGAGCGGATAGCCGTACAGCACCTCGACTAGCCCCAGATAGGACAGGTTGCGGTCGAGCCCAGCGGTCGGACGCTTGCCGGTTTCCTGGATCGGATGGACCGGAAATTCCAGGACGATGCCGCCCATTTCGCGCACGCCCTCGCGCACCCGCTCGGCCAGCACCAAGTGATGGCGGTTGCAGGGCGAGAGGTCGGAACCGCTTTGCGCGATGCCGATGATCGGCTTGCCCGACTGCAACTCCTCCAGGCTCAGACCGAAGTTCAGATAACGCTCCAGATAGAGCGCCGTCATGTCGATATTCTCGGGATTGTCGAACCAGGCGCGGCTGCGCAGGCGCGGCGCCGAGGAGGAGTTGGGCGTGTCGGTCATGTCAGGCTTTCGGTCAGCGAGCGGTGGAAAAACGATAGATCATCGTATGGCGGTACGGCTTGCCCGGATCGACGCGGGGCGAGACGAAATCGGGCTTGTTGGGCGAGTCGGGGAATTTCTGCGGCTCCAGCGCGATGCCGTCGCCCATGCGGTACAGATGCCCCTTCTTGCCGACATAGGTGCCGTCGAGGAAGTTGCCGGTATAGAATTGCACGCCCGGCTCGGTCGACAGCACCTCGAGCACGCGGCCCGACGCCGGGTCCTCGAGTCGCGCCGCCAGCTGCGGCGTCGCGGTCAGCCCCTTGTCGAGCGCGAAGTTATGGTCATAGCCCTGGCCATAGCGGATCTGCTGGTCATTGCCGTCGCGAATGCCCTCCGCCACCAGACGCGGCTGGCGGAAATCGAACACCGTGCCCTGCACCGGGCGACGCTCGCCGGCCGGGATCAGCTTGGCATCGACCGGGGTATAGGCCGCCGCCGGGATGGTCAGCTTGTGGAACGTCGCGCCCAGCGGCGATCCTTCGCCGTTCAGGTTGAAGATCGCGTGGTTCGTCATGTTGACGATGGTCGGCTTGTCGGTCTTCGCCTCGAACGCGATGGTCAGCGACCCCGCCTCGTCCAGCGAATAGGTGACGGTGGCATCGACCTTGCCGGGATAACCCTGGTCGCCATCGGGGCTGGTCAGCGCCATCACCACGCTGGCGGTCGGGCCGTCCTTCATCGACACGATCTTCCACAGATGCTTGTCGAAGCCCTTGGTGCCGCCATGCAGCGAATTGGTCTTGTCGTTCAGCGTCAGCTGATAGCTCTGCCCGTCCAGCGAGAATCGCCCGCCGCCGATCCGGTTGGCGAAGCGGCCCACCGTCACGCCGAAGAAGTTCGGGTGGTTCACATAGTCTTCGGACTTGTCATAGCCGAGCAGCACGTCGGCGAACTTGCCGTTGCGGTCGGGCGCCATCACCGACTGGAGCGTCGCGCCGTACGTCAGGACGCGCGCCGACAGCCCGGCCTTGTTGGTCAGGGTCACCGCCTCGATCGCTGCACCGTCCGAAGACTGGCCCGCGGGCGCACGCTTTGCCTCGCTCGCCAGAGCGGCCGTAGAAGTCATTGCGGAGGTTACCGCTACCAAAGTAAGAAAGCTCTTGATTGACGCCCTCGACATGCCTCATCCCTCCGTCACCAGACGCCATTGACGCGCCTTTTGTGTCACTATAGTCAGACAAAATATCAGGAGCAAGCCGGTCAACGAACATCTTTTGACGATGTTCACCGGCGCGAAGGAGAGGAATGCCATGGCCGCACCACCCGTCACGTCCCGCGCCAACGGCGCAACGCCTGTCGGGGGAAAGGCCGCCAATTACGGATCGGCGCTGACCCTGCTGGCCAGCCTGTTCTTCATGTGGGGCTTCATCACCGTCATCAACAACGTGTTGTTGCCGCATCTGCGCTCGGTGTTCGAGCTTGATTATGCGCAGACCACGCTGATCGAGTCGGTCTGGTTCATCGCCTATTTCTTCGCCTCCATCCCCTCGGCCAAGCTGATCGAGCGGGTCGGCTATCAGCGTTCGATCGTGATCGGCCTGCTGATCATGGCGGCGGGTGCGCTCGGCATGACGCTGGCCGCCAGCCTGCCATCCTACGGCGTGACGCTGATCATGCTGTTCGTCATCGCCAGCGGCATCACGCTGCTCCAGGTGGCGGCCAACCCGTACGTCACCGTCATCGGCCCGCCCGAGACCGGATCGTCGCGCCTCAACCTGGTGCAGGCGTTCAACTCGCTGGGCACCACGCTGGCGCCGCTGTTCGCCGGATATCTGATCCTCGGCCGCAGCCGCAGCGGCACCGCCGAGGCGGGTGTCGCGCTGACCCAGGCCCAGCGTTATGCCGATGCCCAGTCGGTGATCCTGCCGTACGTGCTGGTCGCGATCGTGCTCGTCGTGCTCGCCATCGTCATCGCCCGCTTCCCGCTGCCCGCGCTGGGCTCCTCGACGCAGCGCGCCGCCAAGGCCGAGCGCAAGCAGCATTCGCTGTGGAAGCACCGCAACCTGACGCTCGGCATCCCGACGATGATCGCCTATCTGCTGGCGGAAATCGGCGTCGCCAACCTGTTCGTGAACTTCGTGTCGCAGCCCAACATCGCCGCCGTCACGCATGAACAGGCGTCGCGCTACCTCTCGCTGCTGTGGGGCGGCATGATGGTGGGCCGCTTCGTCGGCAGCTTCGTGATGCAGAAGATCGCGCCCGAGCGCGTGCTGACCGTCTTCGCCTTCGGCGCGCTGGTCGTCGTTGCGATCGCCACCTTCACCACCGGCCCGATGGCCATGTGGGCGCTGATCGCGGTGGGCCTGTTCCATTCGATCATGTTCCCGACCATCTTCACCCTCGCCATTCGCGGCCTCGGCCCGCTGACCGAGGAAGGGTCGGGCCTGATGATCATGGCGATTGCCGGTGGTGCGCTGGTCGTCGTTCAGGGCTGGCTGGCCGATCATTACGGCCTGCAGAACTCGTTCTTCCTGACCATGGCCTGCGAAGTCGTCGTGCTCGCTTATGCCCTGTGGGGATCGAAGCCCGCCAACATCTTCCCGGACGACAAGGCCGCGTAAGCGACCCGTCCGCAACGACACGACCAGGGGGCGGTGCCGCAAGGTGCCGCCCCCTTTTGCATGGAGAACGACACGGGCTTTGCTGCTAGAGCATAATGTTGTAACATTACATTCTGATTGATGTGGAGCCTAGAGCCCGTGCCCTCCGACCTCGCCCTGTTGCCCGAGCAGACCGCCGCCGCCCTGCCCGATCATGTCGCGTTCGCCACCCAGCCGACCATCTTGGCAGCGATCGACGATCCGGCGGTGACGCTGGCGGTGTGGCAACGGCCCTCGCCGCTCGACCGGGCCGAGATCGGCGACTTAGCGCCGGTTCGATTCGCGGCGCCCGCGCCGGCGGTCGAGCGGATATTAGCCGATCTGCTCGCCTCGGATGGTCCGGGGCGCGCCTGGCATCCGATCGTCGCGCAGGACGCCGGGCGGCTGGCGACTTTGTTCGCGTCGCTCTCGGGTGAAGAGCGGGTCGAGGTGCGGCTGGAGCGCGTGACCGGCAATGGCTGCTGGAAATTCCACGCCGATTATGTCGCGCTGCGGATGATCTCCACCTATTGCGGTCAGGCGACCCAGTGGCTGCCGCTGGGGGCGGATACCGACACGCCGCCGCGCGCTCTGGCGGCGGGCGATGTCGGCCTATTCAAGGGCCGCGCCCTGGCCGGAGACCGGGCGATCATCCACCGATCGCCGCCGATCGCGGGCAGCGGCGAAGAGCGGCTGCTGCTGGTCATCGACGCCGAATGGCCGGAGCGCGACTGAGTCAGAACCAGGTGCGGATGCCCAGCGCCAGCGCCGCGCCACCGCCCTCTGCCGGACCGTAACGCCGTTCCCAATTCACCCCGATATAGGGCGCGAACTCGCGCGCGATCTCGTAGCGCAGGCGCAGGCCCAGTTCGATGCTCGACACGCCTGCCGCGATGCGCTGCTCGGGCACGTCCTGCGCGGCGAGATTGACCTCGACACGCGGTTGCAGCACGGCGCGCTGGGTCAGGCGCTGGTCGACCCAGGCCTCGGCACGGGCGTGGAGTTCGCCCTTGTCGGACAGGAACAGCGCGCCCTCGACATCGAACCAATAGGGGGCGAGCCCCTCGACCCCGACCACCGCATAGGTCCGACGCGCGCCCGCGCCGACATCCTGGCGCAGACCGGCCTGCAGGTTCCAGTAAGGGTCGATCGCCCGCGCATAAAGGGCCTGCACTTCCGCCGCGCCGATCCGGTCGCGGAAGGCCCCCTCGCCCTCGCTCTTGACGACCAGCCGGTGGATGTCGCCGCCGAACCAGCCCTCGCCATCCCAGCGATAACCGTCTCGGCCGTCGCGTACCTGCACCTCGGCCAGGTTGAACAGGACCTGCGCAAAACGCATGCCGCCATGCTCCATCCGCATCTGCGCATTCGCGGCGGCCATGACGGCGGGGTCGTAGAAGCGATCGGCGGCACGGTCGGTCGGCGGCGCGGGCGGGGGTTCGTGACCGACCGTCTCCGCCATGGCCATGCCCGGCATCACCATGGGAGCCATGGCCTGACCTCCGGTCGGGGCGGCGGCTGGTTGGCAATGCCCCATCGCCGCGTGTTCGGGCGAGCAGCCCTCCGGACCAGCGGCGGGCATCGACGCCATGCCCGGCATAGCGCCATGATCCATCGCCGCTGGCATCTGGGCGGGCGTGCAATGGCCCATGGCGGCGTGTTCCGACGAGCAGGCCGTCGCCTTGGGCCTGGTCACGGTCTTGGCGGCCGGGACCTTGCGTCGAGCGGGCGTCCGCTGGACGGGCTTCGCCTTGGGCTTTTTCGGGGCGGCCATGGTCATGCCGGGCATCGTCATCCCCGGCATCATGTCATGATGGTGCTGCGGCTCGGCGAGCAGGAGCGCGAACGGGATCATGCCGACGCTCCCTTGGTCGCATCGGGCCGGACGGTGACGACCTGCATCATGCCCGCATGCATGTGATAGAGGAGGTGACAGTGAAAGGCCCAGTCGCCTTCAGCATCGGCGGTCAGGTCGAAGGTCACGGTGCCGCCGGGGGCGACATTGACCGTGTGCTTGCGCGGAGCATGGTCGCCATGGCCGGTCACTAACTCGAAGAAATGGCCGTGCAGATGGATCGGGTGCGCCATCATCGTATCGTTGACCAGCGTCACCCGCACCCGCTCGCCTAGCCGGAACGGGATCGGCGCGGTCACGGCGTTCAGCTTCACCCCGTCGAACGCCCACATATAGCGTTCCATATTGCCGGTCAGGTGGATGGTCAGCGCGCGTGACGGCACGCGGGTGTCGGGATTGGCCGCCACGCTCTTCAGGTCGCGATAGGTCAGCACCCGGTGCCCGACATCGGACAGCCCCTGCGGCGGCTCACCGGTCCGATCCATCGGCATGGGTGAGACGGTCTGCACGACGACGGTGCGTGGCAGGCCGGGCGCGTTGGCGAAGTCACGCATGTCGTGCTTCATCGCACCATGGTCCATGGCCGCCCCGGATGAGCCCGGTTGGCAATGGCCCATGGCGGCATGTTCGGGCGGGCAGGCGGCGGCGGGAGCGCCATGATTCATGCCCGCCATGTCGCCCATCCCCATATCCTTCATGGTCGCCAGCGGCCGGGTGCGCAGCGCCGGCACCGCCGCCGCCAGCCCCATGCGCGGCGCCAGCGTGCCCCGCGCCATGCCCGACCGGTCCCAGGCTTCGGCCACCAGCGTATAGGCGCGGTCCTCGGTCGGGGTGACGATCAGGTCATAGGTTTCGGCCACCGCGATCTGGAGTTCGTCGACGCTGACCGGCTGCACATCCTGGCCATCGGCCTGCACCACGCTGAGCGACAGACTGGGGATGCGGATGTTGAAATTGGTCATGGATGACGCGTTGATGACGCGCAGCCGCACCCGCTCGCCGGGGGTGAACAGCCCGGTCCAATTGTCCGCCGGACCATGGCCGTTGACCAGATAGCGATAGGTGGCCCCCGTCACATCGGACACGTCGGTCGGGTCCATCCGCATCCGGCCCCAATCCAGCCGCTCCGACAGCGGCTGGTCCCTGCCCGCCAGCAGCCCCGCCAGCGTCTGCTTCTGATAGTTGAAATAGCCGCCCTGCAGCTTCAGCTTGCGAAAAATCGCATGGGGGTGAAGCGCGCTGTGATCGGACAGCACGACCACATGCTCGCGGTCCGACGCGATCGGATCGGGGCCCGCCGGGTCGATCACGATCGGGCCGTAATGGCCCTCCTGCTCCTGCAAGCCCGAATGGCTGTGATACCAATAGGTCCCCGCCTGCACGACCGGAAACTCATAGGTGAAGCGGCCCCCCGCCGGGATGCCCGGAAAGCTGATCCCCGGCACGCCGTCCATCTGGAAGGGCAGCAACAGGCCATGCCAGTGGATCGATGTTTCCTCGTCCATCGCATTGATGACGGTGATCCGCGCCGTCTGCCCCTCGCGCAGGCGGATCAGCGGAGCGGGCACCGCGCCATTGATGCCGATCGCGTGATAGGGTTTGCCGTCGATCATCATATGCTGGCGCGCGACGGTCAGGGTGATGTCGGGCCCGCTCAACACGGCGCGAGGCGCCAGGCCGGCACCGTGGCTCTGCGCCCAGGTGGGCATGGCAGCCAGGGCACTCAGCCCGACGCTGCCAGCGAGCAGGTCGCGGCGGCGCATCACGGTCGTGGTATCGATCATGCCCCGCTATACGCACGCCGGGCGCACGCCCCTCACCCGGTCTTTTCACGCAAGGCGGCGCGAGCGCGGCGGATGCGCAATTCGATCGCCTTGACGCTCAGCCCCAGCGCCTCGGCCGCCTCCGCCTGGCTCAGCCCCTCGATCGCGCACAGGATCAGCGGGCCCCGCAACCCATCGGGCAGCGAATCGAGCGCGGCCAGCGTGTGCGCCAGCGAATCGCGCTCGATCGCCGCCGCCTCGGCGCCGATCCGGTCGTCGGCCACCGCCTCCGCCGCCTCGACCGGCAGCACGCGCGACAGCATCGCCCGCACCCGCCGCCGTCGCGCCCAGTCCCGGCACTTGTTGAGCGCGATGCCGCTGAGCCAGGCGCGCAGCGAGCGCGCCGGATCGAACCAGGCCAGCGCGCCATGCGCCGAGACGAAGCTCTCCTGCACCAGGTCCAGCGCCTCGTCGGCATCGCGGACATGCGCCAGGATCAGGCGATACAGCGCCGCCTTGTGCCGGGTGACGATCGCCGCATAGGCCCCCGGCCGCCCGGCCCGCGCCAGCGCGACCAGATCGCCATCCGCCAGCCCGGCCCAGTCACGCTCGCCCACGCGCCCGTTTACCGTGCGGTGTCGGTCAGCTTGGCCACCACCAGCCGGTCGAAGGTCGCCGCCTGATCGGGGCGAAGAACGCCGCGCATCGCAAAGACATGCGCCAGCGTCGCCTTTTGCAGATCGCCCATGGAATGATGGACCGCATCGATCGCGGCGGCGACACGCGGGCCATCGCGATGCTCCGCCTCGATCGCCGCGGCCAGTCGCGCATTGTCGGCGCGCAGCCGCGCCTCCAGACCGGCACGCGTGACCGCGAACCGGGCCTCCAACTGGTCGAGCGCCGCGCTCTGCCGCGCGTCGAGCGCGATCTCGCGGTGGACCAAGGTGTGAATATCGCTCTGCGGCGCGGGGACGGGCATCAACAGCCGACACCCGATCGCCACCCCCGCCAGCGCTGCGACAAAGGCAATCGCCATGGTCAGGAGATGGCGGCGCATCGCCCCGCTCCCCAAAACGCTCCCGCCCCCCCTCATCGCCCGAGCAACAAGGTGGAGGGGGCCAGACCGGTATCGAGCGCGGCCATCACGAGCGGCGGCTGGTCGCGCACCTCGCTCCGCCCCGCCATGATCCCGCCCCCGGCCACGCCCAGCATCAGCGCCGCCGCCCCGGCCAGCGCCATGCCCCGCGCGAAACCGGGCTCCGCCGAAGGTGCAGTGCCGATCGCAGCGGCGATCCGCTGCTCCAGGTCATCCAGGGCGGCGGGCGGCGCGCTGCGGGTCAGCCAGGCAAGATCGCGGTCGAACAAGTCGGTCATGATACAAGCCTTACGCGCAAAAGGTGCCGAACCCTCATGGCTCGGATAGAAACAGCATATGGATCACAGCACGCTCCGCAACATCGCCGCCTTCGCCCCTCTGTTGGCGACGCCCGACTTCGTCGCGGGCGAATGGGCCGAGGTCACGCGCTCCCCCGAGGGCGTACTGTCCCTGCCCTGGTTCCGCCTGTCGGAAACGGCCTCCGCCTTCGTCGCGGCGATCTCCACCGAGGATGTCGCAAGCCATTACCTGGCGGTGAAGGATGCCGAAGCGCGTGCCAGCCTTACGCGCCTTGCCCAGGATTCGGCCGCCATAGCCGGTGCGAGCGTCGAACAACTGGGCTGGGTCCTGACGTACCAGCTGCGATCCGAACGCTTTGTGGAGGGATCGCTGGCCCAGGCCTTCGCCACCGGCCTGATGCGCGCCATCGCCGAACGCGCGGCCGTTCTGGCGGCGTTGGACGTGACATAACAAAAACCCCGCTAAGCCGTTAGCCTAGCGGGGTTTTCGATGGTGGGCGTGGCAAGGATTGAACTTGCGACCCCTGCGATGTCAACACAGTGCTCTACCACTGAGCTACACGCCCGCCGGAGGTGGGCCAATTAGCAGGTTCGGCCGGGCTGGCAACCCCTAAATCGCACCATCGGCCGATTCCGGCTGAAAAAGTCTGTCCACCTCCATCACCAGGTCGCGCAGGTGGAAGGGTTTGGACAGGACGCGGGCGTTGGGCACCGCCTGTCCGGCCTTCAGCGTGACCGCCGCGAAGCCGGTGATGAACATCACGCGCAGGTCGGGCACCATCGCGGCGGCGCGCTGGGCCAGTTCGATGCCGTCCATCTCGGGCATGACGATATCGGTCAGCAGCAGGTCGAATCGTTCGCTTTCGAGCAGCGGGATCGCCGCCGTGCCCCGGTCCACCGCCGTCACCCGGTATCCCGACCGGGTCAGCGCCCGCGACAGATATTCGCGCATGACCTCGTCATCTTCGGCCAGCAGGATATGAAACATTGTGTGATCCCGATTCATCGTATGCACCGAGCTTAACGGAGCGGCCGTTAAGATTTCCAGACCAGATGCACGACTTCCCTCGCCCCTGCACTGGCCCTAGGGTCATGATCATGGCCCAAGCGATCCCCGGCGCGTCTTTTCAAAGCCTTGATGGCGAGGGGCCGGTCGTGATTTCGGTCCCGCATGGCGGCCGCGCCTATCCGCAGGGGATAGCCGACGACCTGCGGGTGCCGCTGTCGGCCGTCATGGCGCTGGAGGATCGGCTGGTCGATCTGGTGGGCGAGGCCGCGCGCAGTATCGAGCCGATGTTGATCCAGACCACGCCGCGCGCCTGGATCGACCTGAACCGCGACGAGCGGGAGCGCGACCCGCTGATCGACGAGGGCGCGCGGGTGGGGGCCCGTGCCTCGGCCAAGCTGCGCAGCGGGCTGGGGCTCGTCCCGCGCCGGGTCGCGGGCCATGGCGATATCTGGACCCGGCGGTTCCGTGATGCAGAGATGGTCGCCCGGATCGAGCGCGACCACCGCCCCTATCACCAGGCACTGGCAGAGCGGCTGGCGGCCACGCGGGCGCGCTACGGGATGGCGGTTCTGCTCGACCTGCATTCGATGCCGCCGCTCGGGGCACCGGGACTCGTCCCGCGCCTGGTGATCGGCGACCGGCATGGGACGACTGCCGCGACTCGCTTCGTCCGCCGGATCGAAGTGGAGGCGCGCGGCGCAGGGATCGCGGTCACCCGCAATGCGCCTTATGCCGGGGGGTATATCGTCGAGCGGCATGGCGATCCCCGGCGCGGCATCCACGCCGTGCAGTTGGAACTCGACCGCTCGCTCTATCTGGATGCGGCGCTGGAGGCGCAGGGGCCGGGCTTCGCGGCGACCGTGCTGCTGGTACGCCGCATCCTCGCCGCGCTCGCCACCGAGGCGCTGGGCCAGCCCGCGACGCTCGCCGCCGAATAAAAAACCACCTCGCGCAAGGGGGAGAGCGCGAGGTGGCCAAGGTTCAGGGAGGAGACACGCTGAAAGCGTGTCGCACGACACCGCGAAAGGGGGGACACGATGTCGTACTGGTATAAATAAGAAGGGGCCTATTTGGTTCAACCCCCGCCCCCGCAATTCGTCATTTTTTCGTAACGGGTGGTGGAAAGGCGTGCTGGCGGACCTCCCACAGGGCGCATTGCCGCAATGGCATTCGTCCGACGGGTTGCCCACAATCACTCACTTGCAGACATTCGTACTGACGGCCATGACTTTCCAATGAACCGCACCGAGTTCGTTGAGACCGCCATACCGCAACTTAGCGCCGTGGTACGCATGTATGAGACGGCGGCTGGCGGTAGGACAGGCCCCGCCTATACCGGGTGGGGATGCCCTTGCATGGTTTCCGAGAAGGAACCGCTCATCGGTTACGACGCCCTTCCTCTGATCGGTGACGAGCCTTTGCTACCGGGCGAAACTCAGCAGCTCGGTTTCGTCTTCCTTTCGCACGAGGAAGCTGTCCCAATTATACGGGCGGCAGGTCGGTTCTTACTTTGGGAGGGCCGCTTCGTGGGCGAAGCCATTGTCCTAAGCTAAAGCCGCGCTCGACCAGTTCCGGCCATCGGCAGCAGTGTCCATGTAACGGTTAGGAAGCGATAGCCGGTTATCGCAGCGAGCCGTCAGGGACATTCCATCTGGCAATCCTGCGAACGGGCTCAACGCCGCCGAAAACTCATCCGGGCGAGCAGGCCGTCGCGCAGCAGATAATGGTGGCGCAGTGCCGCCGCGACATGGATCGCGACCAGTACCAACATCGCCCAACCAAGCACCTCATGCGCCTCATGCCCGAAATGCCCCGCGGCCTTGCCGATCGGCAAGGGCGGCACGTCGAACAGGCCGAACCAGCTGACGGGACGCGGCACGTCGCGCCCCGATCCCATCGCCCAGCCGGTCAGCGGCATGACGATCATCAAGACATAGAGCAGGCTGTGCAGCGCATGGGCACTTCCGCGCGCCCAGTTCGGGATCTCGGCGGGAAGCGGCGGCGGGCGATGGCCCAGACGCCACACGATCCGCGCGGCGGTCAGCGCCAGCACGGTCAGGCCGATGGCCATGTGCAGCGGAATGGTGCCGGGCAGCAGGCTCTCATGGAGCAGCCCGATGGCCAGATTGGCCACGACCAGGGCCGCGATCGTCCAGTGAAAGACGATCGCGACCCGGCTGTAGCGCGGACTGGAGAAGGCCTGCCCGCGCATCACATCAACCCAGCGGCTGGAGCTGGGGCTGCGGCATCTTGCCCTGCTGCGCCTGGCGCGCGAAGATGTCGCGCATCAGCGAGAGCGAGAAGAGATGCGCATAGAGCAGCGGCAACATGCCCGACTGGCTCATCTTGCGCAGCTGGTCGCCGCGCAGGTCGACCAGCTTTTCCTCGTTGATCATCTGGAAACCGCGATAGACGAAGGGCTGATCGGCGCCTTCCGGCTGGATCGAGACTTCACCGTCCATCAGCAGGCCCATCTCGGCCAGCTCGGTCATGAAGTTCTGGGTACGGGCCCCGGCCTGCTCGAACGATTCGTTGAACGACAGGATGTTCTTGGTCAGCTCGCTGGGCTGGTTGCCGTCGAACAGCGCCTCGCCCTCGTCGAACGCGCCGATCGTCGGCGAGGTCGGGTCGAAGCACAGCGACAGCTCTTCCGAGTCAGGCCGCAGGCGCGCCAGCATGTACGGATAGCGGCGGATATAGGCGGGGACGTAGAAGTTCGGCTCGCTCAGGCGGCCCTCGTCGTCGACGAAGACGTTCACGCCCTCGTTCAGGCCCATCAGCGCCAGCGGGATCGGCTGGTCGCCGACTGAGAAGACGATCGGCATGAAACGCTGGACCAGCGGGAATTCGTCGACGGTCACGGGGATCGCGTGCTGCCCGACCAGGAACGGCGCCGTCTCCTGCGGACGGACCTTGAAATTGGCGTGAGCCTCGCTCGAAAGCGGCTCCAGGCCGTTATAGAAAAGGGGAAGGGACGGCGCGCTGGCCATGATGATCTCCAAAAAACTCGTCCACGCGAGCCCCCCGGCCGCGCGTCGTGGCCACGTGTCTATGGGCCTAGCGCCTCATGCGCAAGCGACGAGCTTGCCGGGATTGAACAGACCGTGCGGATCGAGCGCCGTCTTGATGGCGCGGATCGCCGCGACCCGCTCGGGCGAGAGGCGGGCGAGTTCGTCGCGCTTCATCTGGCCGATGCCGTGCTCGGCCGAGATGGTGCCCCCGGCCGCCATCACCAGATCATGGACGAAGCGGGTGATGGTCGCAGCCTCCTCGGCATAGAAACGGTCGCGATCGGTGCCGGGGGCGGCGCGGACATGGAAGTGGATATTGCCGTCGCCCAGATGCCCGAAGCCCGAGGCATGGGTGCCGGGGAAGCGCGCATCGCAGGTCGCCGCCGCCTCCACCATGAAGCGCGGCATGGCATCGACGGGGACCGCGATGTCGTGCTGCACCGCCGGGCCGAGCGCGCGCTCGGCGTCGGACAGCGAATGGCGGAGCAGCCAGAATGCCTCGGATTGCGCCTGCGACGCGGCGATCACCGCATCACCGGCCACCCCGTCCTCGATCGCGCGGGCGAGTTGCGTCTCCAGCATCGTGGTAGGATCGGCGTGCGGGTCGCCCGTCACCGCCTCGATCAGCACATGCCAGGGGTGTGCGCCGTCCAGCGGGCTGCGCGCGCCGGGCAGATGCGCGATGGCGGCGGCCAGGCTTTCGGCGGGCAGGATCTCGAAGCTTTCGATCATGTCGCTCGCCGCCTGCAACCGGCGCAACAGGGTCAGCCCTGCGCCGGGATCGGACAGCCCGACCCAGGCGGTCGCCGACCGCGCGATGCCGGGCGCCAGCCGCAGCGCGGCGGCGGTGACGATCCCCAGCGTCCCCTCCGCGCCGATCAGCAGCTGGCCGAGATCATAGCCGCGATTATCCTTCTTCAACGCCGACAGACCGTCATGGAGCGACCCATCAGGCAGCACCGCCTCGATACCCAGGGTCAACCCGCGCATCGTCCCGAAGCGCAGCACCTGCGTGCCCCCGGCATTGGTGGAGACCAGGCCGCCGACCGTCGCATTGCCCTTTGCCCCCAGGGTCAGGGGAAAGCGCGCGCCCTCCGCTTCGGCGGCGGCGTGGAGATCGGCCAGGATCACCCCCGCCTCGGCCACCACCATGCCCGCCCCGGCATCGATCCGCCGGATTCGGTTCATCCGCCGCATCGACAGGATCAGCGCCGATCCGTCGGCGGGCGGCGTCGCGCCGCCGACCATCGAGCTGTTGCCCCCCTGCGGCACCAGCGGAACACGGTGTTCGACCGCCGCGCGCAGCACCGCCTGCACCTGCCCGGTATCGGCGGGGGCGATGATGGCGGGCGCATGGCCCGAAAAGCGGCAGCGCCAGTCGATCTCCCACGGCGCAATCAGCGCGGGGTCGGTGACGATGCCCTTGGGCCCCAAAACGGGACGCAGGGCTTCCAGAAAGGCGGTCTGGGCGGGGTTCATGCGGATTCGACTAGGCCAGGTTCATAAAGCGTTCAACGATACGGCGTATGAAGACAGGCCAAGACATGCCGCGCCGCCATCGAAACCTTGCCGCCATCGCCCTGATGACGCTGACGACGCCCGCCCTTTTGGGGGCGGCAGACCCGATTCCGATGTCCGGTCCGCCGGTCCATTATGCGCAGATGGTCATTCGCGAGCATGTCGTGATCCGTGTGCCCCGCACCGCACCGTCCCCCGCCCCGACACGGTGGAAGGAGCGGAAAGGTCCCCGCTGCATTCCGGCGCAGCAACTGGCCGGCGCGCTTCCGGCCGAGGAAGGTGCGGTCGACATCGTCCTGACCGGCAACAAGCGGGTCCGCGCGCGACTGGTCCGCGCCTGCCGCCAGATCGATTATTATTCCAGCTTCTATATCCGCCCCGGTCCCGACGGACAGATTTGTGCCGGTCGCGATCCGATCCGCACCCGGGCGGGCCGGACATGCGAGATCGAGCGGTTCCGGGCGCTGGTTCCGGCCCGCTGAACCGCCCTCCACCGGCCGAATTCCTGACGCCGGGGCTGTGGAAAACTTGACTTTCGCCGCCAAATCCGCAAGCGCGCAGAACTGCTGGGCGCGTGCGGGGCGATTCCCGCCTGGCGTCAAATTTCGGAAAACTGCATGAGCTTTGCCGATCTCGGCCTCTCCGACGAACTTCTGAAGGCGGTCAACGACGCCGGCTATACCGAGCCGACGCCGATTCAGGCCTCCGCCATTCCTTCCGTGCTGATGATGCGCGACATCATCGGCATCGCACAAACGGGGACGGGCAAGACCGCCGCCTTCGTGCTGCCGATGATCGATATCCTGGCGCATGGCCGCAGCCGCGCCCGGATGCCGCGCAGCCTGATCCTGGAGCCGACGCGCGAACTCGCTGCGCAGGTCGCCGAGAATTTCGAGAAATACGGTGCCGGCCAGAAGCTTTCGATGGCGCTGCTGATCGGCGGCGTGTCGATGGGCGACCAGATCAAGGCGCTGGAAAAGGGCGTCGACGTGCTGATCGCGACGCCGGGCCGGTTGATGGACCTGTTCCAGCGCGGCAACATCCTGCTGACCGGCTGCTCGATGCTGGTCATCGACGAGGCCGACCGGATGCTCGACATGGGGTTCATCCCCGATATCGAGGAAATCTGCACCAAGCTGCCCGCGCAGCGCCAGACGCTGCTGTTCTCCGCGACCATGCCGCCGCCGATCAAGAAGCTGGCCGACAAGTTCCTGGAAAACCCCAAGACGATCGAAGTCGCGCGTCCCGCCTCGACCAACATCAACATCACCCAGTTCGTGGTGCCGGTCGCCGCCCAGTCGTTCGAGAAGCGCAAGCGCCTGCGCCAGCTGCTGGGGCAGGAAGAGGTGCGCACCGCGATCATCTTCTGCAACCGCAAGACGACGGTGCGCGAGCTGAACAAGTCGCTCAAGCAGCACGGTTTCCGCTCGGGCGAAATCCATGGCGACATGGAACAGCCTCAGCGTCTGGCCGAGCTGGAGCTGTTCAAGCGCGGCGACATCAACATCCTGGTCGCCTCCGACGTCGCGGCGCGCGGGTTGGACATCAAGGGCGTCAGCCACGTCTTCAACTTCGACGCACCCTGGCACCCGGACGATTATGTCCATCGCATCGGCCGCACCGGCCGTGGCGGCGCGACCGGCATCGCCTATACCTTCGTCGCGCCCGATGACGCGGAGAATCTCGAGAATATCGAGAAGCTGACCGGCCAGAAGATCGACCGGCTCGAACTGCCTGCCCCCCCCGAGGAAGAGCGTCCCGCCCGCCGCACGCGTCGCGATCGCAGCGCCCGCCCGGCCGAGGTCGAGACGGTGGAAGCCCAGACCGAGACGGTCGAGGAAGCCCCCCGCACCCGTCCCGCGCGCGCGCGTCGCGAAGAGCCGCGTGCGGAGCCCCGCCGCGAAGAACCGCGCCGGGAACAGCCCCGCTTCGAGGAGCCGCGCGCACCGCGTCGGGACGATCGCCGCGATCGTCGCCGCTCGAACGCGGACGAGGCGCCCGATGACGGCGGCTGGAACGGCCCGATCCCGGACTTCCTGAAGGTTTCGTTCGGGATCTGACGACGCTTCATGTCGCTCGACATCATCAGCTTCGTCGAACCGCAACCGGCCAGTCTCGCCAGCCCATGCGTGCTTGTCTGCACGATGGACAAGGCCACCGGCTGGTGCCTGGGCTGTGCGCGGACGATCCGCGAAATCTCCAATTGGAGCGCCAAGCCCGCCGAGGAACGCCGTGCGATCCTGGCGGCGCTGCCGGCGCGTCAAGCCGAACTGGCGGCGCGCAAGGGGTAGGTCCCGCCCTGCGTTTCGCCTAAGCGGACCGCTATCGCCCGACGAACCGCCCCGGCCGCCTTTCGGTCACCGCCCGTACCCCTTCGGCGAAATCTTCGGTCTGCATCAGCTTGGCCTGTTCGGCGAGTTCATGGTCGGTCGCCGCCTCGACCACCGCGCGCAGGTCGCCGCGCAGCGTCCGCCGGGTCGACGCGACCGCCAGCGGCGCGCCCGCCGCGATCTCATGCGCCAGGGCCAGCGCCGTGGCCTCCAACGCATCGGCGGACACCAGTTGGTCGACCAGGCCCCAGCGCTCCGCCTCTTCCCCGCGTATCCGCCGTCCGGTCAGCAGCATCAGCGCGGCGCGCTGTCGCCCGATCACCCGCTCCAGCACCGCTGAGATGCCAAAGCCCGGATGCAGGCCCAGCGTCACGAAATTGGCGACGAAGCGCGCTTCGGGCGTCGCGATGCGGAAGTCGGCGACCAGCGCCAGCCCCAGGCCCGCCCCCACCGCCGCGCCCTGTACCGCCGCGACGACCGGGGTCTGCACGCCGAACAGCCGCGCCGCCGCCATGTAGAAGGGGCTGCGCACGCCGGGCGGCAGCGGTTCGGCGACCGGATTGGCATTGACCAGATCCGCGCCCGCACAAAATACCCGCCCCTCTGATCGAAGCAGGATCGAACGTACCGCAGGATCGGCATCCACCGCCTCAAACGCATCCGCCAAAGCCGAAATGGTTCCCACCCCCAGATGATTATGGGGCGGATTTCGCAGCGTTATGACGGCAACGGGGCCATCGGCGTGAATTTGCACAGTCATAGCGCCTCCTTAACCCGGCTTTGGCGCGGCTGACCAGCGCCATACCCGTTGCTCGAAAGACACAGCGCACGGACAAGCGTTATCGTCCTCGACACCGTGCTTGAGGGACCCCGGCGGAACGCGGTAAGCGCGCCCCATGTCATGATCACCGGCCGATGACAGGGCGGGACAGGACAGGGGTGCGGGCCAGGTCCGTGTCAGGAGAGGATGCCGGGCGGCCCGGAGGCGGGCCGCCCCTTCCCTCCCCTTGATCACCACTCATCGTCGTCATGCCTTGCTGTGCTCGAATCGGGCGTGTCGTGTCGCAAGACCGATTCGGCCTTTTGACCGAATGGTACAGTAACCGGTTACATTTTTTTCTAAGCCGGCGCGTTTGAGATGCCGGGCAATTAAACGTCGGCAGCCCCTCAACTCCTTATAATCGGGGCGTATTTTGTGCCGGAATAGCAGCCAATGCCAGGGGCCGGACAGCGGCGCTCCCGCTCTTCCCCGGCGGGGGCCGTTCCGGCTAGGTTGCGCCCCGTAACGACCGGGCCCCATCCGCCCGCCAAGTCGTAAAAACGAAGCGAGGAGAGACCATGTACGACCGCCGCCGCGTCCTGAATCTGGGCGGCCTCAGCCTCGCTGCCATGATGACGGGCTGTGCCGGGCCGCAGGGGCGGGTGACCGCCCCGCGCATCATTCCGCAGGTGCAACCCGACCTGATCCGCGACTTGCAGGAACGCAGCTTTCGGTTCTTCTGGGAAACGACCGACGCCGATACCGGCCTGGCGCCCGATCGCTGGCCGACGCCCTCCTTCGCCTCGATCGCGGCGGTGGGCTTTGCGTTGACGGCCTATCCGGTCGGCGTGGTCAATGGCTGGATCACGCGGGAGGAAGCGCGCGCCCGTACGCTGACCACGCTGACCTTCTTCGCCAATGCGCCGCAAGGGCCGGGCGAGACCGGCTTCAGCGGCTATAAGGGCTTTTTCTATCACTTCCTCGGCGTGACCAAGGGGCTGCGCTTCGCCAAGTGCGAGCTGTCGACGATCGACACCGCGCTGCTGCTGGGCGGCATGTTGTTCGCGCAGAGCTGGTTCGACAGCGATCACCCCGACGAAGTGCGCATCCGCGCGCTGGTCGACCAGATCTACGGCGCGGTGGACTGGACCTGGATCAGGCCGCGCATGCCCTTCGTCTCGATGGGATGGCTGCCCGAGACCGGGTTCATCAACGCCGATTGGAATGCCTATAACGAGTCGATGCTGCTCTATCTGCTGGCGCTGGGCTCCCCCACCCATCCGCTGCCCGATGGTACATGGCAGGCCTGGACCGAGCGGTTCGAGCCGAGCTGGGGCTCGCGCTGGGGGGAGCCGCATCTGCAGTTCGCGCCCCTCTTCGGCCACCAGTACAGCCATGTCTGGGTCGATTTCAAAGGCATCCGCGACGGCTATATGGCGGCCAAGGGCATCGACTATTTCGAGAATAGCCGCCGCGCCACCTATGCCCAGCAACGCTATGCTATCGCAAATCCGGGCCGCTGGGCCGCCTATGGCTCCGACATCTGGGGACTGACCGCGTGCGACGGGCCGGGGGATTTCACCCAGACGATCGACGGCGTCCGCCGCGAGTTCTTCAGCTATTCGGCGCGAGGACCCGGCGAGCGCGACGACGGCACATTGGCCCCGACAGCCGCCGCCGGATCGATCGCCTTCGCCCCCGATATCGTCATGCCCGCGATCACGGCGATGCACGACCGCTATGGCGCGGGCATCTATGGCAAATATGGCTTCCTCGACGCGTTCAACCCGACGCTGACCAAACCCGACGAGCCGTTGAAACATGGCGAGATCGTCCAGGGCGTCGGCTGGGTCGACAAGGATTATCTGGGCATCGACCAGGGTCCGATCGTCGCGATGATCGAGAATCACCGCACCGGCCTGATCTGGAACACGATGCGGCGGAACCCGCATCTGCGACGGGGATTGCTAAGGGCAGGATTCACCGGCGGCTGGCTGAAGGGATAGTCGCCGCCCAAGGGAGGCCGCGATGCCCGACACCATCCTGATTACCGGCGCCTCGGCCGGGCTGGGCGCGGATTTCGCGCGAGCGCTGGCGAGGAAGCCGGTAACCCTGGTCCTGACCGCCCGGCGGACCGACCGGCTGGCGGCGCTGGCGAGCGAGCTGGGCCAGCGGCCGGGCGTGGAGGTGCATGTCGTCTCCGCCGATCTCGGCCAGCCGGAGGGGGTGAAGGCGCTGCTCGACGGTATCGCCGATCGGGGTCTGTCGATCGATACGCTGATCAACAATGCGGGCTTCGGCGCGCTGGGCGACTTTGCCGAGAGCGATCTGGTGACGCAGACGGGGATGATCGACCTCAACGTCCGCGCGCTCGTCACGCTCACCCACGCGCTGCTGCCGCCAATGCTGGCGAGGGGGCGAGGTGCCGTACTGAACGTCGCGTCCACCGCCGCCTTTCAGCCGGGGCCCTATATGGCGGTCTATTATGCCAGCAAGGCGTTCGTGCTGCACTTTTCCGAGGCGCTGCATGAGGAGGTCAAGGGGCGCGGTGTCACCGTTACCGCGCTCTGCCCCGGGCCGACCAAGACCGAGTTCGCCTATGTCGCGGGCATGGCCGAGACGCCGATGTTCGAGCGGTTTGCGGGTACATCCGAACAGGTGGTGCGCGACGGCCTAGCGGCGCTGGAGCGGGGACAGGCGGTGATGGTGTCCGGGCTGCTCAACCGCCTGACCGCCGTCAGCACGCGGATCGCGCCGCGCGCAGTCCTTCGGCGGGCAGTCGCGAAATTGCAGAGCGGACGGAAGTAGGTTCGTTGGCGTCTCCGCGCGACCCTATTCCGCCGTCACCGGCGTCCGGCTCCCCCGCACGCTGTCGAAGGCGTAGAGCGCGCATCCCGTCCAAATCAGCACGAAGGTCACGACGTGCACCGGCTTCAGCGGCTCGCCGAAGAGCAGCACGGCCTGGGCGAATTGCAGCGTCGGCGCGATATATTGCAGTAGCCCCAGCGTCGCATAGCGCATCCGCCGTGCCGCCGCCGCGAACATCAGCAGCGGCGCCGCCGTCACCGCACCCGCCAAGATCAGCAGCATGTCGAGATGCCGGTCCACCCCGAACGCCGCGGTGCCGTCGCCGCTCGCCTGGAGCAGCACGAACAGCGCAGGGGCGGCGAGCAGCAGCGTCTCGACCGTCAGGCCGCCCAGCGCATCGATCGCCGCAATCTTGCGGACAAAGCCATAGAAACCGAACGACAAGGCCAGCGCCAGCGAAATGCCGATCGCCCCGCCCCCGCTGACCGCCAGCACGACCACGCCGATGGCGGCGATGCCCACCGCCACCGCCTGCATCCGGCGAATCCGCTCGCCCAGCAAGGCGACGCCCAGCCCGACATTGACCAGCGGATTGATGAAATAGCCGAGGCTCGCCTCCAGCACATGGTTATTCTGGACCGACCAGATATAGACCAGCCAGTTGACCGCGATCAGCGCCGCGCTGGCGCAGAGCAGCAGCAACGTCCGCCCGCGCGCCGCCGCGACAATGGCCTTGCCGCGCCGCGCGACCAGTACGACGACGGCGAGCAGAAGCAGCGACCACAGGATGCGATGCGCCAGTACCTGAAGCGCGGGGACGCCCTTCAACAGCTTGAGGTACAGCGGCAGGATGCCCCAGCTGACATAGGCGCCGATGCCCAGCAACAGTCCGGTACGCGCAGATGAAGCGGTTGTCATGCCGCCCCCTGTTCACGCTCGGGATGCGGATGGCAAGCCGGGAGTCACCCGGCGACCATGCCCCTCATCTCGACCGCGCCGCCCAGATTGACGACGCGGCCCGATACCATACCGGTAATCCGCACCGAGGCGCCGCGCTCGACAATGACATCGCCCGCGACCATGGCCTTGATCGTCGCATGGACACCGGAGGCGACAAGGACGTCGCCACCGACCATTCCGCGCACCGTCCCGTCCGACGTCACTTCGAGCGAACCCGCCGTCATTCCGCGCATGACATCCTCCTGCCTTGAGAGACAGGACGCAGGAGGGCGGGATTGGGTTCAGGGCGAGGGCGGAGCCTCAATCCGCGAACAGCATCACCGGCGTTTCCAGCAGCCGCTTCAACGCCTGAACATAGCTGGCCGCGTCATAGCCATCGACGACCCGGTGGTCGCAGCTGATCGACAGGTTCATCAGCTTGGCGCGCGCGATCGTCTCGCCACCGCGCCCGTCGGAGCGGAAGACGGGCCGCTCGACGATGCGGTTCGGGCCGATGATCGCGACCTCCGGCCGGTTGATGACCGGCGTCGTCGCGATACCGCCCAGCGGCCCCAGCGAGGTCAGGGTGATCGTGCCGCCGCCCATGTCGCCGCTGGCGATGCTGCCCGCGCGGGCGGCCTCGGCCAGACGGCCGATCTCGGTCGCGAGTTGCCAGACGTTGCGGCTCTCGGCGTTACGGATGACCGGGACCATCAGCCCGGCTGGGGTCTGCGTCGCCATGCCCATATGGACGGCACCCGAACGGTTCACCACGCCCGCTTCGTCATCATAACGCGCGTTCAGCATCGGGAAGTCGGGCAGCGTCTTGCAGATCGCGACGATGAGGAGCGGCAGCATGGTCAGCTTGGGTCGGTTGCCCCGCCCGGCGTTCAGCTGCGCGCGCGTCTCTTCCAGCGCGGTGACGTCGATTTCCTCGACATAGGTGAAGTGCGGGATGGCGCGCTTGGACGCCGCCATATTCTCGGCGATACGGCGGCGCATGCCGATGACGCGCACCGCTTCGTCGGCGCGGGGCGCGCGGGCGGGGGTGTAGCCCTGGCCCGAACCATAGCGGAGGAACGCGTCGAGGTCCGAATGGCGCACCCGGTCGCCCTCGGCAGGCTTCACGCTGGCGAGATCGACGCCCAGATCCTGCGCCCGCGCCCGGACGGCGGGCGAGGCGAGCACCTTCTTCTGCTCCCTCTCCCCTTGTGGAAGAGGGCCGGGGTGAGGGGGAGCCACGGGGGTTTCGGCTTGCGGCGCCGCCCCCTCACCCCGGCCCTCTTCCACAAGGGGAGAGGGAGATTGCGCTTCTTCGACGCCGGGGTTTTCGGCTTCCAAGACCGATTCCTCGGTCGCGGGCGACACCGCTTCTTCGACCGCATCGGTCTCGATCACCATCAGCGCCGATCCGATCGGCACCTGGTCGCCGACTTCGCCCGCCAGCTCGACGATCGTGCCGGACACCGGCGACTCCATCTCGACCGTCGCCTTATCGGTCATCATGTCAGCGACCGACTGGTCTTCCTCGACCCGGTCGCCGAGCTTGACGTGCCAGGCGACGATTTCGGCCTCGGAGATGCCTTCGCCGATATCGGGCAGGCGGAAGGTGAAACGAGCCATGTCAGGCGTCCTTCAGCAAGTTCTTAAGCGCCTGGCCGATGCGGACCGGGCCGGGGAAATAGGCCCATTCCAGGCTGTGCGGATAGGGCGTGTCGAAGCCGGTCACGCGCGCGATCGGCGCTTCGAGGTGATAGAAGCAGCGTTCCTGGACCAGTGCGGACAGTTCCGCGCCGTACCCGCCAGTGCGAGTCGCCTCGTGCACGATCATGCAGCGGCCGGTCTTCTTCACCGATTCCTCAATGGCTTCGATGTCGAGCGGCACGAGCGTGCGCAGGTCGATGATCTCGGCATCGACGCCCATATCGGCGACCACGGCGGCGCAGACATGGACCATCGTGCCGTAGCACAGGATCGTCACCGCCTCGCCTGCGCGCACCGTCGCCGCCTTGCCCAGCGGGATGCGGTAATAGCCGGTCGGCACCTCGCCGCCGGGATGCTTCGACCAATTCTCGGCCGGGCGATCCCAATGGCCGTTGAACGGGCCGTTATAGATGCGCTTGGGCTCGAAGAAGAGGACGGGGTCATTGTCCTCGATCGCGGCGATCAGCAGGCCCTTGGCGTCATACGGAGTGGCGGGGATCACCGTCTTGATGCCGGAAACGTGCGTGAAGATGCCTTCGGGACTCTGGCTGTGCGTCTGGCCGCCGAAGATGCCGCCGCCGAAGGGCGAGCGCACGGTGATCGGCGCGGTGAATTCCCCCGCCGAGCGATAGCGCAACCGCGCCGCCTCGCTGACCAGCTGGTCGAGCGCGGGGTAGATATAGTCGGCGAACTGGATCTCGGGCACCGGGCGCAGGCCATAGGCCCCCATGCCGACCGCGACGCCGATGATGCCGCATTCGGTGATCGGCGTGTCGAACACGCGGGTCTTGCCGTATTTCTTCTGCAGGCCAGCGGTGGCGCGGAAGACGCCGCCGAAATAGCCGACATCCTCGCCCATCACGACCACATCCGGGTCACGCGCCATGACCACGTCCATGGCGGAGTTGATCGCCTGGATCATGTTCATGCGGGTGGTTTCGCCCGTTTCGGGCGTGGTTTCGGTGACTTCGTTCACAGGACAGAACCTTTACCAGCACCGTTCCCCGGCGAAGGCCGGGGTCCAGTTGCGGTGTCATCGCGGCGGGGCGTCGTGGCGCGCCACAGGCTGCGTGGCGACTGGGCCCCGGCCTTCGCCGGGGAACAGGCGACGGCCGTCACTTCCGCGCCCATGGCCGTCCGCTCGCTTCTTCCTCGTCGAGCATCTGCTGGCGCTGCTCGCGCAAATGCCAAGGCATCTCCTCGAACACACCGTCGAACAGGCTGTCGAGCGGCTGGTGCAGGCCGTGGCCGAGGATACCGTTCGCCTCGGCCGCCTTTTGCGCGGCGCGGACTTCCTCGGCGACTTCGCGGTCCTGGGTCGCGTGGCGCTCTTCGTCCCATTCGCCCAGGCCGATCAGGTGATCCTTCAACCGCCGGATCGGATCGCCCAGCGGCCACGCCGTCGGCTCGCCTGCCGACCGATACTGGGTCGGATCGTCCGAGGTGGAGTGGCCTTCGGTGCGATAGGTGAAATGCTCGATCAGCGTCGCGCCCTGATTGGTCCGCGCCCGCTCGGCGGCCCATTGGGTGGCGGCATAGACGGCCAGCGCATCATTGCCATCGACCCTGAGGCCCGCAATGCCATAGCCGATAGCCCGCGCGGCAAAGGTCGTCGCCTCCGCACCCGCAAAGCCGGAGAAGCTGGAAATCGCCCACTGGTTATTGACGACGTTCATGACGACCGGCGCGCGGTAGACGGCGGCAAAGGTGCAGGCCGAGTGGAAGTCGCCCTCCGCCGTTGAGCCCTCACCACACCATACGGCGGCAATGCGGGTGTCGCCCTTGGCGGCCGAGGCCATCGCCCAGCCCACCGCCTGCGGATATTGCGTGGTCAGATTGCCCGAGATCGAGAAGAAACCGGCTTCCTTGGCGGAATACATGATGGGCAACTGCTTGCCGCCCAGCCGGTCCGCGCTGTTGGAATAAATCTGGTTCATCATGTCGACCAGCGACCAGTCGCGCGCGATCAACAGTCCCTGCTGGCGGTATGAGGGAAAGCACATATCCTCATAATCCAGCGCGTGAGCGGCGGCGACGGCGACCGCCTCCTCGCCCAGCGCCTTCATATAGAAGCTGGTCTTGCCCTGGCGCTGCGCCCGGAACATGCGCTCGTCGAAGGCGCGAAGCAGGACCATGTGGCGCAGCATCCGGCGCAGGCGATCGGGCGAGAGCTTGGGGTCCCAGGGACCGACCGCGCGGCCCTCGTCATCCAGCACGCGAACGAGCGTATAGGCGAGTTCATGGAAGCTGTCGGCGGGCGCGGCGGTGTCCGGACGGCGCTGGGCACCGGCGGGCGGAACCTCGACACTGGCGAAGTCGACCGCATCGCCCGGCCGGAATTTCGGCTCAGGGACATGCAGCTGCAACGGGGCCAGGTTGGCGCGCGAAATGCCTTCTGGCGGCACGGCCATGCTCTCTCCTCAACGCTTCGCCCGATTCCGCTCGGGTCGTTGCTATCTTTCAACCGGATGGAATTTTATTTCAAGCGCATTTTGGGGCGCTTCGTCCGGTCTAACGCGTCGAGTGGTGGTGTTTTCCGTCTTTCCTCCCCTGCAAGGGGAGGTGGCAGCCCGAACGGCTGATGGAGGAGTGTCACGGCCAGTGGGGACACCCCTCCACCATGCTGCGCATGGTCCCCCTCCCCTTACAGGGGAGGAACATTAGGTCAGTTCCCCGTAATCGCCGCCGCGAACGGCACCACCGGATGCGGCGCTTCGTCATAGAAATTGACCACCGGCGCATCAGCCCAGGCGTAGCGGACACGGACATCGCCTAACCGCGCATCGGCCAGCCGCACCTCCGCCCCGTTCACGCTCGCATTCGCATAACGACACGCGCTCGCATCACACAGCTCGAACCCGATCGGCGCGGCCGCACTCCACGCATGAAGCGCACCCTGCACCCCGTCGAAGCGCAGCACGACCTCACTCCCCAAGCGGGTGGCCGAGGCGATCATCGGCCCCGACGCATGGGCGCGATCGCCTGCCTCCAGGCGGCCTTGCGCAAAGACCAGCCGCTTGGCGAGTTCGTTCTTGTCCGCCGGGTGGATATCGTTGCGCACGCCGATATCGATCGTCGTCGCCAGCGCGGCATGCGGATCGCGCAGCACCGCCAGACGCTGCGTCTCGCGCAGGGCCGCCCAGGCGCTGTTCTCGATCTTGACCGGCGGCGCGCCGAAATTGGCGAGCTGGACGATCAGGAACGGCAGTTCGGAATTCTGGAACTGCCGCCGCCAGCCGGTCATCAGCGCCGCCAGCCGGTCGCCATAGCTGGCCAGCCCGACGTCGGACTCGCCCTGATACCAGGCGACGCCCTTCAACCCGATCGGACCCAAAGGCGCGATCATGCCATTGTACAGCGTGCCGAGCCCCGCATGACTCTCCCAGGGGCTGCGCGGATAACTCTGGTCGTTCGCCTTGTAGACCGAATAGCGCCAGCCGCTGCCGAGCGGGATCGGCTGGCCGCCCGCGGGCGTGAACTGGATCTTGTCACCGGGGCCGAACATGCCGCCCGGACCATAGGTGTCGCCGAGCGCCACCATGATCTCGTTATGGCCTTTCTTCAGCGCCGAGCGCGGCACGGTGTAGCGCCGCCAGTCGCCCCAGCCAAAGGTCGCGCCGACCGGCACGCCATTGATCCAGACGGTATCGAGTTCGTCGATCCCGGCCAGCTCGATCACGCCATCCCCGCTGGGCGCGGTCGGCAGGTCGAAACCCTGCCGGAACCATACCAGCCCGTTATAGTCGGCGAGTTCGGGCACGCCCCATTCCTCCCACGGGCCGAATTTGGGCACCGGGGTCCAGTTCAGCCGGTCGGGGGCGTTCCACGGCTCCTGCCCGCGTTTCGTCCCGCTCGCCTTGCGCCACCAGTCACCCCAGCGATCGCCGAACGCGCGCAAGCCCGCCGCATGGTCGCGGGCATAGAGCGCCAGCAGGTCGGCATCGGCGGACAGGCCGGGCAGCTTGCGCGCGTCAGTCGCATCGATCCATGGCAGGATCTTGGTCCCGCCCCAGCTCGAATCGATCGCGCCCATCGGCACGTTCGACTTGGCGGCCAGATCCTTGACCATCAGATAGCAGGCGGCGGAGAAATCGGCGACGCTGGCGGGCGAGGCGGCGACCCAGACCGGGCGCTTTTCCAGCGGCTCGTCGGCGGACAGGCCGACATGATGGGCCATATCGAGCAGCCGGATACGGTCATTGGCCGCGCCCTTGACCAGCCCCTCACCGTTCAGCGCCTGCTTGGTCGGATATTCCATGTTGGACTGGCCCGAGCACAGCCAGACGTCACCGACCAGCAGGTCGTCCATCGTATCGGCAGCACCGTCCTTGCCCGTCGCGGTCAGGGTCAACGGCGTGGCGGTCGCCGCCATGGCGGGCAGGGTCGCGCGCCAATGGCCCTTGGCATCGGCGGTCGCGGCGGCGCTGGTCCCGCCCAGCATCACGGTGACGCCCTCGCCCGCATCGGCCGAGCCCTCGACGGTGATCGGCCGATCGCGTTGCAGGACGGCATGGGCGCTCATCGGGGTCAGAATGCGCGGTCGCGCTTCCGCCATGGCCGGCCAGGCCGCCGCCGTGCCCAGCAGCAGCGCCCAAATCGCCCCTCGCCCGGCGCCGGACCGTGATTGCCCCTTCCGCATATCATCCCTCTCCTATGCCCGGCACACGCGCGATTCCGCGCCGCCCATGGCTGTCCCGCCGATCATAGGAGGGGCAAAATGATAACGCTATCGGGAAACGCCGTCCTTCATTCCTCCCCTGTAAGGGGAGGTGGCGCGCGTAGCGCGTCGGAGGGGTGTAACCGTTTCGATAGCGCGACACCCCTCCGTCAGGCCTTCGGCCTGCCACCTCCCATTACAGGGGAGGAATGGGCTTGGTCAGCGCGTCTCATCCTCGAACGTCAGCGTCGCCTCGATCGGGAAATGGTCCGACGGATAGACCTTGCCCTGATGATAGGTGTCGGTCGTCACGGTGTCCGCCTTGAACCCGCGCAGGAAGAGATAGTCGATCCGCCGGTCGGGCGTGCCGGTGAAGTCGTGGAAGGTCAGCACCGGCCCCTCGCGCCGCTTCGCGCTGCCCCAGGCATCGGTCAGCGCGCCTGCGAAGGTGCGATAGGCGGCCGTGTCGGGCCGGGCGTTCATGTCGCCCGCCAAGACCAGCGGCAGCCCCTTGGCCAGGTCGGGCAGGCGCGACAGGATCAGCCGGGCCGCCTTGTCGCGCGCCTCACCGTCCTGATCGCGGTGCGGCAAATGGGTGTCGACGAACAGGAAGCGGTGCGGCTTGGCTTCCCTCGTCTCGAACACCGCCCAGCTCGCCAGGCGCGGCAGGTCGGTGCCCCAGCTCTGGCTGCCCACCACCTCGGGCGTGTCCGACAACCAGAAGTCGCCCTGGTCGATCAGGGTCAGCCGGTCGGTGCGATAGAAGATGCCCATATGCTCATCGGCGTGCCCGCCGCGCCGGTCGCGCCCGAACCAGCGATAACCCGGCAGCGCGGCGACGATATCGTCCCCCTGCCGCTGGAGCAGTTCCTGCGTCCCGACCACATCGGGCGCGGCGCGGCGAATCAGTTCGACCATCACCGGCCGCCGCACCGCCCAGCGCTGCGCTCCTTCGTCCGAGGCATAGCGGACATTGAAGGTCATGACCTTCAACGGCTCGGCCAGCGCGCCGGTCGCGACGAGCAGTCCCGTCGCCAGCACCGCCAGGCCTCGTATCGTCCGCCGCATCGCTGTCATCGAAACTGCCCTTTCCATCGTCTCACGCGCGGTCCGTCACCGCTCGCCCCGGCCATGGCGGACCAGCATGGCAGAGGCGTGACAGCCCGAGCAGACCAATAACGATCCATTTTATGATTGAGAGTTATTATCATTATCGATACTGGCCGCCGACATCGAGTGGTTTGGGGGTTTATCGAATATGTCGAAGGCGATCGGATGCGCCGTGTTGCTGGCCGGGATGGCGATGGGCCAGGGTGCGGTGGCGCAGACATCGCGCACGCCGGTCGATGGCGGCACTGACGAGCAGAAGGATATCGTCGTCACGGCCCTACGCGATGCCAATGCCAGCATCACCGGCACCGATACGCCCCCCAACCGCTATCCCCAGTCCTTGCGTATCATCGACCGTGCGTTGATCGACCGGACCGGCGCGACCCGCCTGGACGACACGATCGACCTGGCGGGCGGCGTGTCGCGGCAGAACGACTTTGGCGGCCTGTGGGACAAATATGCCATTCGCGGCTTTGCGGGGAACGAGAATAGCGGGCCCGACATCCTCATCAACCGGTTCAGCAGCAATCTGGGCTTCAACGCGCCGGTCGATGTCGCGACGGTCGAGCGGTTCGAGTTTCTGAAAGGCGCCGCCGCCGCCCTGTCGGGCATGGGCGAGCCGGGCGGGTCGCTCAACATCGTCACCAAGGCACCGACCGACACCCGCCAGGGCGAGGTGTCGCTCAGCTATGGCAGCTGGAACCGGGTGCGCGCGACGGGCGACATCAGCGGCCCGGTCACGAGCACGCTGTCGGCCCGACTGATCGGCGTGTCGGAGGAGGGAGACAGCTTTCGCCGGTTCGTCCACACCGACCGACTGCTGCTCGCCCCCTCGGTCTCGTTCACGCCCAGCCAGGATCTGCGCTTCCTCTATCAGGCCGAGTTCATGCGCAACCGCGCGCCGATCGATCGCGGGGTCGCCGCGATCAAGGGCAATCCCCGCGCCATGGACCGCGACACCTTCCTGGGCGAGCCCGCCGATGGCCGCATGACCCAGCGGATGCTGTGGCAGCAGGGCAGCGTCTTTGCGACACTGACCGACCGGATTTCGCTGGAGGCCGGGTTGTCGAGCCGCGACGGCTTCCTGACCGGCCATGCCACCCAGGTCGATTTCGGCGCGCGCGGCGTGCAGGCCGATGGGCGGACGATCGGGCGTTCCTATCGCTATCATGATTTCCGCTGGCAGGACCTGACCGCCCGTGTCGAACTGACCGCCAAGGCCGACTGGCTGGGCCTGTCGCACGACATCCGCGTCGGGGTGGACTTGTTGTTGTTGTTGTTGTTGTTGTTGTTGTTGTTGTTGTTGTTGTTGTTGTTGTTGTTGTTGTTGTTGTTGTTGTT
>PVBE012692084.1_pt1 | contig 38867 bp, 34 predicted proteins | sample 1631181 | NCBI WGS metagenome assembly PVBE01 (sample SAMN08397723, study PRJNA350692) | Marine metagenome, whole genome shotgun sequencing project. | isolation source: water | place: Pacific Ocean | collected 2012-04 | reverse complement strand
TGCCCGCCGCGCCCATGGCCATGGTGTAGATCAACAGGTCGTAGCCGCCCTCCACGGTCAGGGGCAGCACCGGGGTCTTCCAGGAGACGTGCAGCCCGAGCTGGTGAGTCATGGAGTCGTACTCGGCCGGGTCGGCCTGCACCAGCGACATGATGTAGCCCGGCTCCAGCTTGAGCCGGCGGTGGGGTTTGAAGGTGGCCGACGCCATGAGGCGGTGGGTCACCTCGGACTCGGCGGAGCTGCCCGAGTTGTAGTCGGTGTAGTCGAGGATGTAGGCCAGCGAGGCCCAGGTCGAGCCGAAGGGGCGGCTCACCTTGAGCATGCCGAGGCCGGTGAGCCAGCCGCCCTCGTCGAAGTCGCGCAGGAACATGCTGTTGAGTCCCACGCCCACCAGAAAGTAGAAGTTCCACAGCGGCGGCGGCAAGAAGCCGACCACCACCTGCTGCGTCACCAGGGTCTCGTTGGTGGAGTCCCTGACCGTGCCGTTCTTGCTGATGAACTCCTGGGCCGTGACCATCTGGCGGAAGTCCAGCTGGTGCATCAGCGTGAGGTAGGTCGGGCCGAGGGACACTAGCATGTCAGCCTCGGTGGTCACGCCGAGGTAGGCGCCGTCGTAGGCGTCCACGTCGTCGGGCAGGGCCCCGGCGCCGTAGTAGATGTTGGAGTCCCAGCCCATGGAGGCGCCCGGCCGCAGGTCGAGGGAGATCTGAGCCCCCGCCGACGTGCAGAGCAGCAGCGCGGCCGCCGCCGCGAGCCCGGCGACGAGCCGGGTCGATATTCTCTCGAGCCGTCTCATGAGCGATCCAACCATAACCCCAAGGGGCGTTTACTGTCGAGAGAGCAGCGCTACCGCAAAGGCCCGCCGATCAGCTCCCAGGAAAGCGGCGTGCCGAGCTCGATCTTTTGGGCCGCCGTTCGGCCCAGCACCCGCTCGAGGTAGCGGGTGTGCAGGCCGTGGCCCGGCCGGATCGAGCGCACGTTTTCAGCGGTGAACACCTCACCCGCGGCCACGTCCTGGACCACAAACAGTGAGCGGCGGAAGGCGTTGCTGGCCGTCTCGCGCTGGCCGCTGCCGTAGGAGACCTGCCCCACGGCCTGCTCGGCCACTCGCACCGCCTTGACCATCTCGGCGAAGTCGGCCGGCTCCAGGGAAAACGACGCGTCGGGCCCCGGGCTGCTGCGGTCCAGGGTGAAGTGCTTCTCCACCATGCAGGCCCCGAGGGTCACGGCGGCCACCGGCACGGTGATGCCGAGGGTGTGGTCCGACAGGCCCGCGGGCACGCCGAAGGCCCGGCCCAGGTGCGGGATGGTGGCCAGGTCCATCTCATCGGGCGACGCGGGGTAGGCGCTGGTGCACTTGAGCAGCACCAGCTGGTCCGTACCCGCCTGCCGCAGGGTGCTCACCGCCTCGGAGATCTCGGCCAGGGTGGCCATGCCGGTGGACATGATCACCGGCTTGCCGGTGGCGCCGATCTTGCGCAGCAGCGGCAGGTCCACCATCTCGAAGCTGGCCACTTTGTGGGCCGGCACGTTCATCTCCTCGAGGAAGTCCACGGCGGTGTCGTCGAAGGGCGTGGAGAAGAGGTCCAGGCCGAGGTCGGCGGCCACCTCGGCCAGGCGCGGGTGCCAGTCCCAGGGGGTGTAGGCCTCCTTGTACAGGTCGTAGAGGTTGCGGCCCTCCCACTTGGTGCCCTTGCCGATCTGGAAGTACTCGTTGTCGCAGTCGATGGTCAGGGTGTCGGCGGTGTAGGTCTGCAGCTTCACCGCGTCGGCCCCTGCCTCGGCGGCGGCCTCCATGATGCGCACCGCCTTGTCGTAGTCGTGGTCGTGGTTGGCCGACATCTCGGCCACCATGTAGGCCGGCGCGCCGGGGCCCACGCGGCGCCCGTTGATCTCGATGGTCTCCACGGTCTTGTCTGATGTACCGGTCATGACTCGCTCCCTCTGGGCGCCTCTCGAGCGCCCTCTTTTCCTGCGAAGTGTTGCTGCATGGCGGCGACCACCCGGGCCGCGCCCCCGCCGTCCACCTGCCGCCGGGCCGTGTCGGACAGCTGCCGGCGCTGCTGCGCTGATGCCGCCAGCTCGTCGACGGCCGCGGTGAGCGCCACCGGGGTCAGGGTCGCGGCGTCGCCCAGGTGGCGCGCCACGCCGGCCTGGTGCGCGGCCACGGCGCCGGGGCGCTGATTGTCCGCCAGCACCAAAAGCAGCGTGGGCACGCCCATGAAGGCCAGCTCCCAGCAGGTGACGCCGGCGGCAGAGACGGCCAGCTCGGCGCCGGCCATCAGCGACGGCATGTCCCGCACGTCGTGCAGCAACTCCACCCCTTTGTGGGCCGCGGCGTGGGCCCGCAGCTGCTCCAGGTGAGGGTTGCTCGCCCCGGCCACGGCCTGCACGCGCGGGGGCTCCTGGCAGGCGGCCAGGGCCTGCAGCACCTCGAGCGTGGCGTTGTCCGGGTCGGCGCCGCCCATGGTCACCAGCACGCGGCAGGCCCGGGGCGGCAACTCCACGGCGCGGCCGCGCCAGCGCAAAAAGTCTTCGCGCAGCAGCATGTAGCGCAGCCCGAGCAGCAGCCGGGTGCCGGGGCCGCGGCGCTCGTAGAGCGACTCCGGGGCGCCCAGATTCTGGTTGAGCACCAGGTCCGCGGGGTAGGCCCCGGCGTGGCCGTGGTCGTCCAGCACCAGCAGGCCGAGGTCCGCCGACTGCACCTGGCGCTGGTAGTCCGCGTCGAAGGTGTAGCCGTCCACCACAACCCAGCGCGCGCCCGCCGCCCTGGCGAGGTCGCCCGCCTGGACCGCGTCGTCTGCGCTGCCCGGCGCCCGGTCCACGGTGACCACCTCGTGGCCCTCGTCGCGCAGCAGCCGTTCAATGGCCGGCGCCCCGGGTGCCATGGCGAAGGTCACGGGGCCGCCGCGCTCCGACGCCCGCCAGGCCTGGGCCAGGGCGCGACAGCGCATGACGTGACCCGCGCCGATCTTCGGCGAGGCGTCGGCGCGGATCAGCAGCCCCTCGGCCGGGCGGGTCATACCTTCTTTTGCTCCACGTGGCGGTTGAGCTCCACCCAGTCGGGGTGCTCGTCCAGCAGGGCCAGCACCTGGTCCCAGGTGAAGGCGTCGCCGCCCAGGGCGCCGTAGATGCGGCGCACCAGCTCCATGTCCTCGGGGGTGTCCACGGTCCAGCGCTGGTCCGAGAGGTCCCGCTCGTGCTCCACGCAGTGGACCGAGAACAGCTCGGGGTTGTTGTAGATGTAGGGCGTGACATGCTCGCGGAAGGCGGGGCGGTCGTCCTCGCGCCAGGCGCGCTCCAGCGCGGCAAAGGAGAAGACCTCGGTGTCCAGGCCGCGGGGGTAGGTGCGGGTCGGCACCACGTTGGAGACGTAGTCCACGTCGGGCTGGCGTGCCAAAAACTGGCCCACCACCCGGTCCACCACCCGGGGCTCGATGAGGGGGCAGTCCGAGGTGATGCGCGCCACCGCCTCGGCGTCGTGGGCCCGGGCCGCCTGGTAGTAGCGGTCCAGCACGTCCTGCTCGCTGCCCCGGGTCACGGGCCAGCCCCGCTGCGCGCAGTGCTCGGCCAGCTCGTCGTCGCCCGACTCCACCGTGGTGGCCACCGCCACCGCGTCCAGGTTCTCGCAGCGGCCGAGGCGGGCCATCACCCGGTCCAGCACCGGCGCGCCGGCCAGGTCCGCCAGCACCTTGCGCGGCAGGCGGGTGCTGCCGGTGCGGGCCTGGACGATGGCCACAACCCTCACGATAGCTGCTCCACAACCTCGTCCACCGTGGCGATGACCCTCTCGACCTGCTCGTCGGACATGGCCGGGAACATCGGCAGCGAGAGCATGTGGTCGTAGGCCTCCTCGGCCACCGGCGCCAGGCCGCGGCCGGTGCCGAACCGCTCGCGATAGAAGGGGTGCAGGTGCACCGGGATGTAGTGCACGTTGACGCCGAGGCCGCGGTCGCGCAGGGTGGCGAACACCGCCTGGCGGTCCAGGCCGGGGTCCAGGCGTACCACGTAGAGGTGGTAGGCGTGCACCCGCTCGGGGGCAACCACCAGGGGGTCCACGCAGTCGATCTCGGCGAAGGCCTCGTCGTAGCGCGCGGCGATCTGCTGGCGGCGCTCGATCCAGGCCGGCAGCTTGCCCAGCTGGGTCAGGCCGAGGGCGCACTGGATGTCCGTGATGCGGTAGTTGAAGCCGAGGTCCACCATCTCGTAGAACCATGACCCCTGCTCGCTGCGCTGGCGGTGGTCGGTGGTGATGCCGTGGTTGCGGAAGAGCCGCAGCCGCGCCGCCATCTCCGGGTCGTCGGTGGTCACCGCGCCCCCCTCACCGGTGGTGATGTGCTTCACCGGGTGGAAGGAGAAGACCGACAGGTCGGCCAGAGACCCCACCGGCTTGCCCTGGTAGCTGCCGCCGATGGCGTGGCAGGCGTCGGCCACCAGCGTGACGCCCTTGTCCTCGGCCAGCCGGCGCAGGGCCTCGTAGTCGCAGGGCTGGCCCGCGTAGTCCACCGCCACGATGGCGCTGGTCTTGTCGGTCATCTGCTCGGCCACCGCGTCCGGGTTGATCAGCAGCGTCCCGCCGCGCACGTCGGCGAACACCGGCTTGGCGCCGGTGTAGACCGCGCAGTTGGCCGAGGCGGCGAAGGTCATGGGCGTGACCACCACCTCGTCGTCGGCGCCCACCCTGGCGGCATACATCGCGGCGTGCAGCGCGGCCGTGCCGTTGGCCAGGGCCACGGCGAACTTCGTCCCGGCCTGTTGGGCCAGGGCCTCCTCGAACAGGTCCACCTTGGGGCCGGTGGTGAGCCAGTCCGAGCGCAGCACCTCCACCACTGCCTCGATATCGTCGTCGTCCAGAAGCTGCCGCCCGTACGGGATAAACTCGTCTGTCATGGTCTCGTCCTCTCTCCTCTCGGAGTTGGACCTTGGCATGGAACGGTGGGCGCGCCAAGGATCCACCTCAAAAACAGGGTGAGCGGTTTGTCAGTGCTTTGTTACCGGATCAACGGCGGGAGTTCAGAGTTGCGACAGAACCGTTCCCCTTGCTGGAGACCGGGCGCGGCGGCAGCGCGGAAGGGAGCCGCCACACTTTGGGCAATGGCTCATGGCAACCGGAGGTGGGCATATCGCGCTGATCGATTGAATTGATTCCTCGTAGCGCGGGGGCTTGTCCCCCGCGTCCATTACGCGGGGGACGCCGCCCCCGCGCTACTTCGTTCCCAGGTGATCAACGCAAGTGTGCAGTGCGGTACATGTTGGACACTCCCATCACCCTCGAGTTCCGATTCCATGGTCCCCCGTGCCATCGCAGTGCCCGCCCGCAAACTCGGGCCGGGCAGGCTTCCGGGAAGGCAGGCTGACAAGGGGCGCCGGACCCACACTGTGCTGGCCCCCGCGGCCCGGGACGTGCCCGGCGTCGCATGTGAGGCTTTCGCCAAGATGCGACGATTCGACCCCGACTCTCCAGCACAGCCGCGTGGCCCGCCCGGACCATCGCCCGTGCAGGAACCAGCCAGTCCGCACCCCGAGGGGTGCCCGGACAGAAACCACGGCCCGCCTTCCATTTATTAGCCAGCCTGCCCGGGCGATGGGAACGTCCTCTGATTTGGAGGCTGGCACCGCGGCAGTCCGGGCGCGGGCGCGGGCAGGGGCAGGGGCAAGGGGGTTGGAGCTATATCTCCAACAGGCTGTTTCGACCGCCAAAACCGTCGGGATGGTAGGCCGGGGCGTCGGGCTCCACCACCCAGGTCTTGCCGTCCACCAAAAACTTGTACTGGTAGCGGCCGGGCTGCAGCGGCACGCTCACGGTCCAGACGCCGTTTTCGTCGGGGTCGGTCATGGGGGTGCCCTTGCGGGCCCAGTCGTTGAAGTCCCCGACGAGGGCCACGTTCTTGGCCTTGGGGGCGTGGAGCAAAAACCGCGTCATCAGCTTCGGTACAGGGCACGCAGCCCCCGGCGTGTGGCTCGCCAGGTGCGCCCTGGCCTCCGGCTGCGGCGCGGGCGTCGGCTCGGGCTTTTTCTCTGCCACCGGCACCGGCGCGGGCGCCGAGGCGGGCGCCTCCTTGCGGTTGGCCGAGTAGACCAGCACCCCGCCCAGGGCCAGCACCAGCAGCCCCATCTGCCAGGCCGGCACGGCCACCGGCCGCTGCAGCGAGCGCAGCAGGTTGGTGATCCTCGTTATAAATGGGGGCGCGTCGGGCTCGGCCGGCAGGGCCGCCATGATGCGGTCCGTCAGCTCCGGGCCCGGGTCCTCGGTCATGGCCTGCAGGTCGGTCTGCAGCGCCTCGTGCTCCTCGAGGGTCGCGGCCAGATGCGGGTCGTCCGCGGCCAGCTGCTCCAGCCGCGCCCGCCCCTCGTCATCAAGCTCGCCGTCCAGGCTCGCCTGGATCAATGCTCGTCTTCGGTCATCCATTTCACTACCTCGTGCAACTTCTCCCGGGCGCGCACCACTCGTATCTTGAGCGTGGTCACCGGCAGGTCCAGCACCTCGGCCATCTGCTTGTAGCTCAGGCCGTTGATCTCCTTGAGCAGCAGGGGCGCGCGGTACTTGGGGTCCAGCTCCTTGAGCGCCGTTTGCACCATGCGCATGCGCTCCCGGGCGGTGGCCTCCTGCTCCGGCCCGTACATCCGCCCGGTGTGCATCGCCCCGGTGGAGGTGATCTCACCCGTCAGGTGACCCTCCTTGCGCTTGTGGCTCTTGAGGTGGTCCTTGCCCTTGTTCACCGCGATGCGCATCAGCCAGGAGTAGAAGCTGCGATTGGTGTCGAAGCGGGCCAGGGCTCTGAAGGCGTCCACCAAGGCGGCCTGGGTCAGGTCCTGTGCGTCGTCCGCGTTGTTGACCAGTCTGAGCAGCACTGTATACACCTGCTTTTGATAGCGCTCCACGATCTCACGGAAGCCGTCGCGGTCACCGTCCAGCACTCGCCGCACCACCTCCGCGTCCCGCTGGCGTTCTTGCTTCCGTATGTCTACATCTCCACGCATCAATACGACTGGGCTTCCCAAAAGTAACAGGCCGCGGCAAAAAAATGTGCTCCGGGGCCATTTTTCTGTCCTTTCCCCGGGTTGGCGAAAAAAAACACCCCCTGCTGAATAAAAAATCACGCCTGCCGTATCCATCGACCTTCCGGCTCGTACAACTTGGCGGCGGGGGAAAACGAAACGAAAAAACTCAACGCTTCCAACAGGGAGGAGCCATGGGCTCTTGTCGTCACCATACCTTTGCGCTCTGCGGGCTGCTGCTGATGGCCCTGATCATGCCGGCCGACGCCGACGCCAGCGACCTTTATAACAAGGCGATGAGCGAGGCCGCCGCCCTGGAGGCCAGGGGCGAGCCCTCCGCGGCCGCCGCCACGCTGTTCGCCATCGAGAAGAGCTACCGCCAGGACTATCGGCTGCAGCTCCGGCTGGGCTGGCTCTACTTTTCCGCCGGCCGCAACGCCAGCTCCGCGCGGCACTACCGCCGGGCGTTGAAGCTGTCCCCCGACTCCAAGGACGCGCGCCACGGTCTGGCCTGGGCCCTGCTGCGCATGGGGCGCAAGGCCAGCGCCCGCACCCAGTTCCAGCGGGTGCTCAACCGCTGGCCCCATACGACCCTGGCTCGCCAGGGGCTGGACCAGGCCCAGGACCCGCCGCGCATCACCCTGCGGCCCACGGCGTATCTGACCGGCCAGCTGTACCAGGACCACCCGACCAAGGCTGGCTCCCTGGGCGCCACGGTGTCCCTGCCGATGCAGCTCTTTACGCATGGCCTGCTCAACGTCACCTACCGCTACGGCCACTTCTGGACCACCGACTCGGCCCAGGAGTCCCTCGGCCTCAGCGAGACCTTCGACCAGCACGAGCTGTACCTGTCCGCGGGCGCCAGCTACAAGCGCTTCGGCATCTCGGCCCAGTACGCCTACATCGCCGACGGCAGCGGCTACCTCGACTACGCCCACGTGGCCGGCGTCACCGCCCGCTACAGCCCCTGGGGCGACATCACCCTGTCGGCCAACGTCGGCCTCTACTCGGACATGACCGTGGTCACGATCAACCCCGCCTGGCGGCTGCTGCTGACCAGCTGGCTGTCGGTGACCCCTGGCCTGAGCGTGCAGGTGGCCTCGTCTGATGACGACAGCCTGCTGCTGGGCGGCGAGACCAGCGAGGCCCTCGTGGCCGCCACCCTCAACGTCACCGCCCACGGCCGCCTCGGCAGCCTCTGGGTCGGAGGGCGCTACGGCGACCAGGTGCGCCTGGCCGACCTCAACGCGGCCACGGTCTACAACACCGCCGACCGCCACAACTACGCCTTCTGGGCCGGCGGGCAGCTCAACCTGTCCGACCGCTGGTCCCTGTTCCTCTCGTATCAGCTGGAGGGGCTCGAGACGCCCCAAAGCACAGTCACCAGCACCTCCAGCAAGACGCACCAGATGACCGCCGGCGTCACGATCAACTTCTGACGGCGCCGTACTTAAAGGAGAACACCATGAATAGCACCCAACGACTCAAGGACCTGGCCGTCAGCGACACCGGGTTTCTCTTCGACCCGCTCTCGGGCGCCACCTTCACGGTGAACCCATCAGGGCGCTCCATCCTCGAGGGGCTCAAGGCCGGCGCGGACCGCGACGAGATCGCCGCCACGCTGGAGCAGAGCTTCGAGGTCGGCGCTGGCATCGACGCCCACCGCGACGTGGACGAGTTCGTCCACATGCTGCGCCAGAACGACCTGCTGCCCGTGGACTTCGAGCTATGAGCGCCACAAACAACAGCAACAGGCCATTGACCATCGCCGTCACCGGCCTCAACGCCACGGACAACCCCGGCCCTGGCATGACCGTCATCCGGGCCATCCGCAACTACTCCAGCTTCGAGGGCCGCGTGGTGGGGCTGGCCTACGACACCCTGGACCCCGGCATCTACGCCCGGGACATGGTGGACGACGTCTTCCTCATCCCCTACCCCTCCCAGGGGCCCGACGCCCTGGAGGCGCGGCTGCGCTACATCCACGAGCGCGTGGGCGGCCTGGACGTCATCGTGCCGACCCTGGACTCGGAGCTGGCCTCCTTCATCAGCCTGGAGCCGGTGCTCGAGGAGCTCGGCATCGGCACGTTTTTGCCGACCAAGGAGCAGCTCGACATGCGCTCCAAGGTGAACCTGGCCGAGCTGGGCCAGCGGGCCAACATCCAGGTGCCGGCGTCGCAGGTGGTCCACTCGGTGCAGGACCTCTACAGCATCCACGAGGAGGTGCCGTTCCCGCTGCTGGTCAAGGGCGTGTACTACGGCGCCGAGCTGGCGCGCAGCCTGGACGAGGCCGTGGCGGCCTTCCACCGCGTGGTGGCCAAGTGGGGCCTGCCGGTCATCGTGCAGACCTTCGTCGCCGGCGACGAGCTGGACGTGGTGGCCGTGGGCGACGGCGAGGGCGGCCTCGTCGGCGCGGTGCCGATGAAGAAGACCTACATCACCGACAAGGGCAAGGGCTGGGCCGGCATCACGATCAAGGACCCCGAGCTCATCGCCCTGACCCGGCGCTTCGTGGCGGCCACCGACTGGCGCGGCCCCTGCGAGGTGGAGGTGATCAAGGACCGCACCGGCGGCTACCACCTGCTGGAGGTCAACCCGCGCTTCCCCGCCTGGAGCTACCTGTCCGCCGGCGCCGGCATGAACCTGCCCCTGGCCACGGTGCGGCTGGCGGCGGGCCAGGAGGTGCAACCCATGGAGGAGTACCGGGTCGGCACCATGTTCGTCCGTATCTCATTGGACCAGATCGCCAGCCTGGAAGAGTTCCAGGCCATCACCCAGACCGGCGAGCTCCTCTCGGCGCTCGGCATGATCAAAGGAGCTGCATGATGTCTACCAACCAGACCAACGACCGCCCCGTGTACGAGCGCCCGATGCTGGTGCGCCACCAGATGGGCATGATGAACAAGTTCTCCCGCACCCAGGCCATGCAGCCGCTGACCCACATCGACGGCGTGTCGGTGGAGGAGCTGGCCGCCACCTACGGCTCGCCGCTGTTCGTCTTCTCCGAAAAGACCATCGCCGCGCGCTACCGCGAGCTGCGCGACTCCTTCGCCCTGCGCTACCCGAAGGTGCGCCTGGCCTGGTCCTACAAGACCAACTACCTCGACGGCATCTGCCGCGTGATGCACCGCGAGGGCGCCTGGGCCGAGGTGGTCTCCGAGTTCGAGTACGACAAGGCGATGAACCTCGGCGTGTCGCCGACTCAGGTGCACTTCAACGGCCCCTACAAGCCGATGAGCGCCCTGGAGAAGGCCCTGCCCGCCGGCGCCACGGTGCACATCGATCACTTCGACGAGCTGGCCATGGCCGAGCAGGTGGCGGTGAAATACAACATCAAGCCGAAGGTCGCCATCCGCATCAACCTGCAGGCCGACGGCGTGCCGCAGTGGGGCCGCTTCGGCTTCAACCTCGAGAGCGGCCAGGCCCGCGACGCGGTGATGCGCATCGTCAGCGGCGGTCGGCTGGAGCTGTCCGGGCTGCACTGCCACATCGGCACCTTCATCCTCGACAACGAGCCGTACCGCCAGGCCGCGTCGAAGCTGGCCCAGTTCGCCAACGAGATCAAGGCGCGCCACGACATCACCCTGTCGTTCCTCGATCTGGGCGGCGGCTTCGCCTCGCGCAACACGCTCAAGGACCAGTACATGCCGGGCGAGCAGGCCGCGCCGTCGTACTCGGCCTACGCCGACGGCGTGCTCGACGGCCTGTCCGAGCTGCAGTACCCGGCGCGGCAGATGCCGACCCTCGTGCTGGAGTCGGGCCGCTCGCTGGTGGACGAGGCCGGCTACCTGATCAGCTCGGTGCACGCCCACAAGCGCATGCCCGACGGCCGCCGCGCCCTGGTGATGGACGCGGGGGTCAACTCGCTGTTCACCTCGTTCTGGTACAAGCACGACGTGGTGCCGGCCCAGGCCTTCGGCGGCACGCCCGAGCCCACGGTGATCTACGGGCCCCTGTGCATGAACATCGACGTGCTGCGCGACACCATGCTCTTTCCGCCCGTGGAGGTCGGCGACCGCCTCGTCTTCCGCAACGTGGGCGCCTACAACGTCACCCAGTGGATGCAGTTCATCACCTACCGCCCGGCGGTGGTGCTGGTGGGCCGCGACGGGCGCCACGCGCTGCTGCGGCGCCGCGAGGACCTCGAGTCCGTGCGCGGCCATGAGGAGCTGCCGTCGTGGCTCGCCGATGAACAGACCGTACGCCTGGCTGGCTAACCGATAAACCACGAGGACTCCGATGCAACCGATCTCCGCCCGCGCCGACCGCCCCGAACAGACCGCCCAGCCTCGCTGGACCTACCTGCGGGACGCCGTGCTGCGCAGCTACTCCCAGATCCTCTTCTGTCGCTCTCACGCCGTGGGCCTGCTGCTGATGTTGGCCGGCGTGGTGGCGCCTCGCATGGCCGTCGCCGGCCTGGCGTCGGTGCTGCTTGCCACCGGGGTGGCCCGGCTGCTGCACATGTGCGAGGACAACGTGCGCTCGGGGCTCCTCGGTTACAACGCGCTGCTGGTGGGCCTGGGGGGGACCGCGTTACTGCCCCCCGGGCCCGCCGCGCTCTCGCTCACTGCCCTGGCCGTGGTGGCCTCGGTGTTCGTCACCGCCGCGCTGCACTCGGCCCTGGGCAGCACCTTCAACCTGCCGGTGCTGACCTTGCCGTTTTTGCTGGTCTTCCCGCTGCTGATGGCCGCGGCCTCCACCCTCGGCCTGGCCGCGGGCAAGCTGGCCGACGACCCGCTGGCGGCGCACCTGGCCCTGCCGGGCTCGCTGACTCTCTTTTTGCAGAGCCTCGGCGCGGTGTTCTTCTTGCCCCGGGTGGACGCCGGCTTGCTGGTGCTGGCGGCGCTGGTGGTCTACAGCCGCGTGGGCGTGGTGCTGGCTTGCCTGGGCTTTGCCATGGCCCAGCTCCTCGGGCTCGGCCTGACGGGCCAGCCGTCGGAGATGCTGCCGGTGGTGCTCGGCTACAACTTCGTGCTCACCGCCGTGGCCCTGGGCGGGGTCTGGTTCGTGCCGTCGGTCTGGTCCTTCGCCTTCGCCGGCGCCGGCGTGCTGGTGGGGGGGTTGATCACCCTCGGGCTGATGCCGCTGCTGTCCTGGAACGGGCTGTCGCCGCTGATCTTACCCTTCAACATCACGGTGCTGATGCTGCTGTACGCCATGCGCCAGCGGGTGCAGGACCGCAACCCCAAGGCGGTGGACTTTCTCCTCGGCACCCCGGAGGAGAACCTCAGCTACTTTCGCACGCGGCTGAGCCGCTTCGGCGCGCGCTACTTCATCCGCCTGTCGGCGCCCTTTTACGGACGGTGGACCTGCACCCAGGCCGTGGACGGCGACCGCACCCACCAGGGGCCGTGGCGCCACGCGCTGGACTTCGAGGTGGGCGGCACCGACGGGCGCATGTTCCGCGGCAGCGGCCGCACCGTGGGCGACTACCACTGCTACCGCCTGCCGGTGCTGGCCACGGCCGACGGCACGGTGGCCAAGGTGGTGGAGGGTGTGCCGGACAACGCCGTGGGCCAGGTGAACCTGCGAGACAACTGGGGCAACCTGGTGCTGCTCTATCACGCGCCCGGCCTCTACTCTTTGGTCTGCCACCTGTCGCCCGGCACGGTGGAGGTGCAGGAGGGCCAGCTGGTGCGGCGGGGCGACGTGCTCGGCCTCTGCGGCAGCTCGGGCCGCTCACCCGTTCCTCACCTGCACTGGCAGCTGCAGGCCACGGCCCGCATCGGCGCGCCGACCCTGCAGGTGGAGCTGCACGACGTGGTGCGCCCCGAGGGTGAGGACGGCGCGGTCCAAAGACTGCACGGCACGCTGATCCCCGAGGTGGGCGACGTCGTGCGCAACCTCGAGCCCACCGAGGACGTGGCCGGGTTGCTGGAGTTCACCTACGCCGAGCCCCTGACCTTCGAGGTCAACGGCTGCGAGCGCAAGCGCACCGAGAGCGTGGTGCCGGATATCGATCTGTACGGCAGCCTGCTGCTGCGCTCCACCGGCCGCTCCCAGGCGGTGATGTACTACGACGCCCAGCCGTCCCACTTCACGGTCTTCGACACCATCGGCCGGCGGGGCTCGGTGCTGCACATGCTGCACGCGTCGCTGTCGCGGGTGCCGCTGGAGGTGAGCGAGGGTCTGGCCTGGAGCGACGTGCTGCCCCTGCGCCACTTCTTGCCCTGGTACGGGCGGGTGCTGCTGGACCTGGCGTCGCCGTTTTTCCGCCACACCGACATCACCATGGACTACCGCGCCGAGCGCTGCGAGGACGGCCTGCGCGTGGTGGGCGAGTCTCGCCGCCGCGGCCGCGACGGCGCGCCTGTGGCCCGCACCGCCGCCGTGCTCAGCCCGTCGCGGGGCATCCAGGACGTGGCCCTGACCGTGCGCGGCCGCACCCGCACCGCCCGGCGGCTGCCCGGCGCGGCCGCCGCGCTGACCGAATCGACTTTGACAAACCTGAAACCTTTGAAAGAGGAGCCATCATGAAAACCGCCATTCGTACCATCATCGCCGTGCCCATCCTGCTGTTGACCGTGACGGCCTCGTCACCCGCCCGCGGGGACGCGGTGTCCTCGGCCTTCACCAGGTCCTACAAGCTCGAGGCCCGGGGTAAGTACAGCCGCGCGCTGACCGCGCTGTCCCGGGTGCGCCAGGGCCAGCAGCACAGCTACATCTTCCAGCTGCGCGTGGGCTGGCTCAACTATCTGGCCCGCAAGCACCGCCTCGCCGTGGAGGCTTACCAGAGGGCGGTCCGTCTGGCCCCCATGGCCATCGAGCCGCTGCAGGGCATGCTGCTGCCGCAGATGGCCGCGCGCCGCTGGAAGGACGCCTTGACCACCGCCAACAAGATCCTCGGCATGGCCCCGGCGGACGATCTGGCCGCCACGCGCAAGGCCTGGATCCTGTTCAACCTCGGCCGCTACCGCCAGGCCGAGCAGGTCTACGTTCAGGTGCTGCGCCAGTATCCAGCCAACCTCACCCTGCGGGCGGGGCTCGGCTGGGCCCGGGCGCGGCAGGGGCGGCTGAAGGAGGCGGAGAAGGCCTTCCGCGCCGTGTTGCGCTACTCGTCGAAGAACGCCTCGGCCAGGCGCGGCCTGGCGTGGGTGCAGAAGAAGGCGAAGCGCTAGAAGGAAGCCTCTGGCTTTATCTTCTCCTCAGCCAGGCCAAGATCAACACCAGCAACAGGCCCGCGCCGACCTGGGCCGCGCTCGTGGCCGTGCCGCTCACCGCGCAGCCGGTCTCGTCGCCCTCGTTGTAGGCGCAGTCGGTCCTGTTGGTCGCCTTGCCATCCCAGGGGGGCTTGGTCGAGGTCTTCTTCGGCGCCAGCTTGCGGGGATCGGTGCACGGCGTCATGGGCCCCACCTTGGCCGTGCCGTGGTACTGGGCGCAGGTCATCGGCCTGAGCAGGCCGTAGCGATACACCCCCTCCGGCACGCAGTAGTCGACCATGTAGGGTCGGTCGTTGGCGTCCTTTTCGCAGACCACGGGCAGCAGCATGACCTCCTTGGTGGCCACGTCTTCGCGTACCAGGCTGTAGGTGCCCGACTGCACCTTGATGCAGGGGGACGTGTAGCTGCCGCTGTTGTAGAGGAAGATCTTGACGTTGATCCCGTCCACGGTAACCGAATAGTCGGTGCTGGACGGCGGCGCCACGTCGGCCCGGGCGGGGCCCGTCATCATCAAAAACGAAGCCACCAGAAATACTGTCCACCGTCGCAGGGCCCGCATGTCTCCTCCTTCAGGTTTTTGGGGATACCCAATTACCACTACACGGGCGTCGAGCGGTGCCAGTCGCCGTCAAGGATGTATCAGTGTTCTTCAGCGCCTCGGCGTACAGGTCCCGCAGCTCCTTTTCGGCCTTGGCCTTCTCCTGGCGTTCCGCCCAGCGCTCGTCGTCGTCCTTGCGCTGCTTGATCGCCGCCGCGCGAAACTGGCTGGTGACGCTCTGCCCTTCCTCGACGGGGGCCTCCACCCTGGTGTGTGTTTGCGTCGGCCGCTCGTCGAAGGACGGCTCGCTCTCTTCGCAGGTGGCGTCCGGCGGCTCCTCGGGCTCCGACGGCGGGACCGGGGGCCCAGGATCTTCGGGTTTTGCCTCACCGTTCGAGAGCGCCGAGACCGGCGCCCATTGTGCGGACTCCGCCTTGAGCCGCCGGGGCGCCTCGGCCCCCGGCTCCTGGGCCCGGTCCCAGTTGACGTAGGCCTCGATGAGGGCCGTGGCCCTGGGCGACGGCTCGTGCAGCTGCACGCCCCAGGAGTACTCGCCGTCCTTTTCGTTCTCGCGCACCACGAAGCCGTCCACGTCCAGCACCTTGTCCAGGGCGGGAAGTGGGATGTTGAGCCGCAAAAATGTGCCCACACCCTGGCGCACCGGCGGGTAGATCTGCAGCCCGTCTTTGGACAGGTCTGCGACGCGGCAGGTGTACTGCTCGTTGCCGACGTAGACCAGGGCCGTCGCCGGGTATGGGGTGCGAGGGCTCTTTCTTCTGTCTGTCCCAGTCACGAGGACCATTCTAACCACACCAGGGCCGTTGCTCCAGTTCTCAACCTCGAGTGGTTTCAGGTGAGAAAGGTAGCTGTTGACAAAATGACCCAAATCGTTCATTTGGTCATTGTGGAGCGCTGGGACTACGACAGGCTGATGGAGGTCTTCGATGAGATGCTGGGCTCCGGCGATCTCGCGGATCCCCGGGAGCGCAAGCGCCTGCGCATCGTCAAGGCCGCCACTGAGCTGTTCATGCAGCAGGGCTATCGCAAGACCACCATGGGCGAGGTGGCGGCCCGGGCGGGCGTGGCCAAGGGCACCGTATACCTTTACGTCAAGAACAAGGGCGAGCTGGTGGCCCAGGCCATCGGCGAGGAAAAGAGGGAGTACCTCAAGGTGCTCAAGGACGTGCTCGACCCTGCCGTGCCGCCCCGGGAGCAGCTGCGCGGCTGGCTCCACGTGGCCCTCATCTCGTCGAGCAAGATGCCCCTGGTGGCGCGGCTGATGGGCGGCGACCAGGAGCTGCTGGCCGCCCTGGCTGACATGCCGGAGAAGATGCAACAGCAGCGCATGGAGATCGGCATGGAGATGCTCTGCTCCATGCTGGACGAGGCGGCTGGAGACCACCGCTGGACCGCCTCGGAGCTCAAGGACCGGGCCCAGGTGCTCATGGGCATGCTGCACTTCACCATGCTGCTCGGCAACCCCGCGGTCTGTGGGCACCTGTCCATGGAGCGCTTCGCCGAGATCCTCTCTGACGTCGTGACCGACGGGCTCTGCCCTGTCCCAACATCAACGCGGTCTCCAGGAGGGGCCGCCGCGCGTGAAGATAACCAGCCCCAACCACCGTCTTCCTCTGTAGATGGAGGTGAATCATGACCGCACAGACAATCCGACGCCGAAACAAGACCCTGATCATGCTGACCGTGCTCTGCGCCCTGAGCCTCTTGGCCTTCGTGGCCACCGCCGACGACAAGAAGCCCCCGGCGCCCGGCTCGCCCCAGTTCGTGGCCCACGTGCTGGACCGCATCGACGACATGTACCGCGGCCAGCAGAGCCAGGGCACCATGGAGATGAATATCAAGACCAAACACTGGACCCGCTCGATCAAGATGGAGAGCTGGGCCATGGGCAAGGACTACTCCCTGGTGCGCATCCTCAAGCCGAAAAAAGAGCGCGGCACGGCCACGCTCAAGGCCAAAAAGAACCTGTTCATCTACCTCAACAAGACGGGGCGGACGATCAAGATCACGTCCGGCATGATGGGCGGCTCCTGGATGGGCAGCCACTTCACCAACAACGACCTGGTGCGCCACAACCGCCTGGTGGACCAGTACGTGACCAAGCTGACCTTCAAGGGCAAAAAGGACGGCCAGGAGGTCTACACCCTCACGCTGAAGGCCAAAAAGGACGCCGCCGTGGTGTGGGAAAAGATCGAGATCACCGTGCGCCAGTCGGACCTGCTGGCGGTGAGCCAGCGCTTCTACGACGAGAAGGGGAAGCTCAAGCGGCTGGCGTCGTTTTCGGACTACCGCGAGCTGGGCGGCAAGAAGATCCCCTGCTTGATGGAGATGAAGCCGATGGACAAGCCGGGCGAGTTCACCCGGGTGACCGTGAAAAAGCTGAACCTGTCTGTGAACCTGAGCAAGAGCTTCTTTTCGCTGCAGAAGCTCAAGTCCATGTAACCAACGCGAGGGGACACGATGAGCATCTTCAAGATGGCCTGGCGCAACATCTGGCGCAACCGCCGGCGCACCCTGGTTACCGTGGCCGCCATGAGCCTGGCCCTGTGCGCCACCATCCTCTACTCCGGCTTCGCCGCCGGCATGCTCAAGGGGCTGGAGGGCAAGATCGTCAACATGGAGGTCGGGGACATCCAGGTCTTCGCCAGGGGCTACCTGGACAAGCCCCAGATCTACACCCGCATGGAGGACAGCGACGCCCTGCTCCAGAAGCTGGACGCTGCCGGGTTCACCGCCACGGCGCGGCTGCTCGGCGCCGGCCTCGCCGCGGCCAAGGACCAGTCGGCCGGGGTGCAGTTTCGTGGCATCGACGTGGCCAGGGACCGCAAGGTGAGCCAGGTCTACCGCCTGGTGGGCCAGGGCCAATGGCTGGACGCCAAGGCGCCCGGCGAGGTGGTCATCGGCAAGCGCCTGGCCAAGACCCTCAACGTCAAGGTCGGCGGCGAGCTCGTGGTGCTGACCCAGGCCGCCGACGGCAGCCCGTCTGACCAGCTCTTCAAGGTGCGCGGGGTGCTGCGGGCGGTGAGCGACGCTGCCGACCGGGCCGGCGTCTTCATCACCGAGGGCGCCTTCCGCGAGCTGTTCGTCATGCCGACCGGCGCGCACCAGCTGATCATCCGCCGGGGCGAGGTGCCGCTGCCCGCGGCCTCGGAGCAGGTGCGCAAGCTGATGCCCGATCACGACGCCAAGTCGTGGAAGGAGCGCATGCCGACCCTGGCCTCCTACCTGGAGAACGCCCGGGGGATGCTCTACTTCATGTTCATGATCGTCTACATCGCCATCGCCATCGTGATCCTCAACGCCATGCTCATGGCGGTCTTCGAGCGGGTGCGGGAGTTTGGGGTGCTCAAGGCCATCGGCATGGGACCCGCCACGGTGCTGCGGCTGGTGCTCACCGAGAGCGCGATGCAGACCGGCCTGGCCATCGTCGTCGGCGGCGCGGTTGCCGTATTGCCCGCGTGGTACCTGCAGGTGCACGGGGTGAACATGACCTCCATGGCCGGCATCAACATCCACGGCATGTCCTGGGAGTCGATGATCCACGGCAGCTTCGACCAGGCCTCGGTGATCGGGCCGGTCGTGATGCTGGTCTTCATCGTCTTCTTCGCCGTGCTCTACCCCGCGATCAAGGCTGCGCTGATCAGCCCGGTGGCCGCCATCCAGCACCAGTAGGAGGGGACGATGCAACTGTTGAAGCTGATATCCATCGCCTGGCGCAACATGTGGCGCAACCGGCGGCGCACGCTGATCACGCTCACCGGCATCGTCTTCGGCACCATGCTGGCGGTGATCTTCACCGGCCTGGGCGACCACTCCTGGACCAAGATGATCAACATCGCGGCCCGCATGGGCGGCGGGCACGTCACCCTGCAACACCCGGAGTATCTGCAGACGCCGTCGCTCAAGCGGACCATCACCGGGGTCAAGGACAAGAGCGCCAAGGCCCTGGCCGATCCGAACGTCGAGAAGGTGGTCTCGCGTATCACCGGCAACACCCTGCTGGCCGCCGGCGGCAACACCTCGGGCGCCTTCTTCATCGCCTTCGATCCAAAGCAGGAGGACATCAACACCTTCGCCATCATGGACACGGTAATAAAGGGCAAGATGCTGGATGCCAGCAAGGGGCGCGGGGTCGTGCTCGGCTGGAAGCTGGCCGAGAACCTCGGCATCGAGCTGGGTCACAGGGTGGTCTACACCCTCACCGACAAGAGCGGCGAGATCGTCTCGGGCATGTCCCGGGTCAGCGGCATCATCAAGACCGGCGCGCGCAGCGTGGACGCCGGCATCTGCATGCTGCCCATCGACACCGTCAGGGAGATATTGGGCTACGGGCCCGATGAGGTGACCCAGGTGGCGCTGTTCGTGGACGACCACCGGCGCAGCCACCAGGTGGCGGCGCGCACGCAGGCGCAGATCGGCCCGGCCGCAGCGGCGGTAGCCTGGGACGAGGCCAAGCCCGACCTGGCCAGCTTCATCTCGATGAAGACCGGCGGCACGGTGTTCATGGAGCTGTTCATCGGCCTGCTGGTGGCGGCGGGCATCTTCAACACGCTGTTCGTCAGCGTCATGGAGCGGCGGCGGGAGTTCGGCATCATGATGGCCATCGGCTACTCGCCGTTGCAGCTCTTCACCCTGGTGATGATCGAGAGCGCCTGGGTGGCGCTGTGCGGGTTGGTCCTGGCCGGCCTGGTCACGGCCTGGCCCTACTACTACCTCAACACCACCGGCCTCGACTTGACGATGATGATCGGCAAGGCTGGCGGCGCCGAGGTCGCCGGCGTGGCCATGCAGCCGATCATGAAGGTGGCCATCTTCCCCGAGAACCTGCTCATGATCTGCGCAGCCGTGTTCGCGGCCACCATGGCCGCGGGCCTCTACCCCGCCTGGCGCGCGGGGCGCGTGTCCCCCGTGGAATCCATCAAGCTCGTGTAGGAGAACTATAATGACCGACAAAAAAGACGCGGCTGTGGTGACCATGGAGTCGGTGACTCGGACCTACCGCCAGGGTGCGGTGGACGTGCCGGCCCTGCGCGGCCTGGACCTTTCGGTGAGCAAGGGCGAGTTTCTCGCCATCTGCGGCCCGTCCGGCTCGGGCAAGACCACCGCGCTGAACCTCATCGGCGCCCTGGACAAGCCGACCTCCGGAGAGGTCACGGTGGAGGGGCGCAAGCTGAGCGCCATGAGCCGCAGCGCCCTGAGCCGCCTGCGCCGGGACCGCATCGGCTTCGTCTTCCAGGCCTACAACCTGATCCCGGTGCTCACGGCCTACGAAAACGCCGAGAGCGTCATGGCGCTACAGGGCGTGGGCGACGCCGAGCGTAAAAAGAGGGTGATGAAGCTTCTGGCCGAGGTCGGCCTCGAGGGCATGGAGCACCGGCGGCCCGACCACCTCTCGGGCGGGCAGCAGCAGCGGGTGGCCATCGCCCGGGCCATCGCCGCCGACCCGGCGGTGGTGCTGGCCGACGAGCCCACGGCCAACGTGGACTCCGAGACCGCCGAGAAGCTGCTCTCCATCATGGAGAAGCTGAACCAGGAGCGCGACGCCACCTTCATCTTCTCGACCCACGACCCGCGGGTCATGGACCGCGCCAGGCGCGTGGTGCGCCTGGTGGACGGCCAGGTGGAGAGCGACGAGAGCGCCTAACCCGAGCCCGGACCTAACCTTTGTACTTTCACCCCACTCAGCCCAAAGGACTTCAACGCCTTGCATGCTCCCCGGACCTAACTTTTGTACTTTTGCGTTCGAGCGTCTGGTTATTCGTGTTCCTTCTGCTGGTCCTTCCCGCCTCCGCCAACGCCTTTTACGAAAAGGAGTCCGAGTCCGGCGACTACTCCATCGAGATGCTCGGCGCGGTGCGCATCACCGGCGTCTGGTTTCACCTGCCCGACGCGCCCCTGCTCTACACTACCGGAGACGACGGGCTGGCCGCCGCCGTGGCGCGGCTGCTGATGTCGGGAGCGCTCGGCGCGCGGGTCAAGTACGAGGTCAACATCCACGGCGAGCTGGGCCGCTCGCCCGGCGCGCTGGCCGGCGCGGGCAGCTTCGCCACGGCGGGCTCCTTCGTCACACCCTATCGCACCAAGTACCTGTCATGGGACTACTGGGAGGACGGCGCCGTGGCCGGACAGCTCGGCGTGGACCGGCTGTTGTTCAAGCTCACCTTCGGCTCGCTGGAGGTGCACCTCGGCCGCATGCCGATCAACTACACCGCGACCCAGGTCTTCGTGCCCAACGACTTCTTCGCGCCGTTTTCGGCCACGGCGGTGAACAAGATCTACAAGCCCGGCGTGGACGCCCTGCGGCTGAGCTGGGCCCCGGGCACCTTCTCCTCGGTGGAGCTCGTCGGCGTGCTCGGCTCCGACGCCGATGGCGTGCCTGCCTGGAGCCGCAGCGCCCTGCTGCTGCGGGCCAGCACGGTGCTGTGGGACACCCAGCTGGCGCTGCTGGGCGGCAAGCTGGCCGGCCGCTGGGTGGTCGGCATGTCCATGCAGGGTGAGATCGGCCTCTTCGGCGTCCGCGCCGAGGGGCACGTGGGCTTCCCCGACTCCGAGGGCGACGGCCTGGACGAGGACCGCTCGGTCAAGGAGATCCACGCCCGGGTGGCCGCGGGCATCGACCGCAAGTTCGTCTGGCGCAACGCCACGGTGGGCATAGAGGCCCTCTACCAGTCCGACGGCGCCGCCTGGTCCGGCCGCTACCCCCGGCGGCTGCAGGGGCTCTACCCCGACGACCTGCCGTACATGGGCTCGCTCTACCTCGGGCTGTCCGCCGGCCTGGAGCTGATCCCGATCCTGCGGGCCGGCGCCATGGTGCTGGTCAACACCCAGGACGGCTCGGGGATGGCGGCGCTGACGCTGATGTACAACATCGCCGACGAGGCCGACTTCGCCGGCGGCCTGCTGCTGCCCTGGGGCGAAGGCCCCGAGGGCCTGGTGCCGCAGAGCGAGTACGGGCTATATCCGGTGATGGTGTTTATGGAGTCGCGGTTTTATTTTTGAGCGGGCGTCGATCCCGCCGGCCTCGCCGGGCTGGCGTACCAGTAGGCCGTGCTGCCCCACTGGGGATTCTGCTTGGTGATCACCTCGTCCCCGCCGTAGCTGCCCACGGTCTCCTCCACCACCTTGATCCGCTCGTTGAAGGGGAAGGCGTCGTTGAGGTGGAAGGAGTAGGCGGCCACCGGCCCCGGGCGCGTGGAGACGTAGCCCGACATCGGCTTGCGCACCAGAAACATCCAGCCGGAGTTGAAGTACTCTTCGCTGCCGGTGCCGTGGTAGGAGGGCGGCCAGGTGCTCTCGTCGCTCCAGACCAGCCAGTCCCCTTCGCCCCACCAGGACCAGGTGTGGGGCCAGTGCAGGTGGATCAGCGCGCCGACGTACTTGCCGCCGCCGGTCTTCTCCAGCACCACGTGGCCGGGGATCTTCTTGGGACCGAACTTCGGCACGGCGGCGGTGGCGGCCTTGCGCTGGCTCCAGGTGGCGTGCAGGCGGCCCCGCTCGGCCGCGCCCTTCACGGGCGGCCGGTCCACGGTGAGGCGCAGCCGCACGGTGGCCTCCTTCTTGGCGGTGTTCTCCAGGGAGAGCACCGCGCCGGCGGAAAACGGCATCGGCAGCCGAGAGTAGGCCTCGCCGCGGTCCAGGCCGAGCACCATGGAGTGGAACGTGCGCCCGTCGCCGGCCACGTCACCGTTGCCGAAGAAGTAGCCGAGGGGGACGTCCACGCTGGCAAAGGCGGCGCCGTCCCACCGAGCCCGCAGGCGCAGGGCGCGCAGGGTGGCCGGGCTGTTGGGCCAGACCCGCGCGCGCATCCGGCGGATGACGCCGGCGCCGTCCAGGGTCACCTCGCGGCGCTGGCCGGGCGCCAGCTTCAGCGTGCGGTCCACGTCCAGGGGCCCGGGCGCCGGTGCGGCCGGGGGCAGCTGTGCCGACACCATCCAGGCTCCCACCACCCGCTCCAGCTCCTGCCGCGCCGCGGCGTTGGGCGGCCAGGTGATGCTGCGCACCGGCGTGCCCGTGGGGTAGGTGCTGTAGGTCACCTGCCACACCTGCCCCCACCGCTCCTTGGGGCCCGACGGCGCGGAGAGCTCCACGCGTACGTGGCGAGCATAGGGGATCGGGAAGTGGGTGCCGGGGTAAGTGCCGATGGCGGTTAGCGGATAGGGGAACGGGACGTTGTGCTCGTGGAAGAAGACGTTGACCGGCAGGTCGAACAGCGGCTTTTTCTGGCGGTCGATGAAGACACGGATGCGCGTGTGCGCCACGTCCGGGCCGAGGATGCCGGTATATATACGGTGGATGCAGCCGGGGCCGTCCACGTCGAGCAGGGTGTTGCGGTCCCCGTCGATCTTCTTGAAGTCCTGGCCGTCGCTGTTGCCGCCCGCGCGGTCCCAGGTGCTGGACATCGCGGTGCGGTACTGCTCGAGCAGGGGCAGGTGATCCACCGTGCGCAGGCGGCGCAGAAAGTGGGTCAGGTCCCACACCTCGTCGGCGGGCGCGGCCTGCTCGGGGGGCGGCGCGCAGGAGAGGAGGCTCAGGGCGATCAGGATGGTCAGACGGGACGTCATCTACGCTTACGTTTCTTCCTCTTCTTTTTGGCCTTCCCCGCGGTCACGGCGAAGACCGCGCTGGACTTGCCGGTGAACCCGGAGACGCGCTCCTTTACCACAATCTGCGCCTCGTAGGTACCCGGGTCAAAGGTCTTCGGCAGCTTGGCGCCGCCATGGAGGGTGTACTTCTGGGGCGTGCCCCGGCGGGCCGCCTCGAGGAACTTCTTCTGCTCCAGGTACTTCTCCCAGTTGACCACCGTCACCTTCTTGCCCGTGTGCGACTTCGTCAGCAGGCGCAGGTCCAGCTGGAGCCAGATGCCGGTGGCCTTCGGCTTGGTGGTGACCACCGCCTCCACCCGGAAGAAGAGCTCGCCGCCAGCGCGGTACGCTGCCCTGGCCAGGGGCGCGCCCCGGCGCGTGGCGGAGAAGACCACCTTGCCCACCTTGAGCCCCGGCGCGTGCGCGCTGGCCCCCCTGTCCTTCTTGCAGGCCGGCAGCCCGTCGCAGCGGGGCGCCCTGTACTTTTTCAGACAGGCCTTGCGGTAGAGGATGGCCCGCTTGCGCTCCATGAGCTTGGTCTCGGCCAGGCAGTCCTTGAGCTTCTGCTCGGTCTCCTTCTTTTTGGCCTGACACTTTTGCAGGCAGTCGGCTGCCCCGGCGGGCGCCGGCAGTATGGTCATGACGCCAAGTATCACTATAGCTCTAATCATCATTTCTCCACCCTCAAGCCAATAAAGCTATAACCCCGAGGTCTCCAACAACGCCAGGATCACCGCGCCAACGCCATAGCTCAGATCGTCTTGTTTCTTTATTCCTGCGTAGTACTTTTTGGAGCCCACGGAGGTGGGCCCCGAGACGCCGGTGACCACCGGGCCGGTGCTGACCTTGTTGCTGATCTTGCTGCGGATGCCGACCATGGCCTTACGGATCGGCAGCATCACCTCGTCGCCGCGCTCGGCGTAGCGGTAGCCCCGGGCCATGCCGTAGACGAACAGCGCCGAGGCGCTGGTCTCGAGGTAGTTGTCGTCCGGGCTGTTGAGCACCGTCCACCACAGGCCGAGCTTGTCGTCCTGGGCGTCGAGGATGGCCCGGACCTGCTTGTTCATCATCCCCTGCACCGCCGCGTCGGGGGTCCCGCGCAGGCGCTGGATGCGCAGGTACTCGTGGGCCGCCGCCGTGACCCAGGCGTTGCCCCGCCCCCAGAAGACCCCGTCCTGCTGGCCGGGCCAGTTGTGGGCGTGCTTGAGAAAGCCCCCTTTACTCTGCAGCAGCTTGGCGAAGATGCCGAACTGCTGGCCGACGGAGTCGATGAGCTGCTGGTCGCCGGCGCGCTCGCCCTGGCGGGCCACCACCACGCCGACCATGAACAGCGAATCCAGCCAGAGGGTCTTGAGCAACTCGATGGTCTTGCCCATGTGGCTGATGCCGCCCTCGGTGGTGCGCGGCGCGCTCTTGTAGTAGGCCACGATGTCATCGACGATCTTGTCGTAGGCCTTGCCCGCGCCGTCTCGCGACAGGGAGAGGGCGGCCAGCCCCGGCGGGCAGGAGTCACTCCAGCGGATGTCGTAGCCCTCCTTGACGTGGTGGTCCAGCCAGGCCTTGTAGTAGGCGCGGAACCGCTTGTCGCCGGTGACGCGATAGAGCTCCACCAGGGCGAACATCAGCACCCCCTCCTCCCAGTCCCACTCCATCTTCGCCGCGGGGTGACGCTGGATGTAGCCCAGCGCGAGCTCGGTGGCCATGGCCACCTCCGACGACGTGGGGTCGCGCTTCTGGGCGTAGCACGCCTCGTTTGGCGCCTCGCCCGGCTCGCAGACGTCGTACACCCCCTCGAGGGGATCGTCGGCGCAGCCCACCGCCAGCAGCGCGCAGATCGCAATGAGGCTCCGGTGCAGTGCCATGTCGCTCACTTCTTGACGTAGACCAGCACGGCCTCGCCCTTGGTATTGTCCAGCAGCTTGGTGCCGCCGTAGACCAGAGAGGTGCCGCCCTTGATCAGGGCCCTGGAGACGCTGCCGTCGCTGGCCACCGACAGCCAGCAGAGGGCGGCGTCGGTCTGCAGCTTGTCGAACCCGGTCGCCGCCACCGCGCGGGTCACCCCGCCGGCGCCGGTCACGGCCAGGTCCTTGATCCCCTGCCCCACCACCGTGAGGCAGGCCGCGTCGGCCCCGGCGTCACAGGCCGCCATGGCGGGGAACGCGGCCTTGGCCTTTTGGGGGAAGACCACCGCGAGGAACGAGACCTTCGGCGCGGACGCCGTGCTGGAGACCACGCCGTCGACGTAGCTGTGGTAGCCCTCCCAGCCGCCGCGAAACTCGTGGGGGAAGGTGCCGGTCTTGAGTTTGGGCGCCCCGTGGGAGCTGTCCAGCGCCAGCTTCAACCGGGCCTTGCTGCGGGCCCAGACCGCGCTGTCGCTGTTGAGGGTGAAGGTGCCGACCTCGTAGTTTTTGCGGATGGACGATCCCCCGCCGAAGCCGTGCAGGCGCCAGGAGTACTCGTGGGCCTTGCTCGCCTCGGCACGGTCGGCCACCACGAGGTAGCGCTCCGAGGCGAAGACCACGCTGCGGGAAAACGATACGCCCTGGTAGGTCGCCTTGACCTCCACGTGGTCCGGCCCGCCGGTACGGTCCACCACCTTGCCCATGACGGCGTCCACGTCGCCGGCCCTCACCGGTGTCGGCGAGGGCGCGCCCTTGCCGTCCACCAGGATCAGGTTGTGCGCCTCGGGCCCCACGGTCAGGGCCCGGGTCTTCATCGAGTCCTCGCCGGGCGGCTCGAAGTAGCCGGTGTCCATGGCCAGGTGCTCGCCGTAGGCGTAGAGCTGAAACGAGGTCGCGTCGGCGTGGTTGTGCACCAGGCTGCGCATCAGCCCCGCCTCGCCCAGCACCACGGCGTAGACCGCGTCCTTTTTCCAGGAGCTGCGAAAGATCACCTGGCCCGACTTGTGGAGGTCCTGGGTCAGCCCCTGGATCGGCACCGCCTTGGGCGCCCTGGAGAAGTCGACCCGCGCCATGTAGGTGCCGGCCCGGGCCCTGTCGTACAGCGCGTCGCCGCTGCGGGCGAAGACGTGGTCCCACAGCGGCACGACGTCCTTGTCGACGTAGTACCACAGGGCGCCGTATGGCGGCGTCTCGTGGGTCACGCCCTCGTCGATGCTCGGTCGCCGGCCGTCGGGCATCTGGATCCGCGCCATCCAGCGGAAGGCCTCCGAAAAGCGCGGGCTGTGCAGGATGCCGTCGAGGGTCAGCTTGCGGTCCTTGCAGTCGATGGTGGACACGGAGCAGTGGTTTTCATAGGTGGCGCCCTTGCCGATCATGTACTCGTAGAGGATGGCGAAGGGCAGCGCCGCCCTGCCGCCGAAGTTGAAGTAGGCCGGCGGCTCCTTGCAGACCCCTTGCGCGGACAGATACAGGTTCTTGTCCACCTTGCCGTCGCCGTAGAAGCGGTTGGACTCGGTGGCGGCGAAGCGCAGCCACTCGGCCCGGTCCTTGTGGGTGTCCAGCATCAGCGCGGCCAGGCCGAGGGTGGTGGACATCTTGGTGTTGTAGTTGTTCTGGCAAAACTTCACCAGCAGGCCCCCGTTGCCGATGACCCACATGTCGTAGAGCTTGGCCGCCACCGCGCCAAGGGCCTTTTCCATGGCCGCCCGCTGGGCCGCCGTGGCCAGGCCGCTGCCGAGGATCATGTCGAAGGCCTCCAGCCCCTCCTGCAGCGGCCCCACGATGCGGATGAACAGGTCGGTCTTGCCCAGGCCGAGGCCGAAGACCCAGTTGCTCTGCAGGCGGGAGACGCCGTCGATGGCCTTTTGGGCCATGGCGGCGTCCTTCTCCAGCAGGGCGATGAGCGCGGCGTGCTTGGCCACCCGGGCGTTGTGGCCCTCGATGCCCTGGTCGTAGGTCTTGCCCGGCGTCTTGAGGGTCTTGTTTGCCTCGGCCTTGACCAGCTTGTACATGCCGTCGTAGGGCCAGGTGCTGCGGCGGGAGCGCGCCACCGCCACCTCGTTGGGGCACATAACCAGCCGGGGGTAGGTGCCCGGCGCGCAGTCCCCCGGTAGCCCGGTCTTGTACTTCGGGGGCGCCTGGTCGCCCACCACCGCGGCGTCGGCGATGGGATCTGTCTGCTGTTCCTGGCAGGCGCTACAGAGCAGCAGCGCCAACAAAAACGGGCCGATTCGTCGGGGACTCATGAAACATACTATACCCCGACTCCCCCCTGACTCCGACCTGGTTTCCCAGTTCGGAAGCTCCGCGTTCCCCGCCCTACCCCGCGCGCACCATCAGCTCGGCCACCAGGCCGGAGAAGCGCGACGGGTCGGACAGCTCCGAGCCCTCGGCCAGCAGGGCCTGGCCCAGCAGCAGCTCGGCGTAGTCGGCCAGCAGCGGATCGGCGGCGTCGGCCACGAAGCGAGCCTTGAGCGAGGCCAGGATCGGGTGCTTCGGGTTCAGCTCCAGGATCCGCTTCTGCAGCGGGCCGCTCTCGCCGCGGGCCTGCTTCATCAGCTTCTCCAGCTGGGGGCTCATGTCCTGTTCCCCCGTGACCAAACAGACCGGCGAGCTGGTCAGGCGGCTGGAGAGGCGCACCTCCTTGACCTGCTCGTCCAGCTTTTGCTGCAGCGCCTCGAGCAGCTCGGCGTAGCCCTCCTCGCTCTCCTTGCGGGCCTTCTCCGCCTCCTCCCGCTCCTCCTTGGTGCCCAGCTCCACGGTGCCCTTGCCGATGGAGCGCAGCTTCTTGCCCTCGAACTCGGTCACCGCCTGGACCATCAGCTCGTCCACCGGGTCGGTGAGGTAGAGCACCTCGTAGCCCTTGTCCCTGAAGGCCTCCAGGTGCGGCGAGCTGCGCACCACCTCCAGTGACTCGCCGCTGATGTAGTAGATCTCCTCCTGCTCGTCCTTCATCTGGGCCACGTAGTCCGCCAGCGAGACCAGCTGATCTCCGGTGGAGGATGAAAAGAGCAGCAGCGGGACCAGCTGGTCCCGGTCCTTGGCTTCGCCGGTGCCCTCCTTGATCGCGCGGCCGAAGGTGCTCCAGAAGGAGAGGTAACCCTCGGAGTCCTTGTCCTTCATCTCGGCCAGCGTGTAGAGCACCTTCTTGACCAGGCCGCGGCGGATCTGGGTGATCTGGCGGTCCTGCTGCAGCAGCTCGCGCGAGACGTTGAGCGACAGGTCCGCCGAGTCGACCACGCCCTTGACGAAGCGCAGGTAGCGGGGCAGCAGCTCCTCGCAGCGCTCCATGATCTTGACGTTGTTGACGTAGAGCTGCAGGCCGATGCGGGCGTCGGTATAGTAGAGGTCGAAGGGGGCCTTGGCCGGGATGAAGAGCAGCGCCCGGTACTCCAGGCGCCCCTCGGCGAAGAGGGTGATGGTCTTCTGAGGATCCTCCCAGTCGTAGGAGACGTGCTTGTAAAACTCGTTGTACTCCTTCTGCTCCACGTCGTTGGGGCGGCGCAGCCAGATGGCCTTCATGGAGTTGAGCGTGCGGTCCTCGGTGACCGTCTTTTCCTCGCCGTCGGCCACCGGCTTGCCGTCCTCGTCCCGCTCCACCTCCACGCGGGTCACCTGCTGCACGATGGGGTAGCGCACGAAGTCGGAGTACTTCTTCACCAGGCTGCTGAGCACGTGCTCGTCGGTGAAGTCGGCCAGCCCGTCCTCCTCATCGGCCGGCTTGAGGTGCAGGGTGATGGAGGTGCCGTTGGCCTCGCGCTCGTCGTCCTCGATGAGGAAGACGCCGTCGCCGCGGGAGTCCCAGCGGGTGGCGCTCTCCTCGCCGGCGCGGCGGGTCACCAGGGTCACGCGGTCGGCCACCATGAAGGCGCTGTAGAAGCCCACGCCGAACTGGCCGATGAGCTGCAGCACCTGCTCCTCCTCGGCGTTCCGCTCCTTGCCGAGCTTGCGCAAAAGCTCCCGCGTGCCGGACTTGGCGATGGTGCCGATGTTGTCGATCAGCTCCTGGCGGGACATGCCGACGCCGTTGTCGCGGATGGTCAGCGTGCGGGCGTCGCCGTCGGGATCCAGCCGGATCTCGGGCTCGACCCCGCTCTGCAGATCGGGGTTGGTCAGCGCCTCGTGACGCAGGCGGTCCAGGGCGTCGGAGGCGTTGGAGATCAACTCCCGCAAGAAGATCTCCTTGTTGGAGTACAGGGAGTGGATGATCAGCTCCAGCAGCTGGGCCGTCTCGGCCTGAAACTGCATGCGCTCGGCGCCGCCCGGGCCCGGGTCGGGGGCCGCCTCGACCTCCGCTGCGGCGGGCGCGGGCTCCGGCTCGGGGTCGCCCTCGGCCCAGTGCCTGCGGTCCTTGACAGTGAACTCCTCGTTATCGGCTTTCTTGTCCGGCATGGTCCTCGCTCCGTGTGTCTCGTCTTCCGCCGAAGATCGTTCGACGTTTTTTTGTGTTCGGGATTGCGACGTGCAGCGACACAAGATGATGCCGGCGCGGCTCAAGTCAACCCCCCCTGAAGCGGTGGTGTATCATTGAAGGTCCATGTTCACCTCGCTGCAGATCCTGTCCATGGTGGCGGCCCTGCTGGTGCTCGGCGAGGCCCTCGCTCTGGCCATCGGCATGCACCTGCGCGGCGAGCCGCAGAGCCGGTGGCTCAGCCGCAAGAACGACACGCTGCTGGCCCTGGACGGCGTCACCGGCGCCGGCATGCTGGTCACGGCGCTGGTTGGGGGCGGGGACCCGGTGGTGGGGGCCGTCTGGTCGCTGATGGTGAGCCTGGCCATCCTCGGCCACGTCTACCGCCAGTGGGAGGCGGGGCGGCGCAACCCCGCGCCGCTGTTCTGCTTCAACCGTCCGCTGGTGGCGCTGAACCTGCTCAAGCTGGCGCTGCTGCTGGTGACCCTGCTCTGGGGCGCGCTGGCGCCGCTATAGCCGCCTGCGACGGGCCCAGCAGAAAAACAGCAGCAGCAGCCAGAGGCCGCCCGCCGGAGATCCTCCCACCGCGCAGGAGCACCCCTCCTCGGCCGGGGCGGGCTCACCGGCGTCGGCGCCCGCGCTGTCGCTGGTCGCGCCGGCATCCGTTTTGGAGATATCCGGCGCCGTGACGTCCACTGCGGCGGCGTCCGGCTGCGGGGCATCGGGCTTTGCGGCGCTGTCCGGCGTGGGGCCGTCGCCTTGATTTGCGCTGTCCGGTTTCCCGGCCTTGTCTGCCGCCGGGCCGTCGATGGACGCCAGGTCAGGCGCCGCGACGTCGCCCACCCCCGCGTCGGCCACTCCCACGTCGGCCACGCCGGCGTCGGAGCCGGCGGCCAGCCAGACGCGCACCTTGGCCTTGCCCTTGGCCTTGACCTGCCCGCCGCGCACGTAGACGTAGGTCGGCCCCTTGGCCGTGTGCACCACCTGGTGGATCGTGCCACCGCTGGCCTTGTAGGACATGGCCGCGCCCGGCGGGGACATGACGAAGGTGGCCTTGAGGTACTTGAGCTGCTGGGAGAGGCCGCTGCTGAAGGTGGCGGTGAGGTCCTTGGACTTGCCGTTGTTGGGCTGGGACCAGGTCAGGCCGACCTTGCCCGTGGGCATGGAGTCCTTGGCCTTGCCGCCGTGGCCGTAGGAGATTATTTTGCCGCTGGCGATGTCCACCAGGCGGAAGCGGCCCGCGCCGGCGTTGTCCGTGGCCACATAGTGGGTCGGGAGCTTGCCCGCCGTCTCCACCTTGTCGTAGTGGATGTGGCCGTACAGATACAGCGGCACGTTGTGGGCGGTCATCAGCTTGTGCCGATTGCTCGACGTCATCTTGAGCCCGTACTCCACCTGGTGGGCGAAGAGCACCAGGGGCTTGCGACCGGCCTTGACCGCCGCGGTGAAGTCGGCCTTGAGCCACTGCTGCTGCGCCGTGGTGAGCTTGGTGTGGGGACAAAACCAGGTGTAGCCGCTGATCTCCACGCCGGTGTAGTGGTCCTTGCCGAAGCCGAAGGAGTAGTTGCGCTCGCCGATGTACCGTTCGTACTGGGTCTGGAACTTCTGCCGATCCCAGCAGCGCATGTGGTAGATGTCGTGGTTCCCGGGGATGTTGAAGGTGGTCACCCGGGACTTTTCCAGATCCTTGATGAAGTTTTTGTACTCGTTGTTCCCCTGGGGCTGCGCGTTGCCGAAGGACACCAGGTCGCCGGTGTTGATGGCGAACTCCGGCTGGATCAGGTTCAGGTCCTTGATGATGTCCTTCATCTAGGCCGTGTGCCCCGGGACGATGGCGGCGTTCTGGGTGTCTGTGTAGTGGGCCACGTAGTAGGCCTTGGGGTAGGCCGTCAGCACGCGCACGGAGATCTTGTTGGTGTCGCTGGCCTTGGCGTGTGAGAGCTGCAGGCCGTAGAGCTCCTCGGGGGTGGTGGCCGGGATGGTGGCGGCGATCTTCCACCGCTTGCTCTTGCTGTCGTAGGCCGCCGCCGAGAGCTTGAGCTTGATCAGGCTCCAGCTGGCGTGGGGCGGGACGAGGTACGCCTCCCAGCCCTTGGCCGTCGACGGCGCCACGGCCTGGATCGAAAACGAGCCGCCGCGGAGTCGGATCACCGGCTGGGTGGAGGCCGGCCGCCAGAGCATGCTCAGCTTGCCGTCGGCGGCCCGGCCGTGGGCCCGGGGCGGGAGACAGATCATCGACAGCGCCAGGGCTGCCATCAGCGTCGAGGTGATGCGCATCGGTAGAGCTTAGCACGGCTCAAAAATCAAGGGCGTGGGCGCGGCCATGGGGTTACAATACCGCGCGCTCAGGAGGACCATGCCACCGCCACGCATCGGCAGGTACAACATCTTCGCCCGCATCGCCACCGGCGGTATGGCCGAGGTGTTCCTCGGGCGCGCCACCGGCGAGGCCGGCTTCGAGCGGCTGGTCGCCGTCAAGAGGATCCTGCCCCACCTGGCCGCCGACGAAAACTTCGTCGCCATGTTCATCGACGAGGCGCGCATCACCGCCGGGCTGCACCACAGCAACATCGGCCAGATCCTCGAGTTCGACAAGGTGGACGAGACCTACTTCTACGCCATGGAGTACATCCAGGGCGTGCCGTTGACGCGCATCTGCTCGGTGCCAGACGACGAGGGGCTGTCGTTTACCCTGGTGGCGCACATCATGGCCGGCGTCTGCGCCGCCCTGGAGCACGCCCACACGCGGTGCGACACCGAGGGGCGCAGCCTCGGCATCATCCACCGGGACGTCAACCCGAAGAACATCATGGTCTCCTTCGACGGCGAGGTGAAGCTCATCGACTTTGGCCTGGCCCGGGCCACCCAGCGCCTGCACGACACGGCGCCGGAGACCATCAAGGGCAAGTTCGCCTACCTGTCGCCGGAGCAGGCCTACGGCAAGCACCTGGACCACCGCACCGACATCTTCAGCGCCGGCATCGTGCTCTTCGAGATGCTGACCCACCTCAACCCCTTCGACGCGGACAGCGACCTCGGCACCCTGGAGAAGGTGCGCAAGGGCGACCTGATCCGGCCTCGCTCGCTCATGGCGGAGATCCCCGAGGAGCTGGAGGAGATCTGCCTGCGGGCCCTGGCCAAGGATCCCGACGAGCGGTACGAGTCGGCGGGGCAGATGCAGGCCGACCTGGAGCAGGTCTGCTTCGCGGCGGGGCACGGGCGCCTGCAGCTCACCGAGTGGATGGCCGGCGTGCTGCAAGAGGACAAGGCCCAGACACAGGAGGCCCTGCGCCAGGTGGGGAGGATCCCTCGACCCACCGGCGCCCACGCCGTGCGTTCCACGGGCGACCACCCCGTGCCGGCGGCGGAGCCGGAGAAGCGGCGGAGCTGGGCGCCGATGATGGTGGTGGCGGTGCTCTGCCTCGCCCTGGCCATGGTGGGCGGCTACCTGCTGCGAGCCCGCTTCGGCGGGCCGGCGCTGCCCGGCCACGCCCCGGACGCCGGGCTTCGGGCAGCGGCGCCTCCCGAGCCGGTCACCGAGACGCTGCCGGAGGAGAACGAGACCGCGCCGCCTGCCGAGGCGCCGGACTTGTCGGCGGCCGCCTCGCCGACGAGCACCCCGCCCGTACCGCGGACGCCGCCGGTCAAGGCCCGCCCCCGCCGCCCGCGCGCGGCGTCGCTGCACGTGCTGGTGCGGGCCCACGGCAAGGCCGCCAAGGCGGAGCTCTTCCTCGACGGCCGCAAGCTGGGCAACGCTCCCGGGAATCACCGCATCAAGCCTGGCACTCACATGATCCGCGCACACATGGTAGGCTTCGCACCCATGGACCGGCAGATCACCGTGCGCCCCGGCGAGCAGCAGAAACTGATCCTGGAGTTTCGCCGTTGACCACCGCCCGTGGTTTCCTGGCGATCTCACTCCTGCTCCTGACCCTGACCCCGGGTCGGGCGCTGGGCGAGGATCCACCGGCATCTCAGCCGGCGGCCAGCCGCGGCCAGAAGCTGCTGGACCAGGGCCTGGCCCACTACAACTCCCGGCGCTATCACGAGGCGGTCAAGGCGCTGCAGAAGGCGGCGACGGCGGCCAGCGAGCCGTCGTTGCTGGGCCGCATCCACGCCCACCTCGGGGTCTGCTACTTCGTGATCAACCAGCGGGACAACGCGGTGCGCGCCTTCACCAGCGCCCTGGAGAACAGCCCGGCCCTGCGCCTGGAGATGAAGGACGTGGGCGGCACGGTGTTCAACCTCTTCGAGAAGACGCGCCTGAAGCTGTCGGGCCTGCTGATGGCCAGCGCCGTCACGCCGCGGGCCGGCCTGGTGGTCTTCGTCGACGGCGTGCGCAAGGGGGCCGCCCCGTGGAAGGGGCTGCTGACCATCGGCATCCACCGCGTTCGCCTGGAGACCGCCGACGGCCGCTGGGCCTGTGAAGCGCCGGCGGTGGTGGGCAAGGACACCACGGTGACCGCCTCGTGCGAGCCGCGGCTGCAGACGGGGCTGCTGACGGTGAGCAGCAAGCCGGCCGGCGCCCGCGTGCTGCTCGGGGGCAAGTCGCTGGGCCAGGCGCCGCTGACCCGGGTCAAGGTGCCGGTGGGGGAGCACACGCTGTTGCTGCGGCTCGCGGGGCACCTTCAGCGGCGGCGCACCATCACGCTGCGCCGCGACGAGGAGCTGAAGGTGACCCTGGCCCTCCAGCGGGGCCGCCCCGGGGCCAAGGCCGCGGGCAACGCTGTCGCGCTGCGGCGCCAGGCACGGGCGCGGCAGACAAAGACCACCTGGGGTTACGTCAGCCTCGGCGCGGGCGCGGCCCTGGCGGCCGGCGCGGCCATCCTCTACGGCGTGGGCTTCAGCCAGGGGGCCGCGGCCCACGACCGTTACATGTCCTCCTTCGGCGCCGACGAGATGAACGCCCACTACGCCGACGTGCGCTCGGCGCGCGGCAAGCTCTACGCGGGGCATGCCCTGGCCGGCGTGGCTGCGGTGGCCGTGGGCGTGTCGGTTTACCTGCTGCTCACCCGCCCCGACGCGCCGAGGCGGGCATCGGCGGGCTCCCGCCGAGCGCTGGCGCCGGGGGTGACCGCCACCAGCGGCGGGCTCGGGTTCTCTGTGGGGGGCAGCTTCTGATGACGTCCCGACGCCTCGTTGTCCCCCTGCTACTGGGCGCCCTGCTGCTGGGCGGCTGCGAGTGGCTCTGGTCCAGGGACAACCCCTGCGACAGCCCCGCGGCGGGCGGGTTCTGCCTGACGGCGGGCGGGGGCCTGGCCGACTGGGGCAAGGACATCGCCGTGTCTGCCGGCGGCAACAGCCACGTCACCGGCAGCTTCGCCGGGGCGGCCGCCTTCGGCCCCTTCGCGCTCACCGCCCGGGGCAAGGCCACCGGCGACGCGGCCGCGGGGGGCGGCACGGCGGACGTCTTCGTGGCCCAGGTCAGCCCGGCCGGCGCCTTCAACTGGGCTGTGTCGGCGGGGGGAGACGGCGCCGACTACGCCAACGGCGTGGCCACCGACAGCGGCGGCAACATCTACGTCACCGGCAGCTTCGCGGGCACTGCCTCCTTCGGCAGCCACGTGCGCACCGCCAAGGGACAGCACGACGTGTTCGTGGCCCAGCTGAGCCCCACGGGCAAGTTCCGCTGGGTGGTCAGGGCCGGCGGCGTTCACAACGACTACGCCAACGACATCGCCGTGGACAGCGCGGGTAACAGCTACATCATGGGCAGCTTCTACAAGTCCGCGGTGTTCGGCCCCACCGCCCTGACAGCCCACGGCCCCAACTCCTTCGACGTGTTCGTGGCCCAGGTCAGCCCCCAGGGCAAGTTCCGCTGGGCCGTGGCCGCCGGCGGCAACAAGGACGACTACGGCAACGGCATCGCCGTGGACAGCGCCGGCAACAGCTACATCACCGGCATCTTCGTCGGCAGCGTGGCCTTCGGCGCCTACGGCCTGGCCTCCCGCGGCTCGCTGTTCGACATGTTCGTGGCCCAGGTCAGCCCCCAGGGCAAGTTCCGCTGGGCCCTGTCGGCGGGAGGGCCGATGATGGACTTCGGCAACGGCGTGGCGGTGGACAGCGGCGGCAACGTCTACGTCACCGGCGAGTTCGCCGGCCAGGCCACCTTCGGCGGCACCACCCTCACCGCCCGGGGCAGCCACGACGTGTTCGTGGGCAAGGTGAGCCCTCAGGGCAAGAGCGGCCAGGGCAAGTTCCAGTGGGTGATCTCCGCCGGCGACGTGGGGCACGACTACGGCAAGGGCGTGACCGTGGACAGCGGCGGCAACGTCTACGTCACCGGCGAGTTCACCAGGCGCGCGGTCTTCGGCGCCACCACCCTGCAGGGCCCGGGCGGCATGTTCTTCGCGGCCAAGGTCAGCCCCGGCGGCGCGGGAGGCAAGGGCGTGTTCACCTGGGCCAGGACGGCCGGAGACATGGGCGAGGGGCGCGGCAACCGCGTGGCGGTGGACGCCGCGGGCAACGGCTACGTCACGGGCCAGCTCACCTCCGAGGGCGAGGGCGACGTGCTGATCTGGAAGCTGGCGAAGTAGCTTTCAGCCGACGTGGGGCGGGGCTTGTCGCCATGGCTAGCTTCTCCAGCTCGGTTTTCGCCGCTCCAGAAAAGCCGCCATACCCTCCTGGCCCTCGGCGCTCATGCGCAGGCGGGCGATCATCTCGGCGGTGGCCGGGCCGGCGGCGTCGAGGTCCATGTCGCCCACCTCCCTGACCATGCGCTTGCAGGTGGCCAGGGCGGCGGGGCCGCTGGAGATCAGCTGCTGCGCCAGGTGGTCCACGGTGGCGTCCAGCAGACCCAGGGGCACAACGCGGTTGACCAGGCCGCACTCCAGGGCCTTGACGGCGGTGAGCCGCTCGCCGGTGAGGAAGTACTCGCGGCCGTAGCGCTCACCCACCCGCTTGAGCACGTAGGGCGAGATGCAGGCCGGCACCAGGCCTATCTTGACCTCGGAGAAGGAGAGCACGGCGGTCTCGGCCGCCACGGGGATGTCGCACACCGCCACCAGGCCGGTGCCGCCGCCGATGGCCGGGCCGTTGATGCGGCCCACCACCGGCTTGGGGCAGTCGTAGATCTGGCGCATCAGCTTGGCCAGGTTGAGGGAGTCCTCGTAGTTCTCCTCGTAGGTGTACTCCACCACCTTGCGCATCCAGTGCAGGTCGGCGCCGGCGCAGAAGGCCTTGCCCGCGCCGGTGAGCACCACCACGCGCGCGGCCTCGTCCTGCTCGATGGCGGTGAACGCCTCGCGCAGCTCGCGGATCATAATGTCGTTGAAGGCGTTGCGGATGTCGGGCCGGTTGAGGGTCACGCGGGTGACCTCGCCGGCCTCCACCTTGATCGTTTCAAACTCGGACATGTCGTGCTCCCAAAAAACAGGGGCGGCCACGCGGGCCGCCCCTGAAGCTAACAGCTAAACGGCTAACAGCTAACAGCTAGGCGGGCACCGCCTTGTAGCCGTAGTTGATGGGGCCGGGGTTGCCGTCGTCGGAGATACGGCGGAACTCCAGCTTGACCTTCAACCCCGCCTTGAGCTCGTCGGGGGCGCAGTCCACCACCTGGGTGGTGATGCGCGGGCCGTCGTCCATCTCCACCACGGCCATGGCGTAGGGCGCCTGGTCCACGAAGGGGGCGGGCGCGATACGGATTATGGTGTGGGTCAGGATGGTGCCGAAGCGGCCCATGTTCTTGGTCTCGAATTCGCGGTGGCCACACTTGTCGCAGATCAGGCGGGCCGGGAAGAACCACTTGCCGCACTTGTTGCAGATGGCCGCCTCATAGCGGTAGCGCTTGGGATACTCTCTCCACGTTCTGGCGGTTGGCATCACAGCACCTCCATGATGTGGACGACGGAGCTGGCGCCCGTTCCGCCCATGTTCTGGGTCATGCCCACCTTGGCGCCCTCGACCTGCCGCTCGTCGGCGTCGCCGCGCAGCTGCTTGACGATCTCCACTGCCTGGGCCACGCCCGAGGCGCCGACCGGGTGTCCCTTGGACTTGAGGCCGCCGCTGGTGTTGATCGGGATCTTGCCGCCGATGGCGGTGGCGCCGTCGGCCGCGGCCGGGCCGCCCTTGCCCTTCTCGAAGAAGCCGAGGTCCTCGGTGACTGCGATCTCCGCGATGGTGAAGCAGTCGTGCACCTCGCAGACGTCGATGTCGCCGGGGCCCTTGCCCGACATCTCGTAGGCCTGGCCCGCGGCGCCCTTGACCGCTTCGAGGGTGGTGAAGTCCTCGCGGTCGTGCAGGGCGATGGTGCCCGTGGCGTGACCGGAGCCGAGGATCTTGACCGGCTGCTTGCCCGTGAGCTTGGCGGCCATCTCCGCGGGGCAGAGGATGCACGCGGCCGCGCCGTCGGTCACCGGCGAGCAGTCGAGGATGTGCAGCGGATCCGCCACCATCACCGAGTTGAGCACCGCGTCGACGGTGATCTTCATCGGGAACTGGGCGTTGGGGTTTTTGGATCCGTTGTCGTGGTTCTTGACGGCGACGGCGGCCATCTGCTCGGAGGTGGTGCCGTACTTGTTCATGTGCGCCACGGCGATCATGGCGTACAGGCCCGGGAAGGTGACGCCGTTGAAGGCCTCCCACTCCTGGTCGGAGGCGGTGGCCAGCGCGTAGGTGGCGTCGTCGCCGTCCACGTCGGTCATCTTCTCCACGCCGCCCACCAGCACGATGTCGTTCATGCCGCTGGCCACGTCGATGAGGCCCATGCGCAGGGCGAGGCCGCCCGAGGCGCAGGCCGACTCCACGCGGGTTGAGGGGATCGGGTTCTGACCCAGGTAGTCGGCCATTAGCGGACCGATGTGCTCCTGCCCCGTGAACAGCCCGCCGCTCATGCAGCCGACGTACATCGAGTCGATATGGTCCACGCCGGAGTCGTCGATGGCGCCCAGGGCTGCCTCTACATAGAGGTCACGCATGGACTGCTCCCAGAGCTCGCCCATCTTTGTCAGCCCGACGCCGATGATTGCTACATCTCTCATCGCTCGTCTCCTATTCAGCCTTGAGGATCTTGTGACGGAACTTGGCGTACTCGCCGTACTCCAGGTAGATCTGGTTCTCGTCGAACACGTTGCCGCGCAGGCGGACGACGGCCGTCGGGTAGATCCGCGCGCTGCCGCCGCCCTCGTCGGAGGGATAGTCGAAGATGTCCGACATGGCCTTGCCCGCGTTGCCGCGAAAAACGGAGTTCGTCATCGTGGCGTTGCCGTTGACGCACATGCCTGCGGAGGCCTCGGCGCGCGCCGAGGCGGGATAGCGGAG